>ENA-ORRA01000022-ORRA01000022.1-human-gut-metagenome-genome-assembly--contig:-NODE-22-length-176224-cov-12.077891_pt1 | contig 176224 bp, 149 predicted proteins | sample MGYA00242169_ERZ509122 | MGnify/ENA primary metagenome ERZ509122 (study PRJEB26280, sample SAMEA2338650) | human gut metagenome | biome: human gut; feature: human-associated habitat; material...
CTCTATTGCCTTGTTCTTGATACTTTCAAAATCAAATTCTTCTTTCATAAAAAAAAACTGTGTTAGCAAAGTTAATATTTTATTCCTTGCTGACACAGTTTAAATTACATCCTCTATTATATTCCAGTGCCCCTAAGCTTTTCAGTGCATCCTCACATTTCTTCCACCTTTATCTACAACCATATTAAATAAATCCAGTATTTCTTCTGTAGACTGTGCATTCCTTTCCGTATTTCTCGCTATCGCATTCAGCTGTTGTAACTGAGCCTGTGCTATAACACTCATCTTTGGAAAATCTTCATTAAAGAATTTTTCCTGCAACATACGCTTCACACTAACATCTTGTCGTATGGAGTTTAGATATGAACCAATTTGGTTGGCAGTATCTTCCGTAACCCCTTTTATCTCTTTCGACATACCAGAGGTGGATTCACCATCACCTTCATATCCCGTAAATCCGGCAATTTGATCTCGGAGTTCAAGCCCTTTCTGCGTGAGTTCCTGCCACCTCTTACTCAATTCTTCTTGTTCCGCAGCTGTAAGTTCATTGTCGCTTTCTGCATATTCAGCCCATTTATTATAAAAGTCTTGCATGTCTTTGTCTAACAAATCGCTTATTCTTGCATTCAAGATAGCTCTCATCATGTATTTTGAGAAATCATTTGCAAAGTCTTCTGCTGACTTATTCATATCCATAAGAGCATCTATAAAACTACTTCTTAATGAATCAAATGAAGTCTGCGTAAGAGTTTCTTTTAGGGATTCCGTTATTTCTTCAAGCTCTCCCGCAAGGTCTGCATAATTTTCCCAATATTCGCCTTTGTCATATTTGCCTTGATCCAACATTTTTTCCCACATCTCAATATTGTAGGTGCGGATATAATCCATCTCTTCAGGAGTTAAACCATAAATATCTGTTAAGTTACTGACGGTGGATGCTGTTTTTCCGGCCTTCTTCGCATAGTCGGCAAGGGTTTTGTTCAGGCTTGCATAGTCTTCGCTTCCCAATCCCCAATAATAAGCATTGGAGTGGTGTGCGCCATGATATCCCATTTGAGCTTTTAGGATGTCTAACGTCTGCTTGTTTATTTTCTCTTGGTCTTCTTTTGCTTGTTTTGCAGAATCAATAGCCTTCCAACCTCCCGACTTGCTCATTTCATCTTTTAGGTTATCAACAGCACTTGTAAGCCTCTCATTACTTTTTGTAAGACGATCTGTTGTTTCAGCTACTTCTTCTGCATTGCTATTCATGAACCATTCAGCCGGTCCTTTGCTTGACAATGCCCCGAATGAAAAGATGTTCCCTAATCTTCCTATCACAGTATTAAGAAGCCCACCTATACCTTTTACGATTATAGATTCAAGAACTTTGTATATATTCTCCGGCAAGTCAAAAATTGTATCTATTAAATTCCCTATCGCTTCTAATATGCTATTTATTAAATCATCTATCCAACGAAGCTCTAATATTTCAGAAATAGAGTTTATGATGCCAGTTACAAAATTCTTTATTGCAGCGACAACCTCAAGTATAAGTTTGGGTATCTGTGCGACAAACCCTATTACTTGCCCTAAACCGGAAGATAGTATTCCACCCAATCCTTTGCCCATTGATGACAGACCAGATCCTATAGTTGAAGACAATGATTCAGAAATAGTTTTCCCCATTCCCTCTGTCATTGATGGCAATACTGAATCTATAGTGCCTTTCAGTGTGTCTATATTGCCTATTGATTGTTGCAAATTATCAAATCCGCCAATGCCTTTCCATGAAGTCGCATTGTTTAATGCAGCACTTAATCCGCTTACGAAATTTTTTACTTGTTCTGATGTATCGTTTACGACAGATGCGAAACCGTTCATTGATTTCCGAGCTTCCACGGTAGCTTTCCCAAGATTATCAGCTTCTTTAGCTATGTAATCATATTCTTCTTGGGTTATCTCTCCTTTATTGAGCTGCAATTTTGCTTGGTTCCTTTTCAAAACAGCCTCTTTCTCGTTCTCAACAGCCCTATTATAAGCATCCACAGAAGCGGTGAATTTTTTCATTGCGATTTCAAGGGATTCCCATGTCATGCTTTTATCTGTACCTAAATAGCTTCGCAATTCTTGTATTAATTCTGCAATGTCACGTTGCGTCTGTGAATCAGAAGTTTTGTAGTCATCCGTTTGGGTGTAAGATATAAGTTGTTCCATTATAGGCTTTATCATCTCTTTGCTTAATGAATCAACACCACTGAACAAAGATTTCCAATCAATCCCCATTGATATGTTTTCAAAAGACAACTTCAATAGATTCTTTCTCTTTTCTTCTTCCAAAGACAATTTTTCACCCTTTGTTTTAGCTTTGGCTATCTTGTCCTCATAGTATTCTGTTATAGCAAGCTTCTTTTGCTCAATAGAACCATATTCCTTCAAGTAATCACGCATCGCATTCGCTTCCGATAGATATGCTTCCTTTCTGCGTTTTAGCCTCTTGTCATCATTCAGCGCTATAGCCTTGTCTACCTCTTTTTGTTGCTCATTAGTCAAACCGGAAATACCAACTCCTGAAATACCAGCCTCCTTGTTTGCTTTTGCAAGTTCTTTCGACTTCTTGGCTATTTCCTGCTTCTGTCTTTCGTAATCGGCATCAATCTGTCTCAGTGTTTTTTCCGTGCCTTCCTCCATAAGGTCAATCTCATCTTTCTGGTTTTCCATACGAATGGAAAGAAGACTTTCAAATAGCTTTTCAAGCATATTTCTACGTTTATCAGCTTCTTTTTCCTCGGCTTTATCTCCTTTTGCAGATATTCCGTAAAGGCTTAGGTATTCCCGTATAAGCTTGGCTTTTTCTTTTGCTTTAGAAACTGCTTCTGGAGACATTGTACCTATTTTGGTACTTATATCTTCAAGTGAAGCAAGTTCTTTTTGAAGTCTTTCTACATAATCAATCTCACTTTCATCCTCCTTTGCGGAAAAATAGCTATATGCAGAGAACTTTTCTTTAGATAACGACCTCCATTCGTCTTCTAATCTTGTAACATTGGCTATTTCTACATCTATAGCTCTTACTTCGTCTTCTTGCCCAAAATCTTTATATACAGCTTTCTTTGCATTAAGAAGTTCTATATAAGCGTTTTTCTTAGCTATAGCGTCAGTAACAGATTTAGTTTCTTTCTCATAAGCTTTTTCAAGTTTTTCTATCTGAATACCGTATGCTGTAGTTGATTTAAACGCAAGTTTCAAATTATCATCTACTTCTTTTATACTATATTGATACTTAGTAAAAAGGGAGACAAGATCCTTTATGTTGGAAACTGAATTTGAAATTCCTCCAGAATAATAATAATTACCTTTACTAATCTCAGTCTTTTTTCGATCAGAGATTGGTTGTAATACAATACCAATTTCTTTGGCAATATTCTCAATCTGCTTTTTTGTTGTATTATAATTTATTTTATCGGGAGAGAGACCATCTTTTATAGCCTCTTGCAACCTTGTCCGAAGAACACTTGCAATTTCTTTTGCTTGGGTATCAGACAAATTCATATCTTTCTTAAGGGAAGATACAATGTCCTTCATCGCATCTTGTATATCCTCTGAGTAATTTTCTTCAATACTTGCCATTGACTTTTCCCGTGCACTTTCCATTGCCTTTGCACGTAATGCGACAGTAACTTCATTGATTTTGCCTTTCAGATATGTATAAGCATCGGCTTCCGCTTTTATGTTGCCAAGGTATGCGCCATATCGTGATTGTATCTTGTCTATAATATCACTATATTCTTGGCTACCTTTTACAGCACCTTTCAATTTTTCAACAAGAATGGAATACCCGTCTATCTCGTTTTGGGCAGATACAATGCTTTTATTAGCAATGTCATCCAATTCGTTTTTTAACCTATTGACATTCTGATAAGTAGTATAAAGAGCCGTTGCAAAAGCCGCAATTGCCGAAAGTATGATTCCTACCCATCCTGCCGAACCAAGACTTTGAAAAGCCACTTTCAGCTTTTGTAGGCTCGTCAATAAACGTATAGCTCCTACATTCGCTTTAGTCATAGCCATTCCATTGGCATATTGTGCTATCGTATTTGCATTCACGGCACCCGTAAGAGATATAGTTTGTGCAATTTCTTTCGCTCTAGTTATGTTTGCAACGGTCATCACAACTCTATATGTTCCATAAGCTGCTATTAAAGAAGAAATGGTATTCATAAGCCTATTCCAGTTGCTTATTAGCACCCTAACCATGTCAACACCGCCACCCAACAAATCATTATTAGCCTGCGCAATGTCAGCAAGCATAATCTGATAGGCATCCTTCAACTTTGCAAGCTTACCGGAAAGACTGTCAGACAACTTAGCCTGCATATTATAGAACTTTCCGCCCTCATTAGTCAGATCGGTAAAAACCTCCTTAACCATCTCAAACGGGACTTCACGGTTGCTAATCTTGTCGAATACCTCACCGACGCTAACGACACGATTTTCAAGCTGAGAGAACTTTTTCGCCAGTTCATCCAGCAACGGAATACCAGCCTCCGTAAACTGTCTTACTTCCTGCCCACGGAGGAAAGCCGCACTTCGCACCTGCCCGTAAGCAAGTATGATACGCCCCATATCCACACCAAGCCCCGCAGAAACATCCGCTAATCTCTTAGTGGTATCGTAAAGCTCTTCATAAGGTATCTGGAAAGCTGCCAACTGTTTGGTATATCCGGCAAGCTGCTGGAACGTGAACGGACTTTCAATAGCCAAATTCTTTATCTTTGAGAACATTGCATCAGCCTTTGCCCCATCACCAAGAATGGACTGCAACGCTATATGCTGTTTCTGGAACTCACCACCTATCTCAATCAACTGCGTGGCAAACCTTTCCAGCGTATAAATCGAATACACGTTTGCCATTTGATTTCGCAAACTACTCACAAGCCCGTCCTGCGTTCTCATACTTGCATTAGTTCTATCCAATGCAGCCTTATGCCTTGTTTCAAGAGCCAAAGCCCTGTTCTTTTCTGCATTAAGCCTGCCTTGCTCAGTCGCAAGCCTGTTCGCTTGATTGATGGCAGCCGTAAGACTTCCGCTTCTTATGGAGTTCAGAGCGTTTGTCATTCCCGCACTCGAGGACTTGGCTCTTTCCAACATGGATATATATTGTCTAAGCTGTTCGATGCCTTGTTCAGTCTTAGGTCCCGCAATCCCGCCTATCTTAGAGTGGAGAGAAAGCCTTTGCATAGCATTATCGGCTCTTTGTATAGCCGAAGTTATGCGTATCATGTCATTTATGCGCCTATTGTCAGCCGTCTGCTGTGCCTTTTGCGCCTGCTCGGAAACTCTTTGGGCAGACTTGGCCAGCCTTTCTTGCTCTTGGTAATAAGCTCTCAACTGATTCTGCGCATTCTGATAAGAAGCACTCTCGTATGGTAACGATATGGCAGACTGGACACGTGAGTAGTTCAGCGACTGCTCCACAGGCTGCGTAATAGCCTTAGCCTTTTTCGCCTGAATGTCGCTAAGAATCCTTGCTTCACGCTCTAGCTGTCTCAATCGTGCTTCCTGCGCAGCCTTCGCAATATCGTCAGCTGACTTCTGCTTTTTGCTGTTTTTCGTTATTTCCTTTCCCTTCTCTCTAAGCTTGTTCAGAACCTCGTCAACCGCTTTTTCGCTCACGTCAACGCCTATCTTTATATTTAGCTCCTTTTCCAGTTTAGCCTTTATCTTTGGAATATCATCATCCGTCATATCTTTCAGATACAACGAGTAAAACAACGAACCTAAATTAGCCATAACTATTCCCTCCTTTATCTTTTATCACCCAACTTAAAACCACTCAAATCAAGCGTGACACCGGCACCATTTTTCCCGTACTTCTCCTCCCATTTCTCCGCACGTTCCATTACGTCCAATGCGTCAGCACGCTTGAAATTATCCCCATGTTTACCCTTATCCTTTCCTCTAACATTCCCGTACACCGTTACCGGGCAGTCGCAAGCCATAAGTTCAATCTGTGCAGCCGTATAGGCATCATAATATCCCCACATCGGCACAGTCCAAAGCCCCCAAAACAGTTTTAGGGGTTCGGTGAGACAGGGGTGCTTTTCCCCGATTGCCCACGCTGCGCCATAAAACTCTCTTGACGGATACGACTTACTTCCTCCCTCGTCATCGATTTTATCGTGTCCCTCATCTCGGTCAGATATATTGTAATCAAGAAATAGTCTCCCGGTTGTGCTTTTTTTTTACACAGTTCCACGAGCGGCATAAGTTCCTTGTCGCTGTACTGTTTTACATAATAGAACCACCGCCACAAAAACCAATAGAAGAATTTTATTTTGAAATACCCGTTCAAGACGAATGCGGCAGCACACTTTGATGAAACCTTGTCCTCATCCTTTTCTTCTAAAAAGATGTCCGTCACTTTACGTCTGGTACGGTTTCTCATCCATCCTATACTGAATTTTGTGCCTCTTATCTCTACGATATCCTTCTTGTTCTCAACAATTGAATTCAAAGCCTTTTCCTGCTCTATAGTGGCCTCTTCCACTACCTTTTTCTTTGCCATAAATAAAAGTTTTAAATGAAGAAGGGCGACGGCACACATACGCCACCGCCCTTAAATAGATATTCAATCACATTAATCGGTACTTTTTATTCCCCGGAAGCTTCAGTTTTCTCCAAAATGAATATTTCCACTTCTTCCGAATTTGCTTTAGGTGTTACGGTCACATTGAAGTATGCAGGGTTATCACCGTCAGCGGCAACCAGTGAAGAATACATTTCCACTTTAGGAAGTATGATTATAGTGCTTCTATCATTGCTTGGGAATATGAGAGAACCCAGAACCTTTTTGGGATTCATACTATATCCCTTGCCTTTATAAGTACTTCCGTCAATCAGCCCGGAAGCGGCAGCAACTGAAACATCCGCACCCGCAGCGGTCTTTACAGTACCCATGAGCAGTTCATTTATTTTTCCCGCTACGGAGGCTATTTGCAAAGAGATGTCACTGTCGCCTTTTACAGCTTTTGAAGTCCAGATTCTTCCCGTTGTCAACTTAATCTCTGTCACGTCAGCAGCTCCTGTGTCAAAGGAAATACCGTCTTCCAACACTGGAAGCTCCATGTCCACAGTCAGAGCAGAAGCCGCAAGATCGGTGGATTTTATTTCAGTACTCTTGTAATAAACCTCCTCAATGTCATTAAACAAAGTTTCAAGAGATGAAAGTTTGTCTGTAATAGTCATTCCTGCCATATTATTTTCTCCTATAATTTTTTATAATTCATTTGTATAACTGTCCGTTGTATTCACTATCAGCTTTGCCTGCACGAACCAAACCGTAAAGCCAAGCCCGTCATCGCCTTTCATAACCACACGTGGCTTTGTTACAGAATACCGTACGCCTTTCAGTGGAAACTTTTCCATGAGAATGTCTGTCATTTCCTGCAACCGTTTTGTGTAAGACACACCGTTTGCCCTGTTTCTAGCCATCAACTCAAACCGCATCGTAGTACTCTGATATGCATTCTGATCGTCCCATAAAACCGGAAGTGAAACCACTACCATATCCTCCATCTGTTTCTGTGTGGTAGAAGGCCTGTGTTCAGGAAATACATTCCTGCTCACGTCCGTTACATTCGCACAGACATCTTCAAGAATATCGCTTATGTAGTATCTAGTCACGTGTGCCATGTCATTCTATCGGTCTTAAACTTTGAGCTAACACCCTTGGGGAAATTTGGAAAGTCTCAGTCAGAACATTCAAGCCATACATGTCTTCCAGAAAATCGGAATACTCAGTTCCCGTACACATTACTATACCGTAACCCTTATAGACTTCCGGCTTATAAGTTGTAAGAAACCTTTTGGCTGTGGTGTATCCATACATCTTGTCTGTTTCAACCAAATCTTTCAACCTTACCACCCTTTCATTTCCGGTCATGTATTCCTCCACGATTGCCACACCGTCCTTTTTATAGCTCAATTTTCTTCGGGTAGGACTAGGAAGCCGATCCATATCTTTCAATGCAATCGTTCTTGCTAGTTTTCCTCTCTTGAAAATACCCACCATATAAGAGGTGATAGTGTTTCCCGTAAGATTCTGGAACTCCTTTGAAAACTCTGCGTCCACAAGTAACTTGTAAGAAGCATTCGTCAGAATATCCAACATCTGCATATCCATCAGTTTCTTGAACTTCTTGAATCCCTCATTCAGAGCTTTCGTATTCGTTCCCATGTCCTTAGTTGCTAGCCATATTGAAATAAAACGTACTTCCCATTTCAGACGGGGCCGGGTCTGATATAACATTTTTCGTAAACGTACCACTGTAATCTGTGAAGTCTATAAGATCACCTCTGTTCACTCCAAGTATCAAACCTGGGACGTCCACTGCATAATCACCTTTCAGCACATTGTCAGTCTTGAAAGTACGGAGACTGTTGCTTCCATACTTCATGCACTCACCCTCGTACAAAACCGTTTCGTCCCCGTCACTGAAAGAAGTTTCTCCCTCCATCCGGTAAATCTTGCACGTGTGCGGAAAGCTTGGATTATTTACTTTCGCCATATCCTCATCCCCCTTGCAGTCATTCTGATAGTTGAACCTGTAGTATTCTCTCCATACCGCTTGTAGATGTCGTTAGCCATTGCGCGAAGGTTACGTTTGTCGAATGCGGAACTCTGAGTACCACCTTCCTTGTGTTTCCACACGCCATGACTATCTTCTACACTTCCCTTTACGCTTGGAGTGCTTGCACACCACATATAAAGGTCAGCCTTGCACAGTTCTTTCGTACGTTTGTCAAGTTCCGTCACGTCCGTTCCGGGGGAAAGACCTCGATCTATCAGAATCGTGCTAATAGCATTGTCATCCACAGCAAACCCGACACAACCACGGAGATAACCCTCAATGGTTGTGTCAAGTGTAACTGTATTTTGAGAATTATTTACCATTACCCCTTGATATCGATGTAATACATCCAGCGAACCTTGTTAGGAACACAAAGCCCCGTAACTTCACTCTTGATTACCTGTGTCATGGTTTCATCATTGAACAACTGTCTGATAAGCGTTCTACCGCCATCATACAGAGCCGTTCTTGCGCCTGGAGTCTCCATATAAATAGGTTTTCCGCACTGTACGTCACCAATAGCACCGTCAGGAACATAAACCAACACACCTTCTTCAAAGCTCTGCAAGTTTGTGTACTCCACTTTCTTCGTAGTAGTATTGAATTTCTCTACAGCCGAAATGGCATCAATAACGGTAATCGGAGCGCCTATTCTCGCCTCAATGAAACTCTTGATAGTTTCATCATCTACCAAAGCACCGAAAGCGGTACGGTTATTAGCATCCGTAATATCTGGACGTGCATACATCACGTACATATTGCGGAAATAAGGCATCAGCAACATGTCATCCCAAGTAGTCTTTGAAACTTCCCAGTGGCCTTGAGGAGCAAAATCTTTCTGCTGACTGTCTCTCTTCGTGTCACGCATGATCTTGATCGGATCAACACTAACACCTACCTTTGAATCTTGGGTAATTACTCCTTCTGAATTCTTTGTGTACCATTTGCTTACCTTCTTGTTCTTGTTCGGAACTTCAAAGTCTATCTCCAAAGGAATACCCAGAGGGTTATTGTTCGCACCGATGGTAAGAACACCCTTTTTGGAAACTACTTGGTGTCTTTGGTAAGCGATGGTGTTATAGTTACCTCCCAACAAATCGTCAAGACCGTTGAAAAGCAACTCCATGATAGTAGTCTCAATCTCCGGTGTAGTGCTCCCTATGGCATTTGCCAGCATCATCTTTTCGCGAAGAATCTTACGGCTCAATGTCACCTCATGCTTGAAAGTAGGAAGACCACCCATTTTCAAGCTCATTCCGTCCGTACTCTTCGTTGCACCGTCACTATCAATGTCTACGTAGGTAGCCATCGTATACGGTCTGATAGTCGCCTCAATCTGTTCGTAAGTCGGATTGATGGGAATATTTGGATTTAACGGAAATCCCAGATTCGCAAACGTTCTCTCCGCATTATACTTGTTGGCAAACATGTCCTGTATGTAGTACTGCAAAGCACTCACACCGTTTTTGTCAACATATCCCATTGAAGCGAGGCCTTTCGCTACAATGTCATAAAACTGTTTATCTCTTGTCATCATAACTCACCTCCTTTTTAAGATTCTCTCACAAATTCAATCATAGGCAAGTTAGCCTCTATACCGGAAGGAATGGTAGCGCCTACCACTCTGTCCGCATAAATACGTCCCGCACGTACCACTGCACAAGTAGCAAGCGTACAACCGTCTGGAATGCATACATCCTCAAACGTTAGCCCGTTCACCTTGGCCGTCATATCGTTCCATTTGGAAGCCGTAAACGTTTCCCCTTCAGTGATCGCAGTCTTATTCTGATAAATCTTATTAGCCTGAATCACTACATCTCCAACGGCATAGGCTTTAGTTGAATCGTATGCCTCTCCACGGAGCAAAGTCACCTCTTTCCCGGGTCCGTTGAATATCACCGGAGTACCCGCACCGATAACGGTACCTGCCTCCATTCCTTCAATATCAATCGTGCCACCGCCTTGATACAGTTCTTTTACTCTCGACCATACTGGAAAACTGCCGCCAAACTGCGCACTTTTCTTCGATATGGTGTTGAATGTCCCATTCTGAAATTCCATACTCTTTGTTTTTTTAATTACACATTAGTTCCTTCCTCTTTCGGAAGTTTGCCTTGCGCTATCATTCGCTCTTTGAAAGCGTTTCTGCGCTCTTTTGCCTCGGCTTCTCCTACTTGTGTGGAAACTCCCATCGAACCACCGTAAGGAGTAGCGCCTTCACCGATGTAGGCTTTTAGCTTAGTCTCGTAGATACCTTTCGCGGCATCCACCAACTTTGCTTCATCCATACCTTCAGATATTTCAACCATATTTACCGCATCTTCCCAAAGAGCTTTGTTTGATACTTTTAGCTCAGAAGATTTTCCTCTTGCACTGTTTTTCAGCGCATCTACGGAAGATTTTTTCTTCTCGTCTTCAAGAGCCTTCTCCAATGCTTCAATACGCTTTGCGAGCGCATTATCAGTAGGTGGAGTAGCGGGATTAGGGTTGGTGGGAGAAGTATTGGTTGCGGAAGAAGTGCCGAAGTTTTTCTTCGCTTCCTCCACCGCTACGGCAACATCGTGGTTGTACTGCCCTTCCATTGTTTTCAATACCTCCGTATGCAATGCCCAATAAGCATCGTCCGGTTCCGTACCTTCGGCAGGAAGATGTTTAGCCACGTATGTTTCCAGTGTTTTCTGAGAGAAGCTGGTTTTTCCAAGTTTCTCTGTCAGAGTGGATAAGATTTTTTCTTTTTCCATAGTTTTTGAATAAAAAAATAGAGCTGCATCAGAGGTTTTTCCTCCAATACAGCTCTATCGGCTTTATGTATCTAATTTTTATTTAACTCCTGTCATATCAACTTTGATATAGTTCCTGCACCGCCTGCACTGAACACGAAGCATGATTACTCCATTTAAGTATCTGACTTCACCCATCTTTTGCCCACATATCGGGCATGTAACCATTTGTAACGTTTCCTCCCTTATACAAGAGCCATCCAATGAAGTCCTTACTTTTATCATATTTTACTGATTATGTTGCAAATATATAAAGCTTATTGCACATTTCAAACAAAATATATATTTATTTTCTATGAAAACTTAGATAATATACATATATTTGCAGATGTAACCAAGCCAAAGAGCTGTATTAGTGAGCATTATTGCCCACCGATACAGCTCTTTTTTCGTATATATGGAAGTAATAGATAGTAAAGTAACTACAAAAGATGGTTGCGAAGTGCTTGATTGTGATTATGTACAGTCTCTTCGTGATGCGGACAAGAAACGACCTAACCACTTAAAAATAATAGCTCAACTTGGAGGGCAAGAAAAAATGCTCAACTCAAGTGCCGATATTATAATTGGAGGGGGATGTCGCGGAGGTTCAAAATCTTTTACTTTACTAATGGAAGCTTTGAAAGATATTAGAAATCAAAACTTCCGGTCTGTAATTATGAGGCATGAGATAAATGACCTTTCAGACCTTGTTGAAACATCATATAAATTGTACAATCCTTTCGGAAAATACAATAAGTCTAAGAATGATATGACTTGGAATTTCGACAAAGGAGGATATCTTGAATTTTCTTATCACGCTGATAGCGTGGAAGATTTTAAGAAACGCTTTCAAGGTCACCAATACTCTTATATTGGCGTGGATGAAATAACTCACATGGACTATATAAAGTTCAAATATATGGTTACTTGTAACCGTAATGCTTATTCTATCCGAAACCGCATTATAGGAACCTGTAACCCTGACCCCGATAGTTGGGTGGCTAAATTCATTGACTGGTGGATAGGAGAAGATGGTTTCCCCATACCGGAACGTGACGGAATAGTGAGATATTGCTTTATGGACGGTGACAGCACAAGCGGGATTTATTGGGGAGATACAAAAGAAGAAGTATATCAGCAGTGTAAGGAGACAATAGACAAATATTGGAGACCTGAATATGAGCAATACGGAACGCCACAAGACCTGTTTATAAAGTCAGCTACATTCATTGAAGCTAAACTATCGGATAACATACAATTGATGCGTTCCGATCCTACTTACCTAGCCAACCTTGCCAACCAGTCCGAAGAACAGCGTGCCCGTGACCTCGATGGAAACTGGAAATACCGTTCTGTAGGAGATGACATGATAAAGCTTCAGCACATGGAAAACTTCTATCATGCCCCATACCAACAGGGAGACAATGTACGTCGTGTCTCTTGTGACGTAGCATTCGAAGGAGGTGACAACATGGTGATGGTGCTATGGGTGGGGTGGCACATACAAGACATATATGTATGCCAGTTCAACTCCCGGATGGCTGTCAATGCCGTAAAATCAAAGCTTAACGAATGGCATGTGAGAGAAGAGAACTTCACATACGACCTCAACGGACTGGGACAGGCTTTCAAAGGATTTTTCCCAAAATCTGTGCCATTCAACAACCGGGAAGCCGTTGCCGATGAATTCAAAGGTATTTACGCCAACCTCAAGTCACAAGCCGCATACCTCTTTGCTGACAAGCTTATCAACTGCGAGATTTCGATAAATGAGAATCTGGTAGACAAAAAGTTCAACGGAACGCCGCTGTCCCTCATACTGAATAAGGAGAGAAAAGCCATACGACAGTCCATCAACGAGGCCGACAAAGGATTTTCCATCATCAAGAAAATAGAAATGAAATCTATTGTAGGACATTCACCTGACTTCATAGAGGCCATGTTTATGCGCATGATATTCGAGATAAAGAAAACCAAGCACGTGAAGCCACGCTTTGCGCGTATCATAAGACCATCAAGCCATTATAGAAGATGAAGACAAAAGAACTTAAAACCAAAAAACCGTGGAAGAAAATACTTCCCTGCGGTCTGTCTCACGGACGTTTCACCGCATCTGCGGAAGTACCTATGCCTTCTGATGATATGTCCTTTGACATAGTGACTCAAGCCGATTTTCTCCGGCAATACTATCCGTCCGGCCATTCCATAAACGACACATCTGTTTACCCTGACATAATCCGTGAGGAAATAGTTCCGGTCAAGGATGCCGACGGCAACGAAACGGGGAAAACTACCAGCCGCTTTTATATAGAATACGTCCCACGTTACGCATTCGCATTCCAGCAAATCATTAAAATCAAACAAATGGTTCACCTTTGCGGGAATGATATTCAATTTGAACTATCAAGTCCGAAACCTACTCAGACTGAACAGGACATATTTAACATATACCGCGAAGGCTGGCTGAAGAAAAATATGGAAATAGCATTTTTTGATTCAGCCGATTCGGTAAAGACTACCGGAGATACAGCCTTTATAGGATACATCAATGATGGAAAGTTCGGAAATAAAGTATTCTCATTCTCCAAAGGAGACACGTTATATCCCCATTTCGACCCGATTACCGGAAAACTTCGTGTATTTGCACGCTCTTTCAATGATATGGACGAAAACGGAGGGATAGTGACAGAATGGCTTGAAGTATGGGACAGTACATATTTCTACCGTTTCAAGCGTAGTGGGGAAGCCGGGAAAACATTTATAGACAAGATTCTAGGCATATTCGGTCTGGACGGGTATACCCTTGTAGACAAAATCCCGCATGGTTTTCCGTTCGTCCCTGTTTCCTACATGAGGGATGATGACGGTGCGTGCTGGTGCCCTTCTCAGGACAGTATAGATGCTTATGAAATGTCTTTCTCCCAAATGGCGCACAATAACCAGGCCTATGGAGAGCCTGTGCTTGTATTCCAAGGAGAAGGTACCAACCTTGATACACAATACGATCTTAACGGGACAATTAAGACCATTACGATGGGCACTGATGACAAGGCATCCTATCTGAGCGCGCAAAGCGCATCCGAAAGCTACATGAAGCAATTGGAAACTTTGTATAAGATGATATTTACACAATCGTTCATCGTAGAACCCCCAGAACTTAAATCGGGAGACCTTCCTGCTGCCGCATTGAAAATACTCTATTCACCTGCGGTAGAGAAATCGATGAATGACGCAGCCAAATATCAGCCTTTTCTTGATGGTATGGTAGAAATATTCACTTATGGATATGGTGTCGAAATGAAAAAGACCATCGACTTTGCCAACCTCAACATGAAATGGTGGATAGAGCCGTATGTACATGTTAACTCATCTACAGTTGTTTCCGACCTTGCAATTGCTGTACAGAACGGTTTCTGTTCCAGACAAACAGCATCTGAACGCATTGAAAACCTATATACAACAAATGGGGAATGGGATAGAATCGTACGTGAAAAGAAGGAGGAACAACAGGCGGACCTTCTATTTGAGCTTAAAACCGCTGAAGCCAATAAAAAAGAAGGAAGTACGATAAGTGTAGAAGAAGGAGTTAAAGCATGAGATATCCGTCAGACAAAGAGATAGAGGAAGCGAGAGACTACATCCGTAAGCGTCTTGAAGCGGAGCACAGCATGGAAAGGAATCTCCGTTCCGCCATGCTCTGTGCTGCCGAAAAGATAATATCCATATCTCGTAAGTATGGCATTCCTCCAAATATGTTCCGCTTCTCCCAAGACAAGAATCTAAAACGTGAAGTGGAAGCTGTCATTGCTGATTTGCGTGCTACCATAGAAGACTATACATATACTCTTGCTGTAGCCATCCACAATGATAAGGAAGATGAGATATTGGCATATATTACCCGAAACTCATACGGCAAAACATTCGGTGAACGTAACTCCATATATGCCAACCGCTACAAATATGAGTTGGAAGCCGCCATAGCCGCATCCATGCTTGCCGGAACCTCAAAGGCAGTTACACTACAGCTTATATCCCAAAACTTGGAACACCCATACGACAATCCCGACTTTATAGAAGCAGTCAAGACGGGAGATATGAATGCCACACGCATACAGACTGACGGAATAAGCTACGGGGTCGGACGAACCAACAGCAGCTTTACAGCATTGCGCAATCTTACCGTATATGCAGTAGCCGAAGGATGGATGAGATACCAGTACTTATTAGGAACAGAGAAGGGAGCAAAAGGTTTTATCACCTTCCGAGCCAGCAGCTTTCCTTGTCAAACATGCGATGAATACGCCATGCGTCCTCACCCTATATCAGACCCATACCCGCCACTCCATAACCATTGTGTATGCGGGATGGCATTTATCTATTAACCTAAAATACAAGAAAATATGCTCAAATATTCAAAGCGATTTACCAATGAAACCAAACGGTACAACATATCTGTATTGGAACGTGCCATGGCAGATATGATAATGATGGGATGGGATGCAACCGAAGCTTTCATAGCTACCGGTCAATATAAGCCGACTCTTGCCGATGAATGGAACAAGCAGCAGATAGACAAGATAATCAATGACCCCAATATTCTCACCTATATGCAGTCCAAGCAGAAGGCAATCCGCTTGGGACGTTTCAAGAAGATACCAACCTCGTGTGATAAAGACGAAAAAGAAGAAGCCGAAGACGACTTTACCGGGAAGTTCCGAGACAAAGACGAAGTGCTTAATGCCCTTGCCGCTACAGTCAAAGACTTAAAAGGTAAAGAACGCGCTGATGTGCTTATGAAAATAGCCGATCTCCAGCAAATGAAAAAAGAAGAAACAATAGAAGAGGATAACACCGTCCATTTCTATCTTCCAATTTCATGTAAATCATGTTCTCTATACATGAAAGCACGCAAGAAATCCCTTCCCAAAGTAGAAAATGAAAATGAAGAATAGCTTATCCGTAACCGGAAAAAGTTTAGGGGCACGGTGTACATAGAATACTCCCGTGCCCCTCTTTATTCATTCGATGAAATTACCTGTTATTTCAAAATAGCCACACACCCAATTACAAGAACTGTCAGAGCAATCAGTGCAGTTGCAATGCCGGCTATTGCAGCCCACTTGCTCCAATTAACAGGATTGAACAAATATGGGTTATCATACAGATACATCTTGCCTTGCTTGGTCAGCCTTATAGCACATACTTTACCATTGGTAAGGAATGAGCATTTCACAAGGCCTGCCTTTTTTAGAGAGCTTGCAGCCAGCGCATACTTGTCATACGGAATATCACTGGGTACATCCGTAAATCCTGCGTCAAGCATCCGCAACACTTTCTTTTCGGTCTTAGACAGCTTTATCCGTTCCATTTCACTTTCATAGTTTAACCGTCAATTCCACTACATACCTAAAATCCGTCTCCTTTCCCATGTTGTCATATACAGACTGCCGGACAAACCCTATTTCATCCACCACAAGCCCCGTATTCCTCTCATACGTAGCCAGCATGCCGGATATGTCCTTCTCAATCTCCGCTTTCAGAGCTTTCGCTTTTTCTATTTCCCCCATCTTCTTTCTCCATCTCTTTTTTCATCTCATACTTTGCCCGTTCCTCCGCAAGTATTTTGGCATCTTCTTCGTCACTGACCGGCTCGGCTTTCACGCGCTCAAGAGCCCGTCCAATAGCTTGAACTACATCATTCTGAAACTCAGCGTCAAGAAGTGTAGCAACAGCGAATATGTTATTGAAAATAACACCTACGCCCGGCTTGTCCTCCTTCCGAACATTGTCAAGCAATCCATACATCATGCTGTCAATCCTGTACATGAACCTGAATATGCCGTCCGAGGCACGCACTTCCATGAAGTCCACACCATCCATTTCTACCTTTTCGGCAATCCAGTTGCCAATCTGTAACTTTTCTCCGTCTTTCATAACTATAAATTGTTTATATGATTAATAACCTTATACTTAACTTCCTTCCCTTGTATATTTGCGCATAAAGGGATGTTTAAATACTTATCCTCTATAAATCCATCATTATTAAGCAACTTTTCAATGAATGTTCTTCTTAAGAAGCTATCACTATGAGGCATTACTATAATGCTTTCATTTTTCGATTCAATTTTCAAGAAAATATCCGATTGTTCTTTCTCCGAAAGCCCTATCATGTCCATAACGCCATATTTTACGGCCAGTGAACCTATGTTATATCCATACTTCACACCATCAGAAGGGCAATATTGAGTAAACAATCCTATATTATGTATCGTTATCATATCTTATCTATTTAAGAGTCTTACATATCTATAATAAAATGATTTATTCCGGTAGCAGGACTTGCACCTGCACGCTCTGCTTATCGAATTTCAACGCTTTTGAAGAACTCAACGGTTTTCTGTTGTTCCAACTATCTTTAGTGTCTCTCATTGTTCCACCATACCGGAATATTTAAAAATCCTACATATCTTCCACATCATACTCCACGTCCCCGTTATACCCGTCAAAGTCCATATTCATGTCAGTTACAATAGGAACAGGGGTTTTCAATTCCTCCTCGTTACATCCAAAAACCTTGTATATAATACCCTTGGCATCCCTTCTCCTGCTCATCTTACCGAACCCCAGTTTAGTGAGCTGCCGCCCGAAGTCCTGAGTGCTCACACTTTCAAAGCCGTTTGCTTCCGCATAGCGTACCATATCGTCATACATATCCGAGGACCTTAACCATGTGAATAACTCACCCTTGGCGTTAGCGGAAGGTCTTACCCCGCGTGCAAAAGCCCATGAAAAGGTGATGTTACTTTCTCCCATGACTATAAGCCTCTGTTTCTCGCTGTTCTCGCTTTTGGGAAAAACGAATTTCCTTTGCTTCAAATATTTCCCTCCTCTGATAATCCAATTCAATATCCCCGGATACTCCTGTTTCAGATCATCCGCCAAATGCTTGTTCTGCATCTCCTCCGGTATGACATTCTCAAACATTACATAAAGGAATCGCCTGAAATACCCATAGCTCGTATCCGAAGCCTTCGGGAGATTGTTCATGTTGAATATCATCCAAGGGACATTCCTCACCTCATATACATTCCCTCCGATATTCCGACCATAAACCATCTCTCCTGAGCATAACGTCTTGAACGCGTCCTCATAACCCGATATGTCCCGCGCTTGTATCTCCGGGCACATGTTAACCAACTTGCCGTCAATCCTGGCAATATTCCTCAACCTCTCGTCACCTCCCTTGATCAAAGACAACAATCCCATAGAGGAAACATTCTCCCTGCCGAATATCCCCGTTATCGTCTCGTATATCACAGACTTGCCGTTGCTACCAGTACCGAACAGCATAAGGCAGTTCTCAACCTTGTCTATCATCTTCCCCCTGTCAAACGTACACAGTCCCAAGTACATTTGCAATATCAACCTGCTATCCTTCTCCGGCAAGACAGTCCGCAAGAAAGACTGCCACATCGGACACTTCGCACTGGGATCATACTCATAAGGATGCTTGTATATAACGTGATACTTGGCATCGAAAGGATGCAATTCCCCATCCGTGAAGTCAACCACACCGTTAACATAAGCCTTGATATGGAACACCGGACAGAACGGATTATTGATACGGATAGAAAGACGAGCCTCGTCCTGGAACTTCTTTGATGAATAATGCAAAATCCTACTGCTTACCCGCATGCGAATCAACCACTCCTCGATAGCCTTGCCTATCAACTCAGGATTGACCGGCTCGTAAATCTCACCAGTAAACAGGTAATAACAGCCATGAAGATAACAGAAATCACTATTTGCCATGATCTTAAACACAAGACTCTTGATTATCATAGAAGATTCGGCAAAGTCGGAACCCGAAGAAAAACGGGCAAAAACATTCTCGTCAGAAAGAGTGCATAATTTAGTGACTATTAAATGCAGTATATGGTCATAATAACTATTCATACAAAAGTGCTTGAATATTAAATAATTATAAGAATATCAGTTAACGTAATGCATAAAAACAAGCGTTTTATAGAAATATATATCGCATACATTAACTTATATTTTCTACAAAAATACTGATTATATACACAATATACAATATTATCATTAATTTATTTTATATCAAGGATATATAATATGTAGTATAAAAAATAACATATACAGGAAATGAATAATAACCATACATATTAAAGCGTAACTGAATTAATTTAATTGCATATGCAACTAAATAATCAATATAATAAGAAACAAACGGGAAAAATAAAAAAAATAAAATAAAAATTTTGAGCGATAATCATTTGCCTTTTTGGTAATAAAATACCACCCAGGGGTGGGGTGTTTTATGTTATAAATATTATACTAATAATATTCACAAAACACCCTCTACAAGCCGCACGAAGCATATTTACACCATTTTATTATATTTACTGTTTATATATTTAACCGCCCATTTTTATGATAAATATTATTTTCACTTTCTCGTGAATATTATATCTATAATATTATAACAGGTAAAGATAACTCACTACATTTGCAATACCAAAGGGATAGAAATAGTTACATATGCAACCAAAATATATACATAATCTACACTGTCATTCTTTTGGTTTTAAACGATGATATTATTAACGATTAAAATATAAGATTATGAAAGCAATGAATTTCTACACTGCAAACGGTTGGTCAGGATCAAACTATGATAGCAAGTTATCAACAAAGGAAATAGCCTCAAAGGTTAGGTCTTATGCAAAGAAGAATTTCCCGGGGTTTAAGTTCTCTGTTCGTTCTGAATGGAGTATGTACACGGATTCTATGTATATTGAATTGAAGGCTGGTACATGTGTTCCTTTTGTTTCGGGCTCAAGAAGTGCGGACCGTGGCTATATGTCCACGATGTCAACCGTAAAGGGCTGGGAAGATGAGTTAACGCCGGAATTATTTTCAGTCCTGGACGCTGTTACAGTCTATGCCAATTCGTTCAAGTATGACGATTCGGACGGTATGCAAGACTATTACGATACTAATTTTTATATTCATATAAAAGTGAGTGATGAATATAAGGTTGTAGAGCCGAAAGCTAAGAAAAGCGGTGTTAAGGCTGAAAAGGTTGAGGAAACCAAAGAAGTAGAAGCCATGACGGTTGAAGGTGTCGAGGTCGTGGACTACTCCGAAAAGGCTATTGCGGTGTTTGGCGATACAAAAGCCGTCAAGGAACAGTTAAAGGAACTGGGCGGGCGGTTTAACCCAGCTTTGAAGTACAACGGTGAAAAGCGTTCAGGTTGGATATTCAGCAAGAAGCAAGCGGATAAGGTGAAAGAATTGATAACGCCTACAGAGTTACCGGAACTTACAGAGGAAACGGACCAGTTGGAAAAATCGTTAGATAAGCTATCAATATGGGATAGTTTAAAAACTCTTGATTGTATTTTGTATGATGATTATAAAGCCGGTTTGTTGACTTTAGAAGAGTGTGCGAGGAAGTTTGCAAAAAGTGGATGGACAAATTTTGTTGATATAGAGTATACCAAGGTAGTTTTTGACCGGATAGAAAAACAATGTGATAACACCACGTTAATTATTGACGATTTTGCAAAATACGGCTCATTTGATTATCCGACAACATCCGAAGAATTAGACGGGTTTAAATTAGGGGAAGTCGTTTATGATCAGATCGGAGAAATAGGCGTTATATTGGCTTTTTACGAAAAAGACGGAACCGCCCGTTTAAATTCAAACGGTTGTTGCAATGTCGGTAATTTGAAGAAATGCCCGAAAACTATTGCAAAAAAAGAGGTTAAATACATGGATATAATACGACCGGAAAAAGCGTCTGATAGTTATACCGTTGAAACCTACGAAAAGAAAGTAACCGGGAAACGTTACACCGTCAAGGATAAGCCGTTAACGCTTGGATATTACGGCGTGTTGGACAGATTAGATAACAGTGTAATAGATTGCTATCCGACTAAAGAAGAAGCCGAAAAAGAGGCGGAAAGGCTTAACGGATTTACAGACTGTAACGGGCGACTGAGAAGAGTGATATAATATATACACTACTATTACATAGTATGAGGCGCGTGAGGTTTAAATCAACGTTCGCGTAATGACAATCCCGGAAGTAATACGGCTTCCGGGTAGGTGATAGTATGAATGATTTAATAATTAAATAAAGAGGAAATAATATGTATTTAGGTTTTATTCTTTGGTTAATTTTCATCTTTTTCCTGTGTTGCGGTGCAAGTGGATGTATTGGTTTTGTTCTTCTTGTATGGACGTTAGGAGTAATTATTTCGGTTATCTTCTGCAAAAAAGGAATAATTAAAGATTAGGTTATGGGATTGAATGAATTGAATGAGATACTTTTTGGCTCCAAGATAAGCCGGGAAGGAATAGAAAGAATGAATGATTTAGGTTTGCTTCCTGAGCTGTCCGATATAAAGGGATGGAAAAACACGTTTTGCGGTCGGTTTATTTGTAGATACCCGAAATATTACGGTATTATAACCAAAATCCAAAAACTATTGGGCCACATTCCTGAATGGGAAGACTTTACTAAAGCAAATATAGATGATATATTGAGCATTTTTTCTTCTTGTTCTCCAAGTTCAGCGCGGACATATACGGCAATGTTAAAGGCTGTATTAAATGACGGTAAAGATGAATTTGTTTTGCCTTACCTGAAATTTGCCGAACGATTAAACGTTAAAGGAACGCCATCCGTGAACGTTTATCTCAATCTGGATGAACTTTCAAGGCTTGAACAATATCGCCCGAAGAATGAGAAAGAGAATATTGTTTTGGCTCAGTTCCTGATAGGGTGTTATACGGGTGCCAGGCATTCGGATATACTTGAAATGACAGGAGAAAACATTCAAGGAGGATATATAACCTATGTCAGCAAGAAAACGAATATAGCAGCAACCATTGAAGCAAAACCAATACTTAAGAAACTGTTACCAATTGCCGGGAAAAGGAAATATGTAGACGCTTGTTTTAACGATACAATACGGGATATTTGCCGGAAATGTGATATCAATGGAAAAGTAAAGCTATTCCGTAGGGGAAAGAACGAGACAGGCGAGAAATGGCAGTTTGTTGCATCCCATACAGCCCGAAGGAGTTTTGCGACCAATTTAGCCGAACTAGGAGTTCCATTGCTCCAGATTGCAAAAAGAATGGGGCATTCGGATATTAAAATGACTCAAAACTATGTTGTGTGTGGTATTGGAAAGCTGAACGATAAGGCTAGATCGTTTTTTATGTAAATTTCCTGATTTGTTTCGCCTTCACCAATAAAAAAGATTGAATTTATTGGTTTATTTAAAATATATCTTATATTTGTAACAATTTAAATTATATTATTATGTCAAACAGAAGTCCCAAAAACAAGTATTCTGCTACTATTGTAACAGAAACACCTATTAATGATGGAGGCTCTAATTCTTCCACTATTACAGCTAATACAATTGAAGAGATTGAGCATTTAGCTTTTTTGGAAACACAAGGCATTTCTGCCCATGTAACGATCAAAGAGAATAAGAAAGAATACCCTTCTTTCGATTGGCAGATAGTGAAAACTTATTATTTGAACAAATACTTAAATGCTGATTTATTAATAGAAATAGGGGCAATTTAAACTTGCCCCATTTTTATTTTGCTTTCCAGCAGATCGAACGATTTTTCCACTTCCGAATTTAGCACTTTGGCATAAATCTGCGTAGTCCTAATATTCGTGTGTCCAAGCATTTTTGAAACTATCTCAATAGGTACACCGTTATTGAGAGCGAACACAGCAAAAGTATGCCTACCCATGTGGGTAGTGATGTTCTTATCAATGCCTGCATATTGTGCAACGACTTTTAATGAAACATTATATTTCTGATTGCTAATTATAGGAAGCTTATAATCATACTTCTTCAATATATCGATTGCCGGAGTGAGAAGAACTATCTTATAATCCTCATTGGTTTTCTTCCGTCTATCTGCTACAATGAATTTTCCGTTTCTTTCTTCTACATCCTTTTCAAAGTCAAATTTCTCAAAGTCGGCATAAGCAAGTCCGGTGTAGCACTGGAACAAAAACAAATCTCTCACACGGTCTATTGCAGGGACATTAATTTTGCAGAAACGAATAATTTCCAGTTCCTTTTCAGTGAGATACTTCCTTTTCTCGAACTTTCCACGCTCAAAATGCAAACCAATATAAGGATCCACATCCAACAAGCCAAATTTCATTGCCTCATGCAAATACCGCTTAAGCCTCTTATGGTAGTTATAAATGGTAGGTTGGCTTATTTCTTGCTGATGCAAAAACTCGTCATAAAGCGTTATATTCGCTTTTGTCAAGTCATCCATATAATTTATCTTTCCAAACTTTTCAAGCGATTGTAATAAAGTTCTATGCTGTTTACGTGTACTTTCTTCAAGGTCTGTCCTCTCTTCTATTCTTGTGCGTACAAAATCAATGAACGAGTCCGAATGGTTTGTTTTCTCCAAGAATGCATTCAGTTTCTCGAAGTCAAATTGCTGGTTGTTGCGCACAAGGTCAAGGATAAACTCATTCAACCTTGCCATCATCCCGTCAAGCAAAGCATTCAGTTGAATTGAATTGACTGAATTAACGACTTTCCTTTTTTCGTGCCATTGATCCGAATACAGTTTTACCGATGTTCCTATCCATTTCCGTTTACCTTCCGATGTCACTTCAATCTGGACAAGACCTTTTTTGTTTTTTGTGGCGACATGTTTTCTATCGAACACAAACCTCATTGTTGGGTACTTCATACTTTTTAATTTTTTAATTGGTGTTACTGCAACCAAACATCGGTATCACGTTTTTGGTATCATTTGATACTCTTGGTATATTTTTGGTATCAAAAGTAGTGCATTAGCGTGCATAATTGTGCATGATTTCGCACTAATAAATGTTAATCATTATATAGCATAAATAACTATATTCCAATGTTTTATCACGCAATGCACTGATATACAACAAAAAAGGCAGCTACCGAAGTAACCGCCTTCTGTGATTCCGTTGCGATTCGAACGCAAGACCCACGCCTTAGAAGGGCGTTGCTCTATCCAGCTGAGCTACGGAACCATCCTTAATTGCGGTGCAAAGGTACGCTTTTCTGTGAAATTTGCAAAGATTTTACGCAGAAAATATTTTGTAAATAGATGCTTTTATATCCGATTAGATGTTATAATCCTAATGGTAAACCAGTTACATACCATAAAATAAATAACAAAGTCCAGGCTAATAATATATATAGAGAGTATCTCCATGTATATTTCAGTAATGAACCATAGGTCGCTTGCTTATCATATTGCTGCATGTAAGTAAGGATAAGAGGCATGTAGAACATGAAAGGAGTGATGGCATTGGTGGCACTGTCGCCAATACGAAAAGCGCATTGCACCATATCCGGAGAAATCCCCATATTGGCAAAGAACGGAACAAAGATGAAGGACATGAAAGTCCACTTGGCAGTGGCAGAAACCATAATAAGGTTCACAAGTGCTGTAAAGAGAATAAATAGAATGAGTATCCATAAACTCCCAAGATGGATGGACGAAAGCATGTCCGCTCCCATAATAGCTATACATTTATCCAAATGAGAATACTCGAAACACGCAAACATCTGAGCAGCAAAGAAAGCGATAACAAAGTAAACACCCAACAATTTCATAGGTTGAGTAAGCCCCTCAATCACATCTCCATCTGTACGATAACGGCCGGAAGCAAAGCCATAAACCATCCCCATAAGCCCGATACCAAAAGACAGCAGAAACAGAATGCCCTCTATAAAAGGAGAACGGATCAGACCACCATTCACACTACGCAAAATACCCCATGAAGAGAAAGTAGCCCAAAGAATCACGGTTGTATAAATCACCCCGATAGATACTGCACCTATCATAGCACGACGCTCTTTGCGGGATAATTGCTTATAACCATTGAAACGAATATGACCGGCATATTCCCCCAAAGCCGGAAGAAGATTACGACGGGTTACCTGATAAATAATAAAAGCCAGCAAAAAAGTAGATGCAAACAAGAAATAGTAATTGCATAAAGGCCCTGTATTTCCAGGTGACACATTTGCCATGTCCGCAGCTTCTTGGGTAGTGGCAGCAAGCATAGGATCCAAAGTACTCAGCATCAGGTTAGCACTATACCCACACGAAACAGAAACGTATGCCGTAATAATACCTGCAACCGGATGCAACCCGACCGAATGGAATAAAGTTGCTGCAATCGGTAAAAGAATTATGTATCCAGCATCACCTACTACATTGGAAAGCAATCCCAAGAAAATAACCAGTATCACCATGCGCCATGGATTATGCTTACGACGTGCCCCACCGCGGATACAAGCATCTATAAAACCTGAATGTTGTGCTACCCCGATACCAAACATAGCCACAATTACCAAGCCCAGCGGAGCAAACCCCGTGAAATTAGTAACCACATGCCGCAACAGCCAACGAACACCTTCCGGACTAAGCAAACTTTGTACCCGTATCTCCTCCCCTGTTTGCGGTTGAAACACGCTCAGGCCGTAAATGTCAAATATCCATGATAGGACAATGACAGCCAGCGTCAACAAGAGAAACATTGTTGCCGGATGCGGTAAACGCCATTTGCTATTCATCATCTGCTTCCAGATTATCTATATCAAGAATACGGAGTTCCAAAGCACGCACAACCAGACGGGTTGCATTCACTCCTACCCGCTCTCCTTGTGGAAACAGACGGTTTACCAAATCATTCTGACGCTTTTCCAGAGATTTAACTCCAAAAGGCATACCTTTCAGATTAGCAATCATATCTTTGGTATACCCCAATGCCAGATGGCGTAGGAAACGTTCGTCATACTCATCAATATCATAACTAATAACCGCTTCCTGACGTTTGGCATCATTCGCAACAGATTGCTTGAAACGGTCTACAATTTTTTCCAGAATAGGATAATTAAAAACCAGCTTCTTTCCATCCATTACTGCCTGTACATCTGTTTTCGTAAGCAGCTCACCTGTTTTCAAAATAATACCGTCAGCACCCGCATTCAGAACATCCACCCAAAGCTTTTCATTCAGAATTTCTCCGGTAAATATGAGTACGTGTACTCCCGGATAGCGCTTAAATATATTCCGGCAGATATCCACACCAATAGTAGTAGAACCACCCAGCCCTAAATCCAGCAATACCAAGTCAGGAACTCCAGCTTCTATCAATGTCCAGAATTCACTTTCGGTCATGGCCGTACCGATAACTTCTGCGTTAGGTATTTCATGGCGGAAGATTTCTTCCGTTCCTTTCAGTTCAAGCTTGACATCTTCTACAATAATTACTTTGAATTTCTTGTCTTCCATATTCTTTAATTTTATTTTCTTCTCGGTATCGTGAAATAAACTGTAAATCCACCATTCTCAGCCGGTTCAGCATTGATGCGACAGCCACGTTTTCCGGCAAACTCGTCATGGTCGCGAATAATCTGCTTACAGACGAGATACTCCGTACCTCGCAACTCTCCTTTTTCTCCTGTTGCCGTCATACGTTCCAGGTTTGGATAGAAAAGTTGATTTAATTCCTCACGGGTTTTCGTCCTTCGCATATCAGTGAAAAGGAAACGAATATATTCTCCGTCTACTGTTGCTGCCAAATGTATTTCTCCATCCAGAGAAACAGACAAGGCTTCGTCTATCAGATTCTCCAATAAGAAGCGAAGTTGGATAAAATCTCCGACCACTCTTTCATCAATAGCTCTTGTAGAGAAAGATACAGCAATCCCTTTTCCCTTATTTGCTTTACGGAAATACTTTTCTGCCAGAGCAAACAACTCCGGTACAGAAATTATCCCGCGACGGAACGTAACTTCTTCCAACTGTCGCGATGCGCACGAACTCAATATGGTAAATATACCTTTATAATATTCTATCAATTCGCTGATAGCTGCAACCGTCTCTTTTTCTTCCGTTTCTGAGAGAATACCTGAACGGAGTTTACCAATGAGTTGCTTGATCTTATTCGGATAATAAATTGTCTCATGCTTGATGGTGGAAAGACAATTATCAAGCACCATATTCTGCACATGCAACATACCGTCCTCCCATGACGCCCGGTGTGCTTCTTCATGCGCAGCTTCGATGTCGCGGTATTTTGTTGCCAGTTTCACTACTGCATTGAAGACCACAATCGCTATATACCGCGCAATCAATTCCAGCAATAGATGAGCCGTCTCCTGATCGACATTCTCTTGCCGTTCAAGATATAACACACCCACACAGCGCGAATCACCCGCAGCATCCACTACTAAAGGCAAAGCTTCAAATCCCGGTGCGGACAGTTGAGTATGCTGTTCAAAACAGCGTTGAACTACTTCCTTCCAAAGTTCATCTTCTGCCGTAGATGTTCCATTATCTCCCGCAGAGGACAACTCATTTTCTATAGAATTTGACGCATATTCCAGTTGATGTGTCGTTTCATTATAAACGGCGATTCCCAACCGATCAATACTTAGCAACTCATTTACGGCATCAAAGCCTTCGTCAACGATACGTTGAGGAATAGCTTTCAGGGTATCTTCTTCCCGTTGCAATGCCTCTTCTGTTTCGGGAACTTGTATCAGGGAGGCAGCAAATATCTGTCTATTGATTTCCAAAACCTGTTCCAGATTCCAACGGTTTACAAGACGTTTGCGAATATACAGGATGTAATATCCCAAAAGCAACATAGCTATAAGTCCGATAAACAGGATAACCCCCACCATCTTATTATTGGTGGAACGTTCCAGTTGACGACAATATTCCTCCAAAGACTGATCTTCACCCAGCAATTTGTACAAAGTCGTATAAGCGGCATTATTATAACTGTATGCATCCCATTGTTTCAACGCAAGAAAAGCGACAGCCGCCTCATTCCGGATATCCAGAATGACATGAAAGTCCGAATTGAAAAGATCATTCCACCAGGATAACTCCCCCGGCTCCCCTTCTCCTCTCAATGACATATAGCGCTGCGGCTCCTGGGCATACCTTTTATAATGCGCATTCAGGCAAGACATGGCAGAGTCTACATATTCCAAAGCCTGTTCAAAATTTCCTTCCACATTACTATAATAGGCATCATTAGCATAGTCTGACGCCTCATTCAACAGAGCTTCAAACTCATTTTCCGCAGCTAATGACAAAGAATCCTGAGCCGTTTGCGCATAGATTTCATCCGGTTGCATCACCGCTTCCTCCACTGCTTTATTGCACGAACTCATGCCTATAGAAAAGAATATGCACAAAAATACCATCAAAGTTTTACGCACTCCTGTAGGCAAACGGAAATAAAAACGACTGCCCTTCCCTAAAGTACTTTCTACATTGAACAAACAGACTCTGAATACTTCGTTCGTCTTCCGGTATTTCTCAATGATACCTTTACAATTCATCAGACCGAAGCCGCTCCCTTTGTTTTTCAGCAGTTCTTCCCGGTCGGCAGCATCCAGTATGCCTATTTCCTGCGAATTATACAATTTCTCACCGACAATACGCGTCACATCTTCTTCAGAAAGACCATAACCGGTATCTTCTACTGAGATTTCCACATATTCTTCTGTCGGATTTGCATAGACTTTTACCTTACCTCCCTTTGGAGTATATTTACGGGCATTTTCTGCAAGCGTGTTTATCATAAACAGCGTCAACGCCTTGTCAGCTTTCACATAGGTATCCGTTGGTGTCACTTCCAGTTGTTGCTGTTTCATTTCGAAAGCACGGCTTCCTTTCCGTATCAGATCGAAAAGCTCGTTCAACCCGAATGTTTCTATATTCAAGCTCAAGCTACCCTGCTTCATTTTAATCCATAAAGCAAGGATGTCATTGTATTCATTGATGGTTGTCACCAATTCGTCCATATATTGATACTTCTCGGCTTTGATGTGTTCGTCATGGATAAAGCCCTTTTCCGTCAGTTTATGCACTTCATTAATAATACGGTCTATGTACGGATGAATACCGTTCACAATGGCCATACACGCTTTCTTTATAAGATTCTGACGTTTATTTCCGGCTATATGCTGTTCGTACACATACCGTTCTTTTTCCAACCGGCGGCGTTCGTCACCCAGCGAAATGGAAGTCATGCCATTATCAAGCGCCCATGTAATATAAGGAGCAATCACATGTAGTATTGCCTTCTCATCCTTCGTTAGACGTTTGGGTAATACCAACTGCCCATCTTCTATCCGAATGTCTTTTACATTGAAAAGTTCCTCTATATCTGTCTGCACAGCAGAAAGAATGGCATCTACAATCTCTTCTTCCGTCTGCGCGTCCGTGGGAATAGAAGCGGTTATTTTCTGGCAAATGTCCAACATCTGCCTCAAACGGTGCAAATGGACATGATTACGTTCTTTAGACCGTTTATTGAATATCCAAAAGAATAAAACCACCAGTATAAAACCGACAATCACGAAGAAGAGTAAAATATTGAGTTGCCGGGCTTCACTTTCCAAAGCCTGATAACGGCTTTCCAACTCCTTATCCTGCCGGGTATCTTCCAGAATATCCAGATAAATATTGCGATTATAATCGGAGTGTTGCTTCATTTCCAGTCCGGCATACGTAACACTCAGTTGTTCGCGAATACGTGAAATCCATTCCGGAACGGTTCGTAACTTACGCTCTATCCATGCTTTTTCTGAAGAAATGGTATCCCGTATATCATAGGTTTTCAACCAGTCCAGGCTATCGTGGCAATCATAAAAACGGCGATGATGGCTGTTCACGCACTCCAAGGCAAGCGTCAATGTATCCAATGCTTCGGCGTAGTTATCATGCGCATTCAAATATTTACCAATAGAAACATAGGCACCGGCAATCTGATACACATCATTATATTGCTTGAATTTCTTCAAAGCCAATTGTCCTAAACGCATGGGCAACAAAGAATCCACGGGAACATCAAACTGTTTCAATGCATGAGAACGCCTGACCTGGAAAAAGTCATAATTATCGGGAGATGCCATCAGGTTAGCAAGCCCCTGTACTCCATTACCTTCAAAATACAAGTATCCTCCGCGAGATGCCATTTTCCAAGTTGTATACAGTTCGTCGAATTCACGCAAACGACGTTCATCCGCCGTTTCACCATCACAAAGTGCTGCCGATCCTTTTATATAATGATAATACAGTAACTGGTTCGTATCCGCTGCAAGTTCTTCCTGCGGATATATTTCGTTGATGGAAGCCACCGCTTCCGGACGTTGTTGCAGATAGTAGTAATAAACTGCGGAAACGATATAAAATTCGGAGCGTGCATAGTTCAGTCTCAACCGTTCGTGCTTATCTACGAAAAGCTTGTTATCTTCATCTATTCGTTTCATGCGGCGGAGGGCACTGTTCCGATAGTCATAAAATTCTTTGTTCATGGCCGTCCGCTGATAGATTTTCATCAATCCGATATCGGCAACCAGCAATTCCAGTTCATTTTTCGTGAGACTATACACATCTTTATGAAACTTCTCCGCTTTCTCAAAATCCATGCGCATAAAAGCACAAAAACCCAGATTATTGGATGCTTCCGCTTTCCCCTGACTATACAGATTCACTTTTCCATAAGCTTGTGTGGCAGCATGACAAGAAGAGTCCAGGTCTTTATACCGATAAGAATAAGCCACTTGGTTGAGCGAATCGATAAGATGTACTTCCTTGGTGGGAGCAGTACCCACACAAGAAATCATTACTATGCAAAAACACAGTAAGCCCACCAATCGTATATGAGGAAACCGTTTCACTTAGCAAAGCTACAAATAAATCCGGGAAAGAAAAAAGATTTTTCTACAATAAGTCTTGTAGAATGTAGCGGGAAATTCATAACTTTGCAGCCGTATTAAACAAATAGGTAACATCTATTACAAAATGAGCGAAAAAGCACCCGTAATGGTATTCTCCGGAACTAACTCGAGATACCTTGCAGAGAAAATCTGCGCAAGCCTTGATTGCCCTCTGGGAAAGATGAACATCACCCACTTTGCTGATGGTGAGTTTGCTGTTTCCTATGAAGAGTCAATTCGTGGCGCACATGTATTCCTGGTTCAATCCACCTTCCCTAATTCCGACAATTTAATGGAACTTCTGCTGATGATCGACGCAGCTAAAAGAGCGTCTGCTAAAAGCGTTGTTGCAGTCATTCCATATTTCGGTTGGGCACGACAGGACAGAAAAGACAAACCTCGCGTTTCTATCGGCGCAAAGTTAGTAGCCGATTTACTTTCAGTAGCAGGTATCGATCGTTTGATTACGATGGATCTCCATGCTGATCAAATCCAAGGTTTCTTCAACATTCCGGTAGATCACTTGTATGCTTCGGCAGTGTTCCTCCCCTATATTGAGTCCTTGAAATTGAAAGATCTTGTAATCGCTACGCCGGATGTGGGTGGTTCCAAACGTGCCAGCACATTCTCAAAGTATTTGGGAGTTCCCCTGGTATTGTGCAACAAATCACGTGAGAAAGCAAACGAAGTTGCATCCATGCAGATTATCGGTGATGTAACCGATAAAAATGTAGTATTGGTAGATGACATCGTAGATACAGCCGGTACTATCACCAAAGCAGCTAACATTATGTTGGATGCCGGTGCTAAATCAGTACGCGCTATTGCAAGCCACTGTGTTATGTCCGACCCGGCGTCTTTCCGTGTACAGGAATCCAGTCTGACCGAAATCGTATTTACCGATAGTATCCCCTACTCTAAGAAATGCGCGAAAGTGAAACAACTTAGTATTGCTGATATGTTTGCAGAAACCATCAAGAGAGTGGTGAATAATGAGTCTATCAGTTCACAATACATTATCTAAATTGCCAAAGGCAATTTAGAAATTAAAAATTAATAATTAAAAATTAAAGGCTGCGCGATGTTACATTAACTGCGCAGCCTTTAATTTTTAATTATTAATTTTTAATTTAATTCCAGTCTTCCCATTTTATACGTGCCCTTTTTTATTACTTTTCCGTTTTTATCCGTTTCAACAAAAGGACCGTGTTTTTTGCCTTGTTTGAAGAAGCCTTCGTAACGATTACCGTTTTTATCCTCCTGTATACCGTTACCTTCTTCCATACCATTCACAAAACCACCTTTATACTTAGTTCCGTCTGTCATAATCAGGGTTCCCTGACCATTGAACTGGTTATTTTTCCATTCACCTTCGTAGGAATCACCTACATTCCATTTATACGTTCCACGGCCGTCACGTTGGTTATCTTTCCAGTCACCGTCATAGACTGCACCATTTGCCCAGGTGAATACACCTTTTCCATGTTGCATGCCGTCTTTGAAGTTTCCTACATATTTATTGCCGTTGGCGTGATAATAAATACCGGCACCGGTACGTTCACCCTGCACATACGCACCTTCATAGCGGTCGCCGGTGTGGAAGAAGTAAATACCTTTGCCATGTTGCATATCATCTTTCCAGTCGCCTACATATTTATCTCCATTGGCATATTCGAAAGTTCCTTTTCCATCACGCACATCGTTCTTCCAGTCACCTTCGTATTTACAGCCGTCATTCCAGACAAAAGTACCTTTACCCTCTTTCTTATCATTCTTCCAGGAACCTTCATATTTGGAACCGTTTTTCCAGGTGTATGTACCTTGACCTTCACGTTTATCATTTACCCAGTCTCCTTCGTAAATGTCACCGGTATAGTAGTACATTGTACCTTTGCCTTGCTGATAATCCTGAAACCACATGCCGTCATAACGGTTGTTGTTCATGAAATAGTAGATACCCTTACCGTGTTGCTGATCCTGAAACCATTGTCCTTCGTACTTTTCGCCGTCAGGAAATGTATAAGTACCATATCCTTCACGTTTTCCTTTCACATATTCACCTTCGTAGACATTGCCATTCTTGAACACCGTCTTACCCTTTCCGTTGGGTTTACGTCCTTTCATTTCACCCGTATATACGGAACCATCTTTAAAGGTATGAGTTCCTATCTTTATTTCAGAAGAGAAAGTTGTTTTTACTTTGTCGAAGAAACCGGATTTCTTTTCCTGGGCCGTCGCCCCGCCTTGGGACATGAATACCAGAATGAGTGCAGTATATAGATATTTCATTGAAAATTATAAATTAGCGATTTTAATAAAAAGACGTGTAAACGCAGCAACTTGTTACACGCCTTATATAGTATTTGCACAAAGATACAATTAATCTGCTAAAAGGAAGGGGTATCACACCTTTTTTATGACATTTTTTTGCCGGATACGATTTCTTTTAATGTCTCTTTGCACAAATAGCGTGAGGCAAGTTCGCGTATCTCGACAGGAGTAATTGTCTTCACTGCTTCTACGGCATCCCTCACATACGAATCGGGAAGGCCGGAAGTATGAATAAAGATCCAAGCGTCCGCCAGTGAGAAAGCAGACTCATAGCTGCGACACATATCGCCCAACATATAGTTTTTCACCATAGCAAGTTCTTCGGCAGGTACGAGGTCATTTTGCAGGCGATCTATTTCATGGTAAACTTCTTTGATAAGCGGCTCTACAAATTCATTGGCAGTCTCTGCATTGACAACCAACAATCCACTATCGGGATAAGGCATGATACCGGCAGATATACCATACGTATATCCTTTATCTTCACGAATATTAGACATCAAACGGCTACCGAAATACCCTCCGAACAAGGTAACCAGAACGCGAACTTTCAAATAGTCAGGATGGCGTCGATCCAAAGAAAGCATTCCCATGCGAACAGCACTTTGCATTGCATCGGCACGCTCGGTAAAAATACGTTTCTCAGAAGAAGTTACCGGAACATAAGACCGTTTTTCCGGTTTGCGGAAATCTTTACCGAAAGGTTCACTTCCAAAAAGAGTTTCAATACGACGGATAGCGTCTTCGCTGACCTTCCCAGCAAGATAGATACTGCAATTTCCGGAATGATAATATCGGTCGTAAAACGATTGCAAGACAGAAGGGTTGATCAAATGATAATCTTCCTTCTGCACTAATTGCCCGCACGGATGCGTATCGCCATATACGGCATTTATCAAAGTGCGATGGGCCAGAAAGTCCACCTTGGAACTGTTCACAAGAAATTGCTGGATATTGCTGTCGATAATCACTCCCAACTCTTTTTCAGGGAAAAGAGGTTCTTTTACGATAGATTCAAAAATATCTAAAGTTTCCGGCAGATATTTATTCAAAGAATAAAGGGTGATATAAGCATACTCGGACGAGCTGGAAAGCTCTAACCAGGCACCATAGTAATCCAATTTTTCAGCAATGGCCGCGGCTGAATAACGCCGGGTACCTTCGCGCAACATCCGGTTGGTAAACAAAGCCTGCAAGCGTTGGTTCTGCTGCCAGCGTCCACCCTCTATCAACAGGTCAATTCGGACTACTTCATTATCCCCGGCATTGAGTATATATAAAGGTATGCCATTTTTCATCACCCGACATTCGGGAGATGGCACTGCCAATTGTTCCGGCTCACAAATACGGGGCTGGATAGTTCTGTCTAACATATTTTCAAGAATTCTTCAGCCTTTTCCAAATCCTGGGGAGTATCAATGCCGATGGTCTCTACTTCGGTAATACCGGCTTTAATGGTATAGCCATTCTCCAGCCAACGGAGTTGTTCCAGCGATTCTGCCAGTTCCAGCGAAGATTGCGGCAACGAAGTAATCTCTTTTAAAACTTCAGCACGATAGGCGTATAATCCTATATGCTTATAATAAGTGTGATTTTTCAGCCAATCTTGTTTTTCCGCATTTCGCTGATAAGGAATAATGGAGCGGCTGAAATAGAGTGCATTCATATTCTTATTCAGCACTACTTTCGGAGAATTGATATTCTCCAAAGCTTCAAATCCATTCTCAGGAGTAAAAGGTTTCACCAGTGTAGCAATCTGGGTCGTAATATCGTCGAAGCAAGCTTTTACAGTTTCCAGTTGGGAGGGTTGAATAAAAGGCTCGTCACCCTGAATGTTGACTATGACATCAAAGTCTCCCCCTATTTTAGTATATGCTTCATAGCAACGATCCGTACCACTTTTATGATTAACGGAAGTCATCACTACTTTACCTCCGAAAGCTTTTACAGCTTCTTCGATCCGTTCATCATCTGTGGCCACATAAGCATCGTCCAGAATACCTGCCACTTGTTCATATACTCGCTGTATTACAGTTTTACCTCCCAGCATGGCCAATGGTTTTGCAGGAAAACGTGTGGATGCGTAACGGGCGGGAATGATTCCTAAAAACTTCAACATATTTATATTTACTATTTTATAGATCCGCGTTCGTCCGCTTTATCCGCGTCGTCCGCGTACCCATTTAAAATTACTCTATCTCTTTTAATCCCCGGCAAATATAGTCCCTTTTTAAATCGTCGGGTTTATAGACTGTATCATCACATGATAATAAGTCCAGATCCAACCGGACTATTTCTTGCTTTTTCTCTTCAGGCATCCGTCCCGCTTCCCGCTCAATAGCTTTCAAACAAGAAGTTATTTCCGCCGCATCGCTACTGGAAATAAAACGTGCCACCTGATTGGAAAATAAGGATGAACGCCGGAAATAAAGCGGTTTAGTCTCTTCTTCCGTAGAAAAACGAATACCAGGAAACAGTTCTTTCAACCGCTTCCGCGCCAACGAAAGATTCTCTTTCTGTTGCTCGTTACTACCGATGCTGATTGTATAAACCACTTTCGAAATCAAGAATTTAGACCGACACTTGAACTTTAATCAAAGAAGTCATCCAAACCAGTTTCTGATGCCGATTCAAAATTAACGTCCCCATTATCCTTACAAGGATCGAAACCTTCCGGAAGTTGGAATGTCTCATTTTCATCATATCCCAGTGTCTTGTCTCCAAGCACTTTTACCATATATTTAGACCAGATAGGCAATGCCATAGAAGCACCTTGCCCATGCAGCATAGTATCGAAATGAATATCGCGTTCTTCTCCACCAACCCAGCATCCGGATACCAGTGAAGGAGTAAAGCCCATAAACCAACCATCTGCATTATAGTTAGTTGTTCCGGTCTTACCACCCATATCAGCTTTCACACCTAAGCGACGAACACGTCCACCTGTTCCCTCATTAATAACGGCACGAAGCATAACCAACATCTTATAAGCGCTGGAAACACTGATAACCTCTTCCATTTCCGGAGAGAACGTAGCTAATACATTTCCGTCATTATCTTCAATGCGAGTTACAAACAGTGGAGCTACACGGATACCTTTATTGGGGAATGCAGTATAAGCACTGACCATTTCTCCTACCGAAATTTCGCAAGGACCAAGACATAAAGAAACTGACGGCACAATTTCACGATTACGTACACCAAAACTTTCAATCAAGCGTTTCAGAGAATATGGGTTGAGCTTACTCATCAGATACGCTGTGATCCAGTTGTCAGAGTTAGCCAATCCCCACTTCACAGTTACCATTTCTCCATAACGTTTAGTATTGGCATTACGGGGCGTCCACGGTTTGCCGTTTTCATCAATTAAAGTATATTCCACATGACGCGCTTCATCACAAGGAGAATAACCACTCTCCATAGCTAATGTGTAGACATAAGGCTTAATGGTGGACCCCACCTGACGGCGACCTACCATTGCCATATCATATTTAAAATAATGATGATTAGGCCCTCCGACATATGCTTTCACATGCCCATTATGCGGATTCATAGACATAAAACCTGCACGGAGGAAGTGTTTGTAATAGCGGATAGAATCCATAGGTGTCATGATTGTATCCTTTTCACCATTCCAGGTAAATACCGACATTTCTTCAGGTGTATTGAAAGCTTTTTCAATTTGGGCATCCGATGCCCCGGCTTTCTTCATGATACGATAACGGTCGGACTGTTTCATAGTGCGGGTAAGAATTTCATCTACCTGCTCCTGCGTAATTCTGTTACTGTAAGGCGCTTTTTTACGTCCTTTCTTTTCTTTGAAGAAATAGCCTTGCAATTCTTTCAGGTGCTCTTCTACCGCCTCTTCTGCATATTGCTGCATACGAGAGTCAATAGTGGTATAAATTTTCAGACCGTCTGTATAAAGATTATATTTAGAGCCATCTTTCTTAGTATTCTTTTCACACCAACCAAATAAAGGATTATTTTCCCAGTCAAGAGAATCTTCATAGAATTTTTGCATCTGCCAACCACGATAATCTCCCTTTACAGGTTTCTTTGCATTCAATACACCACGCAGATATTCGCGGAAGTAAGTTGCCATTCCTTCATTATGATCAACGCGAGTATATTTCAGAACAAGCGGAAGGGCCTGCAAAGAATCACATTCTTCCGCTGTGATATATCCGGCTTTACGCATCTGATCAAGCACCACGTTACGACGCCCGCGTGAACGTTCATTATATCGTACAGGATTAAAATAAGATGGATTCTTGCACATTCCTACAAGCATAGCGGCTTCTTCTATCTTTAAATCATTTGGATCGCAACCGAAATAAGTATTGGCAGCAGTTTTAATACCTACTGCATTGTTCAAGAAATCAAATTTATTAAGATACATGGTAAGTATCTCTTCTTTAGTGTAATAACGTTCCAGTTTCACGGCAATCACCCACTCGATGGGTTTCTGAAACAAACGTTCCATTACATTATCCGCACTGGGCGAATAAAGCTGTTTGGACAATTGTTGTGTAATCGTACTACCTCCACCTGCATTCGTCTGAAATAACAAACCACGCTTCACGATAGCGCGGAACAATGCGATGGCATCAATTCCGGAGTGTTTGGCAAAACGCACATCTTCCGTTGCAATCAAAGCATTGATAATATTAGGAGACAGATCATTATAGCCTACATACACACGATTCTCTTTACTAAAAGAATAAGTTCCGAGCACCTTCCCGTCTTCTGAGAAAATTTGTGTAGCAAACTTATAATTGGGGTTTTCCAGATCTTCGACAGGAGGCATATAGCCTATCCAACCTTTTGCAATGGAGAAGAAAACAGTGACGCAAGCCAATACTATGACGGCTAAGAATATCCAAAGGATTTTTATGATGTTCTTTATCATGTTTATTACTGTAAATTCACTAAATCAATAAAATAGATTACCTGTAAAAATAACAAGGCAAAGGTACGGAATTATATTGGAACACCCTTATAAATTCTATAGAAAACTCTTAAAACGCCACACTTTATCATCGGAAATGCCACATCTTAATGGGTAAAATGCCACACTTCAGCAAGCACAAAGTGTGGCATTTCGGAGAATGAAATGTAGCATTTCCGATGATAAAGTGTGGCGTTTGGGGGGATGAAACCTGGCATTTTGGAGGCGTTTTTTGTTTAGGAAACGGCCGATTCCAAGCTGTTTTTTGCAAAAAAACGCATTTTTTTGCTTAGGAACAAAGTGTGATCAAGAAGGGTAAAATGCTATTATTCAACACTTTCACTAAAACAGACAATGCATTTTTCTTTCTTATTATATTCTTTATAACAACAACAGCAGAAAAGAAAAAGAAAAGCTACTGCTGATGCTGGTAATGATCCAAACAAATTCCGGCATTCATCTCACCGCATAAGAAACTTCATCCCGTAAGATTGTTTTTTCGCCCCACGAGATATTTTTTTCAGCTCATAGGGCAAAACTCTTTGTCCCATAAACTGAAGATCACCGTCTATGGAGACGAAAAAAACTTCTAAATTTTCTCCCGTCTTTCTTCCGTACTCCGCATCTTTTCCGTACCTTTGAACTCTCGAAAAGAATTAAAATAACGAACGATATGGAAAACAGAAGTTTAGTCACCATTGCCGAGCATAGCAAGGAAAAAATCCTCTACATGATCGAGATGGCGAAGCAGTTTGAAGCCCGTCCCAACCGTAGGCTGCTGGAAGGGAAAGTGGTTGCCACCCTCTTTTTCGAGCCGTCTACCCGCACAAGACTCAGTTTTGAAACAGCAGCCAACCGCTTGGGAGCCCGTGTAATCGGGTTTAGCGACCCCAAAGCAACGAGTTCTTCGAAAGGCGAAACCCTGAAAGATACCATCAAAATGGTGAGCAACTACGCCGATATCATCGTGATGCGGCATCATCTGGAAGGAGCCGCCCGCTATGCCAGCGAAGTAACCACAGTGCCTATCGTCAATGCCGGAGACGGAGCCAACCAGCATCCTTCACAAACGATGCTCGACCTCTACTCCATCTACAAGACCCAGGGTACACTGGAGAACCTGAATATTTTCCTCGTTGGTGACCTCAAATATGGCCGCACCGTACACTCACTGCTGATGGCAATGCGCCACTTCAACCCGACTTTCCACTTCATAGCTCCTGATGAATTGAGAATGCCCGAAGAATACAAAATTTACTGCCGTGATCATGGCATCAAATACGTGGAACATACGGACTTTACGGAAGAAACCATAGCAGATGCCGACATCCTCTACATGACCCGTGTGCAGCGTGAACGCTTCACTGACCTCATGGAGTACGAACGGGTGAAGAACGTTTACATCCTGCGCAACAAGATGCTGGAACATACTCGTCCCAATTTATGCATTCTGCATCCCCTGCCCCGCGTCAATGAAATCGCTTATGACGTAGACGATAATCCGAAAGCTTACTACTTCCAGCAAGCTCAAAACGGTCTGTATGCTCGTGAGGCTATCCTCTGCGATGTATTAGGCATTACACTGGATGAGGTAAAAGCCTAAATTGTACTTTGTAAATTGCTAAATTGTAAATTGAAAGATGAGCGAAAAAAAACAAGAATTACAGGTTGCCGCATTAGAAAACGGTACAGTTATCGACCATATCCCCTCTGAAAATCTATTCACAGTAGTCTCTTTGCTGGGACTTGAACACATGAATAACAATATCACCATTGGCTTTAATCTCAAAAGCGGAAAGCTGGGTACTAAAGGCATTATTAAAATTGCGGATAAATTTTTCTGCGATGACGAAATTAATCGTATCGCCGTGGTAGCACCTAATGTGAAGCTGAATATTATTCGGGATTATGAAGTGGTGGAAAAACGTGAAGTTAGCCTTCCTGAAGAACTTCGCGGCATTGTAAAGTGTGCTAATCCCAAATGTATTACGAACAACGAGCCCATGGCGACGTTATTCCATGTAGTGGATAAGGAGAATTGTGTGATCCGATGCCATTATTGCGAGAAAGAACAAAACAGGAACGAAATTGAAATAATATAAGAGCTCGTAACTCTTTAGTCATGAAACAAGACTGGAAGCCCGGAACAATGATTTACCCGCTTCCTGCCGTATTGGTAAGCTGCGGAAGCATTCCGGAAGAATATAACATATTAACAATTGCATGGACGGGAACGATTTGTACGAACCCGCCCATGTGCTATATTTCAGTACGTCCCGAACGCCACTCCTACGAAATCCTGAAACGGAATATGGAGTTTGTCATCAATCTCACTACCAAAGATATGGCGCGTGCAACGGATTGGTGTGGCGTACGTTCCGGGAAAGACTACAATAAGTTTGAAGAAATGCATCTGACACCGGGAAAAAGTACTGTGGTCAATGCCCCTCTTATTGAAGAATCCCCTTTGTGTATAGAATGTCGTGTAAAGGAAATCATGTCACTCGGCTCGCATGATATGTTTATTGCCGATGTGGTAAACGTGCGTGCCGACGACCGGAACTTGAACCCGGAAACCGGGAAACTGGAGCTGGCGGAAGCTAATCCACTGGTTTATGTACATGGAGGATACTATGAATTGGGTGAAAAGATCGGTAAATTTGGCTGGTCTGTTGAGAAGAAAAGATAGTGATTAACGGTTAGTGATAAGTGATGAACAAAGTTTTGAAAATATTTATCCTGTGCCTTTTGTTTTTCCCCGCTACAACGTGGGGGCAATCTCATCTTGTGCCCGGTACAGCGGTTGAAGAACCACTGAAGAAACATCACCATGATCGTCCAGTGAACTTCGGTATTAAAGGTGGTTTCACCTCTTCCCTCTTCCTTGTATCTAATCTTACATTAAACGGAATCACCATAGACGAGGTGCAGAATAACTACAAGATAGGCTATTTCGGCTCTGTCTTTATGCGTATCAACTTTGAACGTCATTTCCTGCAACCGGAAATATCCTACAATATCAACCGCTGCAATATTACTTTCGAAAAACCTGCCGCAGAGGATGCTCCTTTGGAAATGGCATCTATAACTTCTGAAATCCACAGTGTAGACATTCCTGTGATCTACGGATATAATGTTATTAAGGAGGGGCCTTATAGTCTGGCTGTATTCGGCGGTCCTAAATTTCGTTATATCTGGAATAAAAAGAGCGAAGTTACTTTTGAGAATTTCGACCAGCAGGGAATCAAAGAAAGGCTGCGTCCGCTGAACCTCAGCTTCACCCTTGGAGTAGCCGTCACTATCTCCCGCATTTTCTTCGATTTCCGCTATGACATAGGAGTACATAATATATCCCGCAAAGTGACTTATGATGACGGCGTCGCCGAAGGTGATCCACCCGCCGACGAAATACGTTTCCACCGGAGAGACAATGTTCTCAGCTTTTCCTTTGGAGTATTCTTTTAGAAAGTAAATTTCTGTCTTTTCTGACAGTTTATTCATTTTTTTACCGTAAATTTGTGCGCTTAATAAGAGAACACAGATTTATCAAACTTATCTAAGTAAGCAAAATGAAAAGAGACGATTTAATTTTCGATATCATCGAAAAAGAACATCAACGTCAGCTCAAAGGTATTGAACTGATTGCATCAGAGAATTTTGTAAGTGACCAAGTAATGGAGGCAATGGGCTCCTGTCTCACTAACAAGTATGCAGAAGGTTATCCCGGCAAACGTTACTACGGAGGTTGCGAAGTAGTAGACCAGAGCGAACAAATTGCTATCGACCGCATAAAGGAAATCTTTGGTGCAGAATGGGCTAACGTGCAACCCCACTCAGGCGCACAAGCTAATGCAGCTGTATTCCTCGCTGTATTGAATCCGGGTGACAAATTCATGGGATTGAATCTGGCTCACGGCGGTCACCTCTCACACGGTTCTTTAGTAAATACTTCCGGTATCATCTATACTCCCTGTGAATATAATCTGAATAAGGAAACCGGTCGCGTAGACTATGACCAGATGGAAGAAGTTGCTTTGCGCGAAAAACCCAAAATGATCATCGGTGGTGGTTCAGCATATTCCCGCGAATGGGACTACAAGCGTATGCGCGAAATCGCAGACAAAGTAGGTGCTATCCTGATGATCGATATGGCTCACCCTGCCGGACTGATTGCAGCCGGATTGCTGGAAAACCCTGTGAAGTATGCTCATATCGTTACTTCTACCACACATAAGACTTTGCGTGGTCCTCGCGGAGGTATCATCCTAATTGGCAAAGACTTCCCTAATCCTTGGGGCAAAACGACACCGAAGGGTGAAATCAAGATGATGTCTCAGTTGATCGACTCAGCTGTATTCCCGGGTATCCAAGGTGGTCCGTTGGAACACGTCATTGCATCAAAAGCTGTTGCATTCGGTGAAATCCTGCAACCCGAATTCAAAGAATATGCTGCCCAAGTGAAGAAAAATGCGGCCGTACTGGCACAAGCATTAATCGACCGTGGCTTTACAATCGTTTCCGGTGGTACGGATAATCACTCTATGCTGGTCGACCTGCGTAGCAAATATCCTGATCTCACAGGTAAAGTTGCTGAAAAGGCATTGGTATCTGCCGATATCACTGTAAACAAGAATATGGTTCCGTTCGATAGCCGTTCTGCATTCCAGACTTCCGGTATCCGTTTGGGTACTCCTGCCATCACTACTCGTGGCGCCAAAGAAGATCTGATGCTGGAAATTGCAGAAATGATTGAAACGGTTCTGTCCAATGTAGAAAACGAAGCGGTTATTGCCGAAGTTCGCGCACGCGTAAATAAGACAATGGAGAAATATCCGCTGTTCGCATATTAAGAAATTTGTTTTTACGAGTCAGCCGGTTTTGTTTTTTCCGGCCGACAGGTATATACATTTTTGAGAAAAAATGTATGTATATAAATGATTAAATATATAGTTAAATTGTAAAATGGTCCGTAGCCTTTGTGATAAAGGCTACGGACCTCTTTTTTTTACGCATTGACACTATTTTTGTTGTATTGAAAGGATACTCCTGCTTGCATTTCCCTATTTTTGGAAACTACATTTATTATTCACTTTAAAACTTTAATTACTATGTCAGAAAACATTGGAGTAGCTACAGGTAAGATTATGCTGAAAATTGTTATCGCTCTTTTTAAAGGTGTATGGAATGTACTGACCTTCGGGTTTAGAGCTTACAAAGGTCACCGGGACAAAAAAGACGCCGAAATGCGTGAACAGTTAAGACAGGTACAAGCAAACAACAATTCCCAAACTATTTAATTCTGCAATACTATGAGCTCAGCAAACAAGAAACACATGCAGGGTGGTATGAACACCACATACAGCAATGTAAATACTGAAGACGAAAGAAACAAAAAAGCGGAAGAACTATTGTTCCAGGCATGGGAAACAGCCGGATATCATGGACAGCCGGATGAAGATTATTATCCTCGAACAGCCCAGGAAACAAGGGATATGGAAGATCTGCTGACACAAGCGGAAGCAGCCATTGATGACCCGTCGGATACCGAACTAATGGAGGTAATGGCTGATACGCGCGAAGTGCTGGAATGGTCCAAACAGCGGCATTGGACATTCGCATGGTGGATCATCATCTGTGTAGCCATTATGGGATGTTATTATTTCTATCAGGCCGGAAGCGAACAGGATTATGTAGCAAAGAGACAGGCGCTGACTGATGAGCAAGTGCAGACTGAACTTAGCGAAGCCATCACCCGGCAACAAAGTTACATTGATACTTATAGCCAAAAGTTGGCAGTAGATACCATTTCTGAAGAAACACGCAGTCTTTATGAAAAATATATGGAAAATGCCACTGAAGAAATAAAAGAACTGAAAGCATATAATGTGGAAACTTATAAAAAGCACCTGGTAGATCGTGCCGATGCCGGAGTATGGCGTGAAAGATGGGAAGCGATCTGGTGTTTTATCTGGATCGTGCTTTATATTTTCGCCTGCCGTCCACGTGGATATATGATTACTAAACGTCGCCGTGAAGACAAAATGGCTACCGGTCTCAAAAAGATATTATTCGGCATTGCAGGAGCTTTAGTGGGTGCTGCCGGCGCTTTATATGTGACCACCACCATAACTAAATGGAGCGATGGAAGTAAAACCCGTGATGATGATAGCATGATTATCTATGCCATGAAGTTCGGTCTTATTGCACTGGCTGTTATCATCGTTCTTTGGGCAGCACGTATTGTTATCGTGATTGCTACACTTCTGGGACTATTGAGAAACTACGACTGGAAACAGTTGGCCAAAGACCCGAAAGCCATGTTGAATGATTTGAAATAAATGGAAAGGGGATGCAAGTATATACCGGCATCCCCTATTTCTATATTTATTTCCGATGGTTAGCTCAATCCTTCTATATTTCCATCTACAATGTCGATGTGCATAGCTTGTGGCTCTTTGGGAAGCCCCGGCATGCGCAGAATTTCTCCGGCGATGGCAACAATCATTTCCGCACCGTTATTGATTACAATATCCTTGATATGAAATTCAAAGTTGTTCACCGCACCGTATATTTTCGGATCGGCAGAGAAAGAATATTGTGTTTTGGCAATGCAAATGGGATAATGACCAATGCCCATCTTCTCTATCAATTTGATGATTTTACGTGAATGGATACTGTAAGTCACCACACTGGCACCGTAAAGATTGCAAGCTATCTTCTCTATCTTTTGTTCTACACTGTCATTTTCACTATAACTGAAGTTCAAGGGTTCAGAAGGTTTCTTCTCAATAGTATCCACTACCAGATTAGCGAGCTCCACAGCCCCCTCTCCTCCTTCTGCAAAGGCATTATTGACAGCGAACCCTACACCTAACTTCTCTTCGCAATGCCGGCGGATTGCTTCTACCTCCTCGTCCGTATCACTGGCAAAACGATTGAAGGCAACCAGCACCGTCTGACCGAATGAACGTAGATTGCGTATATGTTTATCGAGATTGCCGAAGCCTTGTTGCAATCCTTCCATATTGGGTTCTTTAATACGATCCAGACTGACACCGCCATGCATCTTCAAGCCTTGTGCAGTAGCCACAATCACTGTCAGTTTAGGTTGCAACCCGCTTTTGCGACATTTGATATTATAAAATTTCTCCGCACCAAGATCGGCACCGAAACCGGCTTCCGTTACAACATAATCTCCAAAAGTCATTGCCATTTTCGTTGCAAGAATAGAGTTACAACCATGCGCAATATTTGCGAAGGGACCGCCATGAACAAAAGCTGCCGATCCTTCGGTTGTCTGAACCAAGTTCGGATTGATAGCATCTTTCAGCAAGACAGTGATGGCTCCTGCTACTCCTAACTCCTTCACAGTGAACGGGCAACCATCAAAACGGAAACCAAGGATGATATTCTCGATCCGTCGTTTCAGGTCGTCTATGTCCTTTGCCAGACAGAGAATAGCCATAATTTCGGATGCAGGGGTAATATCGAAGCCGGATTCTTCGGTAATACCGTTCGTACTGGGGCCTAAACCGGTGACAATGCTACGCAAAGAGCGGTCGTTCACATCGAGCACGCGCTGCCAGATGATTTCTTTCAGCCCGAATCCGTCCGCCTGATGCTGATAAAGATAATTGTCGAGCAATGCGGATATCATATTGTGCGCCGAAGTGATGGCATGAAAATCTCCTGTAAAGTGCAGATTTATCTTTTCCATAGGAAGCACTTGGGCATAACCGCCACCTGCCGCTCCACCCTTCATGCCGAAACAAGGTCCTAACGAAGGTTCACGCAAAGCAACGATGGCTTTCTTGCCGATCTTATTCAACCCCAATGCCAGACCGATGGAAACCGTAGTCTTACCAATACCTGCTTTGGTAGCAGTAATGGCAGTTACCAAAATCAGGTTACTTTTCTTCACTTTTTCTTCATCAATCAGATGTGTAGGGATCTTAGCAATATACCGTCCGTAGTTTTCTACTTCTTCACGTGGAATACCTACATTCTCGGCTACCTGCTTAATCTTCTTCAGCTCTATGCTGCGGGCTATTTCAATGTCTGATTTCATACAGAGAACTTCTTTAAATAAAACTTTCTTTTTGAAAGCTACAAAAGTACGAAAAAGAGTGCAGATAGCAAGATTTTAGGGAAAGAAAGCCTCTGTTATCTTATTCAAGTGTCAAAGCGATACCTTCTACACGATCCGAGTTTGAACCTTCCGGCTCAACCATATCGAAAGAACGTGTTCCGGCAGGCAGTGGAGCGAAATAAAGAGTATAATCGGCCTCTCCACTTTCCGGCATATAGAATTTCTCCCCTAAAGGAATACCTTCCGAACGAAGAACCGGACATACAGTTCCATTGTCCGCTACTAACTGGATATTCTTCATAATTTGTATCCAATATTTGGGTATATAATAGGCACGAATCCGCAAGACCGTAGCAGTATCCGTCAATACTACCTGGCGGATTTCAGGAATATCGTTATTGCTTTTCTTCACCGTCGGGAAATTCACCACTTTATGTCCATTCTCTTCCCCTAAGCTCATCACATATTCGTCTGCATTCAGTAGGCGGCGAAGTTTTCGTTTCAAGCTGTGTGCACTATATCCGAACCATTTTTCTACAATGCGTCCTTCAGGTGAAATAAGGACATAATTTGGAATTCCACGTACTCCATATTTGGCAAATAATCCATTACTTCCTTTCAATTCATTCAGATTCTGCCAAGTCATTTCATGCGTTTTAGAGGCAGTTTCCCAACCTTTCTTGGTATCGATGCTCAGACTTACTATTGTCAGGCGATCTTTGTACATCTCAGCCACTTCCTTCATTTCGGGTAGAGCCATAAGGCACGGACCGCAACCACGACTCCAGAAATCCAACATGATATATTTACCTTTAAAATCAGCCAAGCGGTGTACATTTCCCTCCAAGTCATACAAATCAGCATCTGCCATTTCATCACCCACTTCCACTACTTGGGGAGGAAAGAGATATGTATATGTATTCATTGCCAAATCGGTCTGTTTTTCTTCATCGGTCAGTCCTTCATAAAGAGCAATTACTTCTTCTTTATAAGGATAATTTTCAGTATACTTTGCTGACATTGCCAACTTCTCCAATTGCTCCAGCCAAATATCGTCAACAGGAATCTGCTTCATACGTTTTATAGTGTTGGCATCAATACGGATCGTAATTTCATCTTCCAGCTTCCGTAAACTATCAGCTTGTGCACGTATCGCCTGTCTTTCTTCATCCACCGCACTTCCTGCATACTTCCGGCGATATGCACGCTGCAACAAAGAATTGCGCTGATATTCATTCCACAATTCGCGTGAGTCGTTTATAAAAGCCTGATTAGCCACTTGTTCCGGAACAGTGCTTTTCACATCCCAAGTTCGTATCAGTGTGTTTTCACCGCTTATCTGTATATTATCTCCCGGACGCACCCAAAGCCTTAAACTCATGGAAGGAAACTTGTCACTTCTTCCCATCATATCCACTATTTCTGTTTCGTTCCCCAATGTTTCTGCCTGAAAACGAAAATGTCCGTTACGAATCGTATCAACACCGATACTGCTACCCACATTTCCATCTAAACGAAACAAAGTGATTAAAGCTCCGTCTTCTACATTCTTTACTTGCCCTTCTATTGTAAAAGTCCCTTGAGCTTGTGCCGCCCAAACACTTGTCATTAAGAACAGCGTTACAATCTCTTTTTTCATATACGTGCTGTTTAGTTATAAAATTATATATCTACGCACAAAACTATATGATTTCTCCGAGATCAGCAAATAAAATTACGATTATTTCGTAATCACCTGTTTTCTTTAATATTAAGCATCTATCACCGAGTATTTTTACTTTCAGTCAATATATATCCGTCCATCATCCGTATGATTCTTTCTGCTTCACGGGCGTTCTCTTCGGAGTGCGTTACCATAACAACAGTAGCTCCATCATGATTCAGCTCTTTCAGGAGATTCATCACTTCATTACCATTCGTAGAATCCAGATTTCCCGTAGGCTCATCGGCAAGGATAATGCGGGGATTGGTAACAATGGCACGCGCTATAGCCACACGTTGCTGCTGTCCACCGGAAAGTTGTTGCGGATAATGCTCGGTGCGGTGAGCTATCTGCATGCGCTCCAAAGCCTCATTGACACGCTTCACACGTTCACGGGTAGAAACTCCGGCATAGAGCAAAGGAAGTTCCACGTTTTCAAAGACTGTAAGCTCGTCTATCAGGTTGAAACTCTGAAATACAAAACCAAGATTTCCGTTACGCAGGTCTGTACGGTCGTTTTCAGAATAGCGGGAAACTTCCTGATCCATAAACCAAAGCTCGCCGGAAGTGGGGTTATCAAGCAAACCTATCATATTCAGCAAAGTAGATTTACCGCAACCGGAAGGTCCCATAATGGCAACAAACTCTCCCTGACTGATTTCTAAACTTACTTCATTCAATGCAGTGGTCTGTACGCTTTCCGTACGGAATATTTTGGTGAGGTTAATTATCTTAATCATAATCGTATATTGTATTGTTATTATCTTAAACATTTATTTATTCATATCTCAAGGACACTACCGGATTTTGCGAAGCCTTCCGCCAGGTTTGCCCAATGACCGTAAGCAAAGTAACCCCTGTAATGACTGCTCCTGCCAATATGAACAACCACCAACTTATGGCAGTCTGATAAGCAAATTCGCTCAGCCAACGGTACATAAGGTAATATCCAATGGGAGATGCCACAACAAAAGCAATTCCCACCCATTTCAGATATTCCATACAGAACATCTTTACAATCCGGTTGGAATGGGCACCGTTCACTTTACGCACACCGATTTCTTTTGTCCGCTGTTCCGTGGAGAGGGCAACCAGTCCAAATACACCCAGCATAGCTATAACGATGGCCAATACAGTGAAGAATAGTAACATCCGGCTTTGTTGATGTTCCTTGGTATAGTTCTTATTCAATGCATCGGAAAAGAACTGATAACTGAAATCCTTTACGAACAAATCATCCTGTACGGCCATCTCTTCGTATTTTCTCTGAATGAATTTCAGAGTCTCCTGCCGATGTTCGGGAGCTATCTTTATATGCATATACGATAATGCTTCCGGAGAATAATAAAGAATAGCAGGCTTTATCTTTTCGCGCAGAGACTGGAAATTGAAATCTTTCACCACTCCTACAATATGCATCTTGCCCCAGGTATTCATTTGTAACTCCATACCGATAGGATCAGCTACCTTCATACCCTTCCAGGCAGCCTCATTAATTACAATACCGGGATTCCTGTCTCCCCAGTATTTTCCAAAATCAGATTCCAGCAATTTCCCTTTTATCAACTCCAAACCAAATGTCTTACTAAAATCCCCATCGGCAAATACTATTACCATTTTTAGTGAATCTTCCTGCCCGTCTATATTTGTCCAACGGAATAGGCTACCGTCTCCATGGGCTTCACCTTCTCCAAGGCTCTCGATAGGTGCTCCCATAGATATACTTTTCACATTTGGATTTCTCAATAATTCTTGCTTGAATCCAGCCACATTATACCACAAACTGGTATAGACGGATACCACATTTTCCTTGTCAAGTCCCAAATCTTTGTTTTGCATATAGTGGAGCTGTTTAAAGACGATAGCAGTCAGCAACATCAGCGTAAGAGCTATAAAAAACTGTATGCACACCAATCCTTTGATAAGTCCTCCTTTCTTTCCTGTTTTCTGTCCACCTTTAAAAGCAAGTAATGGATTGATGGAAGAAAGATAAAAAGCCGGATAACTTCCTGCCAGACAGCCTATTCCCACTATGCCGAACAATATATAAAAGAAGACAGCCCAACTCAGCCGCAGTGAGATTTCCGTATCCATGAACTTATTGAATAACGGCAACATCAATTCTGTCAAAGCTAAAGCCAATATCAGAGATATAAATGCCTGTACCAGACTTTCCGAAAGAAACTGTGAGATCAGAGTCTTTCGCTTGGCGCCTGTTATTTTGCGTACCCCTATTTCTTTATAACGCAGGGAAGCCCGTGCCGTAGAAAGTGTTGTAAAGTTGAAGGCTCCCATAAAGATAACTAATATAGCCAGAGCTGTAAACAGATAAATAGTGGCCATGTTACCATGATTCTTTACGCAAGGATCGGGAAAAGTAGTATGCAAATGAATATCTTTGACTGATTGAAAACGCAACAAAGTTCGCTTTTCCCCAAACTTACTAAGCGCCCGACTCATGCTTTTCAATTCCTGCTGATACATTTTTCCTTCGTCACCAGCCTTCATCTTTACATATACATGGATACTCTCACGAAAATGATCCCAATTATGGCCCATCATCCCCATGCCATAAGCCTCCATCGGATAAACAATATCAAACCGGATATGGCTCTTTGAAGGTATCTTCACCACTGCAACTACATTATAGATTCTTTCTCTTCCATATCCGCTATAAGTTAATTTCTGTCCTACTGCCGGTTTCTTACCAAACATTTTCTGTGCCGTCAATTCCGACAAAACGACATTATCAGGATTATTACTTATATACTCCGGATTTCCTTCCAACACCGGAAAAGGAAATATTCGAAAGAATGCAGAATCAACATATAGCCCATGTCCGCTGATTTTTTTATGACTTTCCGTCTCAAATGTATGCAACTCTCCATACTTAATAGCTGTAGCTTCCTCTACTTGTGGAAAGTCTTCACGAAAGACTTTAGTAAGCGAACGTACCGTCGAAGGAGACTCCTTTATTTCCCCACTCGGCTCCCGTTTCACCTCGATAGTCCGGTAAACGCGATTCACCTCGGGAAAGCAATCATCATACGTCAGTTCGTCTACTACCCAAAGGTAGATGAGGAACGCCGCCGCCATGCCGAATACAAAACCCAGCATATTGATGGAAGAAAACAAGAAACTCCGCTTTATAAGCCGAAGCGCAACTTTCACATAATGCTTTATCATCTGTTATTCTCCTATTTTAATTATTCTATGGTTAACACTATTAATTCATCATCCGGCACGTCCTGCCCTTTCAGAGCATCCGGATATTTGTCTTTCATATTCATTGCATCGAGACAGGTGAAAAGTATATTTCCTACTGCTCCTTTGGGATAGAACGACACATTCTGCTCGCCATCGGCTGGGAAACACGGAAAATCGAGTTCTACCTTATCAGCTTCATGAGGCAGGGAAAAGAAGTTTCCGGATGTTTTATCATATATCAGCGAATAAAGAGAAACCGATTTCGCTTTTCGTGCGTTAGGCGAATCGTATCCTTTCGTAAGCCTGATAAACAGGTAGCGATCCGTCTCCAACCACTGATCTACAAAATAAAAATCATCCACATTACTGCCACCTATAACCTTCTGTCCCACGGCACGCTGCAAAGAGCCAAAATCCAATCGATAAATAGCCTTCAGCGTGGAAGCGTTTTCCAATTGGTAAAGCGTATTATCATAAGCCAGGCGTATCCGCGTTTTGCCTTGATAATCATAAATATTCCATGGTTCTCCGCTCCGTACCGAACCGGATCTTCCCGAAGGGGCATAGTCAGGCAAATGGGTAGGATCAAAATAGCACAAGGTATCTCCTTTTAGTTCATTGGTGTAAAAACGACTGGAGTAAGGTATGCCACGCATGAAACCCTCCGTCGTAAACTTAAATAAAACCCTATGGCCCAGATTCCCCTGTAGAGGGACACTGTTTGTTATATCTTTCTCTATCAAAGGCTCTGTGGCAGCTGTTAAAACATCCCAGGGAAGAAAGGCCAGAAAAGTCCGGGAACTATTCCTCTCATGCTTATATGCTGTATACGCCCCCTGAACTTGCTTGTGAGTTGCATTATAATAGACACTCTGCAACAGGGCGTTCAATTGAAAAAAGAATCTTTTCCCATTGCGTTGAAATTCAACATCATTTTTGAACAACTGCTTGATAAGCTTAAAGTCCTTATCCAACAAGTAAATTCCTTGATAACTATTCAATAAGTAACCCTCTTCCACTGATATCAAACTACCGCCCATTGGTACCAATGCTCCTGTACGGTGGATACGAAGTGTACCGAGTTCACTAACTTTCATAGAACGTACATTCTTCAACGCAGCCTGTACATCAAGGGTTTTCACTCCGGCAGTTTCTATTTTAGCCCGATATTTTATTCCGGCAGGAGGTGTATAATCTTCCGTAACTTCCGGCATTGCAGCAGAAGCCGCCTTCACGGCGGTTTCATGTTGCATGGCTTGCTCGTCCAAAGTCCGGATAATTTCATCCTTATTCATACCCGGATTCTTAGAGCTACAAGCTATAAAAGAAACAATTAATACAATATAAATCAGTTTTTTGTGTAGCATATGTTTTTCGTATTCGTTTACTTTAAATATAGATGGCAACAACCATACCAAATGGTTAGATAGTTAATATACAAAGATTTATCTAAATACTTTCTACGCAAAATTGCACGATATCGTACACCGAATGCACGCTTTCGTACACTACTATCTCGAAAATTTTCTATATCTTTGCAATGGGTACGCGTACCAATCTTCACCAACAAGTCAAACCAATCCTTTCGAATTATGATGAAACGAGGTAAAATCTTAATCGTAGATGATAATGAAGACATCCTCTTCACCCTGAAAATGCTGCTGCGCCCTATTGCAGAAAGCATAACCACTCTAAATGACCCAAGAGAACTGTTACCTATCATTTCACGAACCCGTTTCGATGTTATCTTGCTCGACATGAATTTCCGTCAGGATGCTGTCAGTGGCAAAGAAGGATTTCATTGGTTGGAAGAGATACTGAAGCTGGATGCAAAAGCAGTCGTTATCTTTATCACAGCCTATGCAGATACAGAGAAGGCTGTACAAGCTATAAAACAAGGTGCCACAGATTTTATTCCCAAGCCCTGGCAAAACGAGAAACTGATAGCCACCGTCTCCTCTGCACTGCAACTCAGTTTCAGCCGGACGGAAGTAGAAACCCTGAAACAACAGAAGGAGACTTTGAAAAAACAAACAGAAGCTTTGACTCTTCCCCCTGAGCCAACGCGCGTCATCGGTGAATCTGCCGCCATGCAAACTATTTTTCAAACGATCAGAAAGTTCTCCGAAACAGATGCGAACCTTTTGCTCCTGGGAGAAAACGGAACGGGAAAAGACTTGATTGCCCGCTACGTGTACGAACAGTCCCCCCGCAAGAATGAGATATACGTACCTATCGATTTAGGAAGTATTCCGGACACATTGTTCGAAAGCGAATTGTTCGGATATGAAAAGGGTGCATTTACCGACGCCCGCAAGAATAAGCCGGGACGTGTGGAAGTGGCTTCAGGCGGAACGTTGTTCTTGAATGAAATCGGTAACCTGAGTCTTCCACTCCAAGCGAAGTTGCTTTCAGTCATTGAACAGAGAAAGAGTTCACGGCTCGGCTCTACAACTTCATATCCTGTAGATGTAAGGTTGATTTGCGCCACGAATACGGACTTATATACCGCTATCGACAACGGACAATTCCGTCAGGATTTATTGTATCGCATCAATACGATTGAAATCCGTATTCCGCCTCTGCGTGAACGTGGAAATGACTTGTTCCTCTTGGCTGATTTCTTCCTGCAACGCTATCGGAAGAAGTATAAGAAAGAACTTCGGGGAATTTCCAGAGAAGCACGAAAGATGCTGCAACTTTACCGCTGGCCGGGCAATGTGCGCGAACTGGAACATGCCATCGAACGTGCCGTCATCCTCTCCACCGGAACCATGCTGACTCCGGATGATTTCATGTTACGCAGCCACCGATCTTCCAATACTGTTTCTGAGAAAGATAAGTATAATCTGGAACGAATGGAAAAGGATGCAATCAATGAGGTAATGAGAATGTGTGGTGGTAATATTACATTGGCGGCAGAAATGCTGGGAATCACAAGAACTTCACTTTATAGAAGGATTGAAAAGTTCAGATTATGAAAAGACAAACTTGGGTAAGAACGCCACTTTGGCTCACTGTCGCATTACTGATATGCTGCCTCATTACGGCCTGGCTGGCTGTGCATGGGTTTTATTATAGCCTGTTCGTGGCGCTCTGCCTCACAGCATTCGTTGCTTATGCCATATATAGGTATATCTTACGCTCAGCCCGCGCCATGGCTCAGTTTATCTGGTCTGTGCGCTACTCTGAGTTCCTGTCTTCTCCTACTTCCAATCCGAATGCCACACCACCCCTTCCCGAAGAATTGCTGACCGAGATGCAGGATGCTCTTGAATATTATCGGAGCAATCTACAAAAGAAGGAAAGCGAATTGCAGTATTTCCAGGCTCTTGCCAATCATATAGATATGGCCATTCTTGTTTATACGCCCGACGGTCAAATAGAGTGGATCAATGATGCGACCAAACGCCTGATACATATCAATCGTCCGCATACGGTAAATGATCTTATAGATTTTCATCCGGAGCTCCCGGCAAAGTTACGTACACTGAAAGCTGGCGATTTGTCTGTATGGCAAATCAAACAGGAAGAAGAGACCGTACAATTCGCCCTTTCCAGTATGGAGTTTATCATCCAGGGCAGGAAGCTTTTGATTGCGGGAATGAAAAATATCCATTCCGCCTTGGATAACCGTGAAACGGAAGCCTGGCAAAAGCTAATCCGTGTGCTGACACATGAAATTATGAATTCCATCACTCCCATTATTTCGCTGACAGAGCTTCTTACCAAATATGCCGACAACCTGGAAGGTGACGAAGATACCAAAACGGAAATCAGGCAGATGCTGCAAACCATTGGTCGCAGAGGGAACGGGCTGGTACGCTTTATGAATAGCTACCGGGAAGTATCGCATCTGCCCCACCCTTTATTGAAACTTTATAATACCGGAGAATTACTGAAAGAAGTTGTTCAGTTAATGCAAAATGATACAAATGATCTACACCTCTCTCTTCCCAACATTCCGTTGCGCTTGATTGCAGATAAAGAGCAAGTAGAACAAGTACTTATCAACCTGATACGGAATGCCCGCGAAAATGAAGCGACACAAATCACTCTTTCCGCGGGCATCACTCCAGGAGATCACCTTTTCCTGCGTGTTACTGATAATGGAACCGGTATCGATCCGGAAGTTCAGGAACGTATTTTCATTCCATTCTTCACCACAAAACCTACCGGTTCAGGTATCGGGTTAACCATCTCCCGCCAAATCATGCACCAGCATCATGGCAGCATTACAGTACAATCAAAAGTGGGAGAAGGAAGTATGTTCACGCTTCTGTTCCCGATAGTTTAATAAATGATGCGAATCAGGAGTTACCCTTTATAAGGAAAAGTAATAAATAAAATGATGAAATACTATCTCAATTTACTTAATATTGGAATTAGCATTTAATTCATAACCCGTCCTAAAGACGTTAATTCAACTACTGATTCGCATAAATGATTAATTCCTAATCACTCTACAACGCTTTTTTGTATAAATCCAGAATAATCTCCTTCGTCACCTCGCGAGGATTACCCGGTGTACAAACATCGGCAATAGCAGCCGTAGCCAGCTTATCAAGATCGCTTTCCTTGATACCCAATTCAGAAAGGTGTTGCGGAATACCTACTCTTACTGACAGTGCTCTCACCGCATCCACGGCAGCACGTGCAGCCTCTTCCTGGCTCATTCCTTCTTTATATACTGTCATCGCCTTAGCAATTTCCACATACTTATCAAGCGCAGCAGGAGCATTGAATTCCATAATGATAGGCAGCAACAACGCATTAGCCACACCATGAGGTATATCGAAAATAGCACCCAACGGATGTGCCATGCCATGAACAACGCCCAAACCTACATTAGAGAAAGCCATACCTGCAATATATTGTGCTACCGCCATACCATTACGCGCTTCTGCATTTGTTGGCTCAAACACAGCCGTTTCCAGATAACGGGTAATCATTTCGATAGCTTTAATTTCAAACATATCGCTCATTTCCCAAGCTCCCTTAGTAATCAGACCTTCAATAGCATGTGTCAATGCATCCAGTCCCGTAGAAGCAGTCAGCCCTTTAGGCAAAGTGTACATCAATTCGGCATCTACAATGGCGATGGCAGGAATATCATTCGGATCTACACATACCATCTTCTTTTCATTCACTTCGTCAGTAATCACGTAGTTGATAGTCACTTCGGCAGCCGTTCCCGCTGTAGTAGGCAGAGCAATGATAGGCACGGATTTCTTCTGAGTCGGCGCCACTCCTTCCAGAGAAACCACATCACTGAATTCCGGATTATTAGTGATAATGCCGATAGCTTTTGATGTATCGATGGAAGAACCACCACCAATAGCCAGAATAAAATCGGCACCGGATTCTGCAAACGCTTTCACACCTGCATTTACATTACTAACCGTAGGATTTGGTTTAATATCGCTGAATACAACATAGGGTATGCCTGCCTTATCCAGTACGGAAAGCACCTTGTCGGCTACACCAAATTTAATCAGATCTTTGTCGGTAGATACAAAGGCTTTTTTCAAGCCGAGACGTTTAATTTCCTGTGGGAGCACTTCGCGGGCACCCGGTCCGAAGTAGGATACTTCGTTCAAGACGAATCTGTTAATCATAATACGATAATTTAGGTTCCGCAGTGTCATTTTGAGATTGAGTGTGCGGAAGGTTGATACTTCATTTTGTTCCGACAAAATTAAGAAATATAGAGGAGGAAGGGACAAAAGATTCTGATTTTTATAGTATGCGGAATGTTTTTAGTAATCATAAAAAAATAAGTTCTTCATTTAAATGACAGCAAATCATTGAAAGATAAAGCAAACATGCTATATTTGTACTATCATTGAAACGATTATTAAAAACGATAGATATGGGAAAGAAAGAGACCAAAAAATATTCTGATATTCCGGTGCAACAAACGAACGCTTCCGAACCGTTAGGTATCTACGGAGATATTATTGCACAAAAAGATAAATTTGAGCAGGAATGGGAACAGGGACTAACCATTGAGGATTTCCGCATGCAGTGTAAACGCAAATTAAAAGAAATGTATGCTCGCAACTAAAATCCTTATACACCCTTCTGTTTCAGATTTTTTTAGAGGAACTTCCAACAGCAGTTCATTACCACCTCAGCCCTTCAGCCGAAAGCCATTTTTCCCGTTACGGAGAAAATATGCAATACACTTTTTTCAAAAGAAGCAAGTCACCCCGTACAACATGGTATATCTTTTTCATTAAACAAGACGAACGTATTCTGGTTAAGTATATAACAAACAATCACAAGGAAGGACAATACATACGTTAAAATTTGCTACGAGCTACCAGTAACGAATTGCTGCGCTGTACTCGTAGGCGAATAATTATTCGCCCAGCTATCACACTGAAAGGTACTTGTCACTGGTAGCTTGTAGCTCGTCACTATTTAAACCTCGACGTATCCACCTCCTCCCTCTTCTTCTCCCTGTATCCTCCGAATTTATACGTAAACGACACCCCGATTTCCCTGAAACAAGCATAATCATTCGTCACGTTCTGTGTACCAAAGCGGATACGTGGTTTTATCTGTCCCGTCTCAAAAATATCATTGCAATAAAGATTCAGAATAGCCTTTCCTTTGGCAAAGCCATACCGCAAAGCAGCATTTACATACCCTGAAGACGGTAAATCATAAATTCCCTGAGTCGCTTTACTACGAGCCATTCCCGTCAGTGTCAGTTTCAGATCAGGCTTCTTAGAGAGAGTGAAAGTATTTGTCAGTACGGCAATACCATAACAAATATTCCGGTTAAAAGGAATATCCCAGAAATCATCATCCTTCTCATGATGCCACACACCAATCAAAGTTAAACGAGAGTTTAACCATTGCTTTATATCAAATGGTATAGAAGCTTGTACTCCTGCTTGTTGCTGGTAATTAAAATTCAAATGCTTATAGATTTCCACCAGACGTTCGGAAGATTGATAAAGAGTCTGGGTAGAATAATCTTTCGTATGAGCAAACCATGCGCTAAAGATGTATTTACTCTTCAAAATATGTGTCAACTGAAGTTGATATTCCTGAGCCGGTTTCAGGAACGGGTTCCCATGTATTTCAGAATATCCACCGCCCAGATAAGAGATAGCGTCCTGCACCGCCCAATAATCAGGATAGTCCTTATCACAGCTCAAAGCCAATTGCCAAACATAGCCGGGGGCAGGCATATAACTCAGGTTAATGGTAGGATACCAATCCCACTGATTCCATACCGGCGTCTTATAATGTTCTACGGCAAGCGAAGCATCCAGGGAAAGTTTATCACCGAAACTTTTATTGAAACCCGCATAGAAGTTCAGAGTTTGTTCGCGACGGCGGGATTGCATATTATCGGGAATACCTGTGCTCACACCTGCCTTTGTTCCCGCATCCTTCTCCGTATCATAATAATATTGATAACTGTGGTCGATACTGGTCGTATAAACGGCACCATAATTCAATCCCCATCCACGGCCCAGATTATGCTCCTGGGCAAGGAAGAATTTCCAGCGATTGATGCGCTGACAGTCTTCGGTATAAAAGGCAAGTTCTTCATCTTGCATGCTGCTATGCAATAACTGATCGGACGGAGAACGGTAATAAGTCAGTTCAGCACCGGCTTTCAATCCGAAAGGTGTACGGTAATCCAGACGCCCGTTGTGCAGCCAATCGGTACTGTTGCTACGGGTATTGGACTGCTGCGTACCGTAAATATCCATCAGACTATGATGAGTCGAATAACTTCCATTATAAACAAAGCTCAACTGATGGTCCTTGGCAATATTATAATCCGTTCCTACCCGGAAACTATGAGTATGTGAACGGCTTCGGCCCATCTCATCGGTTGTGATGTGATGAACCGAACCGTCCGCCAGAGAGTGCATAGCTTCTTTATCGGTTAAAGAATATCCCCGTCCGTGGTTGTGTGAGTAAAGAAAATCTGCTGAGAATTTATTTCCGTTATAGATCAGGCTGGCACGTTCGTTGAAGCCCTCGTAATGTTTCTGATTATATTTGCCATAAAGCTCTCCCTGCCAGGAAGACGGGCCTCCGGTGCTTTGTTTCAGTGTGATATTGATGAGTGCACCCCGCACCTGATAGCGTGCCGGAGCATTGTACATCACTTCCGCCTTCTCAATGCGACTGGACGGGATGCTTTTCAATAAAGAATAAAGCTGTTCGGTACTCATGGTGGTAACTTTGCCATCCAATATTACAGTTACCCCCTGCCCTGCCAACATCAACCCGCCATTCATCTCGGTTACGCCCGGCAATTCCTTCACAGCGTCATAAGCATTATCCACGGGTAGATTACCGATAAGACGCGGAAGATCGTACACCAGTTTGCCTTGCTCCGCTTTCACGATGGGACGTTGTCCGGTAATCATTACTTCAGGAAGAGATTGGTAAAGACTGTCCAGCTGCTTGTCTTGTGTTATAATACTGTCCGCGCTGAGCGTCCGTTCGCTCTCTACATCCGTACTCTTCGTTATTTCCTGAGCGGAAACTCCTGCACTCAATGCACATAGCATCAGGGAAAGATAGTAATAAGACTTCATGTTCATTTGTTTTAGATACGACATAAATGTGTTCAGACTTAGAGATGATTGGGTGTCAACCTTGGTTGACAGGTCGATTAAGCTTGGTTGGCAGATCCATTAACCTTAGTTGACAGGCCGGTTGACCAAGGTTGACACCCAATTATGCAAGGGACTGCACAAGATTCTCTCTATACCTTTTGCAAAAGATGCCTTGTGCAAAACCGAATCATCCCTTAAGCTCTTGCACTGCAAAGTACGGTGAAATCTTCCGGACTTTGTGTTATCCGGAACTTACGTAGTCTTATCTAGTGTTATCTGAAGTGTTATTTAGTCTTACCGTCCATACATGTACCGGTTATCTTTCCTATCTTTGTCCATATAAATACAAGAGCTACATGAAACTGCCATTCAAACCTATTGCCATATTAGTCATAATCTCTCTGCTGGGTATCTTTATTTACCAGGCATATTGGATCACGGGGCTATACAAAACGATGAAGCACGAACTGGAACAAAGCATCGTAGAAGCCATGCGCATGAGCGATTATAATGAAATGATGCTTCGTGTAAAGGAGATGCAAAAAGAAAATAAAGCCCACGGTTCCGTAGAGGTTTCAGCAGGATACAATTCCGATTCCGGAAAATCATTTGTCCGCAGCAGTACAACTGTTAACCAAACAGACAGTGCCGGAAGTCTTTCACTTTTAAAAGACGGTATCCCTATGAAGTATGATAGCGTCTCAGTGAGTTACCCGAATGACTCGACAAGAGATATCCTTTTCACACGGGGACAGGAAGGCACAAACATTTCAGTCTGGGCAGAAAAAGATTCAGTAAAAGAGGTCCTGGAAGATACAGTGATTAATGAGGATGAACCTCAAGCTTCTTTAAAAGCCGAAGGTGGAATAGACATGATGTTGCGCGACCAAAGCAGTATGGTGGAACTTGCCACTTTCATCCAGCGTGGAATGCACTCGGGACTGGATATTTTTATAGAACCTGATATAGCCGTTTATGACAGTCTGCTGAATACCTATCTGCAAGAACGGGGGCTTAAACTTCCCTACCGATTGGAGCGTCTTCATTCCGGTGCCGATCCGGACTCAACGCTGGTTTACACTGATACGCTCGCTATTGTCGGGACTCCCGGATACATACCCAGTGAAAAAGCAAAACAATATAATTATGCTTTCGACATTCACTCCAATCAAAGTTACCGCCTCACAATAGAACCTATTTATAAGATTGTATTGCGGCAGATGAGCGGTATTCTTACCACATCATTCGTTATTCTTATTATATTAGGTTTCTCCTTCTGGTTTCTTATCCGCACCATTTTGCGGCAGAAAACACTGGAAGAGATGAAGAGCGACTTTACCAACAATATCACCCACGAGTTGAAAACACCTATTGCCGTGGCGTATGCCGCCAACGATGCTTTGCTTAATTTCAATCTGGCAGAAGACAAGCAACAACGGGATAAGTATCTGGGTATCTGCCAGGAACAGTTACAGCGATTAAGCGGACTGGTGGAACAAATTCTCTCTATGAGTATGGAACGCCGTAAAACCTTCCGTCTGCATCCGGAGACCCTTAGCTTGCACGATTTGTTCCCGACACTCATCGAACAGCATAAACTGAAAGCGGGCAAGCCTGTAGAAATCAATCTCGACATTGCACCGGAAGACCTGACAATCATTGCCGACCGTACACACTTCAGTAACATTCTGAGTAACCTGATAGATAATGCCATCAAATACTCTCCGGATAAAGCCGACATAATGATCTGTTGCCGGAAAAAGGAAACGGAACAAGTGGAAATCTCAGTTACAGACCACGGTATTGGTATCCCTACGGATAAACAGCCTCACATTTTCGATAAATTCTACCGGGTTCCGACAGGAAATATCCACAATACCAAAGGCTACGGACTGGGGCTTTTCTATGTAAAGACAATGGTAGAAAAACACGGTGGCATGGTAACCGTACGAAGTGAAGCGGGAAAAGGAAGTACTTTTACAATAAGAATCTGAATAATATTGCTTATTATGAAAATGAATCAAGATATGGACAAAATCAAGGTACTGCTGGTTGAGGATGAACAAACCCTCGCCATGATTATCAAAGATACGCTGGAAGGCCAGAACTTCATCATCCATACTGCTGCCGATGGCGAGGAAGGTCTGCGTATGTTCTTCGACTTACGCCCTGATGTACTGGTAGCAGATGTTATGATGCCTCGTATGGATGGTTTTGAAATGGTACGCCACATCCGTCAAACCGACAAACGAACTCCGGTACTTTTTCTCACCGCCCGTTCTTCCATCAATGATGTGGTAGAAGGCTTTGAACTCGGGGCCAACGACTATCTGAAAAAGCCTTTCGGCATGCAGGAACTTATCGTACGCATTAAAGCGCTGGTGGGCAAAGCATTTACATTCAGAGAGGAACCAAAGAAAGAAGAGACCTGTTTCGAAATAGGCGATTACCATTTCAACTCTGTCACACAGATATTGTCCCATACCGGAATAGAGCAGGAACTCTCCCACCGCGAGGCCGAAATTCTGAAACGCCTGTGCGAAAACCGTAATCAGGTAGTGAATACCCAGAATATCCTGCTTGATCTTTGGGGGGACGACAGCTTCTTCAATTCGCGCAGCCTGCACGTGTTCATCACTAAATTACGACATAAACTTTCCAAGGACGAACGTATCCGCATTGTCAATGTCAGAGGTATCGGATACAAACTTATCATCAACTGAAACTTCCGTTAACACATAACGACTTATGAAAAAACTATTCATCATTCTGTTCCTTCTCACTGTTTCCTTTCGCGTTGCTGCACAAAACGAGCAAACAAAGGACAGCACATTATTGAATCGTTTTCCCACGGAAATGGGAAAAGAGCCGTTGTCTCCTCCACCCGGAACAACTGCCGCTCCTAATCGGGATATGTCGGTAAAGACTTCTCTCAGCACGGATAGCACGGACTTACACATCACTCTTCCGACTTATTATCCCAACTTTCCGTGGATGGATATCAGAATGGGAAAGATGGTCAGCAGTTACGATCCTTTCGTGATGGATTACGAGCATTACGGTGCTTTTCAGCTTTCCCCCAATAGTATATTGAGCACATTCAGCACCTACAATACCTACCCTACTATGGGAACAATTATCCAGTCAGGCGCCGATTTTATATATCGCCCTAATGAACGCTGGGAATTGACAGGGGGCATGTATACCGCCAAGTACACCATCCCTTCGCGCATGCATGGTTCTCAATTCGACATTGGCTTGGATGCTTCTGCCGCCTATCGCATCAACAATTTCCTTCGTATCCGCTTTTTCGGGCAATATTCAGGCTTTGGCAAACAAAACTCTCTGAACGGATATATGAATCCGATGTATCCACAAAGCCACTACGGTGTAGTCATGGAAGTGAAAATCAATGATTATCTGGAAATACAGGGAGGCGTGGAACGAGCGTACAATGCTTCGAAAATGAAGTGGGAAACAGTACCGATACTTGCTCCGGTGATTCATCTCAATAGAAAAAAGAAATAGAAAACGGGCTGCATTTCCACACGAGATACAGCCCGTTCATTTACCGGTTAGAGAGGAACAAATAGATTGCTTATAAAACCAATTCAATTATTTACGCTCCAAAGATAACAACAATACTCAAATATCAGCATATAATATACAAGTTTTATTTTAATAAATGCTATATATTTCCATAATTCATACTTATTTCTTATATTCGCCATTAAATAAAGACCATTAAGTGATGAAATATATAGGACTAATCATACTTTTCTGTCTTCTTTCTTTTAGGGTAAATGCCCAGAATGAAGTACCCGCTGACAGTGTTCGCAGTATGAATATGCCGGCAACAAAGAATTTTGATGGATTCCTTTTGGATATGAACCTGATGAAAATGGCAGCTCCCCAAATGCCCAAAATGACTTTAGACATTCCCGATGCCAGCAAAGATTATAGTTTTCTGTTTCGCTTGGACCCGAATGTGACCTACTCACAAGGCTACTCACACTTATTCAGTTTAGGTAGCTCCACCATATACAGTATGAACCCTTTCGGACTGACAGGTTTCGGATCATCTCCCCAAAACCTGCAAATGGGAAGTTTCCGGTTGAAGAATGGAATGCGCATCAATACTTATGGAGAGTATGACAAGGACGGACGGAAAGTCCCTAATCCTTCTGCCCTGCCGTGGGAACGGAATAACTTCAAAGGCGCTTTCGAACTGAAGTCGGCAAACGGATCATTCGGAATTAGAATCGAAGTACAACAAGGAAGGAATGGACCTTACTAAAAAAGACTACAGTCAAGGGATTATATACTGAAATAATATGAATATGAAGAAAAAAGTATTGGTAATAGGTGCCAATGGCTTCACAGGACGCCGGATCTTGAATGATTTGTCACGCAATGACGAGTACATAGTAACAGGTTGTTCTCTGCATGACGACATTGCTCCCGATTCCGGGAATTATCGTTTCATCAGTGCAGACATCTGCCAGATGGGGGAACAAAGCGCATTGTTCCGGGAAGTACGCCCGAATATAGTGATCAACACGTCCGCATTATCCGTTCCTGATTATTGCGAAGCACACCGTGAGGAGGCAGACAGTATCAATGTCAATGCTGTGGGACAATTGGCATTCCGATGCGAAGCATCCGCTGCACGCTTTATACATCTATCTACTGACTTTGTATTTAATGGAGATACAGGGCAGCTTTATACAGAAGAAGATACTCCTGACCCCGTCAACTATTATGGGGCAACCAAACTGAAAGGTGAAAAACGGGTAGCTGAGCTCTGTAGCAATTATGCCATCGCACGTGTGGTAGTGGTCTATGGTGCCGCCTTGCCGGGGCAACACGGGAATATTCTGCAATTGGTAGCCAATCGTTTAAGAAATAATGAAGAAATACGGGTGGTTTCCGACCAGTGGCGCACGCCAACCTATGTAGGCGATGTTTCTCAAGGAATAGAGAAACTGATAAATCATCCCAATAATGGTATTTATCACATCTGTGGCTCGGAATGTCTGACTATAGCCGATATTGCTTATCGCGTAGCAGATACTTTGAATCTGGATTATTCATTAATTCTGCCAGTCACTACCAAGCAAATGGGAGAAACAACTCCCCGTCCCCGTTTCAGCGGATTAAGCATTGAAAAAGCACGCAGAGAACTGGGATACCAACCACATACTCTGGAAGAAGGAATAAAACTAATGTTCAATCTTTAAATAAGTGATTAGTGGTGAGTGCCACTAATCACTAAACAACGTTTCTGCAATTCCACTCTCCTTTTTATACACCCGCACCATCTCCAGCAATTCATCCCCATACTTTTCCACTCCTTTTTTACCAAAATAAGGGATTCGGAGAAGAGCGGATTTATCTTCCGGTAATAAATTGGTGATACCTAAAATAGCTTTCTGTTGGATTACGGTATATACCGGTAATCCTAATTGAGACGCTTCCGCATTACGCCATGCTACCAGACGCCTGTATAATTCGGGATGCAGAATATCTGAAGGAACTTCCACTGCTGCCGTTTTTTTCCGTGCAGGGGTATTTCCACTTTCTTCGGTTCCGCCTTTCCGTTTTCTTCTTTCGGTAGAATTACCGGAACGCTTTTCCCCTTTGCCTTTAGTCGATGCCGTATCGTCAATGGAAAGTACCGCCTTTTGTTTCAGATATTCTCCTACATGAAAGCCTTTACTGATAACAAATTCCAACAAGTCAACTTTTAACAGAAGTAGATCATCCAATTCCTCACTGGCAGTCTTCAACTGTTTCTTTAGTTCTTTATTATCTGTTTCCACAATGGTACTACTCCTGATAACATCCAAAGGTTCTAACTGTTCTTTAAAATATTCCGCCCCCAAATGAATACGTTCCTGCAAGCTTTTATCCGTTGCATAATCTTCGGCACCATCAACCAGGCGTGTGTATTGAAGGCTGAACTTCTGGGCAACTTTCGTTACCTTCTCATGAAAACGTTCCGTTTCTGATTTATATTCAGTCAATAGTTTGGGGTAGAGTTTATACAAGTGTTCATCCACCAATCTCACAAAACGCTTCAATGCCAACTCTAACGGTAAGAAATCAAACAATCCCGATAGCAATTCCAGAAAGTATGCTTGTTGCAATCTCCTATAACGCGTTTCATCAGGTTCGTTTCTACGCGCATCTTCCGTAAAAGTATCTACAGCACTGTCACTGATGACCGCTCTTGCCGACAGTGGAGCGCTCAATACCAACCCTTCCAATGTTTTACAACGGCTTAATGCCACATAAGTCTGTCCGTGTGCAAAAGAAGCACTGGCATCGATTATTGCACGTTCAAATGTCAGTCCCTGACTTTTATGGATAGTAATAGCCCATGCCAGCTTCAGAGGGAATTGTTTGAAGACTCCTTCTATATCTTCGGTGATTTCCTTAGTCTCTTCATCCAACACGTATTTTGCATTCGTCCACTCTTCCTCTTGCAGCATAAAAGCATCCTCACTTCCTTTACTGCGTACTTCTATACCCAAAGCTGAGACATTGACCACTTCACCGATCATACCATTGTAATAACGGTGCTCACCGGATGAATCATTCTTCACAAACATGACTTGGGCACCACGTTTCAGTTCAAGCACTTCATCTGTGGGATAAGAATATTCAGGAAACTTTCCATCTATCTGGGCACGAAAGGTGAAGGAACGACCGGGTAATTGTGCTAGTTCATGTTCATTGATGCGTTGCGCCTGATAGTTATGGGTAGTCAACTGGATATATCCTTCCTCCTTCGAAGGGTTGAAATTCGGAATGTACCTACGGTTCAATTCATCCAGCAAAGTTTTATCACAACGGTTCTCCCGAATACGGTTCAGCATATCCAGAAAGTGAGTATCACTCTGACGATACACTGTTTTCAATTCAAGCGTACAATATTCAGACTGTCTCAGTGCACGACTGGAAAAGAAATAAGGAGTATCATAGTAGCTGTTCAGCATCTGCCACTCTTCATCTTTTATCACTGGGGCAAGCTGCTGCAAATCGCCAATCATCAGCAATTGCACACCACCGAAGGGTTTACTGCGATCACGAAAACGTCTCAGCACATCGTCTATCGCATCCAGAAGATCAGCACGCACCATACTGATTTCATCAATCACCAGCAGGTCTATACTACGCATGATGTTGAGTTTATCTTTTCCGAAACGGAAACGATATTGTGCTTTGCCATCCGCACTGAATGAGGTATCAGGTACGTAAGGGGCAAAAGGTAACTGAAAGAAAGAGTGAATGGTTACGCCGCCTGCATTGATAGCTGCAATACCTGTTGGGGCAAGAACAACCATACGCTTTGGACTTTCGGACTTCAACCGCCGCAGGAATGTAGTTTTTCCGGTCCCTGCTTTACCGGTCAGAAAGAGATGTGTGCCTGTATTTTCTATAAATTGCCACGCTAATGCCAATTCAGGATTCTGTTCCATTATTTCATCAATGTTGGTTGGAGGTGTAAAGGTAGCACAAATAAAAGAGCTAAAGCCTCCATCGGCACATCTTTTTGCAAAAAAAAAGAAAAAGCTATAAGAGTGACAAGCTACGAGCTACAAGTTACGAGCGGCTTTCGGAACATAGCGCAGCCGCTCGTAACTTGTAGCTCGTAGCTTTTAGCTTTATCACTTCAGACTTCCTGCTATAATATCCAGCAATTCATTTGTAATTGCCTGTTGTCTGCTTTTGTTATATTGCTTCGTCAAATCCTGTATCAGTTCATTCGCATTATCTGTTGCAGTCTGCATGGCAAGTGTACGCGCAGCATGTTCAGAAGCATTAGAATCCTGAAGCACAGTAAATAGTTTCTGACTCAACACCTTCGGCAATAAATCAGCAATCAGCTGTCCGACAGATGGTTCTACAATATAATCATTCTGGAAACCACGTTTTCCCGATCCTTCTGTTGCAGCTGTTGCTGCCACCTTACTCAAATCAATAGGAAGATATTCTTCACGCATCAATATCTGCGAACCCATTGATTTAAAGTGATGATAAATCAGTTCCACACGGTCGATTTGCTTTTCCATAAACTCTTGCATCAACAATGCAGCAAGTTCATACGCTTGCATATATGATGGTTTATCCGCCATCCCTTGATAACTTCCCTGCGATGTATAGCCCAACTTTTTCACTGCCTGCTCTACTTTCTTTCCTACAGGATATATCAGAATATTCTCTTTACCAAGTGATTTATATTCTTCCAGCGTTTCTCCAAGCTTTTTTACCACATTCGCGTTGAAAGCTCCGCACAGCGAACTGTTGGATGAGAAAACCACAATCGCCACCCGTGTTACGGAACGTACCTCGGTATAAGGTGACTCAAACGTGGCATCTGTAGACAAGAAGTTAGTCAGAATTTCATTCAGTTTCTGTTGGTAAGGCAGCATATTCTCAATCCGTGTCTGTGCCTTGTGCAACTTAGCGGATGCCACCATCTTCATCGCCGATGTTATCTGACGCGTACTCTTGACGGAGTTTATTCTGTTTTTTACTTCTTTTAAAGAACCCATAGCATTTTTTTTAGTGGTAAGTGATTAATGATTAGTGATAAGTGGCAAATGAACGCATGCCACTTATCACTTGTCACTCAACGTTAATCACTACTCCAAGTATTGTTTCGACATCAGATCTGCTGTTTCCTCTATCTTCTTGCAGACATCATCGTCAATGACACCACTCTTCAGTACATCGAGCACATCAGTACGGTGGTTCATTTCAAGCGCTTCAAGGAAACTCTTTTCGAAATCTGTTACTTTATCCAACGGAACATTACGCAGTAAGCCATGTGTACCACAATACAGAATGGCAATCTGCTTTTCTACCGGCATCGGACTGTATTGCGGCTGAACCAATAAACGGGTATTCTTTTGTCCCTTATCAATGGTCAGTGCAGTAACGGGGTCCATATCACCGCTGAACTTCGTAAATGCTTCCAGCTCGCGATACTGTGCCTGGTCTATCTTCAATGTACCGGCCACTTTCTTCATCGCCTTAATCTGAGCATTACCACCTACACGACTCACAGAGATACCTACATTGATGGCCGGACGGTTACCTTGGTTAAACAAGTCCGTATCAAGGAAAATCTGTCCGTCAGTGATAGAAATCACATTCGTTGGGATGTATGCAGATACGTCTCCTGCCTGTGTCTCTATAATAGGCAGTGCAGTCAGCGAACCACCACCTTTTACTTTGCCTTTCAGACTTTCCGGCAAATCATTCATTTCACGTGCTACTTCTTCCTGATTGATAATACGTGCTGCACGTTCCAGCAAACGGGAATGCAGATAGAAGATATCACCCGGATAGGCTTCACGCCCTGAAGGACGACGCAAAATCAGTGATACCTCACGATAAGCTACCGCCTGCTTGGAAAGGTCATCATAAACCACCAGTGCATGACGACCGGTATCACGGAAATATTCACCAATGGCAGCACCTGCAAACGGAGCATAATACTGCAATGCCGCAGGATCACCTGCCGTAGCGGCAACCACAATTGTATAATCCATCGCACCATTCTCACGCAAGGTATTCACAATAGTAGCTACAGTAGAACCTTTCTGCCCAATGGCCACATAAATACAATATACAGGATCACCTGCCTCATAATTGGCACGCTGGTTGATGATCGTATCGACGGCAATAGCTGTCTTTCCCGTCTGACGGTCACCGATAATTAACTCACGCTGTCCACGACCGATAGGTATCATGGCATCCACAGCTTTTAGTCCAGTCTGTAACGGCTGGTTCACAGGCTGACGAAAGATAACGCCCGGTGCTTTACGTTCCAAAGGCATTTCGCACAGCTCTCCACCAATGAGTCCCTTACCATCCAGTGGTGCTCCCAAGGGATCGATAACACGTCCCAGCATACCCTCTCCCACCATAATGGAAGCAATTCGCTTGGTACGCTTTACGACGTAGCCTTCTTTGATTTTATCTGTAGGACCCAGCAAAACAGCTCCTACGTTGTCCTCTTCCAGATTCATCACAATCGCCTTGATACCGTTGTCAAACTCCAACAGTTCGTTTGCTTCAGCATTACGCAGTCCGTAGATACGTGCCACACCGTCACTGACTTGCAGCACCGTACCGATCTCATCCAACTGCACGCGGGTATCAATTCCCTCTAACTGGTGACGGAGAATATCGGAGACTTCGCTTACTTTTATATTTTCAGACATGTTTCTATTTACGATTTAGTTATTTACAATTTACGATTGAGATTACCATCATTAAGTCCGATTCACTACTTACAATGTAGAGTAACTCTAATCGTAAATCGTAAATCGTCCAATCGTAAATCACACTATTCTTCTGTTCTTATCAATGAACTGTTGTTTCACTCTCTTTAGTTGCGTGGCGATGCTGGCATCCAGCCGGAAATCGTTGATATCAAATATAAAGCCCCCTTCAATCGAAGGATCAACTTCAGTTTGTAACTCCATCTGTGCATGTAGCAAAGTAGAAGCACTATTTCGAATGCGCTCCCAAACTTCCCGGCTCACAGGTACAGACGTAATCAGCTTTCCTACGCCGATATGCTTCAATTTCCTGTATAGATCAAGATAAGTCAGGCAGATGTACTGCAAATAATACTCCCGGCGGTTTCTCAACACAAGTGTCATGAAGCGGGAAAATTCCCGGCTCACCTCTCCATTACCTACGGCAGCAGTACAAATCAGAGCAAATTTCTCCTTGATCTTCAAAATAGGGTTATCCAACGCCTCCCGTAAATCAGGATGCTTACGGAAGCTTCGTTCCAGCATACGCAATTCATGGTATACGCGGTCTTCAGCCCCCGTACCTTTTGCGTATTCTATCAACGCTTTGGCATATCGCATCGAAACAATTCCTATATCCATTTCCTTTAATTATTAGTGATTAGCGACTCATGACCAACATTTCGCCAATCATTCATCACTAATCGCTTATCGCTACTTAATTGCTTCTTGAGGCTGCCAGCACTTCGTCCAGCATCCGGTCTATCATCTCCATTTGTTCGTGCTCTTCATCCAGATTCTTACGGATTACTTTCTCCGCAATATCCACAGAAAGCACGGCAACCTGGCGACGGATATCGCGTATCGCCTCTTCCTTTTCTTGCTGTATCTGCTTCTTCACATCGTCCAGCTCTTTCTGCGCGGCGACTTCCGCCTGCTTGCGTGCTTCGACGATAATCTTGTCACGCTCGTGCATCGCCTCCCGCAGGATGCGTCCTTGCTCCTTGTTGGCAGCAGCAACCAATGCTTCGCTCTCAGCTTTTAGTCTTTGAAGTTGCGCATTAGCTTCTTTTGCCACTTCCAGCGATTGGTCTATGTAGGTTCTACGGCCTTCTACCATCTTAGTAATGACAGGAAAGCCATACTTCGCCAACACCACAAACACCACACCGAACGACAAAAGCATCCAGAACAGCAGACCACTATCGGGTAATAACAATGACATAATCTTAATTATAAATTAATAATTATAAATTAAAAGCAAGTATAGGCCTATTATAAGAAGAACACTAACAGACACACAACTACTGCCAACAGAGCAACACCTTCAATCAATGCAGCAGCGATAATCATGTTCATACGAATGTCTCCCGATGCTTCCGGCTGACGGGCAATAGCCTCCATAGCTGAACCACCAATTTTACCAATACCCAAACCTGCGCCAATAACGGCAAGTCCGGCGCCGATTGCTGCACCTAATTTACTAATTCCGGCTGCAGCCGCAGTAGCTTGCAATAATACAGATAGTAACATAATCTTTTGTTTTTAAATGGTTTATTATTAATTGTTGTTTTCTTTCACTTTTACTTCTTTATGCTCCTCCTGAGCCAGTCCAATAAATACGGCAGACAACATAGTGAATACGTACGCCTGGATAAATGCCACCAATAGTTCCAATGCATTCATAAAAATATTGAACAGCACAGATGCCACGGTAAGCGTACCGTTAAGCGCAGGTCCCATACTGGCGGAAATAAAGATCAGACATGTTAACACCAACATTGCCATGTGTCCGGCCAGCATATTGGCAAAAAGACGAATCATTAAGGCAAATGGTTTGGTGAAGATACCGAAGAATTCAATAAAAGGCATCATCGGTACAGGAACCTTCAACCACCAAGGCACATCCGGCCAAAAAATATCTTTCCAATAGGTTTTCGTTCCGAACAGGTTGACGGCAACAAATGTAAAAAGCGCCAGAACCATCGTAATAGCAATATTACCCGTCACATTAGCTCCACCCGGGAAAATGGGAATCAACCCCATGATATTATTTATAAAGATGAAGAAGAACGCTGTCAGCAGGTAAGGAGCAAACTTCCGATACTTCGGCCCTACACAACTCTTAATGATATCGTCGTTCACCATCATGATAAACATCTCCATAAATCCGATGAAGCCGCCCGGAGCCGCACTACCTTGCGGATGTTTACGATACCACTGGGCAACGGCCAGAATAATGACAAGTAGCAATACACTGTTAATCAACAGTGACAGTGTCACTTTTGTGATAGAAATATCCCAAGGACGTATTTCGTTTCCGGTTGCATCATGCTCAACCAACTTACCTTCGTACCTGCTACCTGCCGGAGCTATGAAGAATCCTTCATAAGATCCTCCATTTTCTTCCAACCGTGAAGAGAGGAAAGCGTGCCAACCAGTCTGCGAGCTATATACAATAATAGGTAATGGGATAGTGACGTGCGTTTTTCCCCATGTGGTAATATGCCACTCGTAAGCATCGCCAATGTGACCGAAGACGATCTCTTTCACATCCACCGTGTTTTCTTTCTGTTCGGTAGAGGTGACATCATCCCGTTTGGCTACGCTGTCAAGTTCCGCTTCAATCCCCTGTGCCACAACAGGCAGGGTAGTAAGCAGCATTCCCAGCATCAGGAATATTCCGGTCAATAGATTACGCATTTGTTTCATTTTTCTTTTCTTTTTTCTGTTTCTTTCCTACTTCATAAGTAAAAAAGAACCAAGTCTCATATATCAGATAGACTATATAGTAAAGGATGAATGTCAGCAGGAATAACTTAGCTTCTTCCCGCACTGCAAAGCAGTACACTACCAAGAGTATCACAGAGAGCAACATCTTCATCACCTTCATCGCCATGTAAAGCAGCAACATCTTTTGCGGGGCATGCTTACGGCAAGCATCAAACATAGATATTTCAAAAAGCCCGAACAAGAAGAAATATACCGGAATGAAAGGATATCCTCCAAAATAATGTCCAGGCAATAAATAATGTAAAATCCCTGCGCCTACCCATCCTGCTATTAATGTCAACAAGGTGATCTGGTATAAAAAATTGCGCTTTGTCAAGCTGATACTCATAGTATTATTCAAAATTAAGAATAAAAGAATTAAGGATGAAAAGACTATTGTCAGTCTACGCAGGCAGAAACCACTCCACCACTTAACTCAATGAAACCACCCTCTATGTCAAGAGTCTGTTCTTCTCCTTCTGTCGGTACATACATCACCTTACCTTCACGAAGCGAAGACACAATGGGTGCATGTTGCGGAAGGATGGTAAACGTTCCTATTGTGCCAGGTAGCGTTACACTTTCCACTTCTCCATTATAAATTTCCTTTTCAGGAGACACTATGTTCAAATACAACTTCTTCATAGCCTCTTTCCTTCTTTTATTTTTTAATTATTTACCTGATCCAGCAATTTCTTACCTTTCTCTATCGCTTCTTCAATCGTACCGACATTCAAGAAAGCAGGTTCGGGTAGATAGTCCACCTCACCATCCAGAATCATCTTAAAGCCTTTGATAGTGTCTTCTATGGGCACCATCGTTCCCGGTACACCTGTAAATTGTTCGGCAACGGCAAAAGGCTGAGATAAGAAACGTTGCACGCGACGTGCACGATTCACCAATGTACGGTCGGCATCCGAAAGTTCTTCCATACCAAGGATAGAAATAATATCCTGTAATTCCTTGTTACGTTGCAGAATTTGTTTCACCCGTTGCGCCACTTCATAATGCTCTTCTCCCACAACATGCGGGTCGAGGATACGTGAAGTAGATTCCAGCGGATCAACGGCAGGATAAATACCTAACTCAGTAATTTTACGACTCAATACCGTCGTGGCATCCAAGTGTGTAAATGTAGTAGCAGGTGCCGGGTCAGTCAAGTCATCGGCAGGCACATATACAGCCTGTACAGAGGTGATAGATCCATTTCGGGTAGAAGTAATACGTTCCTGCATAGCACCCATTTCAGTAGCCAGCGTCGGTTGGTAACCTACAGCCGAAGGCATACGTCCCAACAAAGCGGATACTTCGGAACCTGCTTGTGTGAAACGGAAAATATTATCGATAAAGAACAGGATATCACGTGAGCCACCAGTTTCAGCACCTTGGTCACGGAAAGATTCTGCTACCGTCAGCCCGGACAATGCTACTGATTGACGCGCACCGGGAGGTTCGTTCATCTGGCCGAATATCAAGGATACCTGTGATTTCTCCACTTCACTGTAATCTACCTTAGATAAATCCCAGTTTCCTTCTTCCATACTTTTCTTGAACTCTTCACCATAACGGATAACACCGGATTCAATCATTTCACGCAGCAAGTCGTTACCTTCACGGGTACGCTCTCCTACTCCTGCAAACACAGAAAAACCATGTTGTTTCTTAGCAATGTTATTAATGAGTTCCTGGATAAGCACTGTTTTACCTACACCAGCACCACCGAACAAGCCGATCTTACCACCCTTACTGTAAGGTTCCAGCAAGTCGATAACCTTGATACCTGTATAGAGCACCTCTTGTACGGTAGTCAAATCTTCAAACTTAGGAGGATCACGGTGGATGGGATAAGCACCGGCACGGTCTAACTCTTTCATACCATCGATGGAATCACCCACTACATTCATCAACCGACCTTTAATCTGGTCGCCCACCGGCATGGTAATAGGACCACCTGTGGGATACACTTTCATACCTCTTTGTAAACCGTCCGTACTATCCATTGCTACAGTTCTCACTGTATTTTCGCCAATGTGTTGCTGCACTTCTACGATTAATGTTTTTCCGTTTGATCTTTTTATCTCCAGTGCGTCGTGGATACTTGGAAGCATCAGTTCGGCATCCGTACCTTCAAAATAGACGTCTACTACCGGTCCGATGACCTGAGAGATATGTCCGATAATTTGTGACATAAGCAATCTTTTTATATAATTTCTCTTTTTCTAAACTCTACAAGTCGCGTTCTTGTCATTCCGCTGCTATGAGCTTAACACCTATTGAATAGTTTTTGTTCAAAGCTTCAAATCTTAATTTTTACGGAATAGTTACATAAGCAACCTTGCAAATGTAAACACAAAAACTTTCAGGTTGTACTCTATGAAAACGTTTTTTCTATAAATTATACCCTTTTGAACTATTATTACTACAATCAGAACAAAAAAGCGACATCCATTTAACGTTGCTTAAACATTCATCAACAGATACTAAGAAGGAATTCCACTATTTTTGTGTGAACAAAACATCATTTGGTAAGTTATATTTTGAAGTATAAATTTAATGAAAGGAAAAAAGTATGAATCCACATCAAAATCCATTCGCAGGAAACACCCCACAGGATGTAACCGAAAGACAAGGTGAAAATGCCATTTTCATCGTTTACGGATTAAATCAATCTCCTGATGCTGTCGACAAAGTAAAAGATGTATGTACCAATTTCTCAGCGTTGATACGTAGTATGCGTAATCGCTTTCCCGATGCACAGTTCAGTAGCACGATAAGTTTCAGTGCTAATGTATGGGATCGTATTTTCCCTGGCAAGGGGAAACCCAAAGAATTGGAAACTTTCAAAGAAATAAGGGGAAGTAAATATACAGCTGTATCCACTCCCGGTGATATACTGTTTCATATCCGGGCACGGCAAATGGGGCTATGTTACGAATTTGCTTCTATCATCGATGAAAAACTAAAGGGGGCTGTCGAAGCTATTGATGAAACTCACGGTTTCAGGTATATGGATGGTAAAGCAATCATTGGCTTCGTAGATGGAACAGAATCTCCAGCCGTGGACGAGAATCCTTATCACTTTGCCGTAGTTGGTGAAGAAGATCCGGATTTTGCGGGTGGAAGTTATGTATTTGTACAGAAGTATATTCACGATATGAATGCTTGGAATGCGCTTCCGGTAGAAGAGCAGGAAAAGGTGATAGGACGAAGAAAGTTCAATGATGTGGAATTGTCGGATGAAGAAAAGCCTGCAAATGCACATAATGCTGTAACAAATATTGGAGATGATTTAAAAATAGTACGTGCCAATATGCCATTTGCCAATACTTCAAAAGGAGAATACGGTACTTATTTCATTGGATATGCAAGTACATTCAGTACTACGCGCCAGATGTTGGAAAGTATGTTTATCGGGAATCCTGTAGGCAACACCGACCGCTTGCTTGATTTTAGTACTGCGGTTACCGGGACCCTGTTCTTTGCACCGTCTTACGATCTACTTGGAGAAGATTAGCAGTTCGCCCCATGCGGGGCAAACATAAAAAAAGGCTATCTATCCCAGACAGCCAATCTTTTGTTAACCTTAAATCTAATACTATGAAAAACACATTGCAAAGGTACGGCTTTTCTTGATTTCTCCAAATTTCAGAGCCTTTACAGGGCATTTTACAACAAGGTTTAATAATTCTATCGACCTTGTTAACAATTTGACAAAGAAAAGAGAGTATTACACTATATTTTTAAACAGGAATTAAGAAGATACCGGATTTCCAGAGAAGAATATCTATTCAACTATAGTGGGCCTCTGCATATAATATGCAGAAGTCCCGTTATGATAATAGTTCTCTTTTATGGAAGTACATTTAAAACCATTTTTTTCATATAAATGAATAGCCGGGGAATTAGAAACATTCACCTCCAAAGTAATTCTCTTTAAGCCTTGTTTTTGGGCAATAACAGCTATCTGATCTATTAGTAATTGCCCCACTTTTTTGCCACGAAAATCAGGATGAACAGCTATCGAATAGATACGTAGACTACAAGCACGTTGATTTATCAACACACTAAAATAGCCCCCCACCCTTTGCTGATATTCTGCTACACAAAAGTATCCTTTTGCTTGAGAAATAAGATAAACAAACTGACGTTTTGAAAAACTATCTTTATCAAAACAAATTTGTTCTATCTCCATAATTGACGGAATATCATCAATTTCAGCCAAACGAAGTATAAATCGCTGTTCCATACGAATTAGAAACGTTTTACATCCAACATACGCCAAAAGTTATTCAGCAACCGATAGTAGAGTTCGTCTCCCAGAATGGCATCTTCTAACCCATGGTCAATGCTGGGATTATCATTTATCTCAATAACAACAGCACGGTCATTTACCATTTTCAAATCTACTCCATACAGGCCTTTCCCAATAAAAGAAGCCGCACGCAGCGCTGTATCCAATACCTTACGTGGCACTTGATAAATAGGAATAGTCTCCACCAGTCCGCAACGGCTCCGTCCGGAAGCATAATGGCAATAGATTTGCCAATGTCCCTTAGCCATATAATACTTACACGCATAGAGAGGCTCTCCATTCAAAATGCCGATACGCCAGTCAAAATCTGTTGGAGTGAATTCCTGAGCCAGCAGTATAGACGACTTATCAAACAATACTTTCAACGCTTCATCCAACTCGATCTCATTATTGACTTTCTTCATACCGATAGAGAAAGAACCATCTGGGATTTTCAGGATAAAAGGACTACCAAGTTGTTCCGTAATTTCCTCATAAGAGTTGACATTCGATTTGAATAGTAACATGGAAAGCGGTGCCGGAATCTTTTCCTTCTCAAACAATTCTTTCAGATAAACCTTATTGGTACAGCGGATAATAGATTGAGGATCATCTATAACAGCCAACCCATTTTGTGTGGCCAATTGTGAAAGCCGGAACGTGTAATGGTTTAACGAAGTAGTGGTACGAATAAATAAGGCATCAAACTCCATCAGTCGTGTGGCATCTTCTTCAGTTAGCAATTCGACATGAATATCCATCTTCTTAGCCAGTTCAAGTAGCTTGTGAAGTGCCTTTTTATCGCTTGGCGGAAATTTCTCATCCGGATCATACAGTATAGCCAGGTTGTATCTTGCCGATTTCGAAGCCTGAGGATTGCGCCACACTTTTCTGTTAAACAAATCCAGAGCATTAGCGAAATAATCCTCTTCCTCATTATTCAATGAGCTCAAAGGTAAAAACTGAATATTTTCTATCTGATTCTTATGTCGTGTATTTAATGTAACCCGCAATAAAGGAGCCGGATAATTCTCAAAAATAAAACGGGCTATACGCTCCAATCCTTTCTCTTTGCAAGTGCCAAAGTATACATTCAGAGACCAAAGATCATCGGTTATTTCATTTTTCTGAATCCATTGATAACAAAGCTTTTGAAGACTGCTATCCATACGGATACCTGCACCAGCTTCCACCTTATTAATTATATCTACTCCGGGAATAACTTTATGCCCCCTCGTCTGGGCTAATAACGAGCAATAATAGCCTTCGGAGTTATAGCTATAATCATTACTCAGGTTGATTACTAATTTACGATCTTTTCCCGGTGATTTATACTTCAGGTAGTCAGATACTGTTAAAATGCTGTTTGTTTTGGAATATGGTTTCCAATCATCCAAGCTGTCTACAAGGATCAATACATTGTTCATTTCGTCTTTTTAAAAAAGTGCCCGAAAGTAGTGAATTAAATAATACAAAATATCGCAGACTCAATAATTATTTTCAAGAGATGAAAACAACTCTGTTTTTGCTCAAAAATGCAATAAACAAAAGTCTCTCAGGGTTGTTTCTAATAGCAACTAAAAACAGACCTTGATTATGAAAAAGTTTAATTTCAGTTTATTGGCAGGCTTGTTGTTGCTGATATCTGCTTCCGTATGCGCAGAAAATACTCCGGAAAAAGTACAGGAAACTTTCAAAAAGATGTATCCTAAAGTGACGACCGTGGAATGGATGCATAAAAGTGATTACCACATTGCCGGATTCGTTTCAGATAGCCACGAAATGAACGCCTGGTTCGGAAACAATGCCCAATGGATAATGACGGAGACAAACGTCGAAAGTCTGGAAGATGTCCCTGCTCCCGTAGCTAAAGCATTTATGCAGACAGAGACCCCTCCTATACAAATCAGATATATAAAGATAATTACCTTCCCCAAAATGCCTGCTGTAGTAATCATCGATATAGAAGAGTATAACTCTGACAGAGAAATTCAGCTTTTCTATGCTCCTGACGGTAAACTACTACAGAGCCTCGATGTATCCGGTAGTGATGGAGAAATCTATCCCGAGTTATTCGGGTAATACAAAACTCTTACCAAATATAAGAACAATTGAGCAAAACAGAATGTTATCTATAAAAACAACTATAAATAGCAAGACTTATGAGTAGACGTTCACAGCTGGAGCATGAAGTATCATTAGCTCAAAAACGTATTAAGGAAGCTTCCCAAAATACGCCGGCAAACATCAGAAAAATTTGGGAACAAGAGTTGGTTGAACTTGAAGTAGAACTGAACAACCTGACTGACGACGAAGAAGATAATAACGATTAGCAACCTCTGACAATGAAATGGGATAATCAACTGATAAATCATTTGCAATGGTCGAATACGATCATTAATCGTAAGAGCAAAGAAATCGTAGCACAGGAAATTGCTGCAATAGCAAAGGATGGTGATGTGATCGGAGCCGGCTCCGGTTCTACCGTTTATCTGACGCTATTCGCATTAGCGGAACGTATTCGCAAAGAATCTCTACACATAGAAGTTATCCCTGCCTCTGCAGAAATTTCCATGACCTGTATACAATTGGGTATACCACAAACGACCCTTTGGAATAAGCGTCCAGACTGGGTTTTTGATGGTGCTGATGAAGTAGATCCGGAGAAAAGTCTGATTAAGGGACGTGGTGGAGCCATGTTCAAAGAAAAACTTCTGATAAAAAGCAGTAGTAAGAGCTTCATTATCATTGATGATACAAAACTGGTAGATCATTTGGGAAGTCATTTTCCAATACCTGTAGAAGTGTTTCCAGGTGCATTAACTTTTGTAGAAAGCGAAATGCAACGGTTAGGAGCTTCTGACGTAAAATTGCGTCTTGCCGGTGGAAAAGACGGACCTGTTTTCACCGAAAACGGCAACTTTATTTTTGATACCCGCTTCAGTTATGTTGACCCTTTTTTGGAACAAAACCTGAAAGCAATTACCGGAGTAATTGAAAGCGGGCTTTTTATCGGATATGATGTTGAAATAGTAGTTGCGAAATAAAAAAGCAGCTGCCACTCAATCTGTGACAACTGCTTTTCTTTTATCTAATAAGTAAGCCTTAATGCACTTCAACCTTTTCTGCAATTCGCTTAGCCTTATCTCTCAATGCATCCAGATCTGACTTTAACGGTGCATAGCATAACACCACGCCCATACGCCGATTGACGCGCGTCGTCGGCTTACCGAAAATGCGGAGATAAGTGTCTTCTTCTTTCGTCACCTCTTCAATACCGCGATAATCAGGACGCTCCTGGCTGGCAATAGTTGAAAGAATCACAGCACTGGCACCAATACGCTCTTGCTTGATGTTTGGAATAGGCAAACCTAGTACAGCACGTAAATGAAGTTCAAATTCATTCAAATTTTGTGTTCCTGCTAATGTCACCATACCCGTATCATGCGGACGCGGAGAAAGTTCCGAGAAATAAACTCCATTTTCATGACTCAAGAAAAATTCAACTCCCCACAGGCCGGCACCGGTCAGAGCCCGAGTCACCTTCTCAGCCATTTCCTGCGCTTCCTTCAAATGAGCCGGATCAATGTGCGCCGGCTGAAAACTTTCACGATAATCTCCCCCTTTCTGCACATGTCCGATGGGCGGACAAAACAAGGTAGGCCCATTCTTTTGCGTCACCGTAAGCAATGTTATCTCACTATCAAACTTGATAAATTCTTCAATAATCAATTCTTTTATATCACCACGGCTACCATTGCAGCCATATTCCCAGGCATGTTCCAATTCATCCGCACTCTTCACAAGAGACTGCCCTTTACCCGAAGAAGACATCAGCGGCTTCACTACGCAAGGAAAACCGATCTTTTCAGAAGCAGCTTTCAACTCATCCAGAGTTTTTGCATAAAAATATTTAGCAGTTTTCAGTCCCAACTCCTGTGCGGCCAAATCACGAATAGCCTTGCGGTTCATAGTAAAGTTTACAGCACGGGCACTGGGTACCACCTGAATACCTTCCTTCTCAAAATCGTAAAGGCGTTCTGTACGGATGGCCTCGATTTCCGGAACAATGATATCCGGCTGGTGTTTGCGTACTACACGTTCCAATGCATCGCCGTCAAGCATGCTAAATACCTCATATTCATCAGCCACCTGCATGGCAGGTGCTCCGGCATATGAATCACAGGCAATAATATATTGACCTTTTCGTTGGGCAGAAATAACAAACTCTTTGCCCAGTTCACCGGAACCTAACAATAAAATCTTCTTCATTTTTGCTATGTGTTTATATTAAGAAGCACAAATGTACATAAAAAAATAAGTAGCTACCGCTTTAAATAATTTAAAAAACGAATGGATAGCTCATTTTTATCTGTATCTTTGTAGCATAAACAATAGGGTTTATTCTGAAATCTTCTTTGTGCATGTTTGCTTTTGCGGTATTCCGCAAATTATTCCATCCCAAAATGACCTCATAATCAGCTCCTTTGTTCATCACAAGATTAAATTGTTGTATGGATCCTGAACGGATTAGGTGCAGCCATTAGTCAGAAAAACTAAGTGCAGTATATAAACTGCATAATATATAATAATTAAAGAATGGCAGTAAAAAGAGTAACATCAAGTAAAAGAGACAGAGAAAAAGCGAAACAGAGTAAGCGAGAAGAAAAACAAAAGAGAAAAGAAGAACGCTTGAGCAGCGGTAGCCGTAGCTTCGAAGAGATGCTGGCTTATGTGGACGAAAACGGTATTCTTCACTCCACACCAGAAGGTGTAAAGCCTAAAGAAGAAATAGATGCTTCTGAAATAGAAATATCAATTCCGAAAAAAGGCGAAGCAGAAGAAGTTCTGCCATTAAACGGACGTATTGAACATTTTAATGTGTCCAGAGGTTATGGTTTTATTAAAGATTTAGGAAGTGGTGAGAAATATTTTTTCCACGTTACTTCCGCTCCCGAAGGGATAACCGAAGGGGATAACGTAACATTTGAAATTGAACGTGGTACGCGAGGTATGAACGCCGTGCGGATCTCAATCATTAATAAATAACAATTTTAACTTACAAAAAGAAATGAACATTTATGTTGCAAACCTAAGCTGGAACACAAACAGTGACAGCTTACAGGAATTATTTTCACAGTATGGCGAAGTAACTTCAGCCTACATTATTAACGACAGAGAGACGGGACGTTCACGCGGTTTCGGCTTCGTAGAAATGCCGAATGATGAAGAAGGTCAGAAAGCTATTGACGCTCTTAACGAAACAGAATTCGAAGGCAAGAACATCGCTATTAGCGTAGCTCGCCCCAGAACAGAAAGACCTGCAGGTGGTAACCGTGGTGGTGGCTATGGCGGCGGTGGCAACCGTGGTGGTGGCTATGGCGGCGGCAATCGTGGCGGTGGTTACGGCGGCGGCAATCGTGGCGGTGGCTATGGCGGCGGAGATCGCGGTGGAAGATATTAATCTTACAACTTAACAAAGAAATGAAAACTGTTCGGGATGATTTCCGAACAGTTTTTTATGTCCCTGTTTCACTTATTATATATCAATAATATCTATATTTGCATATATGATAACGAGCAAACATATTCTACTGACACTTTCACTGCTACTGTGCAATGTTTGTATCTACGCTGCTGCGGTCAACTACTCCGTACGCGGAAAAGTTATTGATAAACAATCACGCCAACCGGTGGCTTATGTCAACGTTGTGGTTGCAGGTATTCCCGGTAAAGGAGCATCGACAGATTCTCTAGGCATATTTCGTATAGAACAGATACCCCCTGGCATTTATCGCTTCGAAGCAACACTGATAGGTTATAAAAGCGCAGTGACCTCCGAGTATTTGGTTTCCGCCTCTACGCCTTTCATCGAGATAGAGATAGAAGAAGATGAAAATATGCTATCAGCAATAGTGGTCACCCCCTCTCCTTTCCGGAAAACGGTAGAAAGTCCGGTAAGTATGAGGATTATCGGCTTGCAGGAGATAGAAAAAAGTCCGGGAGGAAACCGCGATATCTCACGTATCGTGCGAGCCTATCCGGGTGTCTCTTTCTCTCCCATTGGTTATAGAAACGACTTGATTGTACGAGGCGGATCACCTTCCGAGAATCGCTTCTATATGGATGGAATAGAAATACCTAATATCAACCACTTTGCCACACAGGGAGCATCGGGTGGCCCGGTCAGTATAGTCAATGCAGATTTGATACGGGAAATCAGTTTCTACACCGGAGCATTTCCGGCCAATCGTTCCGGAGCCATGAGTTCAGTATTAGATTTTCGTCTGCGCGATGGTAACCCGGACAAACAGACATTTAAGGCAACCCTGGGAGCGTCCGAAGTTTCTTTCAGTGGTAACGGACATTTGAGCGATAAGACAACCTATCTGTTTTCTATACGGCAATCTTATCTGCAACTACTGTTCAAGGCTTTAGGACTTCCTTTTCTGCCAAACTTCATTGACGGTCAATTCAAATTGAAGACCAAACTATCAGTACATGATGAACTGATCCTACTTGGCTTAGTCGGCATTGATAAGATGAAACTGAATACAGACGAGAAAGGAGAAGACGCGGAATACATATTAAGTTATCTGCCTACCATTCACCAGGAGACATTCACAGTGGGAGCTTCATACCGCCATTATGCAGGGAAACATGTACAATCGGTCACCTTAAGCCATAACTACCTGAACAATCGTAATATAAAATATCTGAATAATGATGAATCTTCCGAAGACAATCTGACACTCCGGCTTCGTTCAGTAGAGCAAAAGACCATCCTGCGCTTTGAAAACCAAACGAGATTAGGGCAATGGACATTGAAGGAAGGTGCAGAAATGAATTATTCCAACTATACGAATCAAACGAATCAGCGAATATTCGGTATAACCTCTACACTCTCTGATTACCGGACGGATTTGAACATATTCAGTTGGGGCGGTTTCTTCTCAACAGATTATACCACCGCCAATAAACGTTTTTCCGCATCCGCAGGCATCCGTACAGATGGTAACAACTACAATAAGGAGATGAAAGAATTATGGAAACAGCTCTCTCCCCGCCTCTCCTTATCTTACGAACTAACCCAGCAATGGACATTAAGCGGAAATGCAGGTCTATATTACCAGCTACCACCTTATACAGCATTAGGTTTCAAGGACAACGACGGTCTTTATGCAAATAAGAATTTAAAGTATATGCAAGTGATGGAGACCAGCCTCGGACTCGACTGGCATTTACAAGATAGGTTGATGATTTCGGCAGAAGGTTTCTTTAAGCGATACAGCCGTATGCCTCTTTCTCTCCGTGACGACATCCCTCTGGCATGTAAGGGAGACGATTATGGCACAGTAGGTAATGAGGCATTGATACCGACTGCACAAGGGCGTGCTTATGGTGTAGAAACCATGTTGCGTTGGCAGATACCGGAGCGCTTCAACTTTGTATCTTCCCTTACTGTCTTCCGCAGTGAATATAACAGCATCGCTTCTGCTTGGGACAATCGTTTCATTCTGAATGTGAGTGGTACGTACAACCTGCCACGCCGTTGGAGTATCGGAGGAAAGCTAAGTTATATAGGTGGTGCTCCTTACACTCCTTACGATGAAGAAAAATCCTCACTGGTTGAAGCTTGGAATGCACAGGGGCGTCCGTATTATGATTACTCAAAGTACAATACGGAGCGTCTACCCAATTTCGCCCAACTTGATATTCGTGTAGATAAATCTTTCTATTTTCATCGCTGCATGGTAGGTTTTTATCTCGATTTGCAGAATATCACAGGAAGTAAGTTGAAGCAGCAGGATGTGATTATGAGTACAGGAGTTATTGAAAACCCGTCTGCGCCTGTAGGAGAACAAAGATATAAGATGAAATATCTGAAACAGGAAAGTGGAACGATATTACCGTCGATTGGAATTACCGTAGAATTCTAATGCCAGGCCTTTGTTATTGACCTACAAAAAGTAAAAAGCCGGAATGATCTCAAATAAATCATTCCGGCTATTATAATAAAACTATGGCACTTTTCTTTTTATTGAAATATCATTTATTGATGTTGTTCTCTCAGCAAATCATTCACCGTCTTTACCGGATTGAACGTACTCAGAGAAACTTCTACAAACACCGTATTCCAATCGCTCATGGCACCGTTCCACAGACCGGGAAGTTCAAGTGCTTTAAGATCCTTGCCATTCTTCGATTTATAAGAGATGAAACCGGTAGCCTTATCTACGAAATTAACAAGATCAAACTTATGACCCTTATAATCGCGCACAGCACAAACCAAATCTACAGGATTAAAGTGCGTACCCTTTTCGAACATCTCTTTTTTCTCCGGATCGTCCATATCAATTTGAGAACTTTCAAGAATTTGCAGGGAAATAGTACCGTCACTATTATATGCCAGGAACGGACCGCCACCCGGCTCGCCTACATTTTTCACCATACCGCATACACGCATCGGACGATTCAGTTTCTCTTTCAGATAAAGTACGAGTTCAGCATCTTCCAGATTCTTGGTCTCAGGATTTTTACAGAACAATTTCTTTTGCAGGAATTGCAGAATTTCAAGCACTTGTTCGTGAGTATATCTGCCGCTATCCAAAAGTTCCAAATAAGCAAATGCTTTTTGTTGCAGCGCCACTAATACTCCGGCAATCAACTTCTTATACAACACGGTGTCACCTTTCAGTTTATCAGGCACTACATTGTCGATATTCTTGATAAAGATAATATCTGCATCAAGATCATTCAGATTCTCGATCAGCGCACCATGACCACCCGGACGGAACAACAACTTGCCATTATCACGGAAAGGCTGATTATTCATATCGGCAGCAATAGTGTCCGTACAGGGCTTTTGTTCAGAAAAAGTTACATTGTAATCTACACCGTATTTCTTGGCATAGACAGCTGCTTTGTCTGCCACCAGGTTTTCGAACAAGCGGCGATGTTCAGGAGAAACGGTAAAATGCACATTGACTTTTCCATTCTTGTTAGCAGCATAGAGAGCACCTTCCACAAGATGTTCTTCCAATGGAGTACGGCTTCCATCTTCATATCTGTGGAATTTCAACAAACCTTTCGGAAGCGCACCATAATTCAGTCCTGCCGCCTCAAGCAATGCAGCCACTACAGCTTTATAATCACCCTCAGCCATCAATGCAGGAATGTTCTTTTCGAATGCTTTCTCACAGGCGGCATTCAAGTCATTATAGAAAGCAAACTTTTCAATCTGCTCAAAGAATGTTTTTTCGAATTTAGTTTCGGGCACATCATAATCAGCCCCAAGAAATTCGAATAAATTCTTGAACATACGGCTTGCCGCACCTGAAGCAGGAACAAACTTCACTACTACTTTATCTGTCCGCGTATATGCATCCCATGCATCGAGATAGAGCTTCTGCTCTTCTGCTGCAGGTGCCAGAATACCTTTTTCCAATGAAGCGGCAGCAGCCAGCTTTAAGTACGGGAAACCTTTCTCAAAACAGGTCAGCTGTTCAGCTATCTGCTCTTCTGAAATACCTTTTTGCCTAAGCAACTCTTTGTCTTGCGGTGTTATCATACTATCTATTTTTTATTAATTGATTGCCAAAAATACAAAAAAAGCACAAGCCTTATAATAGAAAGGAAGAAAAAAACTACCTTTGGGCAACAAAAATGGACAATTATGGAAAGAGATGAATTTTTCACTACTGAAGAGAAGGAATTGCTCTTCTCTCTCTACAGAAAATTATTGCAGTTGACCGGTGAGACATTACAGAAAGGTGACTGTAGAAAACTGAAAACACATCTTATCAACTCTATAAAGGATAACCGCGTTCAGCGTGACACTTTCGGACTGAATCCACTGGTTAAAGATATGCAGACTGCCGTTATCGTGGCCGAAGAAATCGGAATGAAACGGGCGTCTATTCTGGGCATCATGCTGCACGAAAGCGTGAGAAACGGAGCTTGTACCCCCGAAGAAGTGCAAGCCGCTTTCGGTGAAGACGTGGCAGGTATCATCCGCGGGCTTATCCGTGTCAATGAGCTTTACTCCAAAAGCCCGACTATCGAATCAGAAAACTTCCGCAACCTGTTGCTTTCTTTTGCGGAAGATATGCGTGTGATCCTGATAATGATTGCCGACCGTGTGAACATCATGCGGCAAATCAAAGACAGTAAAAATGACGAAGCCCGTCGGCAAGTGGCAAATGAAGCGGCCTACCTGTACGCTCCCCTCGCCCACAAACTGGGTTTATATAAGCTGAAATCGGAACTGGAAGACCTTTCGCTGAAATATACGGAGAAAGAGGTTTACTATCATATCAAGGATAAGCTGAACGAGACAAAAGCGTCCCGTGACAAATATATTGCCGCCTTCATCGCTCCGATGCAGAAGAAACTGGAAGAAGCCGGATTGCATTTCCACATCAAAGGGCGTACAAAATCTATTCACTCCATCTATCAGAAGATGAAGAAGCAGAAATGTCCGTTCGAAGGGGTATATGACTTGTTTGCCATCCGCATTATCCTGGATTCGCCTGTAGATAAAGAAAAGCAGGAGTGCTGGCAAGCATATTCCATTGTAACAGATATGTACCAACCTAACCCGAAGCGCTTGCGTGACTGGCTATCTGTACCCAAAAGTAACGGTTACGAGTCATTACACATTACTGTAATGGGTCCCGAAAGCAAATGGGTGGAAGTACAGATACGTACCGAACGCATGGATGATATCGCCGAACGGGGGCTCGCTGCTCACTGGCGTTACAAAGGTGTAAAGGGAGAAACAGGATTGGATGAATGGCTGACTACTGTCCGTGAAGCATTAGAAAACTCGGATAGTAACGGGTTGGAAGCTATGGACCAGTTCAAACTGGATTTATACGAGGATGAGGTTTTCGTATTCACTCCGAAAGGCGATCTGTTTAAGTTAGGTAAGGGAGCCACGGTGCTGGATTTTGCTTTCCACATCCATAGCAAATTAGGATGTAAGTGTATCGGTGCGAAAGTAAACGGCAAGAATGCCCAATTGCGGCAAGTGCTGAATAGTGGTGATCAAGTGGAAATTATGACCTCGAATACACAGACACCCAAACAGGATTGGCTGAATATTGTAACCAGCTCCAAGGCACGTACCAAGATACGCCAGGCATTGAAGGAGATGGTTGCCCGCCAACATGCCTTTGCCAAAGAAACGATAGAGCGTAAATTCAAGAACCGGAAAATAGAATATGATGAAGCCGTAATGATGCGCCTGATCAAACGTCTCGGCTTCAAGACAGTGACAGACTTTTATCAAAACATCGCAGATGAAACACTGGATGTGAATGAAATCATCGATAAATATCTGGAACAACAGAGGAGGGAAAGTGATACGCATGACGACATCACATACCGCAGTGCCGAGGGATATAATCTGCAACAGACACAGAACGACGAAATCACCCGTTCGAAAGAGGATGTACTGGTAATTGATCAGGATCTGAAAGGACTGGACTTCAAGCTGGCACGCTGCTGTAGTCCGATTTATGGAGATGATGTTTTCGGTTTTGTTAGTGTGACCGGCGGCATCAAGATACATCGTAGTGACTGCCCTAACGCCACACAGTTACGTGAACGATTCGGATACCGGATCGTAAAAGCACGCTGGGCCGGTAAATCGCAAGGTACGCAGTATCCGATTACGCTGCGCGTTGTGGGACATGATGATATAGGCATTGTTACAAATATCACTTCGATCATATCCAAAGAAAATGATATCTCATTGCGCTCTATCGGTATTGACTCCCATGATGGTTTATTCTCCGGAACGATGACGATTATGGTAGGTGATACAGGACGACTGGAGACACTGCTCAAAAAGCTGAGGACGGTGAAGGGAGTGAAACAAGTTTCAAGAAGCTAAGTTAGCTACGAGTGACAGGCTACGAGTGACAAGAGTTTACCCCAGACTGAAGACCCATCTACCCGCAGACTAACGTTTAGTCTACCCTAGACTAGACGTTAGTCTAACAGTTAACAGATACTAACAAAAAGAGACAAAGTGAAATATAGTTTAAAAAAACAGATCCGCAGTTTCGGATATGCCTGGAAAGGTATCCGGCAATGTGTAGGGAAAGAACAGAACTTAAGTTTTCATCTCATTACTACAGCAGTGGTGATAGCTGCCGGTTTTTTCTTTGGCATAACACGTACGGAATGGATAGTCATTATCTTATGTATTGGCGTGGTAATAGCCGCAGAATTGTTTAATACAGCCATTGAGAAATTGGTGGATCTGGTTTCTCCCGAGCGTCACCCCATTGCAGGGCAGGTAAAAGACATTGCCGCCGGAGCAGTGCTGGTGTGCGCTGTTGCGGCGGCAATTATCGGGATTATTATTTTTCTCCCGTATTTAAGTTAAGAGGGAGGGGAAAGAGGAGTTAGCATGAATCCGATAGATTGGCGGATTTACAAGTTTCATCTTACTTTTTTCCTCTTATAATAAGGATACGTCAGCAAAAAGAAAAAAGCCAAAGCTACCAGGATTCCAATACCGATTACCTTATAAATCAACTGAAAATCAGTATATAGATAAATATCTGCAATACCGGTCCCATCTGCAAATTCAGAATACATTTCTCCATGATTCGATAGAAAACAACAAACTGCAAGACCAATCAGAATACCGGTTTCCATAGCCAAATGGCAAGTTGTATTCGCTGTTCCCCGTTGACAATGTTGCGAGAGCTTAACAAATATCTTCGTAAAAGGTATCGTAAGCACTACCAGAACAACGAGAAAAAACAGTGCAGCATAATCCCCTTGTTTGATTAACAATAATGCAATGCCGGGAATAAAAGCAATCAGTACCAAATTGAGGGCGGGAAGCCACCCCCGCAACAACAAGAAACGGTCAAGATTGCAATACCCCACTCCTATCGGTGCACGGAAAGCTACATATACCCGCAATGCAAATAGAATACTGAATATACTGCATAATATAGAAAAATATGCCGTCATACTGAAACCTTTGAGCTGGAACATCCATATTCCCGCTACCACTCCTACCAGCATACCCAAGCGGGCTGCCAGTGCAAAGCCCAGATTTCCGGCACTACGGCGCGAAGCAGTAGTGATATCGATGGCCACCGTAATGCCTGCCGTCGCAGCCAATCCGAATGCTCCACCCTGCACAGCAACAAGCATCAGCAACCTCGGAAAAGTATCGACAAAGATATAGCCTAAAGTCGTTCCCAAAATCACAAATATGGAATAGACAAGTACACGTTTCCGCTTATACTCATCTCCCAGATATGCATGGAACGGCCCCACCAGGAACATCGCCGCTGCAAATACCAGAAACATACTGCCAGCCTGCCCTGTGGAAATACCCAATCGGGACATCATCACCGAGGGAAGCACCGGGAAAAGCATGTAGATGGATGCAAAAAGCAGGAAATTGGCAAAGCATATCCTCATAAAGCCCAGTGACCAAAGATTATCAGTATTGCTCTTTCTCATTCGGGAAATCTAAGTTCTTGACATCAGATACATAACGGCTGATAGCATCAGTCATCACAGTATGCAGATCGGCATAACGACGCAGGAAACGAGGACGGAAACCATTGTTCATTCCCAGCATATCCTGAATCACCAACACCTGGCCATCTACTCCACCACCGGCACCGATACCGATAATAGGAATGGTCAGTTCACTTGCCACACGTTCGGCTAAAGCGGCAGGAATTTTCTCCAGTACAATGGCAAAACAACCGGCTTCTTCCAGCATGTGAGCGTCACTGATCAGTTTTTCAGCTTCCGTATCATCTTTCGCACGAACCGTATAAGTACCGTATTTATTGATAGATTGCGGCATCAGTCCGAGATGTCCCATAATAGGAATACCGGCACTGAGGATACGCTTCACCGTACCTATAATTTCTTCACCACCCTCCAGTTTCAGAGCGTCTGCATGACTCTCTTTCATAATACGGATAGCCGAAGCAAGACCTTCCATCTCATTACCTTGGTAAGATCCAAAAGGCATATCTACTACCACCATAGCACGTTTCACACCACGAACTACGGATTTTGCATGATATATCATCTGGTCGAGAGTAATCGGAAGCGTAGTCACATTACCTGCCATCACATTACTGGCAGAATCGCCTACCAGGATTACATCCATGCCTGCACCGTCTACAATCTGTGCCATAGTATAGTCATAAGACGTCAACATAGATATCTTTTCGCCTCTCTGCTTCATCTCTACAAGGCGATGAGTAGTCACTTTTCGAGTGTCATCTGAAATATAACCAGCCATAATTTTAATTATTTAGTTATTGATTGCTTTTTCACCACAGATTACACAGATTGGCACAGAGCAATATCATCCTCAGCATATTATCTGTGTAAATCAGTGTAATCTGTGGTGAAATCGCCGCAAAGGTAATGCTTTTTCCCTTTACTTATGCAATTCTGTTAATTTATCGTAAGTAAACCCTTGGAAATCATCTAAAACATAATGACACAACGGAACTATTTCTTCGCGTGAATTGGTAGTGGCCAAACCTATTACTGTAGCTCCGGAAGCCATACCCGCTTTCAGTCCGTTGAAAGAGTCTTCGAAAACGTAAGTTGTTTCCGGTGTGGTGCCAAATACTTTCATGCCAAGCAAGAAGCAATCCGGTGCAGGTTTGGAAGCTGTGAACATTTCAGCCGTAAGAATACGGTCAAACATAGTTTTGATTTCGGGTTTGGCACGATATACAGCTTCCATCTTTTTATCATTGGAACTGGTGACCACAGCCATCTTTACACCATTGCGACGGAGATCGGCAATAAAAGATTCTACACCGGGAATAAATTCGAATGTCATTTCCTGCTCAAAGCGGTCGAGGCCGGCGGTAATTTCTTCCTGTTCTTTAATCATACCGGGAAAGAAGGTGTTATAGATATACACCAAAGTTTGTCCCTTTACGCGGCTTTCAAGGTCTTCCATACCCAAGTAATCTACTCCCATTTTGTGCCAGAAGATGCTATACTGCGTCTCTGTGTCGACAACGACACCGTCGAAGTCGAAAAGAACGGCGATGTTTTTTGTTTCAGTCATATAAACTTCCTTTTACCTTATAATGTTAATACCTTATCAATTACGATACAAAGGTCTGAATAATCCTTGAACAGAGCAAATAAATGAGTAACTTTGCTGCAAATACAGATACGCGGACGGCACGGACCAGAGCGGACGAACGCGGATTCATTACTTTCTTTAGATTAATAGTTATGGATAATAACCCTCACATATTAGGTACCGAACGTATAGGTAAACTGCTGCTACAATATTCTATACCCGCCATCATCGGTATGACGATTACTTCACTGTACAACATCATCGACAGCATTTTCATCGGTCACGGTGTGGGTGCAATGGGTATTGCCGGATTGGCCATTACTTTTCCGCTGATGAATCTTGTGGTAGCATTCTGTACATTGGTGTCGGCAGGTGGATCTACAATCTCATCCATCCGTTTGGGGCAGAAAGATTTGGATGGAGCTACCGAGGTATTGGGAAATACGCTGATGTTTTGTCTGATCAATGCTGTTGTTTTCGGCGGACTCGCCTTTTTGTTTTTGGATGAAATATTAAGGTTCTTCGGTGCCAGCCAGGATACACTGCCCTATGCCCGGGATTTCATGCAAATTATTCTTACAGGAACACCTATTACTTACACGATGATCGGACTGAACAATATCATGCGTGCCACGGGATATCCTAAAAAGGCAATGTTGACTTCCATGGTAACCGTGGTTTGTAACATCATCCTTGCTCCTATCTTTATCTTCCATTTTGACTGGGGTATTCGCGGAGCTGCCACGGCAACCGTTATTTCGCAGTTTATCGGTATGGTGTGGGTAGTGAAACATTTCCTTGATAAAGACAGCTTTGTGCGCTTCCGTCCGGACTTCTGGAAACTAAAAAAGCGCATCATCAGCAGTATTTTCTCGATCGGAATGTCACCTTTCTTGATGAATGTGTGCGCCTGTGTCATTGTGATTATCATCAACAACTCTCTGCAACGCCACGGAGGTGATATGGCCATCGGAGCTTACGGCATCATCAATCGCCTGCTCACTCTCTATATAATGATTGTATTAGGATTAACCATGGGTATGCAGCCCATTGTGGGATATAATTTCGGGGCACAGAAGCATGACCGTGTGAAGCAAACCTTGAAACTGAGTATCCTGACCGGTGTGTGCATCACGAGCAGTGGTTTCCTCATTTGCGAGCTTTTCCCGCATGCTGTGTCCGCTATCTTCACAAACGATCAGGAACTGATTGACATTGCTTCACGCGGTGTTCGCATTTGCGTGTTGATGTTCCCGTTGGTGGGTGCGCAGATTGTTATCGGTAACTTCTTCCAAAGTATCGGAAAGGCTAAAATCAGTATTTTCCTTTCACTTACCCGGCAACTCTTATATTTACTTCCCGGTCTGATCTTCTTCTCCCGCTTTATAGGATTGGATGGTATCTGGACCAGTATGCCAGTGGCTGACTTTTTCGCTTTCCTAACAGCACTTGTAGTGTTATGGACGTATATTCGGAAGAAAAACAAAGAGAGTATCGCGTAAGTAATTTGTACCACTCAAACAGAAGGTATAACCTTCAACTAAAAAGGGTGTAGCCCTAAGCACCAAAGGGCTACACCATCCTTATCAAAGGGTGTAGCCATCCGATCTGAAAGACTACACCCTTTTTATTCAGCTTTACAGATAGCTGTAGGCAAGGTTAAAGCATTAAATTACCTCTATTCGCTCTTGATGCTCTGTACTGGATTTTCATTGGCAATGCGCCAGGCTTTAAGAATCACCAGAAGTACAATAAGCACCAATAAGCCCACTGCCAGCAGAACAAACCACACCGGTGAAGGCAGTGTACTATCGGCAAACTGTTCCAGCCAGACACCGGAAACATACCAGGCAAAGCCGGTGCCGAGGATCACCGCACCAATAGCCACTTTTAGTATGTCCATTGCCAGTAAGCTAAGAATAGAAGGAGCTTCGGCACCATTCACCTTACGAATTGCAATTTCTTTGGAACGACGTTGAGTCTCATCGTTCACATAGCCAATAAGTCCCATGAGTACAATAAAGAAAATGCAAAGAGAAGTGATCCATACAGTATTACGGAAACGATACACATTGCTGTAATTTTCCCGTTGGATATCCATATAGGTTATAAACTCCAATGCAGCTTTCGGATATGCTTCTTTGACAAACTCATTCAGTCGCGCAAGATTTTCATCTACAGGTTCTTTTAAGCGGACGTTGTAAGAACCGTTACGTTTATCCGAAAGGATGAAAGCCGTACAAGTCTGTTCCATAAAAAAGCCCATATTACGCACATCTTCTACGATACCCACCACCGTAGGTTGGCTATCAAGACCCACCCATTGTGCATTGACTGGTAAGCGTTGTCCCAAGGCTTTATCTCCCCACTTCATCGTTTCCACCACTTTACGACCTATTAATGCTTCGCCGATATGTTCAGGCCAGGCACCTTCCACCAACTGCATACCTACTGTTTGCGGAAAGTCTTTCGCAACGTTCTGGAAGTGTAGCGGACAAAGGAAATTACCTTGAATATCTGTCAGCCCTGTAGTGCTGTAATGTGAAAGCAACGAATTACTATTACGTGCTACAGACTCCACATAAGGTTGCCTGCGAATGTCATCTTCCACTCCTTGTCCGCTCAGATTTTCCGTGGTGCGCAACTGCCCCACCGCCAATCGCTCTGTGCGAAAGCCAACACTTCGTGTCATCAAATCATGATACTGCCAAATTGTAGTAACCAACACTCCCAGGATAAAAGATACGCCAATAAACTGTACGAACAACAACCCCCGTTTCCATGAACGCTTACTGTCAGTATATCTACGGAAAATCTGTGTTACAGGAATATTAGCAAACATTCTACCCGGTAGAACACCTGCGACTAAGAACAACAGAAGTACAGTCAGACTGGGAACCCACAGATTTTGCCAGGTAAAGAGTTCTGCAAGGTGGACATGCAACATATCCTCTATCCCTTCACGGAAAATATACATCAACACCAAACAGGCTATAATAGAAGTAGCAACGAGTATTCCTGTTTCCCACATGAACATACCCAACACATGCGTTCCGTCAGCACCACAACACTTATGTACTCCCACTGCTTTGGCACGACGGCTGAACGAAGCCACTGCGGCCAGCACATAATTCATGATAGAAACAAAGAAGATAGAAAAGCCCAGTACACCCAGTATTACCAGACGTCGTACATTGTCAGGAGAACTAAGATAGATATCCGGCAATGGCAAGATGCTGAATTCCATTACATCCGTTCCTTCTTTAGTCTCGGTATAACGCTCTACGGCTTTCTGTATGCGATTATTCATCGCCTCTACGCTTTCAGGACTTTTCAGGCGGAAAAGAACGTTATAAATATCATTCGACTTCCATGTGCCACGTCCATAAATATATTCTTCAAGAGTAGGCAGTGAAATGACTGTGTTATGCGGATATACCGTATTGCCGGGAACATCCTGATAAATACCACGTACAGTGACATCCAGCATTTTACTCATGGAGAAAGTCTTTCCAACCGGCTCCTCGTCACCAAAAAGTTCGCGTGCTTTACTCTGTGAGAGAAAGACAGACAAAGGTGTAGCCAATTCGTGTGGGTCGCCACGTAATATTTCCAAGCCGATGGTCTGGAAAAAAAGCGTATCTGCAAACATGACCTGCATATCTTCCAGTTTCTTATCGTCAATATAGCAGTCGGGCTGATAGAAATTAACGGAAAGACTGGCAGATTCTATCAAATCCGGCAATGCCTCCCAAAGATCAGCGGCGGCAGGGCGAAAAGTGCTGTCGTCATAGTCTTTATCAGAAATTCCATCCTTCACCCTGCGGCAACGCAATAAAGCTACATTTTCCGGATCTTTATAAAAATTCTCATAACTCAATTCATAAGCTATTTGCGAGAAAAGCAAGATGCCTATCAGCAGCCCTAGTGTCAGGGACACCAGTTTAATGAAATTACTGCCCCGCCCACGAAGCAAAATCTGAACCGTATAATAAAGTTGTCTCATATCTTTCTTTTTTTACTCGCTTTTAATACTGTTTACCGGATTTTCGTTCGCTATCCGCCATGACTTCCAGATGACGCAAGCGAGGATAAGTAACAGGATAACTAATGCTATCAATATATATACCGGCCAGGAAAGCGGCACTTGTTCGGCAAACTGATCCATCCACATTCCATTGATATATGCTGCAGATATAATGCCGATAATAACAGCCGGAGCCGCTACATAAAGGACATCTTTCGAAAGCAACTCCAATATTCCCAAAGATTCCGCCCCATTCACCTTACGAATAGCGATTTCCTTGGAACGACGACGCACTTCGTCTGTAGTATAACCAATCAGGCCCATCAGCATGACAAAGAACATAGTCAATGCCGCCAATATCGTGGCGTTACTGAAGACACGAACCGGATTATACTTGTTCAAAATCTGATCTTCCATACTATAGAAGTCAACCGTCTTGTCAGGATAAGCCTCAGAGACGTCCTTGTTCAGACGACGTAAATTCTCGGCAAAGGGTTCCTTGAGACGTACATGAACAGTATTACCAAAGGTACGGGTATAGCCAAACATAATGACATCCTGTGGCTGATAGAAAGAGCCTATATGGAAATTCTTCAGCACACCTACTACTTTCAAATTTCGACCTTCGGCACGCAACGGATGATTCAGCGCTTTGTCTCCCCAACGCATCCGTTCCGCAAAAGCCTCATTCACGACTATTTCGTCCGATGCACGCGCCGGACGCCCTTCCTTCATCGTCATCCCCATCATCTTAAAGTAGTCCTCAAGTGCATAACTGAATCGGGTCGAGAAGAGCGATTGTCCACCCTCACCTTCAATCATTGAACCGCTATAGCTCCATACTGGGGTACTGACAGCAGAAGATACCTCCTCCACATAAGGCAGTCCGCGGAAGAATTGCAAGGCAGGGCCACTCGCTTCTTCACCACCGAAATAAACATTTCCGATAGCAACACGCTGTGGATTGTAGCCCATATCTTTATCTTTCACATAATTGTACTGCGCCATCACCACATACATCAATCCGCAAATGAAAGCCACACCCGCAAACTGAACGAATAGCAACGGACGCTTCCACCCCTTTTTACCTTCCGTATAGCGGCGGAACACCTGAGACACAGGTATGCGGGCAAACAACCTGCCTGGCAGAATTCCACCTACAATGAACAGAACCAGTACCACAACAAGCGGCACCCAGATACGGTCCGGTGCAAAAAGTACACTCAACTTGGCTGCGGTAGTATCTTCTATGAACTCCTGGAAATTGAGTAATATCAACCCCATCAACACCAAGGCCAGCGCAATAATAATTCCCGTTTCCAAAAGAAACATTGAGAACACCGTACCTCCACTTGCACCGCTGCACTTATGCACACCCACCGCTTTGGCACGATACGTGAGCGAAGAAATAGAAATGAGCACGTAGTTCAGTGACGCGATAAAAAGAATAGCCAGAGCTAAGATACTCATAATGCTGTCCATGCGTTTCACCTGATCTTCGTCACGATACACATCACGGATAGGTTTCACAAAAGCAGTGTAACCGTATGCTTTCTTATCTTCTTCCGGCCGATACTTCTGTATCATGGCATCCAGACGGGTATTCACCACTTCCTTGTCCGCTCCCGGACGGAAACGGATATATTCGTAATAGCTGTCGCCTCCGCGCCAGGAATAGTTACCCCAGTCACGGCTCCCAAAGCCGTAGGCATGGAAATAACAGCTTCCGGACGCATAGTAGCGTTCTCGGGCAAATCGACATAAGTGCCCTTTACCGTCAGTTGCAACTCCTTATTATAACTAATGACTTTTCCAATAGGATTCTCACCACCATATATTTTCTGAGCCAAATCGTCACTCAAAAATATGACATCGTTCTGCATCAGATCTTTTTCCGGATTGCCACTCAGTACCTCAATACCCATAGTCTTGAAAAAAAGTGAATCGGCTAATATTTTCCGGGCATCGATGCGTACACTGCCATTGTAAAGTGGTGAAGAAACAAAATACGCAATGCTGGCAGCCGCCTCTACCTCTTTGGGAAAATTCTCCAGAATGGCACCTGCCACAGGACCACAGTTTTGTTTTTGCGGTTCAAATTGTTCACCCTCAGCCGAAAATATGGAGTATATCTGATAAAGATCATCATAGTCCTTGTAGCAAGTATCATAGCTTTGTTCAAAAGCCACACGTGAAAACAGCAGAATACTCATCGTCAATCCCAATCCAAGGGAAATGACTTTGATTATATTCGAACCGCGCCCACGCAACAGGGTACGTATGACATAATATAGTTGTTTCATAGTTCAATCTCTTTATAAACTTATACTCCTTGTGCCGCAATACTGGCCACCACGCTACCATCAAACAAATGTATCGTACGATGTGCAAACGAAGCGTCATGCTGAGAGTGTGTTACCATAATAATCGTCGTTCCCTCCCGATTCAATTCCGTCAACAGATTCATGACTTCTGCACCATTCTTAGAATCCAGATTACCGGTCGGTTCATCGGCAAGTATTAATTTAGGATTAGTTACCACAGCACGGGCAATAGCTACACGTTGCTGCTGACCACCGGACAATTGTTGTGGGAAATGCTTGGCACGATGGCTGATATTCATTCGTTTCAATATATCCTCCACCATCCGACGACGTTCGGAAGCCTTAATGCCGAGATACGTCAAAGGCAATTCCACATTTTCATAAACATTCAGTTCGTCTATCAAGTTAAAGCTTTGGAATACGAAACCTAGTTTACCTTTCCGCACACGGGTACGTTCTTTTTCTTTTAGGTCTCCGACTTCCTGTCCCAGAAGTTTATATGAACCTTCCGTCGGATTATCCAGCAATCCCAAGATATTCAACAGGGTTGATTTACCACAACCTGACGGTCCCATGATGGCTACAAATTCTCCCTCTTTCACCTCAAGATTCACATGGTTCAATGCTACTGTTTCTACTTCCGTTGTACGGAATACTTTGCTGATGTCATTAATTTCAATCATGATGTTTATTATTAAAGTCTTATATAATATTCTGTTTATATAAACGCAGAAAGTATGCCAAAACTTAATATTCATTCATTATCAACAATTTATCTTTTTAAACGTATACAAATAGTGTCTAATAATTAGACACCTCCGTCTAAAAAATGGACAATTATGGAAATTAGTACAGCACGAAGGAACAGAAAAAAGGAAAATAAGACAATCATTTATCTAAAAGAAAACTCTATCTTTGCAATCAGTTTTCAATCAAAGAGATTATATAATATTAATATCATACACATGAAACTATCTAAACTCCTGTTCATTCCGCTTACCAGCCTGTTTATGGGCGGTTGCGATATGATAGATTACCATCCTTATGATGTCCGCATCAGTGGTCAGACAGATATAAATAATCGTAATATAGAAAAGATAGAGGCCAATTGCAAGGATAAGGCAACTATTCGTTTTGTCACTATGGGTGACTCCCAGCGTTGGTATGATGAGACCCTGGACTTTGTCAATCACCTTAATAAACGGGATGATATAGATTTTGTCATTCATGGCGGAGATTACAGCGACTTCGGTGTTACAGACGAGTTCCTGTGGCAACGTGATATCATGAATAAGCTGAAAGTTCCCTATGTCGGTCTGATCGGTAATCATGACTGCCTCGGTACAGGCGAAGAAACTTTTCGTATTGTATTCGGTGACCCCAATTTTTCTTTCATAGCCGGTCGCATCAAATTCATTTGTCTGAACACCAATGCTATCGAATTCGACTACTCCCGCCCCATCCCTGACTTTGAATTCATTAATGCCCAGTTAGATGATCGCCGCGACGAGTACGACCGTACTATCTTCTCCATGCATATACGACCGTTTTGCATGGAGTTTAACAATAATGTAGCTCAAGTGTTTCAATATACCATTAAGCAATTTCCCGGCTTACTATTCTGTACTGCTGCGCATGAACATCGCGTATTCGAAGAAGATTTTTTTGAAGATGGCGTGATGTATTACATGAGCGACTGTATGAAACACCGCAACTATTATATATTTACTGTAACCCCTGATGGATATGAGCGTGAAGTGGTCTATTATTAAAGCACTGACGTGCTTCCTTCTTGTATGCTCATCAACCGGCTATGCGCAAGAAGCCAGTACAATAACCATAGAGCCACGCCGGGTATTCAGAGATACCGTTATCATCACAAAACATGATACCGTGTGGCTGGAGAAAGAAAAAGTAAAAATAGACAGTGCCGATATCAGTAATAAACGTTCCAGCCGTTATGATAAGCGTGTCCATCGCTATCGTAAACACTGGGAAAGCCTGATACCAACACATACAAAGCTGCAATTTGCCGGTAACATGGGATTGCTATCTCTGGGTACAGGATGGGATTATGGAAAACGGAATCAGTGGGAAACGGATATCTTTTTCGGTATTCTGCCTAAGTACGACTCCAAACGTACCAAAATCACCATGACTCTGAAACAGAACTATATGCCATGGAGTATAGCTCTTGGAAAAGAATTTGCTGTCGAACCACTTGCATGCGGCATGTATTTCAATACAGTATTCGGCAATGAATTTTGGACACATGAGCCCGAACGTTATCCAAAAGGTTATTACGGCTTCTCATCCAAGGTACGCATTCATGTATTCCTGGGACAACGTCTGACTTATAATATTCCCCCACGTTGGCGTCTGGGAGCAAGAGCCGTTACTTTTTATTATGAAATAAGTACCTGTGATCTGTATGTAGTAAGTGCATTCACCAACAAGTATCTGAAGCCCAAAGATTATCTCAGCTTATCGTTCGGACTGAAGACACAACTCTTTTAACCTTCTCTATAACCACAAAGTCATGTCTGCTCACGCGGACATGACCTCAAGAGAATTTATGGAATCGAACACATGTTATACAAACTCTTCAACCATGTACATATCTGTGACGAAGTCGTCAACAATGTTAGCAAGGTTCTCGCAGGCTTCATCAGGTGTTTCACCGTACGCACTGCACATGATATTACTTTTCAAATAGGCGTAATAGCCACCATCGGTAGTTGCCTCAATAGCATAATCATTTCTATTCAGTTTCATATCTAACTCCTTTCTTTTTTATTACGATGCAAAGATGGAGATTCAGTGTTACGGAAACATGTATAGGATATGACAATGATGTAAAAATGGCAAGGGCTGCATCTTCTTTGTGCGAAGTGCAGCCCTTTACCTTAGATCTTTAGATATCCTATATTTAATAAGAACGAGCGAATAAAGCACGACAAGCAGAAGGTTTGCCTGTCACCATACAGGTACCCGGTTCTTTGTCATCATCCAAGAACGTTTCGAAAGGAATACAACGGATAGTTGCTTTTGTTTCTTCTTTAATCTTCTCCTCTGTTTCAACAGTACCATCCCAGTGAGCAAGAATAAATCCACCTTCTTCAATCTTCTCCTTGAATTCATCATAACTATCCACTTTCGTGATATGAGAGTTACGGTAGTTAAGGGCTTTCTGATAGACATTAGTCTGGATTTCTTCTAACAGGTTCTTTACATATTCTTCGATGCCGTCGCAAGAAAGAGTTTCTTTCTCCAATGTATCGCGACGCATAACTTCCATTGTATTGTTCTCCAAATCACGACCACCCATAACAAGACGTACCGGCACACCTTTCAGTTCATAATCAGCAAATTTGAAACCCGGACGTTTGTTATCAGCATTGTCATACTTAACAGAAATACCCATAGACTTCAGTTTAGCAACAATGCCTGCCACTTTCTCGTTAATCTTCTGCAGCATCTCTGCGTTCTTATAGATAGGCACGATAACCACCTGTATTGGAGCCAGATGCGGAGGCAGTACAAGTCCGTTATCATCAGAGTGAGTCATGATCAGTGCACCCATCAGACGAGTAGATACCCCCCATGAAGTAGCCCAAACATATTCCATTTTGTTTTCCTTATTCACGAATTGCACGTCAAATGCCTTGGCGAAATTCTGTCCAAGGAAGTGCGACGTACCACTTTGCAAGGCTTTCCCATCCTGCATCATAGCCTCAATGGTATAAGTATCCAGTGCACCGGCAAAACGCTCATTAGCCGATTTTACACCTTTCACTACGGGAACTGCCATGTATTTTTCGGCAAATTCGGCATATACATTCAGCATACGTACAGCTTCTTCTTCAGCTTCCTCACGGGTAGCATGTGCAGTATGCCCTTCCTGCCACAAAAATTCAGCAGTACGCAGGAAAAGACGAGTACGCATTTCCCAACGCATTACATTGGCCCATTGGTTACACAAGATAGGTAGGTCACGATAGGAATTAATCCAATTCTTATAAGTATTCCAAATGATGGTTTCTGAAGTAGGACGGATGATCAGTTCTTCTTCCAACTTAGCTTCCGGGTCCACAATAACTCCGCTACCGTCAGGAGCATTTTTCAGGCGATGATGAGTAACGACTGCACATTCCTTTGCAAAACCTTCCACATGTTCTGCCTCACGGCTGAGGAAAGATTTCGGAATCAACAATGGGAAATAAGCATTCACATGCCCTGTTTCCTTAAACATATCGTCGAGTTGACGCTGTATTTTCTCCCAAATAGCGTATCCGTAAGGTTTAATCACCATACAGCCACGCACAGCTGACTGTTCTGCCAGGTCGGCCTTTACCACCAGTTCATTATACCACTGCGAATAATTCTCGCTGCGTTTGGTCAGGTCTTTTAATTCTACTGCCATTTTATTTTGTTTTTTAAAGTTTTTCGGATTATACAAAATGAGGAAGCCACAAATCTGTAACTTCCCCATTTTTCGGCAAGAGCGGCAAACGAGGCTCGAACTCGCGACCCTCAGCTTGGGAAGCTGATGCTCTACCAACTGAGCTACTGCCGCATTGCTTTCTTAAAAAGACGGTGCAAAGGTAAAAGAAGTTTTTTTATATTCAAAAATAAAAATGTACTTTTACAGCCACTAAAGTGAAAAAAATATGAAACGGATCATACTCATTACCGGAGGTGCCCGCTCCGGTAAAAGCAGCCATGCGGAAAAACTGGCGCTAAGTCTCTCTCCTACTCCTGTTTACCTTGCTACCGCACGTATTTGGGATGAAGAATTCCGACAACGCGTAATCCGCCATCAACAAAGACGCGGACCGGAATGGACAAATATAGAGGAAGAAAAAGAGCTAAGCCGTCATCAATTAATCGGAAGGACTGTCCTGATAGACTGTGTTACTTTATGGTGTACCAACTTCTTCTTTGATGTAAATGCAGATACAGATAGTGCCCTGACAGCTGCCAAAGAAGAATTCGACCGTTTTACAGCGCAAGATGCTACCTTCATCTTTGTTACCAATGAAATAGGTATGGGAGCTACTTCAGAAAATGAAATTCAGCGTAAGTTCACAGACATGCAAGGCTGGATGAACCAGTACATCGCCGAACATGCTGATGAAGTATGGTTGATGGTATCGGGGATTCCGGTGAAAGTGAAATAGAGAGAGGAAAAGATGATAGAATGGTAAGATGATAAGATTCAAAGTTATAAATATTGCATATGAAAACATTTAAGATAATACGTCCGGACGAGAATATCCGTCCAGCATTGATTGATAAAATTAATAATCTGACTAAACCCAAAGGTTCATTAGGTACTCTTGAAGAGCTGGCCTTGCAAATAGGCTGGATACAACAAACTCTGTCTCCTACCCTGCAACATCCACAGAATATAATCTTTGCCGCTGATCATGGCATTGTAGACGAAGGTGTCAGCCTTTCGCCCAAAGAAGTTACCTGGCAACAGATTAGTAATTTCTTACATGGAGGTGCCGGAGTGAATTTCCTTTGCCGACAGCATGGGTTTACCTTGAAAATAGTAGATGCCGGTGTAGATTATAATTTACCTTATGATACAGGTATCATCGACATGAAAGTACGGAAAAGTACTCGAAATTATCTGCATGAAGCTGCAATGACAGAAGAGGAAATGGAACTATGTCTGGAGCGCGGTGCAGAAGTGGTACGCAATTGCCATAAAGAAGGTAGCAATATACTCAGTTTCGGGGAAATGGGTATTGGAAATACATCTTCCTCATCCCTGTGGATGACTTGCTTTACAAATATTCCTCTGGAGCAATGTGTAGGTGCGGGAAGCGGACTGGATAATGTTGGTATCCGTCATAAATATGAAGTATTAAAACAGTCATTAGATAACTACAGAGGAGATCGTTCTCCCCATGATATCATCCGCTATTTTGGAGGCCTGGAAATGGTGATGGTAATAGGTGCTATGCTTCAAGCAGCTGAACTTGGAATAGTTATTATGGTAGATGGATTCATTATGACAAACTGTATTCTGGCTGCCAGCAAATTATATCCGGAAGTACTGCATTATGCTATTTTCGGACATTGTGGAGATGAAACAGGTCATAAACTACTACTCGATCACATGAAAGCCAGACCGCTTTTAAATTTAGGTCTGCGTTTGGGTGAAGGGACAGGTGCCATCTGTGCATATCCCATTGTGCAGTCCGCCATACGTATGATTAATGAAATGGATAACTTCGCGCATGCTTCTATAACAAAGTATTTCTAAACGTATGAAAGTCCTAGCAGCATTCATCTTCTTCACCCGGCTTCCTTTTTGGAGAATCAAAGAAGTCCCGGCTAAATACTTCAAACGTATTGTTCCATACTGGCCATTAGCCGGATGGCTGACGGGTAGTATTACGGTTGGAGTACTGTGGATAGCAGCTCAGATACTTCCCATTTCCATCGCATGGGTACTTGCCATCCTCTCCCGATTGCTTATCACAGGCTGTCTGCACGAAGACGGACTGGCTGATTTTTTTGATGGCTTTGGTGGAGGCACCACCAAAGAACGGACACTTGCCATTATGAAAGATTCCCAGATAGGAAGTTATGGTGTCATAGGATTAATAGTCTATTTCTTGCTATTATTCTTACTTCTGGAAAATCTACCTTTGAAACTGATTTGTGTACTCGTAATTTGTGGCGACTGCTGGTCTAAATTCTGTGCTTCACAGATCATCAATTATTTGCCTTATGCACGGAAAGAAGAAGAAAGCAAGGCAAAAAATGTATATGACCGCATGACCTGGCAAGAATTACTGACGGGATTCATCTGTGGATTTTTACCTATTATATTATTCTTACCGATAGATTTCTGGCCGGTTATGATCTGCCCCATTTTAACATTCACCCTATTGTATCGGTTGATGAAACGTCGTCTTCAAGGTTATACAGGAGATTGCTGCGGAGCTACATTCCTGCTTTGTGAACTTTCATTCTATTTGGGTGCATTAATCTTGTTGTATGCACATATCAAATACGGTAACCCGAATTTTATTAATGTTTATTTAAAATAATAATTATATGGAAGTTATTTTTATCAGACATACCTCGGTAGATGTCCCTCCCGGAGTGTGCTACGGACAAACAGATGTTCCTTTGCGAAACAGTTTCGAACAAGAAGCTGCCGTCACATCCGGAAATTTAAAATCTTACCGTCCAAAAGGGAGAGATTTCGATTATGTATATACTAGTCCGCTATCCCGTTGTGTACGTCTTGCTACCTACTGCGGATATCCTGATGCCGAACGTGACAACCGAATTATGGAAATGAACTTCGGGGATTGGGAAATGAAGAGTTTTGATGAAATAAGTGATCCAAGACTGAAAGAATGGTATGCCGACTACATAAACGTACCTGCTACAAACGGTGAATCATTCGCCATACAGTATCAACGTGTCGCCAGTTTTTTGGATGAACTGAAAGAAAAGAATTATGAGAAAGTAGCCATATTTGCACATGGAGGCGTATTGATTTGCGCCCAACTTTATGCAGGAGCTATAAAACAGGAAGAGGCATTCAGTGCTTTGACTCCCTATGGAGGAATCATTCAGTTAAGGCTTGATTAGATATCCGAATACTAAACAAGACCAATGGTCCTTCTGAAGCCCCTTCCTGCACCTTATAAGTACCATTAAAGGCATGAATGAAGTGCGCATTGATTTCATGACGGATCAATGCTGTCTTGTTTTCAAAGCGTGCTTTGGCCAAAGGCGTACCTGTCACTTTAAAGAACAACATATTCTTTTCTTTATCGTGTCTGATCCGAATAGTAATATTGTATGTATTCTCATCATTCTCCGATGGTATCAACAGACTGGACAACAAGGAAGAAAACCTGTTTTTATCTATACTTATCGCCATACTTTCTATATCCGTCTTCAAACGAATACTCACTCGCCCATTATCGGTATGTTCTGCAATGGCTATTTCTTGCCGACACAAGGCCATCACTTCACACTCCTCCTGTACATACTGTGTCTTACCAGATTCCAAACGAGAAAGTTCCAGGATACTATTGACATACTCCAACAGATTTTCCGCATTTTCCTGAATCATTTTACCATATTCCACCTTCGCTTCCGCAGTGAGTTCTTTCGATTCCGTCAAAAGTTCGGCAAATCCTACCACCACATTCAGCGGAGTACGTATGTCATGGCTGATTTCAGATTGCAAGCGATCTTTAGTAACATTATCCGCTTCTGCCTGCATAGCCGCATTTGCCGTTACTTTTTCAGCCACAGCAATCTTCCGGGACAAATAACGAGTATAAAGATAGAACAAAAGCACTAACACTAACAATGTGATAAGAAACAGGAAACCACGCTGATAATTGGTATCCTTTATTTTCTGCTTTTCCAGAAGAAGATCATCAATATGATAAATTTCCTTCATTTGTCGTAACTGATTTGCTGAAAAAACATTATCCAATGAATCCTGAGTCCGTATCAGGTAACGCCTGGTTTCAATAGCTCCGTCAATATCACCCTTATCAATCTGTGTAGATGCTTTATAATTAATGAAAGTAGCGAATATGGAAGCATCATGATTCAGCACCACGGAAGTCACCTCATCTATCAACGCAATACTTTTATCATATTCCTTCGTACGAGTATAATACTGTAACTGAACTAACTGAACATTCAGCCAAAACGCTATATCGACATGACTGTCCAGCAATGCTTTAGCCTTATCCATATGTTCCAATGCCACAGGAAAATTCCCCTGTTCCATAAAAAGGAACACATATTTAAGTTGGCAGTCGATTTCAAAGTTTGTCCAATTCTTACGAGCTTCGGGTTCACGGGAAATGATTTCCTGCAAAGTCTCATCCATCTGTTTGAGATAAAAATGTTTCAGACTATCCTGCCCGGCATTGCTATACATTCGGATAATGCGTGAAAGGATATCCACACGCAAAGCAGCCTTAGTCTGTGGGGTCAAACGCTGACAAGCTTTCTGGAAGATCTTCAAGGCTTCATCTCCTCTACTGGATATTCCATAAGCACACCCCAGACTATTGTACGATGCAATTTCTCCATTATTACAATGATGTTCCAAAGATTCTTTTAATGCTTCCTTAGCTATATATACAGCCTTCTCTACCTGTCTCTTGGAAGCCAATGCGCGACTGATAGCGGCCTTCTGCTCCAGATAATAGTCATAAGTGCCTACTTCCGGAGCATACTTTTTCAGTTCATTCACCCAATAAGTCAGGCTGTCCGGATCATGTAGTTTATCATAGCAGGAAGCTAGATAATACGCTCCCAGATTTTCATACGTCACATTCTTCTGGGCACGGGCTTCCTCGTACAAAGCGGTAGAGAAAGTTTTGTTATAAGGGGGATATTGATGCCTGTAAGCCATATCACGTAAATAAGTAAGTCTGACAAGTGTATTCGGCATCGCATGTGCTATTTTCAGAATACTATCCTGATATTGCTGTGCATTGGCATCTTCTGCATACAGCACACAAGAATATAGCATACTCAGCAAACAAAACCATATTACTACGATATATCTCATCATACAGCATCCTCCTCTTTTGATTTATACTTCAACGGATGTGTAAAGCAGAAACGTGCACCTTGCGTATAGTTGCTGTCCACCCATATTCGTCCTCTCATATAGGTCACAATCAGCTGACATATAGAGAGCCCCAAACCACTACCCTGTGCAAAGTCATTCAGTTTCTCAAAACGCTCAAAAATCAAGCCCTGTTTCTCAAGCGGGATACCGCAACCGGTATCAGTTACAGAGAAGAAAGCCGTATTAGGATCGGATAATTCCAACTTCAATACGATAGAACCTTCTTTAGTAAATTTAGTGGCATTCACCAACAGATTAATCAAGACCTGGCGAAGACGGGCATCATCCGTATCTATCATCAGTTCAGAAAGTTCGGTATCATAACGTAGTTCCACTTCAAGTTTACGAGAAGCAGACACTGTTTCCGAAGCCTCTCTACAAAGTTTCACGGCATCATAAGGACGTATATTGAACGTTATATTATCATTCTCAAAATCAGAAAAATCAAGAATATCATTAATCAGTTTCAAAAGCTGAAAAGAGTTGACTTTAATGATTTCACAAAACTCTTTACGAGACTCTTCGTCGAAAGAGTCATCATCTGAAGCCAACACAGCCGAGAAGCCGACAATGGCATTAAGCGGGGTACGCACTTCATGGCTCATATTAGACAGGAACATATTCTTCTTCTGGATAGCCCGTTCCGCCTTCCGTATCATTACTTCCTGCGAATGCTTCGATTCCTGCAGACGGAATATCTTCTTCCAACTGAGATACAGGAAAAGAAATAAGACCAACGTGCAAACAATAATACCTCCCAAGTAAAAACGATAGGAAAACAAGCGGTCACGCTCGTTCTGATAAGTCAGCCGGTCGGCTTGGAAGCGGGTGGTCAACTGATCTATCTCTTTAGGATAATTTTTCTCAAAAGACGATTTAATGTATGAAAAGACCAAACCGTATTGCTTATATGCTTCTTCCTTACGCCCCATTTTCACAAGCAGGTCAGCCTTGTCTTGCAGGACTTCCTTGTACAAGCTACTGTTGATTTCAGCATAGTCCGTATGTAAAAAAGCATCATAAGTTGTCAGAGATTTCTCATATTCACCGATACGTTCCCAATACATAGCCTCGGCTATCAAGAAATGTTGCATAATACCCGGAATCAGTTTTTCCCTCAAATGCTCCACTTCATCCAAGTGTTGGCGAGCTGTCTTCACAGAACCCTTAAACAGTTGACAATAGGCATTGAAAACATGTCGGACAGCTTGCTCCTGTTCGGAAAGACTATCAGCGGGAAAACGATTCAGGCGGGTCATGAAATATGCTGCCTCCGTAAAATTACGAATACGAAGATTGTGCTCTACTAATTCCAACAATAACATCCGGACATGTATTCCCTCACCGGACATTTGATCGAACATCTCTAATGCCTGTACATGAGCACTTCCTGCTTCCTGGTTTCGTCCGGTATAAGAATAGACCTCACTAATGGCATTCAGTGCAAGAGCTGTTCCCAAAGCATGCGAGAGTGCACTTGCTTTTGAATACATCTGCTCACTCCAATCAATGGCCAGGCGTATTTCTCCACGAAAAAGATATGATTTTATAAGTATACGTTCCAGTTCAAAGTACGTATTATATTGCTTGGTAGATTCCAGATAATTGAGGATACTATCCAGATTGATAGCCGAGCTTTCTTCCTTTGTCAGATAATCAAAGCCCATACTGTTGTGAAAAGCAGATATCACTTCATCTTGAATGGTAGCACGCTCGACTTCTGCCAGGCTATCCTCCCCTGCTGATAATGGGAAAACGCATCCAAAGCATACTATATGGAGAACGAGATATTTCAGTAAGTTTCTCATGAAGTTTGTTTGTTTCGTGCTGTGTGGTGTTTGTGCTGCCATTCACCGCATACGCTGGCAAATATATTCAATATTTCCCAAGAAGCCAAAAATTGTGAATGACTAAATGAAAAAAGAAATCAAAGTAGTAGTTATTATCAGAATTACTATCATTATTCCTTCGGCACGGCGATTGATACGAACAGCTACTTTCATGTCTTCCGTGGTTAAAAGACGATCATTGCTACCAATGTAAGGCTTCCAGACTTCTTCACCGAAATAATTGTGCGGACCTCCGAAACGGCAATCCAGAATACCGGCAAGAGCAGCCTCGGGATAACCGGAATTCGGGCTGGCATGTTGACTGCCATATATTCCAACGAATCTCAACAGAGCCCCAAACCGGCCTCGAGGAAGAAAAGCAAGTATCATGAGAAAAGCTGTCAAACGGGCAGGAATATAATTGGAGACATCATCCAGGCGAGCGGCAAAACAGCCGAAAGCACGGTAACGCTCGTTACGATAGCCAATCATGGAATCCAGAGTATTCACCATCTTATAGGCAAGCATACCGGGAATACCTAATAACATATACCAAAATAGGGGAGCAATTACTCCATCACTCAGATTCTCTGCAAGCGTTTCAAGTGCTGCCGTACGTACTTCCTGTGCAGAAAGTCCGGAAGTATCACGACCGACTATACGAGCTACCTGCTTCCTGCCTTCTTCCAACGAACGATCTACAGCTTCGAATACCATACGAACTTCACGGATAAGTGTGGTACCCGCCAGACAGAAAAAAATGGTAAGTATCTGTAGTGCCAGAAGTAGTCCCGGAGAAAATGACGCTATCCAGTGAAATAGATAGTATGCCACAAAATAAACGGCAAGAACAAGAACAATAGCTACGAAAGCACCTTTTAGTCCTCGTCTTGAACCTTTATTCAACAGATGTTCGCAGAATGAAATCATCTTTCCAAATGCAACTACAGGATGAGGCAACCAAGCAGGATCTCCCAGCCAGCGATCAAGCAACCAGGCAGCAAGCAAGGGCAGGCTGAGGACAAATACGGTGTTTAAGATAAGAAGAATATTTTCCATTGTGATAACATGTAATTGGGGGCTTTTCTATACGGTTATGAATTAATTAATTCACCACAGAGTAACACAGAGTTTCACAGAGTTTAATCAATTTGAAATCAAAAGAATAGAACTCCGTGAAACTCTGTGTTACTCTGTGGTGAAAACTCATTACCATACTGTATTATCAATAAGTCGCAAACCATCGTTCTATAGCCTGTACGAGCCGATCATTTTCCTCAGCTGTCTGGGCAGCAATACGAAAGAAATGTTCATCCAGACCTTCAAAATTAGAAGCATCGCGAATTAGTATGCCATGTTCATTGGCGAGGTAATTCTTGAGAGCGGAAGCCTTGCCAATGCGAAGACGAACCAACATAAAGTGAGTTTCCGTCTCCCATACCTCAAGACCGCCCAAGCTCTCCAAAGCATGACGTAAACGAGCCGTCTCCTGCAAATAAACAGAAATATTCAAGGGATTAGGCACATCGTAAGCCAGCAGATAGATTCCGGCCTCAATAGCTAACTGATTGACAGACCAAGGCATACGATGAGTACGCAAACGACTGAGCAAGCCTTCGTCAGCAGTTATATATCCCAGTCGTAAACCCGGAACAGCATAGCGTTTCGTCATGGAATGAAGCAGCAGGACATTCGGAAAATTGACTGCTTCATCCGGTGAAAACAAAGGCTGTACAGTAAAGAACTCGTAAGACTGGTCGATAACAAAACAAACCTGCGGATTACGGGTAATCAATTCTTTCAGATAAGCTTTCTCTATGACCGTACCGGTAGGATTGTTAGGATTACAAAGCCATAGCATACGGATATCAGGCGGTAAGAGATAATTGGTTTCTGCTGTCGGAAGCTTATAGAGTGACGTCACCCGATGACCATGCATGCGGCAAGCGTCAGCATACTCACTGAATGTAGGTTGAAAAATGGCTGTATTAGTACCACGAAAAGTTTGTGCTATAAGATAAATAGCTTCTGTAGCACCATTCGTCACACAAACAGAGGCAGCAGTAAGGTGATACTTCTCTGCCAGACGACCTTCCAGAGTATAAGGTTCCGGTTCCGGATAAGAAGAAATACCGCTGATACAGCTACACAAATGAGCCTGAAGTCCGGATAAATCTACACGATTATACACATTGGAACTGAAATTGGCCGTTATAGGCCGCTCGAATTTATAGGAATCATCTCCGTGTCCTTCAATCATGAGTTGTCAGTATTTTATAAATAAGTGGCAGATCAACATGACTACGCACATGGTCGGCCAGTTTATTGTATTGTTCTTCTTTGAATTGATGATAATCGAAAGATTTTCCCGCATCGGCAATCTTGTCGGCAAAAGGTTCCAGAAGGAAGTCGATGAATGAGGGATTGTCAAGAATACCGTGGATATAAGTTCCTATACAGGTACGATCCAGGAAATAACCGTCTGCACCGCCATCTTCCAAAAGATTCAGAGGGGAAACCGGTGCATCATAAACAGGAACGGTGGTACCCATGTGGATTTCGTAACCTTCCAGATTTGCCTGCATTCCGTCAGTAAACAAATGGCTGTTTTCCCTTGCAGCAGCGGAAAGGCGGAATTTTATTTGCCGGGTAATCTTCTCTCCCGTCATATGTGTACTGACAGGTAAAAGCCCTAAACCGGGTAAACGTTCTATTTCTCCTTCCACATGGTCAGGATCACACACTTCCTGTCCCATAATCTGATAGCCGCCACAAATGCCCATAACGGTGGCGCCTTCACGATGGGCACGTATCACAGCTTGTGCCACACCATTACGACGCAATTCGTGCAAATCGGCAAGGGTACTCTTGCTGCCGGGTAATAAAATGATATCGGCTTTCGCCAATTCATCTACATTATTCGTATAGAAAAGATGTACCCGGGGATCGCGTTCCAACACATTAAAGTCGGTAAAGTTACTGAGATGACGCAGCAATACAACCGCTATGTTTACTTTACCCTGCTCTGTCTGCACGGATTTCGTGGCAAGGGCCAGCGAATCTTCTTCCTCGATATAAATATCTTTATAATAAGGAACAACGCCTACCACAGGGATACCACAAAGTTCTTCAAGCATTTTTACTCCGGATTCGAACAAACGGATATCACCACGAAATTTATTGATTAGTATGCCCTTGATCCGCTCCCTTTCGTAAGGACGCAGCAACATTAACGAACCATAGACACTGGCAAAAACCCCTCCCCGGTCAATGTCTCCTACGAGGATCACATCTGCTCCGGCATGTAAGGCCATAGGTAGGTTGACCAGATCCGTATCCCGAAGATTTATCTCGGAAATACTTCCGGCACCTTCCATCACAATGGGGTTATATCGGGAAGCAAGACGGTCGAAAGCTGAACAGACCTCGTGACGCAACTCTTCACGACCTTCAACACGGAAATACTCATAGGCACTACGGTTACCGATGGGACGTCCGTTAAGTACCACTTGCGAGGTATGATCAGAAGAGGGCTTCAACAACAACGGATTCATATCTGTATGGCAGGGAACTCCTGCCGCTTCGGCCTGAACAGCCTGGGCACGACCTATTTCCAGCCCTTCAGGTGTAGCATAGGAATTAAGTGCCATATTCTGTGCCTTAAATGGTGCCGGATGATAGCCATCCTGACGGAAAATACGGCAGAAAGCCGCGGCAATAATGCTTTTACCTACATCACTGCCGGTACCGGCAAACATAATAGGATGAAGTTTCTCCATAAGAAAATGTTTTTTAGAGAGGGCAAAGATAATGCAAATCGAGTGCAGAACTTTCATGCTTGCATGAAAAAGTTATGCTGAGGTATTGGTAATAGGTATTAAACGCTCCTTGTAATAGGTATTAAACAATCTATTCAATAGGTATTAAACGATCTCTTTAATAGATATTAAACGGTCTCTTTAATAGGTATTAAACGGTCTTGGTAATTATCCGAACAAAAAGAAGCTTTCATTTTCATGCCGCCATTGAACAATAGAAACGAACGAGTGTTTGAGATAAACGAACCTAAACCAACAACTTGACGTATGAAACATATTTTATTGATCGTTCTGTTGGGAGCAAGCCTATCTGTGACGGCGCAAACGAAACTCTCCCTCAGCTACGACGACGCCCTACAAATGCTGCAAAAAGGCAATCAAAGCCTGAAGATTGCGGACAAAGGTATTGAAACAGCCCGCACAGAGCGGGATAAACTGAATGCTTTGTGGTATCCGAGCCTACAGGGAGCCGGTACGTATGTCCACATGTCCGAAAAGATAGAAGTGAAACAACCCCTATCCCAATTCACAGATCCGGCAAAGGATTTTGTACACGACATCATACCGGACGATAAATTCATTAGCGGAATACTGGATCAGATAGGTAGCTACACTCTGGCTTTTCCTCTTGCTCCCCGTAATTTGACCACTGTAGGCTTAACTGCCGAATGGGTGGTCTTTTCCGGTGGAAAGCGTATACGGGCAGGCAAAATCGGAAATCGGTTGATTGACCTTGCCCGGGAAAACCGTGCACAGACAGATGCCACACAACGAACCCTATTGGCAGAAAGCTATTACGGTCTCAGCCTCGCCAAAGAAGTTGCAGCAGTCCGCCAAGACACTTATAATGGTTTGAAACAGCATTATGAAAATGCCCTTAAACTTGAAGCTGCCGGAATGATTGACAAGGCCGGACGCCTCTTTGCACAAGTGAATATGGACGAAGCCTGGCGGGCACTGGAAGCCGCACAGAAAGAAGTAACAGTCGTGGAAAGTGCTTTACGTACCTTGCTCAATCTGGAGGACACCTGCAAAATTGAACCTACGTCTCCTCTCTTTATCAATTCCACACTCCCGGCAAAAGAGGAGTTTCAGCAGACTATGCGTTCGGGAAACTATATCCTGAACCAGTTGTCACTACAACAGAGCATTGCTAAACAACAATTACGTATAGACCAAAGTGGTTATCTGCCTGACATTGCCCTGTTCGGCAAACAAACGCTTTACGCCCACGGGATACAAAGCAACCTCGTGCCACGCACGATTGTCGGAGTAGGTTTCACCTGGAACCTTTTCGACGGATTGGCAAGGGAGAAACGTATCCGCCAGTCGAAAATTACCGAGCAAACTCTTGCTTTGGGAAAAGATAAGGCACAAGATGACCTTTCAGTAGGCATAGACAAACTATACACAGGATTACAAAAGGCACAGGATAATGTACAGGCACTCAACTCAACCATTGCCCTGAGTGAAGAACTTGTACGAATTCGTAAGAAATCCTTTGCCGAAGGCATGGCAACCAGTACCGAGGTAATAGATGCTGAAACCATGCTTGCCACCGTTAAAGTAGCCCGCTTGGCGGCTTATTATGAATATGATGTAACACTAATGAACCTGTTGGCACTTTGTGGTACACCGGAACAATTCAGAAACTATACTGTTAAATGATAATTTATCGGCGAGAGAATTGTTACGCGGAAGTATCTTAAATTCTCCTCCTCCGTCGGAGGAGGGGAATTGAGATAGTCAGAATATCAATAGCTACGCCGATAAATTATCATTTAACTGTACAACAAATATATAACAATTATGGAACTATCAAAAAAAAGCATCAGCATCGCATTTGTCATCATATTGGCAATCACTATATTAGTCTCTCTCTTGGGAATGTTGCTCATGAGTCATCAGCCCCTTGTGCTCCAAGGACAGATAGAAACAACCGAAATCCGTATCAGCGGTAAACTTCCCGGGCGTGTAGATTCATTCCTTGTCCGCGAAGGCGACTGGGTGCAGGCAGGTGATACACTTGTCGTCATCAATAGTCCGACGATAGAAGCCAAATACCGGCAAGTAAATGCCTTGGAACAAGTTGCCCAGGAACAGAATAAGAAAATCGATGCCGGTACCCGCCGACAAATCATTGCCACTGCCGGGCAACTCTGGAATAAAACCAAGAGTGACTTGACCTTGGCACAAACAACCTACCAACGCATCCTGGCACTGTACAAAGACAGTGTTGTCACTTCGCAACGAAAGGACGAAGTAGAAGCCATGTACCGTGCCGCACAAGCCGCCGAACGTGCCGCCTACGAACAGTATCAGATGGCAGTAGACGGTGCACAAAGTGAGGACCGTGCATCGGCACGAAGCATGGTAGATGCAGCACGAAGCACAGTGGACGAAGTTTCCGCCCTCCTTGTCGATTCACGCCTGACAGCACCGGAAGACGGACAGATTGCAACCATATTTCCTAAACGCGGAGAGCTTGTGGCTCCAGGTACCCCTATTATGAATCTTGTCGTCATGAACGATGCACATGTTGTACTCAATATACGCGAAGATCTGATGCCCCAATTCAAAATGGACGGTACATTCCGTGCGGAAGTCCCGGCTATCGGCAAAAAAGATGTGGAATTCCGTATTTATTATATCAGTCCGTTGGGCAGTTTTGCTACCTGGAAATCAACTAAACAGACAGGAAGCTATGACATGCAGACATTTGAGATACACGCCCGTCCTACCCAAAAAGTAGAAGGATTGCGCCCAGGAATGTCAGTGCTATTGACCATAGATGATTAATATATGTAATCATTGAAATAACTTTGTAAATGATGAAACATCCATTATATAACGTACTCTGTCGCGAACTTCGCCGCATGACTTCCCGCCGACTTTATTTCGGGGTATGTCTCGTGCTGCCCCTGTTCTGCCTGTTCTTCATGGCAACCATTTTCGGCAGCGGACAAATGGAGAATATCCCTATCGGCATTGTCGACCAGGATAACACCACCACATCCCGGCAAATAGTGCGAAACATTTCCGCTGTACCAACCTTCAAAGTAACCCGGCACTTCACCGATGAAACAGCCGCCCGACAAGCCGTGCAACGGAAAGAAATCTATGGTTACTTGTCCATCCCCACGGGCTTTACCCAACGGGCTACGACAGGAATGAATGCCACACTCTCTTATTATTATCATTATGCCCTTCTTTCCGTAGGTAGTGAACTGATGGCAGCTTTTGAAACGGCACTGGCACCTGTCGCCCTCTCTCCCATTGCTATGGAAGCCGTCTCTTTGGGAGTCAGCCAGGAGCAAATCACCACATTTCTCCTACCCGTGCAATCCAGTATGCACCCTCTTTATAACCCTGACCTCGATTACTCCATTTATCTGAGCCAGCCTTTCTTCTATGTCTTGTTCCAGATACTTATTCTATTGATAACGGTTTATATCATAGGTAGTGAATTGAAGTTCCATACGGCACAGGAATGGCTGACAACAGCGCGGGAAAATATCCTCACAGCAGTTGTCGGGAAGTTATTGCCTTATACTTTCATCTTCTCCGTAATCGGTATTTTGGCTAACTATATTCTATACGGTGTACTGCATATTCCCTTCCATGGAAGTCTGCTGATGATGAACCTTATGACAATACTCTTTATTATTGCCACACAGACACTTGCCGTGTTCATCTTCTCTATTTTTCCACGGATAGCTTATATCATCAGCATTGTATCCATGGTCGGTTCACTCGGTGCCACACTCTCCGGAGTCACTTTCCCAGTGACGAGTATGTACCCTCCTGTACATGCCGCATCCTACCTGTTTCCTGTCCGTCATTTCACGGAAATAGCACAATCCATGCTCTATTTTGATTCGGGATTCGGGTATTACTGGCAATCGGCAGCCATACTTTGGCTTTTTCCGTTGGTGGCGCTACTGATACTACCTAGATTGAAACATTGGATTCTGAAGGATAAGGAAGAACTTAGTATTTGTGAGAATGAAACACCGCTTCCCCGCGTACACAACACTCCTCACTACTCAATAGCAACTGTCATTTTCCGCGAATGGCGCTCCATCAGCACCAATGCGGCTATACTGTTAGTACTAATGGGAGGTATCTTCGCTTACGGACTTTTATATAACTTGATGTATGCTCCCAACCTTGTGCGGAAAACACCGGTTGCCATCGTCGACAATTCCCATTCCGCCCTCAGCCGCGAATATATCCGTCTGCTCAATGCCACCCCACAAGCATCAGTCTATGCACTTACTCCGAACTATCTTGAAGCAAAAGAATGGCTGAAACAGAGTAAAGTAGATGGTATTCTTTACCTCCCCGCTGACTTTGATACCCGCGTCGGTCGCGGTGAACAATCAGTCTTTACCGTTTATGCCTCCACGGATGCTTTCTTGAATTTTAAGAATCTACAAGAAGCTTCTTCCCGTGTAATGCTTGCCGTAAACGATGCGCATCGTGCAGAAGGTGCTGTATTCTTACCTCCTCAGGGACTGCTGGCAGTAGCCTCATCGGCACCTGTAAACGTGTCGGGTACAGCCTTATATAATTATACCGAAGGATACGGTTCGTACCTCATCCCCGCTGTCATGATTATCATTATTTTTCAGACATTACTAATGGTGATAGGAATGGTGACGGGAGAGGAGTACCCGAAGGGGAAGATGGTAGGTAAGCACAAAAAACTTACTTGGCTTCAAGCATTATATAACATTTCCGGAAGAACTTTCGTTTACGTTATGCTTTACTTCATCTTTGCCTTATTCCTGTTAGGCTTGCTTCCTCACTTTTTCAGCATTCCCAATATAGGAAATGGCAGGGATATTATTACGATGATGATTCCTTTTCTGTTAGGGACAAGTTTCTTTGGGTTGGCGGCATCACGCTACTTCACTGATTCAGAAGCTCCCCTGCTGATGATTGCTTTCTTCTCCGTAGGATATATTTTCCTGTCCGGAGTTTCCTACCCGCTTGAACTGATGCCATGGTACTGGCAGGCAGCACACTATGTAGTTCCGGCAGCCCCTGCCGTGTTGGCCTTTGTCAAATTGAATTCAATGGGAGGAACCCTGGCGGATATTCGTCCGGAAATGATAACACTGTGGATACAAGTTATAGTATATTTCCTGTTGAGTCTGTGGGTCTTCAAAAAGAAGGTATTCTATATTTAGGCATTAAGGCTGTTTTCTCTTTCTCTTATAAGCAAACGCTTGCCATCGTTCCTCGTCCCATCCTTGTCGCTGCATCTCCATGCGTGCCATGACAAAGAAAAGGTCAGAAAGACGATTGATAAAGCGCAAAATATCTTCCGGTACAGAGTCTTCCCGATTCAAAGTCCAGAGCCGTCGCTCGGCACGACGTGCCACAGCACGGGCAAATTGCAATTGCGCTGAAATCTGGGTTCCCCCCGGCAAGAGAAAATAATCATTATCTTCCAACTGAAGCATCATGGCGTCCATAGCCTGTTCGCACTGCACAGTCATTTCCGCTGCATGCAGTGGGTTCGGATTACCGCTCCCCGGACGTTCAGGATCTGCATCCCGCAATGCAGAAGGAGTAGCAACGTGGCTCATCACTACCATTAACTCACGTTGTATATCATGCAACAATCCCTGCCAAACATCATCTATCGGCAGCAACGACCTGACAATACCTATTACAGTGTTCAATTCATCAATACAACCGTTAGCTTCTATACGGATATCATCCTTCGGAACACGTTCTCCACCGTGGATACCTGTCATTCCCTTATCTCCCGTTCTGGTGTAAATCTTTCTCATGATACTAAAATTTTAGAATAAAAACGGATTTCCCGGGAGCGGTTCAAACAGTCTCATGAATCCAGTCTCTCCCCAATATAAATGTGTATAACTTGCAATCAGATTCTTATAGTGATAGACCGGTGTGTTCACCGGCTGTCCCTTGGCATTATATACCTGTGCTGCCGAGGTTAGTTCCTCATCCGATTCAATGACCTGCGAGTAATGGAACTCATGCCCACGTATCTTCATTCCTCTAAATTCAAAGCTCCTATACCCCAGTGACAAACGCATATCACCCTTAAATGCGGATACCTTGACGGGCAGTACACCTGCCATATTGTACTCCATACGGGTATCAGTACCTGTCATCAAAACAGATGTAAGATACATCATCCCCCCACACTCTGCCAGTGTATATCCACCTCGCTCTATATAGTCTTTGATGGAGTTCATCACATTCGTTGCCGCACTCAGTTGCCTGGCACGGTTCTCCGGATAACCTCCGGGCAGGTAGAGTATATCCACATCATCCGGTAGTACGACGCTATTATCCTCCGGATCAAAATAAGTAACTTTCCCCAAGCCATTCAACCACTCCAGATGTTCTGCATAAATAAATGAAAAACTCTCCTTATTGCGGGCAATCCATATATTCATATTGGTAAGCGCTCTCTTTCTTCTCTCCGGTTTATCAGGAACATCCACACTTCGTCTTGTCATCTCCAGCAATAACTCAATATCCAGTTGACGTTCCAGTTCTTTCATCATTGTTTGAGTGATACTTCCTTTCTCTTTCCGGCTAAAGTCCAGTCCCAAATGACGACTTTCTTCTTTCAGCACATCATACTTCCGCAAACACCCGAAACAAAGAATATTCAGATCTTCGCAGATTTCACGCAGCATCTCTTCATGCCGGTCACCGCCCACCTGGTTGAAAATGACACCTGCCACCTCCACTTGCGGATCAAAATCCACATATCCTTTTATCATTGCCGCCAATGAGTAAGCCGCCGCCTTGGCACTTACCACCAGCACCACAGGCAGACGAAGCACCTTTGCTATCTCTGCCGACGAGCCTTTACTACGGTCATATCCGTCAAACATTCCCATCATGCCTTCTACAATACAAACATCCGCATCTACTGCATGATGATTATATACCTTACATACATGATGCTCGGAAGCCATAAAAAGGTCCAGATTGTAAGACGGAATTCCGCAAGCTTTTTCATGATACTTCGTGTCGATATAATCCGGCCCGCACTTATAGGGCTGTACACGTAGTTTTTTCTGCGTCAATAACGTCATCAGCAATCGGCTGACAGTGGTTTTTCCAGTGCCCGAAGTAGGCGCCGCTATCAGAAATTGGGGAATATTTCTTATCATACCGCACAGATTTATTTCCCGCAAAGGTAGTATATATTCCCCAAAACTCTTACCTTAGCTGCCCAAATAAAAGTAAATTACTATGATTACTGAAGAACTCAAGAAATTATATTGTACGTATACCGGACACGAACCGGAAGCTATTGAAGAACTTCCTTCATCCGGCTCCAACCGTCGTTACTTCCGCCTTACGGGCACCCCTACCCTTATCGGTGTCAGCGGGACTTCCCTCGAAGAGAATCAGGCTTTCCTCTATATGGCAGACCATTTCCGCAAGAAAGGACTGCCCGTGCCACAAGTCGTAGCAAAGAGTGATAACGATGCATTTTATCTACAGGAAGACCTGGGAGACACTCTCCTATTCAATGCCATCGAAAAAGGACGCAAGACCAGTGTTTTTGATGAAGAAGAAAAGCAGCTTCTGCGCAAAACAATGCACCTGTTGCCAGCCGTACAGTTCTCCGGTGCAGACGGAATGGACTTCTCATATTGCTACCCACAATCAGAATTCAACAGCCGCAGTATCTTATGGGACTTGAATTACTTCAAATACTGTTTTCTGAAAGCTACCGGAATGGAATTTCAGGAAGACCGCCTGGAAGATGATTTCCAGAAGATGACGGATGTATTGATGCGCAGTAGTTCGGCTACATTCATGTATCGTGATTTCCAGAGCCGGAACGTTATGATTAAAGAAGGTGAGCCATGGCTCATCGACTTCCAAGGCGGACGCAAGGGACCCGTTTATTATGATGTGGCTTCCTTCCTGTGGCAAGCCAAGGCCAATTATCCTGAGAGCCTTCGCAAAGAGCTTTTAAAGGAATATCTGGACTCCCTGTGTAAATACCAGCCTGTGGACGAGAAATATTTCTATGCTCAATTACGTCATTTCGTATTGTTCCGTACCATGCAAGTGCTGGGTGCTTATGGCTTCCGTGGCTATTTCGAGAAGAAACCCCATTTCATCCAAAGCGTCCCCTTCGCTATTGAAAACCTGCGACAGCTATTGCAGGAACCCTATCCCGAATATCCGTACCTCTGCCATGTGCTGAAAGAGCTTACTGAGCTGAAACAATTTACTGACGATCTCCAGAAGCGCCGTCTTATAGTAAAGGTCACCAGTTTTGCATATAAAAAAGGTATCCCTGAGGATTCCAGTGGCAACGGTGGTGGCTTTGTATTCGACTGTCGTGCCGTAAACAACCCTGGTAAGTACGACCGTTATAAACCCTTCACTGGACTGGATAAACCTGTTATCCGCTTCCTGGAAGACGATGGAGAAATAACCACGTTCCTCGAACATGTATACGGTCTGGTAGATGCTTCCGTGAAACGATATATGGAACGTGGATTTACGAACCTTTCCATTTGTTTCGGATGCACTGGCGGACAACACCGTTCGGTTTATTCAGCACAACATCTGGCAGAACATCTGAACCAGAAATTCGGAGTACAGGTAAATCTGATGCACAGGGAACAGAATATTGAACAGACATTTAAAGCGAAAAGCTAAAGACTATCTCCTAATAACCCGCTCCGTACCAAGTCCGTACCTGCTCCGTATCTATACGAACAGCCTTTATACGGAGATAGTACGGAGTTGATACGAACCTAATACGGAGTTGATATGGAGATGGTACGGAGATCATACAGAGATAGTACGGAGTTGAGGCATAAATCTCCTTCTTTTTCAATCCGCTTATGAAACTTACATTTAAAATCTTAATTCAATTTATCAGTAGCTCAAGAATTTAAAACAATGAAAGCAATGATATTCGCTGCAGGCCTCGGCACCCGCCTGCGCCCACTGACAGACAATATGCCCAAGGCACTTGTCTCCGTAGCAGGCAAAACGATGCTGGAGCGTGTCATCTTAAAACTAAAAGATGCCGGCTTCCATGATATCACCATAAACATCCACCATTTTGGAAGTCAGATTATAGACTTCCTTCGTGCAAACCAGAACTTCGGTGTGGATATTCATATCAGTGACGAACGGGGTGAACTGCTGGATACCGGTGGTGGTATCAAAAAAGCCCGTCCTCTGCTGGAGAGCAACGAGCCTTTTCTTATACATAATGCCGATATCCTGACAGACCTGGATCTCAATGCTTTCTACCACCACCATCTGGAAAGTGATGCAGATGCCACTCTGCTCACGAATCACCGGAAAACATCCCGTTATCTATTGATGGATCAGGACAATCGTCTTTGTGGTTGGACGAATATTTCTACAGGCGAAGTACTCCCCAAAGAACTTGATTATCCCAGCGATCATTATCAGTTGCAAGCCTTTGGTTGCGTCCATGTTCTTTCTCCCTCTATTTTCCGCTATATGGAAGATGAACGCTGGACAGGGAAATTTTCCATTATTCCGTTTTATGTGGATATCTGCCCGAAAGCACGCATTCAAGGATTTCCTATAGACAGCGAAAACTGGTTTGATGTGGGCAAGCCAGAGACACTGGCAAAGGCAGAAGCCTATTATGCGTCTTTATAAAACAGGTTTCATCTTCACCAACTGCCCCTGGGCATCAAATAAGTATTCGTAGTTGAAGGAACCGTAAATACGATACTCCCAGCGGGCACTTTTCTCAAAACAGCGACTGTCATCCAGGATGGTCGCCTGATAGTCGGTCTCCAGTTCATGAATGAACTCTTTAGATTCCGGGTCCGGGTATCTATAAGTGGGGACAATAATACGTATATCAGGATATTGCTCTCGCAGATTTTTGATTTCTGTACGGACAGCATCTTTTTCATTGGGCTTCAGAAAAAAGAGTAAACACACGGAATGTCCCTGCCCTGTAATGTTCGAAAAGAGCAAACTGTCTTTCTCTGCATACTCCACTTGTTTGAAGTCAATAAAATGATCTCCCGGCTTCAGGCTACGGGTGGTATCCAGCATCCGTTTCAGTCCTATCAATACAGATGTACTGTCGCGCATTTGTGAAGGTGTTTTCTGGTACAATGTCTCCAGCTCATCCGGATAGATCGCTGCCCAACGATCAAACACCATCCATCCTATTGCGTTCCGGGCATTGTCGAATACAAATTGCCGCGTAGCTTCCAGCGGAAAATCATCCTCATGCCAAAGCTTCCAAAGACGTACGTTTTGTGAATGGGGATTGGTACTTTTATCCGGTACAGGCATTGCCGGTGGGACTACATTTGTCAACGTCAGTTTTCCTCTTTCGGGATAAAAGAAATTCATGCTACCGGAATGCTCCATTCCATAGATATGCAACGTATCTTCTTTTCCGGAAAATGAAACTTCTCCGTTTCTGATAATAGCGAAGTCCAGGGGAGCTTTCCCATAATCACGGTCACCCGTCATACGGTCAGCACCATATCGCCACAGGTAGACCGTATCTCCTTCGTAAGCGTCCAGTCCGGTGCAATGCACAGTAAAAGTCTGTTCTTGCGATTGACAACTGATGAGTCCCAGAAACAAAGAGTAAAATATCCATTGATTGATTTTCATAAAGCCCAGATAGATTAAGCAAACAAACACATTGTACAAAAGAACAATCTTTTCAGTAAAGATGCAAGCAAAAAAGACAATATATAAAAGCAATTGTTAATGAAATATCCATATATTTGTGACATAACATTAAAAAGACTGACTATGAAACGACTGAGATTAGGACTATGGACATGTTTCTGCCTTTGTGCAGCCACCACCCTTATGGGACAAAACAAGGTGAAAACTACTGCCGAAAAGGTAATGCTGTTCATTGACGGCGCCCAAGTGACGCGTACCAAACAAGTAGATATTCCGGCAGGAAATTCAACGCTCATCTTTACCGGATTATCTCCCTATATGGATGCACAAAGTATGCAGGTCAGCGCAAAGGGAAAACTCACCGTTACGGCAGTCAACCGGCAATACAACTATATAGACAGCCTTGCCGTCAGCGAAAAACAACAAAGCCTGCAAAAGGAGCTTAAAAAAATAGAGAAACAGCAAAAAGAACAGAATGCCGAGCTTGGACTTATCAATGCCGAATATGAAATGCTGAAAACAAATTGCTCCGTCAACAATAAGAATACCGCTACTTCTCTGGCCACTATCAAAGAAGTGAATCAATATTACTCCGGACAATTGAAAACTCTGAAAACAAAAGAACTGGCTATCAATGAACAGATAGCCGAACTCACCATCAAACAGGGGCAACTGAGCTCTGAACTGGCACAACTAAGCGGCAAATCTCTAACCCCGATGAGTGAAATTATGGTCAATGTAAATGCACCAGCAGCTTGCAAAGCTACATTCACTCTGAACTATTATGTAAAAAATGCCGGTTGGTTCCCTTCCTATGATGTTCGTTCCGGTAGCTTGGCCGAGCCTATCTCCATCATTTACAAAGCCAACATCTTTCAGAATACCAAGGAAGAGTGGAAGAACGTAGAATTATCCCTTTCCTCCTCTAATCCTTCCACCGGAAGCGTAGCCCCCACTCTGTCTACTTACTGGTTGGATTACGGACTTGCAGCACCACGCTACAATTTGAATCTCAATGGAAACACTGTTTCAGGAGTCGTTCTTGATAATGAACGTACGCCCGTAATAGGTGCTACCGTTACCATTCCGGGAACTACGATAGGAGCCATAACCGACATAAGCGGTAAGTATTCCATAACTATTCCCAATGGACAAAACAAACTTCAATTTTCATATATTGGCTATCAGACTCAGACCAGAGATATACAAGGAAGTATTATGAATGTTACCCTTCAGGAGGATACACAGATGTTGGATGAAGTAGTGGTAGTAGGTTACGGCGCTGAAAGGAAACCTCTTATGGCAGGTGCTGTCTCCGGTCTTAAGGTAAACCATAAAAAAGATATTCAATACGAAGAAGAAGCCAGCATGGCCCTTGACGTTGAACAAAGCCAGGGACAGATGGGCTACGAATTTGAAATAAAAGTGCCCTACACCATTCCTTCTGATAACAAGCCTGTAGTTGCAGAAATCGGTCATTATGAATTACCCGCTTCCTATACTTACCAAAGCACTCCGAAGATAGATAAAGATGCTTTCCTGATTGCCCAGGTAACCGATTGGGAAAAGCTGAACTTACTTGAAGGCGAAGCAAATGTTTACTTTGAGAATACTTTCATTGGCAAGTCCATTATGAATGTCACCCAACAGAACGACACACTATCCTTCTCTTTAGGTCGTGATAAACGTATCATGATACAGCGTACGAAAGAGAACGAATATACCTCACGCAAGTTTATGGGTTCCAATCAGACGCAATCCATTGCATGGAAACTTTCTGTCCGCAATACGCGTCCCGAACCTGTCACCCTTACGCTTTACGACCAACTGCCCGTATCACGCAACAATAACATTACCGTAACAGCAGAAGAAATCAGCGGCGGCAGTCTGGATGAAGCGAAAGGTATCATCACCTGGCAAATTACCTTACAGCCCGGCGAACAACGTGATTTAGCTTTACGTTATAAAGTGAAGTACCCTAAAGGACGAAACTTAATAATAGAATAATGCTTTTCTTATGACTCTAAGACAGAAAATATCCGATATTCCCCTGTATCTGCAAATCCTGATAGGAATGATTACCGGTATTATCATCGGCCTCATCGCCTTACAGGTAGACGGTGGTAATACATTCATCCGCCACTGGATACAGCCTTGGGGACAAATCTTCATCCGCCTTCTCCAACTGATCGCCATTCCCCTGGTCTTTATATCTCTGATAAAGGGAATGACCGGACTGAAGGACATCAGTAAATTTTCCCGTATCGGCGGAAAGACCATCGGAATATATATCTGTACGACTGTAGTCGCTATCCTCATAGGTCTTGCAATGGGGCTACTGGTGCAACCGGGCAAACTGGTAAACCACGAACAAGTAGCCCATCTGCAAGAACAGTTCATCCGTGCCATGTACCCCGTACAACTGTTTGCCTTCACAACAAGTAGTAGTGCCGCCACTTTGCCCGTAACCCTGAAGACTGTAGAACAAAAATTAGGTATTTCAGAAGAAGTCAGTTCATTTGTCCTGCCTGTAGGCGTTACCATAAATATGGACGGCACTTCCTGTTATCAAACCATTGCCATTCTTTTCATCGCACAAGTTTTAGGGATCTATCTGAGTTTCTCCCAACTCTGTATCATCGTTGCTATGACCGTACTTTCTTCTATCGGTACCCCGGGTATCCCCGGAGGCAGTTATGTCATCTTGGCAATGGTGCTCACTTCCGTAGGTATTCCGGTAGAAGGTCTGGCATTGATATTGGGGGTGGACCGACCATTGGACATGCTGCGCACCGCAGTAAATGTAACCGGAGATGCAGCGGTATGTTCCATTATTGACAGATAATTCATCACATTAGAATAGTTGCTAAAGTATTTTCACAAATACCTTCTGATTTCTAAAAATATCTTTATCTTTGCAATCGGAATTGGCAATCGGAAAGTATATCAATGCGTCCGACTCAAGGGAATCCGGTGTAAAACCGGAGCTGTACCTGCAGCTGTAATCCTCATTAAGAAAAAGTCTGTAACCACAAAAGCCACTGACGCCGCAATGCGATGGGAAGGCGATACAGACAGGGGAAAGCCAGAATACCTACCAACTTCCATTACTTGAGCACTTAGCTTTCAGGATTAAAAGCGATGTCACCCCTATACTATAATTATAGGCAAAACTATTTTTATTCTTCCGGGTCATTAGTATTCGCATACAGAAGCGATGTGCCGTTACGTTTTTATTAAACAGAAAATCGGCAAACGATGAAGCACAAGTATTTACTTGGAGCGGTGTTTGTGTGTGCGGTGCATGCTGCCTCCGCCCAAAGCATCCTCGAAAACAAGAATGAAGAAGAACTGTCACTTATGTTGCAGGAAGTAGTAGTGACCGGTACAGGTACCGAACATTACCTGAAAGACGCGCCTGTGCAAACCGAGGTTATCTCGCATAAAATGTTGGATAGCTACGGTGCCTCCTCCCTTGAAGACATATTAAGTGGGTTATGCCCCTCTTTCGACTTCAGTTCCAGTGACATGGGGTCGAATATGCAATTGGGCGGATTGGGAAACGGCTATATCTTGCTCCTCATCGACGGCAAAAAGATACATGGTGACGTAGGCGGGCAAAATAACCTAGGACTGATAGATCCGGCACGCATCGAACGTATCGAGATTGTAAAGGGAGCCGCTTCGGCACTCTATGGCAGCGATGCCATTGCAGGTGTAATAAACATCATCACCAAGAAACATCGTGAAAACGTTCTGGTCACAAACACCACACGTGGCGGATCATACGGCGAATTCCGACAATCCAATGCTTTCCAATTCAAGTCAGATAAATGGACCTTTGCCACCAACTTTCAGTTGAAACATTCCGACGGATGGCAGAACACTACTTACGAAGACCCAAATCGATATGAAAAGCCTGTCACCAATTCCATCAATAAAACCGTGAACCGATATACCGACTGGCAAGTTTCACAACACATCGACTATCAGGCTACCCAGACACTCAGCCTGTATGCAGACGGTAGTTTCTACCGCAAACGCGTATACCGCCCTTGCGGAATACCCGATTACAAAACATACGATTTCCTTTATCGCAACGCTTCAGCCTCAACAGGTGGTAAAATGAAGCTAAAAAATAATAATAGCATTACAGCCGATATACATTATGACAGTCATGCCTACTATTATGCCTATACCCACGAAACCTGGGACAAAGAATATGACGATAACGGCAAGGAAATCAGTTTCCCGTATTCTCCCGGTGACAAGGGTCTGCAGAGTGACCAAAGCCGTCTGCTCATCCAGACTAAAGGAATATTCAACCTCCCCTATTTCAACCGTTTGAGTGCAGGAGTTGATATGGAAATAAACTGGCTGGATGCTCCCCGCCGACTGGACGAAAAGAATGTTTCCGACAACACAGGTTCCTTTTATCTTCAGGATGAGTGGTCGCCTTTTAGTCAGCTGAACATCACAGCCGGTGCACGATTAACGCTGAACAACAATTTCGGTATGCGCGCCACGCCCAAAGTGTCGGCTCTCTACAAGCTGGGCGACTTTAACCTGCGCGCCACTTATTCCGAAGGCTTCAAGACTCCGACTCTGAAAGAACTCCACTACCGTTATATTCGCCAAATGTCTCTCGTTATCCTAAACTTAGGTAACAAAGACCTGGAACCTCAAACCAGCCGTTATGTTTCCGGTGGTGTAGAATACAACGGTACTGACTTTAGTATCAGTGCCACAGGTTACTGCAACTGGTTAGACAACATGATAACTCTTGTGACGATTCCGACCTCTCAGGCTCCAGGTGACCTCGTCGTCACCTACGACCCGGCTCGTGTTCGCCAATACCAGAATATGGATGACGCACGCACCTGCGGCATAGATATCAACGCCAAGTGGATACCTTTCAAAACGCTTACCTTGGCGGGCGGTTACAGCTATCTGGACACAGAAGCGAATCAGTACGATGAAGAAGACGAAGTGATGAAACACATCGTCATAGATGGTATGGCTCACCATCGCGGCACCGTCAGTGCCGTCTGGAATTATGATCGGAAAAACAGCAATTATCGACTCAGCGTAGGTCTGTATGGCCGTTTCCAGAGCAAACGCTATTATCAGGATGACGGTAACGGCAAAAGCTATCACCTCTGGCGCCTGAACACACGCCACCAGTTCAACCTAGGCAAGCAATGGGATGCAGAAATCAATGCAGGCATTGACAATATACTGAATTATTATGAAACGACCTACCATGGACTGAACTACGGAACAAACACGGCAGGAAGAACCTTTTACGTCTCATTGATGGTACAATTTGGACAGAAAAAGAGAAAAACCACATAGTATTAACCCTTTTAAAAACAATTAATGACATGAAACAATTCAAGTTAATGATGATGGCGGCACTGGCTGCTCTGATGTCTTTCTCCGTAGTATCTTGCTCGGACGATGACGATGACTCGGCACAATCCAAACATGATAAGAAAATGGAAGCTGTATCTGCCGAAGTAAAAGCTAACAAAAAGCATGACATTGCTTTGCTGCTTGTTACTTTCGGAAGTACTTGGGACGCACCGCAGGAAACCTTCAAAGGCATGAAAGAACAATTCGCCAAAAAGTTCTCCAACATGGATGTCTATTTTTCTTTCACTTCAGAAATCTGTATGACCCGTTGCGCAGCCAAAGGCTGGAACTATTATGCTCCGTCTTTCTATCTGGAAGCTATCGGACTTGCAGGTTATAAAACAGTTTGCGTACAGTCTTTACACGTTATCCCGGGTGAAGAATATCTCCGGGTGCAAAATTCCGTGAAAGACTTTCACTACAGCGGTGACCACCCTGAATTTGGAGATATAAAGGTATACTTGGCCGGTCCGTTGCTGGAATCGGAAGATGATGTGAAGGAAGTGGCAACTATTCTGCACAAAAACTATAAAGCAAAAGTAGATGCAGGCAAGATTGTTACGTTCATGGGGCACGGTAACCCCGAAGGCTGGAACTACGGAAACGGTAACTCCCGCTACACCATGTTGGAAGAAGAACTTCAGAAGACTTACAGTTCCAATTATTTTGTGGCAACGGTTGATATGGAAGATAATTATGTAGATAACATGATTTCCCGCATGCAAGCAGCCGGAAAAGCATCGGGAGACGTCATCTGCCATCCATTGATGTCCATTGCCGGAGATCATGCCAACAATGACATGAAAGGCGGCGTAAGCGAAAACGATCCCGAAGAAGGAAGCTGGCGTTACGAACTAAACAAAGCCGGATATACTTGTCCACTCAGCAATTGTGATATCAAAGGACTGGCCGACTATTCTGAAATTGTAAACGTATGGATCAGCCACATGTCGGCAGCCCTACAGAGTGAACCGATGTATGACCCGGACGCAGAAGAATAAACATTAATCTCTCTCTTTAATTACTTCTTGAGAAGGTGTATGGCGGCAGTTTACTGTTCGTTATACACCTTCTCTTTATTATTAATTCAGGCACTAAATCTCATTAATAAATATTAATGCGCGCCATAATAATATAGATTACACGCATCTTTTTAATTTTCAGATTGTTTATTCAAGTGATATTGAAACAAACGGAACAAAAAAAAGAATAAGTTATGAAAAAAATTATCGTATTATTGATGTTAGTTTTTATAGGTGCATCTACAACAATCTATGCACAGGAAAGTAAAAGTGAAAGTCGCCGTGCTGAACGTAAAGCCCAACGTGATGCAGAAAAAGCTCGGGAGAAAATAGAAGAAGAACGAGCATACGCTAATGCTGCACAAGCCATAAAGGATAGAAAGTTTGTATTGGAAGCGGATCGTGTGACATTCAAAAGAGGCCGTAGTGCTTTTGTTACATCCAATACCAATTTTATCCTTTTAAATGGAGATCGGGCATCCGTACAAATTGCTTTCAACGGTGCTTTTGCAGGTCCTAATGGAATTGGAGGTGTTACAGTAGATGGCACTGTAGGTGAAGTAAAAACCACCACTGACAAAAAAGGGAATGTAACTTGCAATTTCAGTGTGACAGGTGTAGGAATCTCTGCACAAGTTTCCATCAGACTCACTCATGGCAGTAACAACGTATCCGCCACAGTAAATCCGAATTTCAACTCGAATAGATTGACGCTGGATGGCAAGCTCATTCAACTGTCCGAGTCGAATATATTTAAGGGACGGTCGTTCTAATAATTGCCATTGAACACTTGCGGCTGCGATAGCCTACGCTTATACAAGTGAGCGTTCACACTTGCACAAGCGTAGGCTATCGCAGCCGTAAGTGTTTCTTATACCTTCTTATACCCCCCAATATAGAACTTTTTTATTTATCATTTATTCTTTTGATACCTTTTTATACACTCTTTCATTGTTTTTTCTTCTGAATTTCATATCTTTCGCTTTATAAACGTACAAATACATTACTTTTCAGCCTGCACCTCTATTTATGTTATAAAAAACATTTTCAGATATTTTCATTGTTCAGACTGACTTTTTATATATCTTTGCAGCGTTTTTGGTTTCGCATCTCCTTGGCTCTATGGGAATGCGATGAAAAGGGAATCAGGTGCAAGTCCTGAACAGACCCGCTGCTGTAAAATCCTTTCAAAATCTTGAATATACTCCAATAGCCACTGTCTGCTGGTCGGATGGGAAGGCATTCAAAGATGGATAAGTCAGAATACCTGCCAAGAACAACATAGTTTTAATGCTTTCGGGAAATGAAGCAGAAAAACATCGAGGCTGGTAATTCTTTATCTTTCATAAAGAATTCTTTTTCTCTATGCACATACTCCCGTAAAGTAAGTCATAAATGCTTTAACTAAGAGATTGAAATGAAAATTATTTCATGTGTACTATTTATGTTAACCTGTTTATCGCAGATAGGTGTAATAGCGCAAAATACGATTACTCTATCGGGAAAAATTACAGACCAACACGGTACCCCTTTATCATTAGTTACAATTGCAGTAGAAAATACCACATCCGGAACTTATACGGATGATAACGGACGGTATTCCCTGAAAGTATCACCTGGAAAATGTACACTTGTCGTATCTTTAATAGGTTATCAAACTGTAAAGTCCACATCTAATATCCAACAAAACAAAACGCTCAATTTCACATTGGAAGAAAGTGCTGTTACTTTGAACTCCGTTGAGGTTTATGGAAAGACACAGACACAGAAAGTGAAAGAAGGAGTTTTTTCCGTCAATGCTCTCGATATAAAACCTATAGTAAATTCGCTAAACAACCTCAATGACCTGGTAAACCGTACAACAGGCATTAAGGTGAGAGAAGAAGGAGGTGTCGGTTCAGACTTTGATTTGTCTATAAATGGTTTATCCGGCAATTCTATTCGCTACTTTTTAGATGGAATGCCGTTGGACACTAAAGGAAGTGGAGTTTCACTTGCTAATCTTCCGGTGAATATTATAGACCGGATTGAAATATATAAAGGTGTGGTTCCTGCCAGCTTGGGAACGGATGCATTGGGTGGTGCCATCAATATTATAACCAAACAAGAAAAGAAAAATTATCTGGATGTCTCTTATGGCATCGGTTCATTCCATACGCACAAAGCAGACTTGAATGCACAATTTGTAGAACCTAAAACAGGACTGATTATCCGACCTACTGTGGGAGTAAATTATTCAAAGAATGATTATAGGATGAAAGACGTGCAAATGCGGGATGAGAGTGGTGACAATTTCATATATGGTAATCCTAAACGCTTCCACGATGACTACTTCTCCTTACTGGGGCAGATAGAGGTAGGAGTTGCCAACAAGTCATGGGCAGATGCATTCTTCGTTTCCGCTTCCTATTCCAAGACAGATAAAGAATTACAGACGGGGGCTGTCCAGACCAAAGTATATGGAATGGCGGAAAGAAATTCAGATGCCTGGAATATTTCAGCACATTACCAGAAGCGTAATTTCATTCTGAAGAATATGCAGCTGAATACTGCCCTCTCCCATACTTGGGATCACTCATTGACCGTGGACACCACCTACCGAAAATATTACTGGGACGGTGGATACATAGATGGCCAGCGTAATGAAATTATGGGCAAAGAACGATCTATGCGTCATTATAAGCGTCCACTGACTGTGGTCCGTGCCAATCTGGATTATAAACTGAACAATCATCATAACTTTAACTTGAACTATCATCTGAGTCGTACCGGCAACGACCGTTATGATGATTTAGATACCACTTTCGAGCCATCCAACGATGTTGTGTCCAAACATATCCTGGGCTTTTCCTACAATCAGTCGTTATTAGAGGGCAAGATGGAGAATGTGTTTTTCATAAAGGATTATATCAATCACCCGAATATCCGGCAGACCGATCAGCCTAGCGTGACCGGTTCTGAAGCGGTACAAGGTTCCACAACCAAGAACTATCTAGGCTACGGTGTCGGACTTCGGTACACTGTAGCGGAAGCTTTAGCCGTGAAAGTGTCCTATGAGCATAGTGTGAGACTTCCCATCGCACGCGAACTATTGGGAAACGGTACTAATATCTACGCCAACGTAGCACTGAAACCGGAAAACAGTGATAACTTCAATGCCGGTCTATTCGGTACGTGGCATCCGGGTACCGGACATACCTTCTACTACGAAGCAAGCGGATTCTTCCGCAAGGTTGACAACTATATTCAGAGCGAAGTTGCTGAAAAAGAAGGTACAATGAAATATACCAATGTACCCGCAGTCCACATTAAGGGTGTAGAAGGAGAGGTACGCTACGATTGGCAAGGTAAGCTGCAACTTGCCAGCAACGTCAGCTATCAAGATGCCCGCGACCAACAGAAGTACAAGAATGGCGGAAAACCATCGGCTACCTACGACAACCGTGTACCCAACCGTCCTTGGTTGTTTGGTAGTGCGGAAGCATACTATACTTTCCGTAACGTGGCATTACCAGAAAGCAAGCTACGCCTAGGTTGCACTTATCAGTGGATACACTGGTATTATCTTTTGTGGGAGGCTTATGGTGCCACTGAAGGCAAGGCACGCATTCCGGCTCAACATATCTGCAATGCTGATATTACCTACTCATGGAAACGCGGACGCTACAACATTGCTTTAGAGTGTACCAATTTCCTCGACAAGACAGCCTATGATAACTATAAGTTGCAAAAACCCGGACGTGCTTTTTTTGCCAAGTTCCGATTATTCATTAACTAATCATTAATAATTATTCAAGATGAAAAAATTCAAATTTACACTCTTGGCCTTTATGGCAGCCATGATGGCAATCTCATTTACGGCTTGTTCTGATGATGATCCTACTCCTACTCCAGATCCGGGTATCAATGAAGGTGATTATCACTTCGACCTTTTTGTAACCGTAGGTAAGCATGGCGGTATGAGCAGTAAAAACACTACTATTGTCACTAGTACCAGTACATTGACGGCTGATAGAGGTGTCATCACCGTTGAAGGAGTAGGATCGGAACTCGGAGATTACTCTATGGAGTCTATCTCAAAAGGGAAATACTATTATCAAATCCCTGGTTCCGCTGACCGCTTCGTAAAGTATCAGATCAAGAATAATAAAATCGATGTGATTGCAGAGCGCCCTTTCAAGACTAATACTTATAAAGTACGTGCCTACACACATGCCTGGATTGACGATAACACACTTGTTATCATATCTACCAACGGCGACAAGGATAAAGTTCTTTATACGAAACTGAAAGCAGACGATTTAACTATCCTTGATGAAGGTGAAGTAACTATACCCGCTCCTACCGACTGGAAAAAGCTGACAAGTTCAGGTATTCTCACTTACCGCAAGTCAGACAATAAATTATATTACTTCTACTACTGGAAAGAAAAGGCAGGCCAAACTGTTGCAAGTGAACAAGAGCCTAATTTTCATGCAGCCATCATCAACCCATCAACTATGAAGGTGGAAAAAGATATTATTTCTCCCGTTGAAGGTGAAATGGCAGGAAGTGCTTACGGAGAATTGATGCAGGACTGCGTAGCATATGACGAAGCTGGTAATCTTTATCTGGCTTGTTTCCATGAAGAAGCAAGCGGTCTTGAAAAAGGTATGTTGCTGCGTATCAAAGCGGGTGAAACAGAGTTTGATACCTCTTACAATGGTTATTCCAATGCAGATGGTAAGTTGATGACTGTTCAGTATTTAGGAAATAACAAAGCTCTGGTATATGCTCGCAACGATAATGCACCTATTAGCGACAAAGCTGCTGCTGCAGGAATAAAGAAACCTACAGTTATTGATGCATTCTCACATTACTATGCCATCATTGACCTTACTACTGGAACCAAAACTCGCCTGAGCTACAATGGCAAAGAAATTGCTTACAGCGGTGGCCGCTTCTCGCAACGTTCCGTTATCTTTAACGATAAAGCCTACATCGGTGTAGATACAGAAGAGGATGCCAATGCTATTATCTATATCTACGACATTAAGACCGGTACCGTAGAAAAGGGAGCAGAAGTGGAAGGTAAATTCTACTTCGACATGATACGTGTCGTTGAAAACGATTAATCATCATATATTCAGGTACAGGTTATACGATAACAAGAATCATTAATCTCTTTCTTGTAATTTTCGTATAATCTGTACTTAAAATATAAATTGACACATAACCTTTTTCAAAATATTTAAAAAGCATCATTTCTACCTTATGAAAAAGCTATTTATCCTTTTATTTCTTTGCAACCTCACTTTCCTATGCTCTGCGCACGAGGGGGAAAACTTCGTAGCAAGCGATATGCTCGCAAGTATGAAACCCGGTGATAAAGCCGCCCTGCTGATGGTACACTTCGGTACTACGCACGATGATACCCGTGCCCTGACCATTGACGCTATCAATGCGAAAGCCCGCGAAGCATTCCCTGATCTGGAAATACGTGAAGCCTTTACTTCCCGTATCATTATCCGCCGTCTTAAAGCACGCGGCATCGAGAAACTAACTCCGCTGGATGCTATGCTCCGTCTGCGTAGTGAAGGTTACACACATGTTATTGTGCAAAGCTCGAACATCATTGACGGCGTAGAAATGGAGTCACTTCGTCGAGATATGGAAAGTGTACAACCTTTTTTTAAGGAAATCCGTATCGGCACTCCCCTGCTCTATTCAGTGGAAGATGCAGAAAAGGTAGTTGAAATATTGAATAACAGACTCACTGATACGCAAAATCAAAAAGCATCCGTTAAGAAAGGTGAGCATTTCGTACTTGTCGGTCATGGCACCTATACTCCCAGTACCGCCATTTACAGCCAGATGGACTATATGCTGAAAGCTAACGGACTGAGTAACTTCCACGTAGGTACCATCGAAGGATATCCTTCATTTGAGACAATGCTGGCACAGTTGAAAGCCGGAAAGGCGAAACAAGTTACCTTGGTACCATTTATGTTCGTAGCCGGAGATCATGCCAAGAATGACATCGCCGAAGATTGGAAAGAAGCACTCGAAAAAGAAGGATACACCGTGAATGTCCGTATAGAAGGACTGGGACAAGTACCCGAAATACAGGAAATTTTCATCAACCATATCCGCTTTATGCTGAAACATCGCATGCTGAATATCATGGAAAAGAAAGCCGGATATGCTGCCGGAAAAGATGTGGAATAACAGATGAATATCATTACCAAATTAATGTACTCTTTACATAGGATACTGGGCACACTGCTTTGTATCCTATTTCTTATGTGGTTCCTCTCCGCTTTTGTGATGATGTACCACCGCTTTCCACGTGTCAGTGCAAAGGAAAAACTACAAAAGCAAGAATTACTCTCCGCCTCAGGCGACTCACTGCCTGATATCACTTCTGTCCTTTCACGTCTGCCCAAAGGAGAAAAAGTGAGAAAACTCACCTTAGACCGCAGCCTGGGGCAAACAATCTTCCATATCCGTACCAACAAAGGAATACATGAACTTCACCTGGATCCATCGGACACCTTGTCGATAATCGACAATGAACATATCCGGCAAATAGCCACCTTATGGTCCGCCTCCCCCATTGCATACATTGACACCCTACATACACTGGATCAGTGGATACCTTTCGGTGAACTGAAAAAGGAAATGCCCATTTATAAAATACATTTTGCTGATGATGCAAAAACACAGCTTTACATAAGTTCACAAAGCGGAGAAGTATTACAACTTTCCAACAGGAACGAACGCTTCTGGGCATGGCTGGGAGCTATTCCCCATTGGGTGTACTTCACTTGGCTACGGCAAGACGCCACGTTGTGGAGTAAAACCGTTATTTGGTTATCCAGCATAGGTTGCCTTATGGTAATTGCAGGGATATGGGTTACAGTCGACGTATGGCGCAGGACACGTAAGAGTCATCGCCAAGGTTTCTCACCTTACCGGAAGAAATGGTATCATTGGCACTATGTCAGTGGCATTTTTTTCGGAATATTCGTATTGACCTTTACTTTCAGTGGCATGATGTCCGTTGCCGACATTCCGGAATGGATTCATAAACCGGCTTTGAAGAGCAGTCCGCTACGTACACTGCAAGCAAAGGCGCCCCAACCAGAAGATTACACGCTGGATTATCGCACCGTGATTACCAGTTTCCCGGAAGTGCGGCAGATAGAATGGAGCAATTTCCGGGAACATCCCTACTATACCGTTAAAGATGGAAAGGGAGAAAAATATATTGATGCTACGGATAGTGTACCACATACTCTGCAACTTCAGAAAAAAGAAATTCGGGAAGGTGTGGAAAGTATATATGATACCGATAGCATTCCGGCACATCAACGTCCGGAGCTACACATGACACTATTGAACCATTTTGAAACTTATTACCGCGATATGAGTAGTATGTATCGTGGACGAAGTCAACTTCCCGTCTGGAAAATAACGGTGGATGATCCTGACCGGAGTGTTTTCTATATTCATCCAGAAACAGGTATCATCCGTTATGTCAATACCTCTTCCCGTTGGAAATACTGGAGTTATACGGCTATGCACCGGATGCGTCTGCCGGGCTTGAATTCAAATACCACTTTACGTAAGACAGTACTATGGATATTACTACTGGGTGGAACAGTGACTTCAGTAACCGGTATAGTGTTGAGCATAAATTATGTTCGAAGAAAATGTCGCAAAAAACAAAAACGCTTACTATGAACAAGAAAAGAACAGGAATAATCCTTGGCTGCATAATCGCCGTGGCCATCGCTTGCTTTGCAGCCTACAATTATTGGTGGGCACCTACCCGCATCCTCATCATCAATCCCCTGCCCGCACAAGCAGCAGACATCGCACTGAATAATGATTGTAGCCATATCCGCGTGAAGTGCATCAAGATGGAGGAAGTGAAAGACCTTTCCGGCTATGATGCCATCATGATGTACGGACGCGGATTGTTTCTGGACGAAACACAAGTAGCGGAACTGGAACGGGTAGCTGCCAAAGGTATTCCAGTTTTTACCAATGCGCTAAGACACTTCAACTTCATCGTCAACCACAATATCACTCCTGAACAACAGGAGACCCTGCAAATGTATTTCCAAAATGCTTGCAGACAGAACTACAGGAATGCTTTACGTTATCTGCGACACATCTCCACTCCTCATCGACTGGGTGACCGTTCTTTTGAAAATCCCATAGAATTACCCAACAACCTGTTTTATCATCAGGAATACGGTCAATACTTCAAAACTCCGCAAGAGTTGACTGAATATCTGAGACAAAAACAGCTCTATCACGAAGGTGGGCGCAATCTTGCTTTTATCTCAGGCATCAGTTTTCCGGTAGAAGGTACCCGCGCCCATGTAGATACCCTGATCTCCCGTCTGACACAGGCAGGTTTCAACATTTATCCCATCACCGGTAGCGGTAAGGGACGCGAAGACCTGATACGTACCCTTCATCCCGACGGATTGATTTATCTGCCTATGGGACGTCTGGGAAATGACTCGCTCATTAACTGGTTACATCAGGAAAATATTCCCCTCTTCATGCCTTTCCCACTGGTACAACCGCGTGAAGAATGGCTGAACCCCAACGTACCTGTAAGTGGAGGTACACTGACGGCACGTGTAGTAGTACCCGAAATAGACGGAGGCATGGCCCCCTTATGTATTTCCACACAAAATGAGAATGAAGAAGGATATATTCTGCACACACCGGAACCGGAACGGATGGATGCTTTAGTTGAGCATATCAGCAAATATATGTCTCTTCGCGATAAATCCAACAAGGACAAACGCGTCGCCATCTGCTACTTCAAGACACCCGGTAAAGATGCCTTGCTGGCAAGCGGCATGGAGGTGATTCCTTCTCTTTATAACTTCCTGAAACGCTTGCGCAATGAAGGATATGACGTAAGCAATCTGCCTGCCACCGTAGAAGAATTCGGAAACAGGATATATCGTGACGGCTCTGTCATGGGTTCGTATGCCAAAGGGGCACAGGAACAATTCCTGAAAACAGCACACCCTGTATGGCTGTCTACCGGACAATATGAAACCTGGGCAAAAGAAGTGATCCTGCCGGAAAAGTACAAGGAAGTGACTGACCGTTATGGAGACGCTCCCGGCAATTTATTAACCACGGAAGACAGTATCGCCATTGCCTGCCTGCGATTCGGCAATGTGTTATTGTTTCCACAACCCCGTCCGGCATTGGGAGACGATGATTTCAAACTGGTACATGGCATGCCCGTAGCGCCGCCTCACAGCTATCTGGCACCTTATCTGTATATGCAGAAAGGTTTTAAAGCGGATGCACTGATACACTTCGGTACACATGGAAACCTGGAATATACCCCGGGAAAGAATGTGGGCTTATCACAGGCAGACTGGTCGGAAGCACTGGTAGGTAATCTGCCGCATTTCTATTTCTATACTACGGGAAATGTAGGAGAAGGTATTATAGCCAAACGGCGTACACATGCTGTACTCGTCACTCATCTGACTCCGCCTTATGCGGAAAGTGGCATGAGACAGCGATATAACCAATTGTTGGAGGATATTCATAAACTTCTGGATGAAGGAACGGAAGGACATCGTATGCTGGGAATGCGCGTCAAGAAAGAGACTGTTCGCCTGGGACTTCACCGGGATCTGGAACTGGATTCCGTACCGGACAAACCCTATACTGCCGAAGAACTGGAACGCCTGGATGCCTTTACCGAAGAAATAGCTAATGAGAAGATGCTGGGTGCATACTACACGATGGGTGAACCTTATTCGGAACGTGACTTACTGCAAACCACCCTTGCCGTCAGTGCAGATGCCCTGGCTTACGAAACGGCCAAAGCTGACCGGGATAAAGGCAAGATTACTACGGAACAATTGCAAGACTTTACATATATAGCCCACCATTATCTGCCAACGGCAAAGAAACGACTGACGGCTATGTTACAGAATCCGCCTCATGATACGGTTGCCATTGCCCCGGACCTTCGCCCCGCATTGCGCTATCGCGAACAACTAATAGCTTCTACTACCAATGAATTCAACGCAATGGTACGCGGTCTGAATGGAGGAACAGTTCTGCCTGCTCCGGGTGGAGATCCGGTATTGAACCCTAATGTATTGCCCACAGGAAGGAATATGTATAGCGTAAATGCTGAAACAACCCCTAATCCACGTGCATGGGAAGACGGAAAACGACTGGCGGAAGCAACCCTGAAACAATACACCGGCAAACATGGGGAATATCCGCGGAAAGTGAGTTATACTTTCTGGGCGGGTGAATTTATCACAACCGAAGGAGCCACGCTGGCACAAGTCTTCTGGATGTTGGGTGTGGAGCCTGTACGCGACGGACAAGGACGTGTAGTAGATTTGAGACTTGTGCCCAGCGAAGAACTGGGGCGACCACGTATTAATGTAGTGGTACAAGTCTCAGGACAGCTTCGCGACATAGCCGGATCACGTCTGCAGTTACTGACGGATGCGGTTCGCCTAGCGTCGGAAGCAAAGGACGAAGCATATCCCAACTATGTGGCATCGGGAACAGTGCTACAGGAAAAGTTACTGGTGGAAAAAGGGACTTCTCCAAAACGTGCACGGGAAATGTCTGTGATGCGTGTATTCGGTCCTGTCAACAGTGGATACAGTACAGGAATCATGGGATATACCGAGCATAGTGGATCATGGGAGGATGAAAAGGAAATCGCCCAAGGATATCTCAATAATATGGGTGCCGCTTATGGTGATGAAGATAACTGGGGCGAGGTTCAGAAAGATTTGTTTGCCTCTGCCCTCTCCGAAACGGATGTAGTAATTCAGCCGCGGCAGAGTAATACGTGGGGACCTATTTCATTGGACCACGTATATGAATTCACCGGCGGATTATCTCTTACTGTAAAAACACTGACGGGTAAAGAACCGGATGCTTATATGGCCGATTACCGTAATCGTACCAACCGCCGTATGCAGGAGACCAAAGAGGCGATTGCTGTGGAGACGCGGGCTACGATACTGAATCCGACATTCATACAGGAACGGATGAAAGGCGGTGCAGGTTCGGCACAAATGTTCGGAGAGATTTTCCGCAATATCTTTGGCTGGCATGTAATGCGTCCGTCGGCAATGGATAAGGAGATTTTTAATGACCTGTACCGGATGTACATTCAGGATGAAAATAAACTCGGAATACAAGATTATTTTCTCCGGGTGAATCCGGCATCCTATCAGGCTATGACTGCGGTGATGCTGGAAAGTGCACGGAAAGGCTATTGGAAAGCAAGCCCTGAACAGTTGAAAGAAACAGCTGCACTGCATGCACAAATAACCCATGAGAAGGGTGCCGCCTGCACGGAGTTTGTATGCGATAATGCCAAATTACAGTCGTTCGTTGCGGATAATCTGGATGCGAAAGAGAAACAGGAATTCAATCAGGATATGAAAGCAGTATATGAAGCCGCTTCGGCCAATGGAAAAGATGTAGTATTGAAAGAAAAGAAGCTGACACCGGAACAGGTAGCGCAGAAACGTACTACAAACGGATTAGTGATTGGAGGCGTGGTACTGGTGGTGTTCATTGGACTGGTTGCATTAATTAAAAGAAGGAAAAGTAAATAACTTCATAATGATTAGTGTTTAGTGATAAGTGATTAGCACCATGCGGAGTAATAGCGCAGCCACTAATCACTAATCACTAACAATTTACCATTCACCCAATAACTATGGATTACGTCATTCCCATATTAGCAATCTTCATCACCCTCAGCTTCCTGCTGAAGGTCGGCTTCTATCCCCGTTGGGGAACGTGGCTGACAGCGCTATGTTGTGCCCTATTTGTTTTACTCATTACTCCTTGGGTAACCGAGCAATCTAAGACAGCAATAGCAGCCTTTTTCGCTTCCCGGGAGAAAATGCTGGATGTATCTGTTTGCATCACACTGGAAGCCGCCATCCTGATAACCTTTTGCTTCGACTGCTTCTCCGGAATGCGTACAAGAGACACTGCATTCAAACGAAGCGTCACCTTTCTGCTCCACCTTTATCCCGGTTTATTGATAGGTGGCGTACTATGCTATGTACTGGCTGAATTATTATTCTCTTTTCCGGGCATTGATTTCAATATGCTCTCGTGGACAGTAGCTACCACCACATTCTTACTTATCGGTGTCGGTGCCCGATTGCTACAAATCCTCTTGGGAGATAAAGCCCTGCGCCTCGAAGTCCTTTTTATTGTAAACATATTCATAGTCGTACTGAGCATCATAGCTACCGGCTACTAAATAAACAGTAACTACTAAAATTATAAATATCATTATGGAAACCATTTCAAACTCACTCTTCTGGATATCCAACGGACTACTTGTTCCAGTCATCGTATTATTACTCCTGTTCTTCCTCCGCGCCATTATCCTTGCCGGAGGTTTCTTCGGAGAATTCTACCAACGGATGAAACTACAAAAGCAACTCTCCGAAATGTTAGAAACCATCACTCCTGAAAACATTAACGAACAGTTACAGAACTTGCCCCAAGCCGGGAAACAACCTTTGCTCCGTTGCCTGAAAAAGCTTGCCGAACACCGTGATAACGCTGCCTACTGCGAACGCCTGCTTGCCAACTTCGAAGTAGACGCCGAAAAAGAGCTGGGACGCTCGCGCACTTTCATCAAACTCGGCCCGATGCTGGGACTGATGGGAACACTGATTCCGATGGGCCCCGCCCTTGTCGGACTGGCAACAGGAGATATTTCCTCAATGGCTTACAATATGCAGGTAGCCTTTGCCACCACCGTGGTCGGTATGGTGATTGCCGCAGTCGGCGTCATCACTCTGCAAGTGAAACAACGCTGGTATGCCCGTGAAATAAATGATCTGGAATATCTGGACAAGACTCTGCGAAACAAAACCAATGAATAACTCTCAGCCCCATAAAAAAATATGAAACGAAACAGACTGCTCCACAACCAAACGGACTCCGACCCAATGGGTACGGTAGCGAACCTTTTTGATGTAGCCATGGTCTTTGCCGTCGCACTGATGGTTGCCCTCGTCACCCGCTTCAACATGACGGAAATGTTTTCCAAAGAAGACTTCACTATGGTGAAGAATCCCGGAAAAGAGAATATGGAAATCATTACGAAAGAAGGACAGGAAATCAAGCGATACACTCCCAGCGAGAAACAGGAAACTTCCGGCAAGCGAGGGAAAAAAGTCGGTGTAGCCTACCAACTGGAAAGTGGAGAAATTATCTATGTTCCGGAATAATGATAGACATCCGTCACCCTTTGAATAAAAGTTAAAGAGTCCATACCTATAAACAAGGGTTTTTAACAATAGAAATACCCATCAGTGGGTATTTTCTTGCCCTTATCTTCCCCATATCTTTGCATTTCCAAACAAACGATAATTTTATGATAAAGCAAAGATTCTTAACGACTCTCTTAATGGGAAGTATCGCTGCCGGTGCATGGGCACAGGCTGATAAAGGTGAAACTTCCGTAGATAAAACTGTGGATTTGAATCCTGTAGTAGTAACCGGTACGGGTACGCACCAGCGACTGAAAAATACTCCGGCACCGGTATCCGTCATCACCGCCAACGAAATAAAACGTGCCGGAATCACGGATTTCCAACAAGCCATGACCATGATGGTCCCCTCTCTCTCCTTCTCCCCGAATGCGATGGGTTCATATCTGATGATGAACGGACTTTCCAATAAATATGTACTGATACTGATTAACGGACGTAAAGTGACGGGGGATATCAGCGGTAATATCGACATCAGCCAGATAGACATGAGCCGTGTGAAGCGTATTGAGGTTTTAAACGGTGCAGCTTCTTCACTCTATGGTTCGGATGCGATTGCCGGTGTTATCAACATCATCACCAACCAGCCGAAAGATGAAATCTCCTTCACCACCAACAGCCGTTATACAAGAAAGAATCAGTTTTCACAAGGCCTCAACCTGGACATTGCCAAAGGAAAGCTCGCCTCTTACACTGCTTATAAGTACGATCACTCGGATGGCTGGCAGAACAGTGGTCTGACCGTAGACAAGAATGATGACTTGGTTGAAACCCTCGATCAGCTTTCCATCGGCTACAGCATGAATAACTTTTCTCAGCAATTCACCTACGATGCTACGGAAAAACTCTCGTTCTATGCCAATGGCGGATATTACTGGCGTATGACCGATCGCCCTGCCAAACGCGACGGCATGACAGGCGGAAATGATTATAATACGCATTACGAAGGCTACAACTGGGGTACAGGAGCCAAGTACAGACTGAACAAGCGTTCCTCCATCCAGTTGGATTATGTAGGCAACAATTATACTTCGCGCTACAAATACATGCTGGCAGCCGGTGATTACCAACCGGGTGACTACGCATTCACCAAAAGACAGAAGTTTCATGATGCCGAACTGAAAGGTATCTTCGGTTTCACCACCAACAGTACTACTGTCTTCGGAGTGGACTACCGCAAGGACATTCTTGTTCGTCCCGATGCCGATGTAGACAAGGGAGTATATACTTTGTCGGGCTACGGACAGCATGAGGTAAAACTGTGGGATCACTTCACGGGCATTGTCGGTGCACGCTATGACTATCATGAACAGGCAGGTGGACGTTTCACCCCGAAAGTGGCAGCCATGTACAATATTGGAAACTTCAACGTACGTGCCACGTATGCAGCAGGTTTCCGTGCTCCCGGTGTAGACGAATTGTATTACAGCATGTTCAAGAAAATGGGTAGCAAATACACTATCTCCATCGGTGATGCTGACCTGAAGCCTGAACACAGCAACTACTACTCCGTCAATATGGAGTACCGCACCAACCGTTTCAGTGCCTCTGTTACGGGATATCTGAATTATCTGACAGATATGGTGTCTTCCAAAGTAACCGCATTCAATGATTTGTCCGCTGAGGCCCAGCAGCAACTGAAGGAAGAATTCCCCGAACTGGCAGACTTATCATCTACCAAGAATGTGAACCTGAAAGAATACATCAACTTTGAAAAGGCTACCGTCCGTGGTTTTGAAGTGAGTTTGTCAGGCAATCCGTTCGCCGGCTTTACGCTGAATGGTAACTATACCTACGCTTATGCCCGTGGTAAAGGCGAAGAGGGCTGGCAAAACATTCAACGCAGCATCCGCCACACGGCAACCATCAGCGGAAACTATGCACATTCATGGGGTGACTACACCATGAACCTCAACCTGAACGGTCGTCTGCAAAGCAAATGCTACTATCCGGGAGATGCCGACGGAGATGCTCCGGGTTACGGTATCTGGAACCTAAACACCCGCCACTCCTTCGACTGTTTCAGCAGTTTCTTCCTGGAACCCGGTATCGGTATCGACAACATCTTCAACAAGAGGGATATGAGACCTCTGACGAAGAACTTCACCCTGTACTCACCGGGACGTATGTTGGTGGTGAGTCTGACTTTAAAGCTAAAGAATTAACGCATAACAACTTATTATTGATATGAAGCATCTTTTCATCACTCTTTGTTTACTGAGTGTGGCTCTCTTCTCCTCTGCACAGGGGGAGAAGACCGCCCTTCTCATTACCCATTACGGAAGTTCGGACCCTGATACGCGTGCACTGACACTCGACGTAATCACCCGTGAGGCAAAAGAAACTTTTCCGCAGTTTGAAGTGCGCGAAGCGTATATCTCTCCCATCGTTCGGCGCAGGCTGGAGAAGCAAGGCGTTCATAAAGACAGTCCGGTAGACGCACTGCTGAAACTCAGAAGCGAAGGATATTCGCATGTACTGATACAGAGTACAACACTGATTGAAGGAAGTGAAATGACTTCCGTCCGCCGCGATGCGGAGAGCGTGAAGCCCTTCTTTAAAGAAATAAAAGTAGGTAATCCATTGCTTTATACAGTGGAAGATTGCGAAAAGGTTATCGAAATTCTGACACAGGAACAGCCCGGAAAGAAAGAGGACGTCATCTATGTGGGACACGGCAATCAATTGCCAAGTACCGCCACTTACGCCATGCTGGACTATATGATGAAAGCCCACGGACTGAAAAACTTCCACGTCAGCACCATCGAGGGTTATCCTACACTGGGCGCTACACTGGCACAGTTGAAGGAGACACGCCCGAAACAAGTGACACTGATACCGTTGTTGCTGGTATGCGGTAATCATACAAAAGAAGACATCGTCGGAGTATGGAAACCGGAAATGGAAAAAGCAGGTTATCAGGCCAATGTCCGTATGCAAGGACTGGGCGAACAACCCGCTATCCGGAAGTTATATATGGAACACATTGAGGCGTTGCTGAAATAGCTACACCCTTTCCCTCTTATGGCTACACCTTTTGCCCCGGATGGCTACACCATTCCAGGCAAAGGGTGTAGCCCTTTTTACACCCTTTTATACCCGAAATTTAGAGAATAGAATGTATCTTTGCATGATAGAAATATAAGCGATATGAAACAGCCAAAGATAATAGTTGCCGGCATCGGACCGGGCAGCGAACAAGACATTACGCCTGCGGTTCTGGAGGCGGTTCGCGAAGCGGATGTAGTAGTGGGATATAAATATTATTTCCGTTTTATCCAGCCTTATCTCCACCCTGAAACAGAATGTATAGATACGGGCATGAAGCGGGAACGCACTCGTGCGGAACAGGCATTTGAATTGGCGGAACAGGGAAAAACGGTTTGTGTCATCAGTTCCGGCGATGCGGGGATTTATGGAATGACTCCGCTGATTTACGAGATGAAGCGGGAACGGAACAGCAACGTCGAAGTAATTGCCTTGCCGGGTATCAGTGCTTTTCAGAAAGCGGCTTCACTGCTGGGTGCTCCTGTGGGACATGATTTCTGTGTGATTTCCCTCTCCGACTTGATGACACCGTGGGAACGGATCGAGCGTCGCATCCGTGCGGCAGCTATGGCCGATTTCGTAACGGCTGTATACAATCCGAAAAGCGAAGGGCGGTATTGGCAACTCTATCGACTGAAAGAGCTGTTTCTCGCAGAAGGACGTGCTCCGGAGACTCCGGTAGGTTACGTACGCCAGGCCGGACGGGAGGAACAGGAAGTGCATCTGACGACACTTGCTGATTTCAATCCCGAAGAAGTGGATATGTTTACGGTCATCCTGATTGGTAACTCGCAGTCTTATGCGTGGAACGGCAAGTTCATTACTCCCCGGGGATATTATAACCGTCCAGATAAGGATGAACAACCGACTAAGGGGATAGGTCAGGACATCATGATACAAAGTTTCCGGACCATTGAGTCGGAACTAAAGAATAAGAATATTCCTCTGGATCATAAATGGGCTTTGCTGCACGCCATCCATACCACGGCTGATTTTGAAATGGAAAAGCTGTTGTATACGGATAAAGGTGCTGTGGAAAAGCTTTATCAGAAAATAGCAGACGGTCGGTTGAAAACGATTGTTACGGATGTGACGATGGCTGCCAGTGGTATCCGCAAAGGAGCTTTACAACGGCTGGGGGTAGAAGTGAAATGTTATCTTTCCGATGAACGGGTAGCGGCAATGGCAGCGGAAAAAGGAATCACCCGTACACAAGCCGGTATACGTCTGGCAGTGGAGGAACATCCGGATGCCTTGTTTGTATTCGGTAATGCGCCGACGGCTTTGATGGAACTTTGTGATCTGGTACGTAAAGGAAAGGCTGTACCAAGCGGTATTATTGCTGCGCCTGTGGGTTTTGTACATGTACAGGAATCCAAACACATGGTGAAGCCGTTCATGGAAATACCCAAACTGATAGTGGAGGGACGAAAAGGAGGAAGTAATTTGGCTGCAACGCTGGTGAATGCAATCTTGTGCTACAATGATGCGGAACAGTTAAGGCCGGGACGGGATGTTTAAATAGATACGCTATGATACGAAACTTTATCATCATAGGCATGGACGACAACCGGGAACCTTTCTTCCCGCCCGAAGTGCTGCGGCATATCCGGGAAGGAAAAGTTTTCTCCGGTGGTTTGCGGCATCGGGAGATTGTAGAGAAGTTACTTCCGGAAGGTGCGGAGTGGATTTCCATAACAGTTCCACTGGATAACGTCTTTGCCCAATACGAAAATATTTTTGCAGACTTTGAGAAGAAGGCTTCCGATGCATCGATTGTCGTATTTGCATCCGGAGATCCCCTGTTTTTCGGCTTCGCCAATACGGTAAAACGAAAACTGCCCGATGCAAAAATACGCCTCTACCCGGCTTTCAATTCCCTGCAAACATTAGCGCACAGACTGGTGATGCCCTACGACGATATGCGTACCGTCTCCCTGACAGGACGCCCATGGCAGGAACTAGACAAAGCACTCATAGAACGTGCCCACAAAATAGGTGTACTGACAGATCGGGAGCATACCCCTGCCACTATCGCCGCGCGAATGTTGGAATACGGATACAACTCCTACACCATGTACGTAGGCGAGCACCTCGGCAATCCCGAACGCGAGCGCATTCGCCGGATGAGTCTTGAAGAAGCTGAAAAAGAGACATTTGAGCATCCGAATAATTTGCTGCTCTGCTACGATACCCGTAGACGGTCAGCTACGACACCCGTAGACGATCAGCTACGGTACCCGTATATGGTCAGCTACGACACCCATAGCAAGGAAGCTCTCCTCCCTATAGATAGTCAGCCCTCTATAACTGAACAGCCCCGCCCCTTCGGTCTTCCCGACGAACAATTTGCCCACTTGGACGGACGTGCCCGCATGATAACCAAAGCTCCGATCCGCCTCCTTACCTTGCAGGCATTGGAACTGAATCGCCGCCGTGTTTTTTGGGACATAGGCTTCTGCACAGGCTCTGTCTCCATCGAAGCCCGCCTGCAATTCCCGCATCTTACGGTTGTTTCGTTCGAGATACGTCCCGAAGGAGAAGAACTGATGCGCATCAACTCCCGACGTTTCGGTGCGCCGGGAATCACAGCCTTAATCGGAGATTTCCTGCAAACTGATCTGGAACCTCTCCCCCGCCCCGACGCTGTCTTTATCGGCGGACATGGCGGAAAATTAGAAGATATACTGGTACGTCTGAAAGAAGTATTGCAGCCCGGCGGTTGCATCGTCTTCAACTCCGTATCCTCCAATAGCAGGGAATTGTTCCACAAAGGAGCAGAAAACGCAGGAATGTCTCTGCAACCCTCCCTGCACATCGCACTCAATGATTATAACCCGATAGAAATAATGAAAGTAACCTTATGAATAAGAATAATGAGAGCCACCCTATGAAGGTAGCTATTATACTGATTTCCGAAAGCAGTCTGCCCATTGCACGAACGCTGAGTAACGAGTTCCTCGATTCCGAAATAATCACCACGACTCTTGCACCCGACTGCACATACGTTTCTTTTTACGAAGAATTTATGGCTCTGTCTTTCCATCGCTACGATGCCTTTATTTTCATAGGTGCCATGGGCATCTGCGTCCGCACCATCGCCCCGCATGTGAAAGATAAACATACAGATCCCGCCGTGATCTGTGTAGACAGCACTGGCCGCTATGCCGTTTCCGTCCTCTCGGGACACATCGGAAAGGCCAACGAAATGACGGAAAACATCGCCCATATTCTCGGCGCCGAACCTGTTATCACCACCCAAAGCGACCGCACCGGACTCTGGGCACTGGACACCCTGGGTGATAAATTTGACTGGACCGCCATCCCCGGTGAGACGGAATATGGTATGATGAATAACATCATCAGCCTTTTTGTGAAGAAAGTTCCCACCGCCCTCTTCCTTGAAGTGCGTGATCAGGGAACGGAATATCTGGAAAAGACCTGCCCGCCACACGTGGATATACATTACGGCTTATTCCGGGATGTAGACCTCAGCCGTTACCAGCTGGTTATACTCGTCACTCCTTTCCTGCACAATACGCATGACACCCCTGCGCTCTTTTATGTGCCCAAGGTATTGCATGTCGGCGTAGGTCTGGCACATCAGGCAGGTCCCGTGCATGACATCGTTGAAAACATCCTTGGCACGATGATTAACAGTACCTTCATGCCCCGTGCCGTAAAGTACATCGCCACCATTAACGAGAAACGCAACGAACCGGTCATTAAGGAGCTGGAACGTGCCTATCAGATACGCTATTACAGTGCGGAGGAACTGAAAGAAATCTCCGTCCCTAACCCCAGTCCGGTGGTAGAGAAGCATATGGGTACGCCCAGCGTTTCCGAAGCCGCCGCCTTTCTTTCCGCGAACGGTGGTAAACTTCTGTTGGACAAGCAAAAAGGCGGAAACTACACCATGGCCATAGCCATCGAAGAAGGAGTACTCCGTTACTACGGACATATCGAAATCGTCGGCGCAGGTCCGGGTGATCCCGACCTCATCTCCGTGCGTGGAAGGCAAATGCTGGAGAAGGCAGATCTCATCCTCTACGCCGGCAGTCTCGTCCCCCGCGAACTGACATTCTGTGCCAAACCGGGTGCTACGGTACGCAGTTCGGCTTCCATGGACTTGGAAGAACAGTTTGCACTGATGAAGAAATTCTATGATGAAGGCAAATTCATCGTCCGCCTGCATACGGGCGATCCCTGCATCTACGGTGCCATCCAGGAACAGATGAACTATTTCGACCAGCATCACATGAGTTATCACATCACTCCGGGTATTTCTTCCTTCCAGGCTGCTGCCGCTGCGCTGAAGTCTCAGTTTACCATTCCTGAGAAAGTGCAAAGCATCATCCTTACCCGCGGTGAAGGACGCACCCCCATGCCGGAACGCGAACAACTCCACCTGCTGGCACGCTCGCAAAGCACCATGTGTATCTTCCTCAGCGCCGGCATTGCCGAACAGGTGCAGGAAGAGCTCTTACAGGAATATCCCGAAACCACTCCCGTTGCCGTTTGCTACCACCTTACCTGGAAAGATGAGCGCATCTATCGCGGAGAGTTGAAAGACCTTGCCAAGATTGTGAAAGAGAACAACCTGACGCTCACCACCATGATTGTCGTAGGTGAAGCCATCGACAATCGCGAAGGCCTTTCCCGACTCTACGCCCATGAGTTCAAGCATCTCTTCCGCAGATAAGAAGGGAGTGATATCACATTTTGTTCAATTAACAACTAAAAACAATGATATTAATATTAGGCGGAACCACCGAAGGACGTATCGCTGCCCGTACCCTTGAAGAATCTGGAAAACCATTTTACTACTCTACCAAAGGAGACGAGCAGGAAGTAACCATGCACCACGGTATCCGCCTGCAAGGCGCCATGGACGAACTGGACCTAGAACACTGTTGCCGGGAACATAACATTCAATTACTGGTAGACGCCGCCCACCCCTTTGCCATACAACTGCACCAGACCGTAGAGAAAGTAGCCCATACCCTGAACCTGCTTGTCATCCGATTCGAACGTATTTATCCGCCACGCGATGAAGAACACATCACCTGGTGCGATGATTTTGAAGATGCCATCCGGCAAATCAGGAAAGAAGATATCTTCACCCTCCTGGCACTGACAGGCGTACAAAGCATTGCCAAGCTAAAGCCCCTCTGGCAGGAAAGTACCTGTTGCTACTTCCGTATCCTTAACCGTGAGAGCTCCCGCCGCCTGGCCGAACGTGAAGGTTTTCCCGAAAAATATCTGCATTACTACCATGCAGGCGAAGACGAACGCATCCTGTTACAGCGCCTTCACCCCGAAGCCATATTAATAAAGGAAAGCGGACTTTCCGGAGGATTCAATGAAAAAGTGGAAGCTGCCCTTCAAGAAGGTATCCGCATTTTTGCAATCCGTCGTCCGCCAATGCCCGGAAGTTTTATGATAGTGAACGGTGAGCATGGTTTGCGCCGGATGATTGAAAAACATTTTCCAGATTTTTATCCTTTGCGTAGTGGTCTGACTACGGGTACTTGTGCAGCCGCAGCCGCTGTAGCTGCAACCTGGGATATTTTCAACGTTCAACGCCAGCCCCGACCCGCAGAATTCCCCGTTATTCTCCCTAACGGAGAAACCATTTATGTTCCCGTCGAAGAGCAAGAACTCTACCCGCATCCCAGCTATGTGAACGATGACTGGATGCTGGAAGCAGATGCCACTGTCATCAAAGATGCAGGTGATGACCCCGATGTAACCAATGGCATGCAGATCAAGGCCAATGTTGCCGTACCTTTCCGCTTTGACGATCCAACACCCGCAGAACTTGGAGCTGATGATTATACCGTTATCGTCTGTGGAGGCGAAGGTGTAGGCATTGTTACCCTATCGGGTTTAGGACTGGAAGTGGGAGGACCTGCCATCAACGTTACTCCCCGTAAAATGATTGAAAACAATGTAAAGGCATGCCTTCAACGACTTGGCATTTCCAAACAGCCCAATCCTTTTGCCGTCACTATTTCCGTGCCGGGTGGCGAGGAGATAGCCCGGCGGACTTTTAATCCCCGTCTGGGTATAGAAGGCGGTATTTCTATCATCGGAACTTCGGGTATCGTGAAGCCTTTCTCTTCCGAAGCATTTGTAGATTCCATCCGCAAATCCATGGAAGTAGGTCGGGCAACAGGAAGCCCGCGCATCGTCCTTAATTCCGGTGCAAAGAGTGAAAAGTATGTCCGGGGGTACTATCCCGAACTGCCTGCACAGGCATTCATTCATTACGGAAACTTCATTGGAGATACGATAAAGATTGCCGCAGATTTGGAAATCAAAGCCGTGACTTTGGGTATCATGATAGGAAAAGCCGTGAAGTTGGCAGAAGGCAATCTGGATACGCACAGCAAACAGGTGACGATGAATAAGGATTTCCTACGTGAAGTGGCCCTTTCTGCCGGATGCGGAGGAGAAACACTTGCAGTTATCGAAAAGATAACTTTAGCCCGTGAGTTATGGACATTGCTCTCTGCTGAAGATTTGCAAGCTTTTTGCTCCCGTTTGCTCGAACTGTGCCATCAATATTGTGACCCGTTGCTACCTGAAGGAGAACTGACGATTCTGCTCATTAGCGAAGAAGGGAAAATAATTACATAGAATAAAAAAGCAAGTTTTACATGTAGCCTATCAGGCTGAAAGCCCTACGCTATATAATGAAAGCCCTTCAGGCTACATGCGAAACTTAAATTAAAAACCCCAAATATGAAACATCCTCAAATAATCCTTGTCACCGGTGCTTCTTCCGGTTTTGGAAGAGTCATTGCTACGCAGTTGGCAGCACAAGGACATATCGTTTATGGCTCCAGTCGGAAAGCAGTATCCGATAATCCCGGCTTCAAAATGTTGCAATTGGATATTACTGATCCTGCATCAGTATCCAATGCCATATCGACAATTCTGAAAGAGCAAGGCAGCATTGATGTACTTGTCAACAATGCCGGGATGGGTATCAGCGGAGCTATCGAACTCACTACCGAGGAAGAGATACAACGTCAGATGAATACGAATTTCACGGGTGCCGTCCGTATGTGTGCAGCAGTACTGCCTTTCATGCGCGAAGCCGGACACGGACGAATCATAAATATCAGTTCCATCGCAGGAGTTCTTGCCGTTCCCTTTCAGGCTTTCTACAGTGCATCAAAGTTTGCGATTGAAGGATATAGTGAAGCACTTTACCAAGAAGTAAAACCACTGGGTATACAAGTTTGTGTAGTCGAACCGGGAGATTTCCAGACTGGTTTCACAACCCAACGGCAAGTGAGCCAAACCACTCTTTCCCATCCGCAATACGGAGAGAGTTTTGCAAAAGCCATGCGAAACGTAGAGCAATCTGAAAACAATGGTTGCCGACCGGAAAAGTTAGGCAAAGCAATCTGCAAACTGGTAAATAGCCGCCGCCCTGCTTTCCGCACAAAGGTCGGTCCATGGGAACAAGTATTCTTTGCACGCATCAAGCCTATGCTGCCGTTTAGTCTGGTAGATTGGTTGATCAGGAAATTCTATTAATAATGCGAATCAGGAGTTGAGTTTAATTTATAACGGTACAGTAATGAATCAAATGATGAACAAGACTATCTCAATTCTCCTCCTCTTGGGAGGAGGAGTACCCCAACGGGGGGAGGTGGTAGGTAAGAAAAGAATTCCTTATTGATATGATCTATAGGTATTTCTTGCTTTACCTACCACCCCGCCCTTCTGGGCACCCCTCCTCCCAGGAGGAGGGGAATTGAGATAGTCTTGTTCATCATTTAACTCATAACCGTACAGATATGAATCAATTCAACTCCTAATTCGCATTAATAACATTTTGCGTGTTCTTTCCAAAACACTACCTTTGTGGCATACCCATTCAAAAAGGAGGATGTATGACAACTTTTGAATTAAAACGTAGTATTTTGCAAGATATCAACGCATTAATGGATGATGAAGCGGCGATGCGCCGTATAAGTCGTTATATACGTCGTTTGCGTAATTCTACATCAACAAAAGATGTAGCACATGAAGACATGATTCCGTATACAATGAATGAATTACATGAGCGAATTGATAAAGCAGAAAAAGCGATCATCGAAAGAAATGTAATTGATTCTGAAACAGAAGACGCCAAATTAGCAGACTTCATGCGCACACTATGAAAATAAAGACTTATCCTGAAGCTACTCAGGAGCTACGCAAGATTGCCGCTTTTTGTAAACAGCAATGGGGCATTGAGGATACCCGTCGTGAGCCCCACAAAATATAGCGCAGCCACTCGTAGCCCGTAGCTTGTAGCTCGTAGCTTATAATATTCCCCCAACAGGAATTGTATGTAATCATATAATTTATATCTTTGCGAGCAAATAAACATCAACCCCTTACAAGGTTCAAGTAATGAAACAGACCATTCTCACTATTTTCTTTGCAATCATAGCATTGGGAGCAAATGCCCAATCCCCTATTTCCTTTCAGGTAAAAGCCGGAGTCGGTACCTCCAACTTCTATGGAGAAAATGTAGAAAGTGACACACGCATCGCCTACAAAGTAGGTGTCGGCATGAACTATGAGCTCAACCGCACATGGGTGGTTCAACCATCACTGAACTTTGTATCGATAGGTGCCCGCGAAGAAGTGGAATATGTAGGCAAAGTGAATATGAACGAGTTGTATATCCAGCTCCCCATCATGATGGCCGCCCGCCTCAACCTTGGAAAGAATTACAGTGCTTCCCTGAGTGCCGGTCCGTATATTGCCTATGGCGTAGGCGGAAAGACATCCGGCGAGATGGAGGAATATGATTACAGCAGTGAATACAACCCTAACAGAAGCTACAGATTCCGCATAGATACTTTCGGTAACCGGATAGATGACAAAATGGGAAACAAACGCTTTGACGCCGGTCTTATGTTCGGCCTCAACATCGAATATCACAAATTCATATTCGGAGCAGAGCTTCAATTAGGAATGATCAAGGTAAACGACCAGCTGGATAACCTATTGCAATCATCCGGCATTGAGAAATTCTCTCCCAAGAATCTCGCTTCGTTCTTCACCGTAGGATACCGGTTCTGATTTACAACTGTTCCGCCTGCTTTCGTTTCATTTCATTCAGTACACTGCATGTCAACGGTATGGCAAGAATGAACGTAAGAAGGTCAGCAACGGCCTGACACATTTCCACACCCTGCAACCCCAGATAGTGAGGCAGAATAAAAATCAGCGGAATAAAGAACAATCCTTGGCGGGCAGAAGAAATTATGGTAGCCTTTACCGGTTTACGAATCGTCTGTAACATCATATTGCTCATCACAATCCATGAACCCAACGGAAAAGTAATGAACTGCCAACGCAAGGCGGCAGCCCCTACTGCAATTACATCCGGGTCTCCTTTGCGAAACAAAGAAACAATCTCTTCTGCAAATCCCATGCCTGCCAGTGCACACACCAGTAAGAAAATGAATCCCACCTTTACACAAAACCAGAATCCCTGACGAACACGCGCATACAACCCTGCACCATAATTGAAACCGCATACCGGCTGGAAACCTTGTCCGAAGCCTATCAGGAAAGCATTAATGAACATTGCGATACGGGTAACAATAGACATGCCCGCAATAGCTGCATCTCCATAAGCCCCGGCAGCCACATTCAGCAAAATAGTAGCTACACTCGCCAATCCCTGGCGGGCAAGCGAAGGAGTACCACCACCGATAATTTCCTTTATGAAAGCCAGTGAAGGTGTGAAGTTCCTGAAACGAATACGGATATTGCCCCCCTTTCTGCACATATACAACAACAGGGAGAAACTACATATCTGACTGATGACCGTAGCCAACGCAGCACCCGATATACCCATATCGAAGACAAAAATCAGAATAGGGTCCAGTATCACATTAATCACTGCACCCGATACGATTCCTACCATCGCATACGCTGCATTTCCCTGGAAACGAATCTGATTGTTCAGTACTAACGAAGCAGTCATGAAAGGGGCACCCAGCAATATGATGCCCAGATATTTCTCCGTATAAGGCAAGATAGTAGGTGTAGAACCCAATGCCAGCGACAACGGGGTAAGGAAGATAAGTCCCACCACTGCCAGAAATATACCCATAAACAACGCCCAAAAGAAACCGGTAGCCGCCATCTTCTCTGCATTCCCAGTCTCCTGCGCACCAAGTTTCCGCGAAATATAGTTCCCCGAACCATGCCCGAAGAAAAAGCCCACCGCCTGAATAATGGACATGACCGAGAACACAATACCTACAGCCGCCGTCGACTGGGTATTGATCTTTCCCACAAAGTACGTATCCGCCATATTATAGAATGACGTAACCAACATACTGATAATCGTAGGTACAGCCAATGATACTATCAGACGGGGCACCGGGGTGGTAGTCAGATAGAGATAATTATCTTTTGTCGAATGTCTCATAAAATTTTCACAATCTCTGCAAGCAGTTCATCAATGGTTTGCACAGTCACCGCTTCGCCGTTTACGGGGTGCAGTACAAAAGTACCGTCCCCTTTCAAATCTCCCGTTTCAATATAAACGTCCGACTCCACGTTTCGGTTTGCCAGAATACCATTTCTTTGCAAAGCTTTTCGCACCATAGCGTATTTTTGTCCATGCCCGACAATACGGATCTGGGAAGTATACTCATTGTTCACCCGGAACAATCCTGTCTCCAGATCAAACACAATTCCTTTACGGGCAAAGAAACTACTGAGGGTTCCATCCAGTGAGAGGTCTTCGGGAGTTCCGATAGTCACCCCGTTCGCCTTATCCATCAACCAGATTTTATCCGCAATCTGCAAGGCAAGTTCCAGGTCATGGGTAGACAGGAAAATAGTCTTATCCGTCTGCCGGCTCAGCTGATGGAGCAATTGCATCATTTCCACTTTACTCGGAAAGTCAAGGAAGGCAGTAGGTTCGTCCAGGATAATCACCGGAGTTTCCTGAGCCAGTGCCTTGGCAATCATCACTTTTTGTCGTTCACCATCACTCAGTGTATGTACCATGCGATGTGCCAGGTGAGATATTCCGACCAGATTGATAGCATGATCCACTACCTCTTTATCTTCTTTGGAGAGTGTTCCCCAGAAACCGGTATATGGACTGCGTCCCAGACCGATAAGTTCCACAGAAGTCATATTGCGGATGTCGCACTTTTCAGTCAGGACTACACTGATCACTTTTGAAAGCTGTTTGTCCGTATAAGAGCCAATCTCTTTTCCCTGTATACGTATTTCACCGGATAACTTCGGTTGAAATGCGGAAAGCGTACGCAACAATGTAGACTTCCCTACCCCATTTGCACCCAGCAGACAAGTCAACTCCCCGCTATTGATTCCGGCACAAATATCGCTTGCCACGACTTTCACATCTCCTTTACCGGGATAGCCAATGGATAGTTTCTCAATATGTATAGTTTCCTGTTTCAAGACCTCTTTATTTTCAATTCTCAATTATTCTTCCAGTTCCCCTTTACGCTTCCTGAAAAGCACGGATGCTACCACCGGAGCACCTACCAAAGCTGTCACCGAGTTCACCGGCAAAGCTCCTTCAAATCCCGGCATACGTGCTATGAGGTTGCACACCAACGCCAACGAAGCCCCTACCAGTAATGTGGCAGGCATCAGTATCCGATGGTCGGATGTATGAAATATAGCCCGACAAAGATGGGGAACAGCCAGACCGATAAACATAATCGGACCGCAATATGCCGTCACAATCGCCACCAATACACCTGAACAGGAGATCACCAACAGGCGTGCCCGCTTGATGTTCAGCCCCAGGTTCCGGGCATATCCATCGCCCAGCAGCAACAGATTCATTGTCTTTATCAACAAAAACGAGAGTGGCAACAAGACCGCCATGATACAAACAAACAGTATCATCTGATCCCCCGACACACGGGCAAAACTACCCAGTCCCCAAATGACGTATGCACGAATATCTTCCTCCACACTGAAATATTTCAATACGCCGATAATGGCACTTGCCACATAACCGATCATCACACCGATAATCAGCAGCGTCACATTTCCCTTTACTTTCTGTGAAACGTATACGATAAGCGCCATCACGGACAGTGCTCCGATAATAGCTGCAATGGACAACGCCACTTCTCCCATATATCCGAGCTTGCTCAATGCCACACCGCCCATCGCTCCCGATAGCAATACCACACAGGCTACTCCCAGGCTGGCACCCGAACTAATACCCAATACGGACGGTCCTGCCAGCGGATTCCGGAAAACCGTCTGCATCTGTAAGCCACTCACCGATAGCCCTGCTCCCGCCACCAATGCCGTCAATGCCTGCGGCACACGGGATTTCCAAATGATGTTCTGCCAGATAATGGACTCATCCGTATTCCCCCATAAGATGTTCCAGACGGAACGAAAAGGAATATGGACAGAGCCTAACAGCAGGTTCAGCAAGAAAAACAGGAATATGGATGCCAGTATCACCAGCATCAGGAGCAGTGTCGGTCTTTTCATTGCAAACGTGCGTAGTATTTCGGTTGGTAATCAGGTAATAAATCGGGGTGGAACGCATGGATCAGATCTTCCAACACTATTTCCGGTTCCATCGGCATACTTTCGTAGAAAGGTTGCTCGCGCATATTACAATAAATAACGCCTTTGTCACGGAATGCACGGAAGTCGGCATAACGGGGATCAAGAGACTTCAAAGCGTCATAAGAGAATGTACCGTCATAACTATTCACAATACGCCAGTAATCAGCACTCTCCGCCTGGCTGTATACTGTTTCAAAATCCAGTGTAACACCACCGGAACGGGGATCGTCCTTCAAGAAGTAATCGGCTCCCGCATCACGGAACAGTTCGGCCAGGAAGCTTTTACCACCTACTGCATACCAGTTTCCTCCACGTATCTCACCGCTGAATACCACCGGACGCTTCTTCACATTGGCGGCCAGTTGTTTCAAGTCATTATAATGCTTTTCTATAGCAGCAAACTTTGCATTCGCCTCCTCTTCCTGTCCAATAAACAAGCCGATGAATTTAATCCATTCCGCCTGTCCCAGCGGAGTCATTTCCTTATATCCCAGGTGCGGAACCAAAGGTATTCCGATTTCACGCATCGTATCATATCCGCCACGTTTGAAAGGGGAGATAAAGATGACATCCGGATTCACACTCATGATCACTTCATTATCAAAGTTGCCTTCAATTCCTATTTTGGCAGTCTTACCCGATTTCAAGCGCTCATTCATCTCTTTGTTGAACAAATGGCGTGTACTGGTTATACCCACCACCTTATCGCAGGCTTCCAGTTTGATGAAATTGGATAATTGTAAAGAAGTCATGCAAATAGCACTGCGCACAGGTGTTTCGATCACCGTATAATCAGAAGGAATTCCTTCGGGTTTTGTTCCCCGGGGCACCAATGCATAATGGAAAGTATTACTACTTTCATTTTGAGGATCACGCAAGTCTACCAAGCGGACATGATTGGGGAGATATTTCACTTCAAACCCTTGGGCATAAACCGGATAAATAGAGTCTGTGGCTGATACGGAGGCTGTGGTAGCCTGTAGATCAGTAGAATTTTGTTTATTTTTCGGGCCACAAGCCACACATAAAAGACTTAAAAGGGAGACAGTTATTGCAGTAGTTCGTTTCATGACAATAAAAAGGTATAGAATTCGAGCACAATATTCGTCATTTTTGGGGAGATACGCAAATACCCGTCCTATAATTTAACCGAATTTGTGCCCGAACACCTCTTATATAAGAATGTCTAAAAACTCATCAGATCATTCAATGCTTCGCTCATGCTGGGATGCGTAAATATATAATCACGCAAGAAAGTATATTCTTGTCCCGTTTTCATTACAATAGATACGATATTAATGATCTCATTTGTTTCCGGTCCGAACAGGGAACAGCCCAGAATCTTATTTGTATCGGCATCTACTACTACCTTAAACAATCCGTCAGTCTCACCTAAAGTACGTGCCCGCGGAATGGCTGCTACGGGAAGTGTATTCACCCTTATATTCAGTCCTTTCTTACGAGCCTCCATTTCACTCAGTCCTACACGTGCCAAAGGAGGGTCCATAAATACCGAATAACTCACAGGCTCACGGTCGTCCGTACGCCGTTCTCCTGCACCAAACAAATCCTCACGGATAATGCGGTAATCGTCCAATGAAATATAGGTGAATTGTAATCCGCCTTTTACATCACCAATGGCACGGATGGCCGGATTAGTAGTACGCAGCCACTCATCTACCATAATGGCTCCCCGTTCATTCACTTTCACGCCGGCAATTTCCAGATTCAACCCCGAAGTACTCGGACGACGCCCTGTTGCCAATAAGATAGCATCTCCTTCCAGATGATGGATTTCATGAGTTACAGCATCCTCATAAATCACTGTTGCACCGTCCACGGATTGTACTTTCGCGTTGAGATGGAAAGCAATACCTTTCTTTTCCAATACGGTCTGTACGCTGGCGGCAATATCCCTGTCTTCGCGGCCAATCAGTTCCGGATACCCTTCGAGTACCGTCACCTTCGAACCGAAAGAGGCATACATAGAAGCAAATTCCAAGCCGATATAGCCCCCACCCACAATCACCAGCCGTTCGGGAAGTTCTTCCAATTCCATAATGGAAGTGCTGGTGTATACGCGGGAATTCTCTTTTATTCCATCAATAGGTGGTACGATGGTTTCTGCACCGGTATTTATAAATATCTGAGAAGACTGCAATTCAATTACTTCCGTCTCCGTCCGTACTTCTACCACATCAGGACCGGCAAACGATCCGACACCTGTATACACCGTCACATTAGGATTATCAGCCAGATTATGATAGTTCTTATTCCGCAGGAAGGAAGTCACCTCTTCTTTACGACCAATGGCCTGACGATAATAGTCCTTCTTCTCTTCCCACGTAGCCTTTACCGGAGTTTCCTTAGCCAGATGTACCAACGTCTTTGTAGGAATACAGCCGATGTTGATACACGTGCCTCCATACATACGATCTGAACGTTCTACTATGGCAACCGTCTTCTGACGTTTTGCAAATTCGGCAGCCAGGGTCTTCCCACCCTTGCCGAAACCAATGATAATGGCATCATACTTTTTCATATCTTTATTTTTTTAATTGTTCCAGTACGCTCTTCGCACTGTCTGCTAATATAACAATTGCGCCGGCCAAAATGGCTGTATCTTTTATAACTAATCTTCCTGCACCGGTCAATAAAGGAAAACCGAACTCTCCACTGCCCAGATTAGGCACCCATACTTCGGGTGTGGTGACAAGGAAAGAAAGTGTTCCGAGAGTCATGATAATAGCAAGTCCCGCACCTACCAATCCTACTTTCGGCCAAAATATACCGAGGAATGTAAGGATACCGATGCTCATAATAAGAATACCCAATCCGTGAGAAAAACCATACGTATTATTCTCCTTGTGCCACTCATGCTTCGCGGCATCAAATTCTCCTTCTTTCAGCTTATACTCTTTATAGTCAGGAGCATCGTGTGTATAGAAGAAGCTCATGAAAGGGCTGTTTGCCACAAAAGGTACGATGCCTTCCGCTTCATAATTCCAGAACTTCAATCCGCCGATCCAAACGAAAATAACCAGAATTGCCACACGGATAAGATTGATACCTAACTTTTGAGTAGATGCAGTCAGTGTCAGGGCTGCTACGAACATAGATTTTAATTTTGTTTCCATACGATTATTGCATTAATGAATTGTTTTATTTTTCTGATGCAAAAATCGGGGTTTATGTCGGGGTGTGAAATGGCAATTCCACCGTATCAGTTGGCAATATTTCCCGTTGTGTTCAATTTACGGAAATTCGATACACTTTCACCGGTCATTTTCTTGAAAAAGCGGCTGAAAGTGGACAAATCCTCGAAGCCCAGCAGTTCGCTGATTTCCTTGGCACTTTTAGGGGTATAGAGCAGTAATCTCTTGGCTTCCGACTCTATCCGTTCATGAATAATGCGCAACGGAGAAGGCACTCCGCAGGAGGCAAACAAATTGGAGAGTGTCTTTGGGGAACGGAATAACAGGTCGGCATAATCCTGCACCTGCTTCTTTTCGCGGAAGTGCTGGTCAACCAGAATATAAAAACGGCGGACGATATCAAAGGCTTTTTCCTGTTCCGGCGTGACGCCACACTTTTCACGGGCAATGCGGGTACAGGTGATGATAAAACGTTTGAGAATGATACGTAACATTTCCTCTTGCAGATTATCGCGAACAGCGGACTCCTGCCGGAAAATACGAATAATGTCATTCAGGTTGGCGGATTGTTCCGGCGAAAGTTTCAGTTTCATCACCCGGGAAGAACCATGAAAAAGGAAACCGTTACAGGATACTTCGTCATCATGACCGAATATACAGTAGAAATTGCTGTTGAACAGGAAAGTGAGGTACTCTCCCTCCACCGATTTAATTTCAATATGTTGCAAAGGAGTAAGACTTATGATTTCGTCCTGTTCCAACTGTATGGGAATATGGTCTATCTCCAGAGTCAAGTTTCCACTCCGTACCCAAATGAACTTATATAAAGTAGTATCCTGTTGCAGTGCTTTATTTTCGTGGAAACAAAAGGTCATTGCCAAGTTCCCGTTCAGGCGGGTATTTAATTGATAATCTATCATGATATTAAAAAGTTAGAGTTCTTTGTCGTATGCCGAAGTACAAATATACGCTATTCCGGAAGCTAATGCAAATAAAAAGAAGCAATCTATTTCATCATCTCCGCTTTTCGTAACGCCCTACCCCATGTAAGGTTATATTTCGTTATAACTATATTTCAGTTTATGAGTAGAATATACAATCCCGTCCCTAATAAAATAGAGCAAGCCATATTCTTAAAAAGCATTTGAATAACGACTACACAGATACCCGATAGTATTTCCGGAGTGCCGTATGAAGGTGATAGAAAATCTAGATCTTTATAGCAATAGACTACCAACATACCGAATATGGCCGGAGGTAGTACTCTACCTAAATAGTTTACATATTGGGGAGTGTGCGCAGAAGACCTGAAAACCCAGAAAGGAATCCAACGGGTAAGCTGTGTGACAAGCGCCACGATGAATATAGTAACAATTTGTTCTGTGACCGTCATACCAATTTCTCCTTATCCTTTGTAGTCAACCAACGCACCGTAAAAATAGTAGTGATAATCAAAATGGTAGGAAGCATGAAATATGTCTTGCCAAAAAGTAGAAGACATCCCCCCGCAACCACTAATCCTAATATGGAACTGCCGTGTGTGCGTTCTTTTTGCCACTGGCTAATAAATATCACGATAAACAGGGCTGTCATTACAAAGCCCACTCCCTTGATGTCCACAACGGCTTTACAAGCAGAAACTGCACCAACAACAGTACCCCCTATCCATGATATATAAAGATACAACGAAACAAATAACATGAACCAATTCCGGTCTGTTCCCGGAGGCACATCTGTCATATAGTTTAACGAAAACGCTTCGTCTATCAATCCGGAAACAGCCCATAGTTTCTTTCTTCCCATTCCCCTATACTTTTCCAACATGGATATTCCATAAAACAGATGTCTTCCGTTCACTATCAGCGTCAGTAACAAGGCATAACCGGGATTGAACGTACTAAGCAATAAGCTGACGGTAACAAACTCCATTGAACCGGCAAATATAGTAGCCGCCATGCAGATAGGCCATATCATGTCAAAACCGCAGGAACGCATATACACCCCATATCCGACACCAAGAAAAGCTATACCAAGCATTACCGGAAATGCTTTTGTCAGTGCCAGTTTACGTGCATTATGAAAATCTTGATTTTTATTATTCAGCATATATATCGTATCTATAACTTCGTATTTGTTTTTTATTCATATACATTTGTAACAGTTTGCAAATATACAAAAAGTGCCATTCATGGGAGATGATGAGCCCACTTTTTATTGTTTTTCAGTGAAATAAGACGGTCTGCCCGGCGCTGAACCCGACCAATCGGCAAAGGTTTTCCATGTACAGCATTTCACGGAAACAGGGAAACCGCGCAACTGCCTTTGATCCGCATTAATTTAAAAACACTCTATTGTAAAATCATAGGAATTGTATACAAAAACAGCTTATTATTCTCTTTTTTTTCGTCGCTTTTTATTTACCATTCCCGTGAAAACAGAAGAGATGAACAAATTGTAATCATCAAAAATAAATCACAACAAAGTTAACAACCCTATTAATAACAATAAACAGCGTTTTTAAAGAATAACAGGAACGTTTTTAAAGAATGTATCCAACGTTTATTAAAAACGTAAAAGGGGTACTTAAAAGCAAAAAGCGATAAATACAAACAAAAAAGGCGATAATCCTTATGAGGAAGTATCGCCTTTATCGTTTTTCGTATGTAATTATTCCAAGAACGGATATCCCAATTCTAAACAATAAAATTATATTACTAAAAACAAGAAAACCGGCAGTAATAATACATATCCGCCAAAGTCCGGAAAAGAAAGATTAGATTTTATCATTTGCTAAGTTTTTTAGGTTTACTATTAAAGTTATGTTCTCTTCAAAGCCCTACAAATATACTACATCAAGAAGGAGAAATCAAGTCTTTCAACCGTTTTTTCCAACAGTTTTCAGACTTTACACGCTAACCTTTTCTCGTACAGGTCTTTGCTTCATTGAACGGCAGACAAGTATATTGATAGCATCAAGTTGGCAAGCAAGCTATTATTGCATTCGGTTCATTAAAAAGTACCGTTGCACCAGAGCGTTTGACTTTAGTAAGCAAGAAAAGATAGATAAACAAGAAATCGGGTTTTATTTTGTTTTATATTCAGAAAATCCCCAATTTTGCACTCCCCATAAAAGTTATTATGGGGAGGTGCTTATCACTAAACACTAACCATTAATCACTAACAAAATGTCCAACCCCGTCATATTCGTATCCCTCGGTCCCGGCGAACCGGGCCTTATCACCCTGAAAGGCTTGAAAGCCCTGCAAAATGCCGATTGTATCTTTTGTCCTGAAACTCGCACCACAAGCGGACGGATACTCTCGCGTGCTGCCGACATACTGCATGCACTGAATATTCCAAATACCACCCTCTCCCGCTTTGCATTGCCTATGAGTAAGAACCGGGAACAGGCTTTCGCAGCTTACGATAAAGTGTATAGCGAAGCTTCCCTTCTTCACAAAGAAAATAAAAAAGTCTGTATCGTTGCCGAAGGAGATGCAGGTTTCTATTCTTCCGTACACTATATCTTTGAGAAACTGCAAGCCGACAATATTCCTGTGCAACACATTGCCGGTATCCCCGCCTTCATTGCAGCAGGTGCCTGTGCAGGACTCCACATTGCCAGCCAGGAGGAACGCCTGACCGTTATTCCCGGTATCATTACCGCCGAAGAAATAGAGAAATATATGGAGGAAAAGACTACCATTGTCATCATGAAACTTTCTCAATGTACCGAAGAAATTCACCGTTGCATCCATCTCCATCCCGAATATAACTATCATTATTTCGAGAATATAGGCACGGAAAAAGAGAAATACCTGCATGATACAGAGTTGATTTCGGCACTCTCTTTCCCTTATTTTTCACTATTAATCATACGCCACAGCACCTTCTGAGGCGCATTTAATACTATTTCGCACATCATTGGATTAATTTTCACAAAAATGCCTTACCTTTGCCCACTGTGTAATACAAAAGATTTATAGACATGAAAAGACTTACATTGTATATGTTTATGCTCGTACTGAGCATTGGTTACGTTTCGGCACAGGGGAAAGCTGATATTAAGTTTGATAAGACCTCACATAACTTCGGTACGTTTTCTGAAAATGATCCGGTAGTAAGTTGTGTATTCACATTCACCAATGTGGGCGATGCTCCGCTGGTTATACATCAAGCCGTAGCTTCCTGTGGATGTACAGTTCCCGAATATACCCAGGAACCCGTATTGCCGGGCAAAACCGGAACCGTTAAGATTACTTACAACGGAACAGGCAAGTATCCGGGACACTTCAAAAAGTCCATCACTTTGCGCACGAATGCCAAAACAGAAATGATGAGACTCTTTGTAGAAGGAGATATGACACCGAAAGATGCAAAATAAGCATCTTTATATATAAGAATAAAGGAGAATTTTTCAATTCTCCTTTTTTTTTGCTTTCTTTGAAGCTGATTTGGATAAAATAAACAATTAATTGACGACATAATAACTATAAAACATAAAAGCAATTAAGAAACTATGAAACAAGAAGAAGAGAAATTGACCGGTCTACCGGAAAATGCATTCCGTGAACTGAAACCGGGCGAGGTCTACAACCCGTTGATGAGCCCTGACAAGAAGTACCCGGAAGTTAACCTTTGGTCTGTATTATGGGGTATCGCTATGGCTATCCTCTTTTCGGCTGCGGCAGCCTATCTGGGATTGAAAGTAGGACAAGTGTTCGAAGCAGCCATTCCTATTGCAATTATTGCCGTGGGCGTATCAGGCGCAACCAAACGTAAGAATGCGTTAGGAGAAAATGTCATTATCCAATCCATCGGCGCCAGTTCCGGCGTTATCGTGGCAGGTGCCATCTTTACCCTGCCCGCCTTATACATTCTACAAGAAACTTATCCGGAAGAAATCACAGTTACTTTCACCCAAGTATTCATCAGCTCTCTGCTGGGAGGTGTGTTGGGTATTCTCTTCCTCATTCCGTTCCGTAAATATTTTGTAAGTGATATGCATGGCAAGTATCCTTTCCCCGAAGCAACAGCTACCACACAGGTACTGGTATCGGGCGAAAAAGGCGGAAGCCAGGCCAAACCGTTGTTGCTGGCAGGTATTATCGGAGGTTTATATGACTTCATCGTTGCCACATTCGGCTGGTGGAACGAAAATTTCACCACACGCGTATGCGGCTTTGGTGAGATGTTGGCTGATAAAGCAAAACTGGTATTCAAAGTGAATACAGGTGCGGCCGTACTTGGTTTGGGCTATATTGTAGGTCTGAAATATGCTTCTATCATCTGTGCCGGTTCACTGGCTGTATGGTGGATTATCATTCCGGGAATGTCTATGATTTGGGGTGACAGCGTGCTGAACCAGTGGAATCCGTCAATTGTGGCTACCGTAGGCAGCATGGCTCCCGAAGAAATTTTCAATTACTATGCCAAGAGCATCGGTATCGGCGGTATCGCTATGGCAGGTATCATCGGTATCATCAAGTCGTGGGGCATTATCAAGAGTGCTGTAGGACTGGCAGCTAAGGAGATGGGTGGAAAATCCAATGTAGAGGCCAGCATGAAGCGTACTCAGCGCGATATTTCTATGAAGATTATTGCTATCGGTTCTATTATAACGCTGTTACTGGTATTCTTATTCTTCTACTTCGATGTGATGCAAGGCAGTTTACTGCATACTGTGGTAGCTATTCTGCTGGTGGCAGGTATCGCTTTCCTGTTTACAACTGTGGCTGCCAATGCCATTGCAATCGTAGGTACGAACCCTGTTTCCGGCATGACGCTGATGACATTGATTCTGGCATCGGTAGTGATGGTATCTGTTGGCTTGAAAGGTCCGGAGGGAATGGTAGCCGCATTGGTTATGGGTGGTGTTGTGTGTACGGCACTGTCTATGGCAGGTGGTTTCATTACTGACTTGAAAATCGGTTATTGGTTGGGTAGTACACCCGCCAAACAGGAAGCCTGGAAGTTCCTCGGAACGATTGTTTCAGCTGCAACCGTAGGTGGTGTAATGATTATCCTGAATAAGACATACGGATTTACCAGCGGACAACTGGCTGCTCCGCAAGCTAATGCGATGGCGGCAGTTATTGAACCGTTAATGAATGGCGTGGGTGCTCCCTGGTTGCTTTACGGCATTGGTGCAGTACTTGCTATCGTACTGAATGCATTCAAAATTCCCGCATTGGCATTTGCATTGGGTATGTTTATTCCGTTACAACTGAACATTCCTCTCGTTGTGGGTGGTGCTGTGAACTGGTACGTAACCAGCCGTAGCAAAGATGCCGCTCTTAATGCAGAACGTGGCGAAAAGGGTACGTTGCTGGCATCCGGTTTCATTGCCGGTGGTGCGCTTATGGGCGTAGTCAGTGCAGCAATGCGTTTCGGAGGTATCAATCTGGTAAATGATGCCTGGGTAAACAATACGTGGTCCGAAGTACTGGCATTGGGTGCTTATGCATTACTGATAATTTACTTCATCAAGGCTTCGATGAAAACCAAATAATAGAAATACAATGAGAACAATTTTATTTATCACAGCACTGTTTATGTCAACTTTGCTATCTGCTCAGAAGCCCGTTGAGATACCCTTGTGGCCCAACGGTGCTCCTAATACAAATGGCCTGACAGGAGATCAGGAAGATTTGAACGGCGGCCGTGTGGCCAATGTCGTTAATCCCACCATCACGGTTTATCGTCCGGCAAAGCCGAACGGCATGACTATCTTGATGTGTCCGGGCGGCGGATATGCCCGCCTGGCCATGAATCACGAAGGCCACGACATGGCATCCTGGTTCAACACACAAGGAATCACGTATGCCGTCCTGAAATATCGTATGCCGAACGGGAACCGCGAAGTACCCCTCTCAGATGCAGAACAGGCTATCCGCATGATTCGTCAGCATGCCAAAGAATGGGGTATCAACCCGAATCAGGTAGGCGTTATGGGAGCATCGGCAGGCGGACATCTGGCTGCTTCTCTCTCTACACTTTACAGTAGTGATGAAACGCGTCCGGACTTTCAGATATTACTTTATCCGGTAATCTCGATGGTACCGGGTATTACTCATGGAGGTTCGCGCAAGAACCTTCTTGGTGATAACCCGACCAAGGAACTGGAAGATGCGTATTCTCTGGAACGTCGTGTATCTCCCCGCTCTCCACAAGCTTTCATCGTACTTTCTGCTGATGATGGCGCTGTGCCGCCCATGAATAGTATCGGCTACTTCCTTGCTCTCAACCAACAGAAAGTTCCCGTTTCCATGCACATCTACCCCATTGGCGGACATGGCTGGGGCTTCCGTGATAACTTCACTTACAAACGCCAGTGGACAGAAGAACTGGAGAAGTGGTTGCGTGACGGGGTGAAATTCGAGAAAAAATAATTAATATATCAACTCATGAAAAAATTGACTTTTATCACCTGTCTCGTATTACTCCCCCTCGCCCTTCAGGCACAGGAAGACCGTTACGACCAGTTGACCAATCCGAAGTTGACCAGTATCAACAAGGAGGCTCCCCGGAGTACATTCACTTCTTATGCCACCGAAGAAGATGCTATCGTCAACGACCGGACGAACGGAGCCAGCCGCCTATCCCTCAACGGGAAATGGAAGTTCAACTATGTGGAAAACTTTGCCGACCGTCCCACAGACTTCATGAACGTGCGTACTGAGGTGAACCGTTGGCCGGACATCAATGTGCCGGGTAACTGGGAATTGCAGGGCTTCGGTACTCCGATCTACGTCAACCAGCCTTACGAGTTCTGTTCTAAGGGTTACGAACCTTATTGGGACAAGCCTAATCCACCTTATGTACCCAAAGAGTGGAATCCGACAGGTACGTATCGCCGCGATTTCGTTGTAGGTAATGACTGGGATGGAAAAGAAATCTTCCTCAGTGCAGACGGTGTGCGCGGTGCTGCTTTCTATTACATGAATGGCAAGTTTGTAGGTATGAGCAAGGATGCCAAAACTCCTGCCCGCTTCAACGTTACCGCCATGGTAAAAAAAGGCAAGAATATGATTGCCATTCAGGTACACCGTTTCTCGGATGCCAATTATCTGGAATGTCAGGACTTCTGGCGCATCAGCGGTATAGAGCGCGATATCTATCTCTATGCCACACCCAAAATCCATATTGCAGACTTCAAGGTAGAGACTCCGCTGGATCCTTATTACAAGGATGGTATCCTGCAACTGAAAGTGAAGCTTACGAACGAAAGTGATATAAAGTCTCCTTATGTAGTTTCCTATCGTTTACTCGATGATCAGGATCAGCAAGTGACCCAATCCTCTACCCGTGTGGAAGGTGATCAGAATGAAGTAGAATTCACAAAGAAAACCCTCCGTGGTGTAAAGCATTGGACAGCTGAAACGCCTAATCTTTATACACTCGTCATCAGCCTGAAGCGCACCAATGGCGAAGTAATAGAAGCTACCAGTTGCAAGGTAGGTTTCCGTACGATAGAGATTAAGGATAAGCAACTGCTTGTGAATGGCGTGCCTATCCTTATAAAAGGTGTGAATGTACACGAGCATAATGAATACACGGGACATTACGTTCCGGAAGATCTTATGATTAAGGATTTCGAACTCTGGAAAAAGTATAATGTGAACACCGTACGTACTTGCCACTACCCGCAACAGGAACGCTTCTACGAACTTTGCGACCAATATGGCATGTACGTAATTGATGAAGCAAATATTGAAAGCCACGGTATGGGTTATAACCTCAATGTAGGTGGTACTTTGGGTAACAATCCGTTATTCATGAATGCTCACCTCGACCGTACCATGAATATGTACGAACGCGATAAGAATCATCCGTCTGTAATCATCTGGTCATTGGGTAACGAAGCCGGAAACGGACTGAACTTCTACGTTACTTATAATACGCTGAAGATGCTCGATAGCCGTCCTATTCAGTACGAACGTGCCGGATTAGAATGGAATACGGATATTTACTGTCCGATGTACTCTTCTCCGCAATCTATTGAAAAGTATGCCCAGAATAAGGAAATGACTCGTCCGCTTATCCTGTGTGAATATGCTCATGCTATGGGTAACAGTCTTGGCAACTTCCAGGATTATTGGGATGTGATTGAGAAATATCCGATATTGCAAGGTGGTTGCATCTGGGACTGGGTAGATCAAGGCTTTGCCGCCAAGACCAGCGACGGACGCAAATACTGGAATTATGGTGGTGACTATGGCGATACCGGAACTCCTTCCGATGGCAACTTCTGTATCAATGGTGTAGTTTATCCCGACCGCAGTATAAAGCCCCAGACTATTGAAATGGGTAAGGTTTATCAGAACATTAAATTCATTAAGTTCGATCCGCAAACCTGCACGGTGCAGATACGCAATGACTTCTCATTTACTGATCTGAATAAATATGATTTCCACTATGTCGTTCGCGATCATGGAAAAGAGATTTATAAAGGTCAGATGGACAATATCAATGCTGCTCCGGGTAAGACAGCTACCAGTGCATTCCTGCAAGGTATTCCTAAAGAAAAGAATACTACGGGAGATGTACGCATCGAGTTCTATGCAACCATACGTAATGCAGAACCTTTCTTACCGGTTGGTACGGTAATCGCACGTGAACAAACTTATGTTCATCCGTTCTTTAAGAAAGAAGTGGTACGCATGGATCCCGCGAAAGTAGATGAAGTCTTTTCACAGGTTGTTTTCAGCGGTGATGATTTCAAGGCTACATTTGATAAACAAAGCGGCTTGCTGACCTCTTATATCTATAAGAAACAAGAGTATATCCATAACGGCCAGGGCCCGCAGCCTTTCTTCTGGCGTGCACCTACCGATAATGATTACGGAGCAAAACTTCCCACTCGTCTGAAAGCATGGCGCGAGGCCAGTTACCAGACACCTAAGGCAGAATCATTCAATGTTTCTAAAGATGGTGACAAGTCCATTGTAAAGGTTACCTATCGTTTTCCGCAGGTAGATGCGCAGTGGGAAATTACCTATAAGGTATTTGCCAATGGTATTATCAAAGTGGATAATCGCTTTGTAGCCGAAGGTACGGAAACTCCGATGATACCCCGTGTAGGTTTGCGCATGCAATTATCGGAAATATTAAACGACCTTACTTACTACGGCCGTGGTCCGGAAGAGAACTATCGTGATCGTCGCACTTCCCAGTTTATCGGAGAATATACTACTCCGATAAAGGACTTGTACGAACCGTACATCCGTCCGCAAGAAAATGAGCATCGTACGGATATTTACTGGTGTGCACTCACCACTAAACAAAAAGCCGGTTTACTCTTCATTGCCGACCGTACGTTTGAACTGAATGCTTCCAACTATCTGCTTGGAAGTCTGGATAGCGGCGAAACCATCGACAATGGTGCTCCACGTACCAACGAAACGAATCATCGTCACCTCACCGACCCACAACCCGTGAAACAGGTAGATATGTTTATCGACTATCGTATGATGGGTGTAGGTGGTGATAATAGTTGGGGAGCTATAGCACACGAACCGTATCTGATTCGGCCCGGCGTAGAAAATGCCATTGAATACGGCTTCTCCATCGTACCATTTGACAAAAAGGCGGATTACAAAAATTTAATCTATCAATATTAAATTTAATCTGTCCAAATTAAGGATTTATGAAAAGGATGTCGTACTTTTGCGACATCCTTTTTTATTTATATTAATAAACGAAAGAACAATGAAAACAATGATTACCCTCCTGTTCAGTGCGCTTTGTGTAGCTACTGTCAGTGCTCAGACAGATGAGAAAGACAACGCCATGCTGAACAATGGAATAAATTTTCTGGATATTCCTTACGTAGCACATACGTTGGAAGTTACTGATGGCGAAGAAGAACTTATCATTAATTGTGATGAAGTAGATTGCACCACCTTTGTAGAATATACTCTTGCTATGGCCCTCTCTCCTACCGAAGACGGACAGGTAGCTGAAGGCGATTTTGCTACCAATCTGCAAAAAATCCGCTACCGTGATGGAAAAATCAACGGTTATCCTTCACGCCTGCACTACATTGCAGACTGGGTAAACAATGGTGTTCGTAATGGTTTCCTGGAAGACGTAACAACAGCTTACAGCCCATACACCCAGAAAGTTTCTCTTTCCTACATGTCTTCTCATCCGGAACTGTACAAGCAGCTGAGTAAATCTCCGGAGAATGTAGCAAAAATGAAAGAGATCGAGAAGTCATTGAATGGTCAGGAATTTCATTATGTTCCCAAAGATAAGCTACCGTTTAATGGTCTGCCTTGGATAAAGAATGGTGATATCATTGCTATTACAACGAATACTCCGGGATTGGATGTGGCTCATATGGGTATTGCTTTCTATATTGATGGTAAACTTTGTTTATTGCATGCTTCTTCTAAAGAGAAGAAAGTGATGGTTTCTAAGGTTGCTCTGGGACAAATGTTGCAAAGTAATGATAATTGGACAGGAATCAGAGTGTTGAGAATGAAGAAATAAACTTTAGACATTTCTATAAAATGAATGCGGGAGTTTCGAACAAATCGAAACTCCCGCATTCATTTTTATCCAGTGCATTTCAGCATATTCAAGAATTTTTATAATGCTGCTTTAGTTTTTCGCGCAACTTCTTATTAACTGTAAGATTTCGTTCATCTATAGCATTTTCTCGTCCATCATATTTCACCGACGCTGTATATGAAGGGTAATCATCGGCCTTGCCTAAATTATTTTTATAGTGCAGTGCCCTTAGATTCAGCAAATTATCATCGCCACCTAATGACATTGGTAGTATATGATCAATAACCCATCCGAAGGGGTTATTTTTCCCAAAATTTATCCCACATAATCAATGCTCCGCAAGCATCTTTACGAAACATGGAATCATCCAATCCATCCACAGAACGGGCCTTCTTCCACACCAATAACTTTATATCTTCATCCATTGCAGAACCTTCATGTTTTTGTAAAGATAGAATAATTTGTATACAAGAACAAGTTTCTCAATCAGAAATCCTCAAGCATATAACAATGGTAGCAGGTTCTCATAATCCGTTCGCCCCTTCCGTATCTCCATCTCGTACTTGCTGAAAATTCCATTCGTATAAATATCGTTGCGCTTTTCTGTTCACAAGACACCACATATAGTTTTTCCTATGCCCGAAGCGGGTCTGGTCATATTAGTAGATGAACTCAAGAAATCATGAAACGAAGTTATTTTTTCATTTCGTTCTATTACTAAATTCGATTTCTCTATAATTATAGACAAACATTCAATAACGTTTTCTTTAGACGAATATTGCATCTTTCAAAATATTAGTTTTAAATGATTCTCTGAACAATTCTCTGAAATTGACGACATCAACTTTATAATTAATTAATTTCTCCAATTCCTCCTTAATAACGACTAAAGTAAAAAAGTCCGGCTCTTCCAAAATTACTACTACGTCCAAATCACTCGTTTCCTTTTGCTGCTTTCGAGCAAATCAACCAAAAAGGCCTAAAGTCTTTATGCCATATTTATCAGCAAAATTGACTTTAAATTTCCGCAATATATCAATGGCATCTGATGTATTCATAATCTAATTTACTACCATTATTTAATACTAAATACCAAATATAGCACTAATTATTTAACCAACAAGAAGATAAAAGAAAAAAGCCGGAATGAACTCAATGAATCATTCTGGCTTTTTTAATAAAACTGTAATATTTCGCATCTATTATTTCTTGCAACATCCTTTTATCTGTTCCACAATATAAGCCACATCTTCATCCGTCACCCAAGGACCGGCAGGAATACATAAACCCATATTAAA
>ENA-ORRA01000124-ORRA01000124.1-human-gut-metagenome-genome-assembly--contig:-NODE-124-length-82767-cov-11.844557_pt1 | contig 82767 bp, 90 predicted proteins | sample MGYA00242169_ERZ509122 | MGnify/ENA primary metagenome ERZ509122 (study PRJEB26280, sample SAMEA2338650) | human gut metagenome | biome: human gut; feature: human-associated habitat; material: faeces...
AGCGTATTAGCTCCTTCTTCCAACACTTTATAAGTAGGAGATGTATCGTCAGTATCATTACCGTCCAATCCCATCAAGCTCATCTTCAACTGATCGTAATCACGTTGAGCCAACTCCAACTTCTCCATAATAATGGCACGGAATTCTTCAAGTTCCGCATCCGAATATCTAGTCTTTTCTGCCATAACTTTACAATTTTAAAAGGTTAATCAATATAGTATTAGTCTTTTATCACATTCACGAACAGTGAGAAATCATCGAAGTTAAGCTCTGTAGCGTCTTTCACCTCATCTACAAGTTCAAGAGATGTGCCTAAAACCTGGTTACAAATATAAGTATTATATTCATTTACCGCATCATCTGTTTGCGTATTTTTCGAGATTGTTATTTTTATTTTGTCTGTAATCTCGAAACCGCTTGATTTACGTATATTCTGGATACGATTCACCAATTCGCGGGCAATACCTTCACGGCGCAACTCTTCGGTAACAGTCACTTCAAGCGCAACAGTCAGTTTGCCTTCGTTGGCAACCAACCATCCCGGAATGTCTTCACTGAAGATTTCCACATCCGTCGCTTCGATGACAGCTTCCGCTCCGTCCAAGTTCAATGTATATTTTCCGTTCTTTTCCAGTTCGGCAATAGCTTCCTGTGACATTTCTGCTACAGCGGCAGCTACGGCTTTCATTTGCTTGCCAAATTTCGGTCCCATCTTCTTGAAGTCACATTTCACTTTCTTTACCAGCACACCGGCGGCACCGTCTACGAACTTGATATCCTTCACGTTCACTTCGCTCATGATAAGTGCTTTTACTGCTTCGATGTGGGCACGTTGTTCCTCGTCCACTACCGGTATCATGATACATTGCAGTGGCTGGCGTACTTTGATGTTCACCTTGCGGCGCAAAGCCAATACCATAGAAGTTACGTCCTGTGCCATTTGCATACGGGCTTCCAGTTCTCTGTCTATCATTTCCGCGTTATATTCGGGGAATTTAGCCAGGTGTACGGATACCACATTGTCTCGTCCCGTTGCGGTAACCAAGTCCATATAGAGCTTGTCGGCATAGAACGGAGCGATGGGCGACATCAATTTGGCAACGGTTTCCAGACAAGTGTACAGAGTCTGGTATGCAGATAACTTATCCTGCGTAAATTCACCACCCCAGAAACGTTTACGGTTCAGACGAACGTACCAGTTGGAGAGGTTGTCATTTACGAAGTCGGATATCAGACGTCCGGCCTTTGTCGGCTCGTATTCGCTATAGCAAGTATCCACTTCTTTCACCAGTGTATTCAGTACAGAGAGTATCCAACGGTCGATTTCAGGGCGTTCAGCCATCGGCACGTCAGCTTCCTTGTATTCGAATCCGTCTACATTGGCGTAGAGGGAGAAGAAAGAATACGTATTATATAATGTACCGAAGAATTTACGACGAACTTCTTCGATACCGTCTACGTCGAATTTCAGGTTATCCCACGGAGAAGAATTGGTGATCATGTACCAGCGCAAGGGGTCGGACCCGTATTTCTCGATAGTTGAGAAGGGATCTACACCATTGCCCAGACGCTTGGACATCTTGTTACCATTCTTGTCAAGTACCAATCCGTTAGAGATAACAGCCTTGTAGGAGATGGTATCGAATACCATTGAAGCGATTGCATGGAGCGTAAAGAACCAACCGCGAGTCTGGTCCACACCTTCGGCGATAAAGTCGGCAGGGTAAACCTGATGGCTATCCAGCAGTTCTTTGTTCTCAAACGGATAGTGGATTTGTGCATACGGCATGGCGCCGGAATCGAACCATACGTCTATCAGGTCCGCTTCACGCTTCATGGGCTTGCCGTCTTTGGATACGAGGATGATATCATCCACATACGGACGGTGCAAGTCTATCTTATCATAATTTTCTCCATTGTACTCACCGGGTACGAAACCTTTATCCTTATAAGGATTGGACTTCATGAATCCGGCAGCTACGGATTTCTCTATTTCATTATAAAGCTCTTCAACCGAACCGATGCAGATTTCCTCGCTGTTGTCTTCCGTACGCCAGATAGGCAGCGGAGTACCCCAGTAACGTGAACGGCTCAGGTTCCAGTCATTTAGATTTTCCAGCCACTTGCCAAAACGTCCCGTACCGGTGCTTTCCGGTTTCCAGTTGATCGTCTTGTTCAGCTCTATCATGCGGTCTTTGCAAGCGGTAGAGCGGATGAACCAGCTATCCAACGGATAATACAATACCGGTTTGTCCGTACGCCAGCAGTGCGGATAATTGTGCACATGCTTCTCTATCTTGAACGCCTGGTTGTTGGCTTTCATCATCATGCAGAGACTTACGTCGAGACTTTCGTCCTGATCTGTCAGATTCGGATCGTAATCGTTCTTCACGAAACGACCTGCATATTCCTTATATAAGTCTACGTTTACGCGTTCTTTCACGAAGTTTTCGTCCAGTTCGTCCAATTTATAGAACTTACCGGTCAGGTCCACCATCGGGCGGAGTTCACCTTTCTTATTGATGAGTTGCAACGGTGGAACACCGGCGGCTTTCGCTACCTGGGCATCGTCGGCACCGAATGTCGGAGCGATATGTACGATACCTGTACCATCCTCCGTAGTCACATAGTCACCTGAGATTACACGGAATGCACCTTCACCCGGATTCACCCAAGGTATCAGTTGCTCATATTCCATACCTACAAGTTCCGGACCTTTATATTCTCCTACAATTTTGAACGGTATCAGCTTATCTCCCGGTTTGTAATCTTCCAGGGCGATGTCTTCCGCTTTCTTATTGAAGTGCGTGTAGAGCAAAGCTTTGGCAAGTACAACGGTGATTTTCTCTCCGGTGTATCCGTTGTAGCTTTGTACGGCTACATAGTCTATCTTCGGGCCTACGCAAAGCGCGGTATTTGAAGGCAATGTCCACGGAGTCGTGGTCCATGCTAAGAAGTACGGAGTTCCCCACTCTGCCATTTCCGGCTTCGGATTCTTCATCTTGAATTGTGCCACACAGGTCACATCCTTCACGTCACGGTAGCAACCGGGCTGGTTCAATTCGTGTGAGCTCAGTCCTGTTCCGGCAGCGGGAGAATACGGCTGTATGGTGTATCCTTTATAAAGATACCCTTTTGTATAGAGTTGCTTCAACAGCCACCACAAGGTTTCGATGTAGCGGTTGTCGTAGGTGATATAAGGATCGGTCATGTCTACCCAATACCCCATCTTGTGAGTCAGATCTTCCCATTCTTTGGTGAACTTCATCACATCTTTGCGGCAGGCAGCGTTATAGTCGGCTACGGAGATCGTTTTACCGATATCTTCCTTGGTGATACCCATTGCTTTTTCCACACCCAGTTCCACAGGAAGTCCGTGTGTGTCCCAGCCGGCTTTACGTTTCACCAGGAAACCCTTCATGGTTTTGTAACGGCAGAAAATATCTTTGATGGAGCGAGCCATTACGTGGTGAATGCCCGGCATACCGTTGGCAGAGGGCGGTCCTTCATAAAAAACGAAAGAAGGACAGCCTTCACGTTCTGTCATACTCTTGGCGAAAACCTGGTTCTCGTCCCATTTCTTCAACACTTCCGCGTTTACCTTTGAGAGGTCGAACTGCGAATATTCGGCAAACTTCTTACCCATCTTATTTGCAATTTAACTATTTACAATTTAACGATTAAGGAGGCACTTTGAGACGTGCTAAAGCGACCCTCCTTATTTTAAGGGTGCAAAGTTACAAAAAAGTTAGAGAAAAGATATTATTGAATAGAAAAAAACATATCTAAATGGAATGAGACAAACAGAATACGAATACAATATGCTATTTTTGCAAAAAATAAAAGGCTGATATTTATGGAACAATTAGATGTATTCGACTGCTCAAACGTGCTTATAGCAAGTTACTTCACCGATGACCGGGGATGTGCTCACGAGAACAGGGAACATACGCTCATTTATCTCTGTTCCGGAGAACTGGAAATTGAAGAACGGGGGAAGAAAACCGTTTTGCATCCGGGAGACTGCGCCTTTATGCGGCGCGACAACCGGATGTGGTTACAAAAGAAAGTTGAGGATGATAAACCGTACCGCTCTGTCGTGCTGAAATTTTCAAGGGCTTTTCTGAGAGAATTTTACCAGTCACTCAACCGTCAGCAACTCCCGACTGATTCCAAACGCGAAAAAGTAAGCCTGCGTGTACTGCCAAGCAACAGGCCGGATATCCGATCGCTGTTCGAATCGGTCATTCCCTATTTCGATGCGGGCGAAAAGCCATCGGAAGAAGTACTGAAACTGAAGATGATAGAAGGAGTCTACATCCTGCTCAACACTGATCATAATCTCTATGCTTCACTGTTTGATTTCGTCGAACCGTGGAAAATAGACATTCTTGACTATCTGAATGAAAATTATATGTGCGATCTCTCGATGGAAGAAATTGCGAGTTATACCGGACGTAGTTTGGCTACCTTCAAGCGTGATTTTGCCAAAATAAGCGATCTTACGCCGCAGAAATGGATTATCAAACGACGTTTGGAAACTGCACATGAGTTAATTAAGTCGGGGAAAAAGAAAGTAACGGAGGCTTGTTTTGATGTAGGCTTCAAGAATTTGTCGCATTTTTCCAAAATATATAAGGAAAATTACGGAGTTGCGCCATCTTGGTAAGATGAGCTTTATAACAAAATGTTTTGAGCCTCGTAGCAAAGTTGTTGCGGGGCTCTCTTCGTAAATTTGCACCCGAACATTAAAACATCAGAATCATGGAAGAAATGAATAAAATGAATCTCAGTCGCCGCGGATTCCTTAAGACGGCGGCATTAGCGGGTGCAGCATTGGCCATGCCCGGCGGATTAGATAACGTTTTTGCCGCCGGAACGAAACAACAACCGGAAACATCGGGCAAGGATACTGATGCCGCACATATTACGGGCCATCGCGTATTGGGTACCGGTAAGGCAGCCTTTGAGGTTTCGGCCCTCGGTTTCGGTGTGATGGGCATGACCTATAACCGCAGTCAGCATCCGGACAAGAAGCAATGTATCCGGTTATTGCATGAAGCGGTGGATCGTGGGGTGACACTTTTCGATACAGCCATCATCTACGGGCCGCTGAATAATGAAGAATTGGCAGGGGAAGCCTTATCTGAGTTTAAAGGAAAAATCAACGTAACCACCAAATTCGGACATGAAGTGATCAATGGCAAGGGAACCGGTAGACAAGACAGCCGTCCGCAGACGATTCGTCGTTATTGTGAGGAATCACTCCGTCGCCTCCGACTCGATTCGTTGCCGATGTTCTATCAGCACCGTGCCGATCCGAATGTATCAGCAGAAGAGGTGGCATCGACTATTGCCGATCTGATGAAAGAGGGCAAGGTACAACACTGGGGAATGTGTGAGGTCAGTCCTGAGACTATTCGTAAAGCCCATGCAGTATGTCCGCTCACTGCCATTCAGAGCGAGTATCACTTGATGCACCGTCTTGTGGAGGATAACGGAGTGCTTGATACCTGTCGGGAATTGGGCATTGGTTTTGTTCCATATAGTCCGATTAATCGCGGCTTTTTGGGCGGCTGCATTAACGAGTATACGGTTTTTGATTCGAACAACGACAACCGTCAGACTTTGCCGCGTTTCCAACCGGAAGCGATGCGGGCAAATATGCGCATTGTAAATACACTGCAAGCCTTCGGCCGTACACGGGGCATGACTTCGACGCAGGTAGCACTTGGCTGGTTGTTGCAGAAAGCGCCGTGGATCGTACCGATTCCCGGAACGACGAAATTGTCGCACTTGGAAGAGAACTTGCGCACGCTGGAATTTGCCCTTTCGCCTGAAGAGTGGGAAGAGCTGGAAAAGGCAGTTGCTACCATTCCGGTGGTGGGAGACCGTTATAATGCCGAACAGCAACGGCAGGTAGAACGTTGAGAAAAGATTCTACTCACTTTATTTTGTCCGATTCTATCGTTTTTACGCAATTTATACTTATTTTTGCCTGTCGCAATTATTTATTCACCCAAACAAAACATCAAAAACAATAGTATGGACAAAGATCTAAAAAAGGTTGTGGTGCTTCTGGCACACCCCAACATGGAAAACTCACAAGCCAATAAAGCCCTGTTTGATGCCATAAAGGATATAGAAGATGTGGCTGTTTTTAATTTATACGAGATGCCGGATGAGGATATCCTCAATATGGATGCATGGAGCCGGATTATATCTCATGCCAATGCGGTGATATATCAGTTCCCATTTTATTGGATGTCGGCACCATCTTTATTAAAGAAATGGCAGGACGGGATATTTACCTATTTGGCAAAAACTCCGGCAGTAGCCGGTAAACCTTTGTTGGTGGCTACCACTACCGGTTCTGAATTTGATGCGTACCGAAGTGGAGGAAGAAATCGCTTCACGGTGGATGAACTTTTGCGTCCTTATCAGGGTGGTGCTGTGCATGCAGGGATGGTATGGCAGACTCCTTTCGTGGTGTATGGTATGGGAACACCCGATGCGGAAAAGAATATTGCCCTGGCAGCGGATCTTTATAAAAAACGGGTGATGGCACTTATCGGGAAAGATAAATCGGAAGATAGCTGGTAAAGTGTAAAGTATCAGCCAAAACACTTGATTTTGCCTTTACGATGTTGTATCTTTGTAGAAGCTTTAAGCTGAGTTTTATTATAAACCTAAACCTTTAGTAAAATGGCAAAAGTTATTCTTTCTTTTTCGGAAACCTCTAAATGGTGCATTTATTTGACAGATATTTTATGTAAGATAGGCTGTCTGCCGGATAACTATAGGTGGTTCGCTCGTTAGCAAATTAAATAGATTATAGTTATTTCAGATGTTTGGCATCTGGAATAATAATAGGCAAAAAAGAAAATAAGGTGGTATTTCCTCACAAGGATTTGCCACCTTTTTTGTTGATTTATATTTGGGTTAGGGTTTAAAGCTCATTTTTGCGCTGTTAATAAACATTGGATACGTTCTTAAAAAACGTTCCGGTTATTCTTTAAAAACGCTGTTTACGGTTATTAATGGAATGTTTTATATGTTATGATTTCAGAATCTTCTTATCAATTGATTTATTCATCAAAAATTAAAAAGAACTATTTTTACATAGTGGTTTCCTTGCCAAAAACTATCAAACTAAAATATTTCTTCATTAGATATTATCTTTCTACTTTTGCATAAAACTTTATAATAATGGGACAATTTAATGAGTATATGGAGCGTCTTGATTTCTCTGTCTTCAAAAAAATATTTATAGAGAAAGGTAGAATACGTCGCTACAAGAAGAATGAATATTTCCTGAATAAGGGAGACAAACATTCCTATATAGGTTTTATTTTAGACGGAACTTTTAGATATACTTGTATTGACAATAATGGCAATGAACATGTGGTTGCCTACAATTTCTCTAATGAACCATTAGGAAATTATTCTGCATTCCAAAAGAAAGAATATGCCCTGCTGGATATACAAGCTGTGACAGACAGCGCTGTTTATTTGTTATCCCATTCTGATGTAAACGAATTCTATAGCTCAAATATGGAAGCACAACAACAAGGCAGAATCTTAGCCGAAGAGCTACTATATGTTGCATGGAATAATATTATTTCAGCGTATAGAGCTACTCCGGAAGAACGATATAAAGAACTCTTGCAAAGATGTCCAGACTTGCCCAACCTAATAACTCTTAAAGAATTGGCTTCGTATATAATGGTAACGCCCGAAACATTGAGTCGCATACGTAAAAGAATTCTATTGGAATAAGTCTTGACCTCAATCAAGACTTTTATTTTTTCTTCTGCTTAGTTTTGTCTCATATTACTAAAACAATAATAATATGGAGACAAAGAAAATACAAATTGATAACGATCTGTGTTCTAAATGTGGCAAGTGTGTAAAAGCCTGCTTGAAAAATGTATTATCCCAAAAGAGTAAAAAAGCAGATATAAGAATCTGGAATATCACACAATGCGACTCGTGTGGTGCCTGCATCAAAGTTTGTAGAAGAAAAGCCCTTGAAATAGAAGGTATATCTTTGAGTAAAAAGCCTTTCAGCGAACAAGTGAAAAGAAAAGGACTGGCATTCTCGCTCATACTTTTCCCCATGATGTTATTAGCAGGTTTCTTGATGCACCCACATTTGGAACAAATGAAGATGATATTTACTGCACAAGATTTAGTGGAACGTTTTCATTATAATTCTTATTATCACATCGGACATTTAATCGTCATGTTCTCAGTTCCTTTTATAATGGTTTCAATGATAGGTATCATGAATAACCTACAATCTTCTGGAAAGCTTTGGGGATTTTGGGGTTGTATCATTGGAGTGTTCGGGGCATTTATTTTAGCTGTAGATAAAGGAGCTCTATGCCTGGTTTTGTCGGCATTTGATACGCTTCCGGAAGCAGACTTTATCAAAATCAGTCCGTTTTTGCAAGTCATTGTTGATAAGGCAGGATTGTTGAAGGTTTGTTACCTACTTCCCCTATTACCTATCGGTGCAGTCATTCAAGGTATAGGATTAATAAAAGAAAAACGCATAAAGAGATGGCAGGGTATATTGATGATTGCAGGCTTATTGCTCCTGAACAACCCTGACATAGAGTTAATAAGCACTATTGGAACATTATTAATGTGCTTTGGATATTTCCCTATCGGTATAAGGGCTTTGCACAATACATTATGATTAAAGGAGATTAACGAATAAGTAAGCCATAAAGTGTAAAGTAAGATTTTCTAAAATGTTTCATATTCTCAAATAAACGTTTTCTGCCCATAAATGCCCATTTTAGAAAAGCCTTATTTGTAATATAGTAACATCCCCAATATAAAAATAGCAAAAGATAATATGTAAATAGTCCACTAAATGAAAGGAACAAGAATATGAAAACTAAAGATGAATGTATTGCTGTGCTTAAGCAATTTAAAGAAGAATTTGCTTCCAAATATGGTATTCGTTCTATTGGTATTTTTGGTTCTGTAGCTCGCGGAGAAAATCATCCTGACAGTGATGTGGATGTATTTGTTGATTTAGAAGAAGCTGACCCTTTTATCATGTTCGATATCCGTGAGACTTTACAGTCGTTGTTTGGATGCAAAGTTGATTTAGTTCGCTTACGGGAAGGATTAAGAACTTTATTACTTAAAAGAATAGAACAAGATGGAATTTACGCCTAAACTGAAAGAGGAAATTATTGATAAACTGGAGCATATCAAACTCTTTTATTTAGAGTATTCTCAAGTTCTTTGACGAAAAATAATAGGTTTACGTAATATTCACTACCTTTGTCGCCAAAGCAAAAACATTGCATGTGAAAAGGTTACTTTCCAACATCGTAAAGTATGTACTGATAGTAGTATTTGTTTATTACTACGTAGGAAACACAGCCTTTGTCCATACACATGTAGTCGATCATTTCCTCGTAACTCACTCCCACCCCTACCTTCCGGGTATGCATCATTCGCACACAGAAGCACAGTGGGAAACCGTCTCCTGGTTCAATTTATTATGTCTGGACAGCTCGCATGAGTTACCGATAGTTCCCTTTATTTTATTTTTCCTAAGTTTCATCTTCTTGTTGCATGGAGCAAACCGGATTGTTCGCACAGCCCGGTCTTTCCATTTACGTTCTCCACCCTGTCATGTATGCTGAGAACAGATTTTGTTATTTAAGTTTCGTATGTAGCCTGAAAGGCAGAGCATATGCGAAACCTTAATCTGTTATTCCCAAAATACATGAAGAAAAACGAGTTCTTATCATAACGACAAAGAAATGAAATACATATATTTATTGTGCCTGACCGGCATGATGTGCTATGCTTGTACCAGTCAGCAAAAAGAACAGGAAAACCAGGAATTTTCTGTCTCAGGAGATACTATTGTGGTATCTTCGGAATCCCCCATCGCCAAGAAACTGAAAATAAGCGAAGTTCAGAAAGAATTGCATGAAACGACATTCACAGTTTCGGGCATCGTGAAAGCCATCCCCAATCATTATGCAGAAATAGCCTCTCCGTTTGCAGGACGGGTGACGCGCTCCTTTATCCGTCTGGGACAAAAAGTGGATAAAGGCAGTCCCTTGTTTGAAATCAGTTCGCCCGACTTCTTTGAAACCGGAAAAGTCTACTACCAAGCAAAGCAGGAAATGGAACTGGCTTCCAAGAATCTGCGCCGCGAACAGGACTTGTATGCACACAAAGTAAGTGCGCAAAAAGAAGTGGAAGAAGCTGAAGTGAACTATGAATTGAAAAAGAAAGATTATGAAAACGCACTGGCTGCCCTGAAGGTATTCCAGATAGAACCGGACCAGTTAGTACTGGGTCAGCCTATGATTGTCCGCTCACCCATTTCCGGTGAAATAGTGAAGAATAACATTGTAATCGGGCAATTCATGAAAGACGATGCCGACCCGGTGGCCGTGGTAGCCGATCTGAATGAAGTATGGGTAGCTGCCAATGTGAAAGAAAAGGATATGTCCCTGCTCTCTTCACTGAAAAAGGTGGAAATATCCCTGGTCTCGCAATCGAACCAGACCTTCAGCGGCACAATCTACCATATCAATGAAATGCTGGATGAAGACACACGTTCGGTAGAAGTATTAGTGGCATGCGATAATAAAGAGCGACTGATGAAGCCTGCCATGTATGCCACAGTGAAACTGACTGACGAACCTGCTGAAAGCATTCTGATCCCGACTTCTGCCATTTTGCAGGAAGAAGAACAGGCGTATGTACTGGTCTCTTCGGGCAACAATAAATTCCTGAAACGGAAAGTAGAAACTTCTGCTACGGACGGTGACAAGAGTGTCATCACTTCCGGCCTGCAATCCGGAGAAAAGTATGTTTCGGACGGTGCTTTCTATCTGCTGAACGCCAACTAAACACCGGAGTTACATAGTATGAAGAAGTTGATTTTTCTGGCGATACATCGTCGAGGACTGATGTTCGTATTGTTTGCCTTCATTGCCGTGGTGGGTTACTATTCATGGACAAGACTGGCAATAGATGCTTATCCGGATATTGCGGATACCACCGTACAGATTGTGACACAAGTGCCGGGACTGGCTGCCGAAGAGATAGAACAGCAAATCACAATTCCCATTGAACGGGCCGTAAACGGTCTGCCGGGACTGAACGTGATGCGAAGCAAAAACACCTTCGGACTGAGTACCGTGGTACTGGTGTTTGATGACGGAATTGATGACTACTGGGCACGCCAGCGTGTGCAGGAGCGCTTGGTAGATGTAGAATTACCTTATGGTGCCGTACCGGGGCTGAATCCCCTGACCTCACCTACCGGAGAGATATTCCGTTACGTCATTGAAAGCGATAATCTGGACCTGCGTGAGATCACCGATTTGCATAAATGGGTGATTATCCCCCGGTTGAAGCAAGTGACAGGCGTAGCCGATGTAAGCAACTACGGTGGCATCACTACCCAGTATCAGATCGAGCTGAATCCACGTAAGATGGAAGAGTACGATATTTCCCTTTCTGACGTGACCGAAAAAGTTGAAATGAACAATGTGAACGCCGGAGGAAGTATGTTGAGCCGGGGTGATCTGAGTTACGTGATTCGCGGTATCGGTCTGGTGAAGGATTTGAAAGATTTAGGACGTATCGTTATCAAAACGGATAATGGAGTACCTGTGTATCTGGATGATATCGGAAAACTGAAATATGGTAGCCTGGAGCGCAAGGGTGTACTGGGCTTTTATGATGGCAAACGTAATTTCTCTGACGGCGTAGAAGGCATCGTGCAAATGTTGCGCGGTCAGAATCCCTCGCAAGTGCTCGAAGGAGTACATGCCGCTATTGACGAACTGAATAACGAAGTACTGCCCAAGGGTACACACATCCATCCTTTTATGGATCGCACGAACCTGGTAGATATGACCTTACACACAGTTTCGCATACACTGTTTATGGGTATGATCCTGGTGATATTGGTACTGATTCTCTTTTTAGGAAGCTGGCGGGGTGCATTGCTCGTTGCCGTCACTATTCCCCTATCGCTACTGATAGCTTTTATCCTGATGCACGTGACGGATATACCTGCCAACCTGCTTTCATTGGGAGCTATTGACTTCGGTATCCTGGTAGACGGCTCTATCGTGATGATGGAAACGATTCTGAAGAAGCGTGAACGGCATCCCGATGAAGTATTGGAAGAAGATTCCATCTTACGACGTACAACGGAAGTCGCCCGCCCTATCTTCTTCTCTATCCTTATTATTATAACCGCTTATTTGCCCTTGTTTGCCTTCGAACATATCGAGAAGAAATTGTTTACACCGATGGCATATACAGTGGGATATGCACTGATAGGCGCTCTGTGTGTAGCATTGTTTCTAATTCCGGGACTGGCATATATGGCTTACCGTAAGCCTCGGAAAGTATATCATAACCGTTGGTTGGAAAAATTGCAGATGCTGTATCACGCACAAGTGGTTCGTGTAATTGACTGCCCGAAAGCCGTATTGGGAGTATTGGCAGGAATCCTGGTTTTAGCAGGTGTTTTGAGCTATACAGTGGGAAAAGATTTCCTTCCTCCCTTAGACGAAGGGGCTATCTGGATTCAGGTACAATTGCCTCCGGGTATCTCTATCGAGCGTTCCAAAGAGATGGGAGCTGAATTAAGAAATAAATTGGGGCAGTTTCCGGAAGTGTCGTACGTAATGACACAGGTGGGACGTGACGATGAAGGTGCAGAAGCCTTTTCCCTTTCGCACATCGAGTGTGGTGTAGGATTGAAACCTTACGATAGCTGGACTACAGGACGCAATAAAGCCAAGCTGATTGAAGCGATGAATGATACGCTCATGACCATGCCGGGATATTCGGTAGGTTTCTCCCAGCCGATTATTGACATGGTGATGGATCAGATAGCAGGTGCGCACAGTGATCTTGCACTGAAGATATACGGGGAAGATATCACGGAAACGCGTCATATTGCCGATAAAGTTGTCAATGTTATCAAGCAGATACCGGGCGCAACGGATGTTGCCGTAGACCAAGAGCCTCCCCTTCCCCAACTTCAGATTATAGCAGACCGTGACCGTATTGCCCAATACGGATTGAATGTCTCGGACGTGGCCGATCTGATAGAACTCGCCATTGGCGGCAAGGCCATTTCGCAAATCTTTGTAGGTAGCAAGTCGTATGACGTCATCTGCCGTTTCAGCGAAGAGACGCGCAATACACCGGAACGCATCGGAAACCTGATGCTGACTTCGGGCACAGGCGCCAAGATACCATTGAGCCAGGTCGCGGAAATCAAACTGACCACAGGGGCAAGCACCATTTCACGCGAGATGAATAAGCGGCACCTTACAATCCGCGTCAATCTGCGTGGTATCGACCTGACTTCTTTCTTGCAGAAAGCGAACAGGATGATTGATGACCAGGTGAAATACAATCACGAAGATTTTCATCTGAAATGGGCGGGACAGTTTGAAAACCAGCATCGTGCATACAATCGTTTGGGCGTAGTAGTTCCGTTGGCATTGGGCATTATGTTACTGTTATTGTTTGCCGCCCTCGGCAAATTCCGGCAGGCGGCTTTATTGATGTGTATCATTCCGTTGGCACTCTTCGGAGGTATGCTTGCATTGAATGTACGGGGAATGACGCTGAATGTATCTTCTGCTGTAGGCTTCATCGCACTGATTGGTGTAGCCATTCAGAATGGAGTGATTATGATTTCGCATATCAATAATTTGCGCGAACGGGGGCGCGACTTGCGCGATGCCGTGGTTACCGGTGTGCGCCATCGTTTCCGTCCTATTCTGATGACGGCTACTGTTGCTGTGCTGGGTTTGCTTCCGGCATCCCTGAGTACGGGAATTGGTTCCGATGTACAGCGTCCGCTGGCAACGGTTATTGTATACGGATTGCTGTTTGCTACTGTGGTGACACTGTATATTCTCCCCACTTTATATTATATGATGGAAAAAAAGGAAGATAAAAAGGATGAAAATGAAAAGATATAATATTGCGTTGTTTACCCTTATCGTCTGTGCCTGTTCAGTGCAGGCACAGACTGTAGAACCGATTACTTATAAGCAGTATATGCATAAAGTAAGTGCTGACAATCTGGAATATGCAGCGGAGAAGATGAATGTCAGTGCCGCACATGCAGATGTGATAGCTGCCAAGGTATTTGATGATCCGTCGCTCTCTTTTACTTATTCCAACAATGAAGATCATACTTTGCAAATGGGGCAAAGCTATGAACTGGAACTTTCGCAGAACGTAACTTTAGGAAGACGTACAGCCGGCATCAAGTTGGCACGCAGCCAAAATGAACTGGCGGAGATTGTGCTGGATGATTATTTCCGGAATTTACAGGCGGACGCCACCATTGCTTATCTGGAAGTAATGAAGCAAAAACAACTCAGTGACATCAAGAGAAGTGCATGGAGCAATATGTACGACCTGGCGAAATCCGATAGTATCCGTCTGGCATCCGGCAAGATCATGGAAGTGGAAGCGATACAAAGCAAGTTGGAAGCAGATATCATGTATAACGAGGTGCTGCAAGCTGAAACGGACTTAAAGCAGGCATATATGCAACTGTCCCTTTTTGTCGGAACCACAGTTACAGATACGCTGTTTCATCCGATAGAAGAACTGAAAAAGCCGGAACAGGTATTTGTGCTGAACGGATTGATTGAGGGAGCTATAGAACATCGTTCTGATTTACTGGCAGCTTTGAAGAATACGGAGGTTGCACGCCGCGAACTGATTCTGGCTAAGCGTGAAAAGCGTCCAGATGTGGAGTTTTCATTAGGATGGAGCCATAACAAGCGTGTGCGCAATGAAGAAGCACCTGCCCCGGCATTCAATGGAGTCAGTGCGGGGATTGCGATTCCTTTAAACTTCTCTTCTCTGAACAGAGGTGCGGTCAATGCTGCCCGTTTCCGTGCCCGCCAGGCAGAATTGCAATATGAGCAAATGTGCTTGCAGGTACAACGGGAAGTTATGGGAGCCTATCAGCAATTCCAATCGCAGGCACTTCAAGTTAAACATTACGAAAGCGGAATTCTGAAACAGGCGCAGGATGTGCTTGAAGGGAAAATATACAGTTATAACCGGGGCGAGGTTTCCCTGTTGGAAATACTGAATGCACAACGTACGTATGATGAAGTTCAGGCGCAATATATAGAAACGCTGTTTAATTATAATGCGGCACTCGTCGAGCTGGAACGCAGCTGCGGAATTTGGGATATAAAGGGATAAATTGTTGATAATATAAAAATGAGGGTATGTAAACTTTTACAATATCCTCATTTTTTGTATCATTGCAAATATAATTCTCTAAAGAACATACTATTATGAAAACTAGATTTTTATTATTTGCCGTATTTCTATTGGTGTGCAGCACTGCATTCGGTCAAGACAGTGATAATGCGAAGTTTATTGAGGTTACCGGAACTTCGGAAATAACCCTTGTGCCCGACGAGATTCATTATCTTATCGAGATTAAAGAATATTGGGAAGAGGAATTTGACGGAAAGTCCAAACCGGAGAATTATCGGACCAAAGTACCACTGACCGGAATAGAGCGAAATTTGAGAGCTGCCTTGCGAAAGATCGGGATTCCGGAAGACGCCATCCGTACACAAGAAGTAGGTGACTATTGGCGTGAACGCGGACTTGAATTCCTGGTATCCAAACGGTTTGATATCACATTGACCGATTTTAGTCAGATAGATGAGATTCTAAAGGTTATCGACACGAAAGGTATCAACTACATGCGTATCGGAGAACTGAAAAACAAGGATATGCAGGTCTATCGGCAACAAGGCAAAATAGAGGCACTGAAAGCCGCACAAAAGAAAGCTGAATATTTGGTGGAAGCATTAGGCAAACGCCTGGGAGATGTCATTCGCATTGTCGAACCGCAGGAAAGTGCAGGTTATTCCCGGTATTTTGCAGCCCAGAGCAATGTAAGTTCATCACAGGCAGAAGCTTACGATGCTTTCCGTACGATAAAACTGAATTATTCGATGCTGGTGAGGTTCGAGATAAAGTAGAATCGTACGGAAAGCAACGAAAGACTCTATTTCTTCATCCTCACCTCATACAAGTCATTCCTCCTGTCTTTCAGATTGCGCACACTGCCGTAAGTATGCAATTCATTCAATAAATCCAGATCCACATCGGATACCAGTATCATTTCTGTATTCGGTGTGGCTTCTGCACGCTTGCCATCCGTCGGGAATGCAAAGTCGCAGGGAGTAAATACACCTGACTGTGCATACTGAATATCCATATTGTGCACACGCGGAAGATTACCTACACTACCGGCAATGACAACGAAACATTCATTTTCGATGGCACGGGCATGGGCGCATACCTTTACACGTGAGTAGGCATTTTGCGTATCCGTCAGGAAAGGAACGAATAAAATCTGCATACCCTGGTCTGCCATAATACGGGATAATTCCGGAAATTCCACATCATAGCAAATCAGCACGCCGATCTTAGCACAGTCCGTATCGAATGTCTGCAAAGCCTTTCCGCCACTTAATCCCCAGCTTTTTATTTCATCGGGTGTGACGTGCAACTTCTCATACATCTCAAAACTACCATCGCGACGACAAAGGAAACCGACATTATACAAAAGTCCATCTTCTTTAATAAGCGGCATGCTACCCGTAATGATATTGATATTGTAACTGATAGCCAACTTTACAAATCGTTCTCTAATCTCTTCTGTGTAAGCTGCCAATCCGCGAATGGCCTGTGACTCCCCTTCATTATTGAATTTTGCCATCAGCGGGGCATTGAAGTATTCGGGGAAAAGAATGAAGTCACTCTTATAATCGGATACGGCATCCACAAAGAATTCTACCTGTTCAAACAGGTCATCCAGCGTTTGATAACTACGCATCTGCCACTGCACCAATCCTACGCGCACGGTGGTTTTCGGTGCAATATATTCTTCCGTAGGTTCCTGATAGTAAATGTTATCCCATTGCAACAGACAAGCATAATGCTTGGACTCTTCATCATTAGGCAGGTAATTGCGCATCACCTTGCGTACGTGGAAATCATTGGAAAGCTGAAAGGTCAATACGGGGTCGAAAATTTCTTTCTGCTTTACCTTATCTATATACTCTTTCGGGCGAAGTTGATCTGCGTATTTATAATAGTTGGGAATACGCCCACCGAACATAATAGCTTTCAGATTCAGAGTTTCGCAAAGCTCCTTGCGGTATTCGTACATACGGCGTGCCAGGCGAAGCCCACGGTATTGGGGATGAATAAAGACTTCAATACCATATAATATATTGCCTTTAGGATTATGGGTATTGAAGGTTTCTTTACCCGTCACCTGTGCATAAGTATGATCGTTCTTCACATCATCGTAATTCACAATGATGGAAAGTGCGCAGCCGACAATTTTTTCGTCTACCACGGTTACAATCTGTCCTTCGGGGAAAATTCGGATGAGTTTTTCAATTTGTTTGTGTGTCCAAAACACATCGCTGCCATCCGTATATACACGGGTGAATGATTGCGCCAGTTGCTCGTAGTCTTCTATTTGTAAATTACGCAACTGTACTTTGTTGATTTTCAATGAGTCCATAATGTCTCTTTTTTATACCAAAAGTTAAATCCGCTGCAAAGGTACGGTTTAAACTTATACATTGTCTCCCGGAATGCATATTTTTGTGAGAGACTGATTTTGCAATAAAAAAGAAATGAGGATTTAACACTTTAAGGATAAGAGTATTTTGCTTTTTTTATACTTTTGCATCGTTTTCTACAACTTTCAGTTTATTTCTTATTTAATTTTTTAAAATCATGGCTAAAAAGATGTTATTCCTGTTTGTGCTTTTGCTTTCCCTTACAGGAATGCTCAAGGCACAGGTAACTACTGCCGGAATGAGTGGTAAAGTGATGGCTGACGAAGAATCTGTCATCGGCGCTACGGTTGTAGCCGTACACGAACCTTCCGGAACCAGTTACGGTACTGTTACCAATGTAGACGGACGTTTCAGTCTGCAAGGTATGCGCTCCGGTGGTCCTTACAAGGTGACGGTATCTTACATCGGTTATCAGACGGCAATCTATACAGGTATCCAGTTGCAACTGGGTGAAACTTATTCATTGAATGTAACCCTGCACGAAGCTTCGGAATTATTGGGAGAAATCACTATTACGGCCAGTAAGTCAAAGTTCAGTGCTGAAAAGACGGGAGCTACTACCAATATTTCTTCTGAACAACTCACCACATTGCCCAGCATTAACCGCAGTATCAGCGACTTTACCCGCATCTCTCCATATGCGTCAGGAAACAGTTTTGGAGGCCGTGACGGACGCTCCAATACGTTCACGGTAGACGGTGCGAACCTGAATAACAACTTCGGTCTGTCGTCTGGTTTGCCAGGCGGTGGAAATCCGATTTCACTGGATGCCATTGATGAAGTACAGGTTGTGATTGCCCCATACGACGTGCGTCAGGCAAACTTTATCGGTGCAGGCATCAATGCTATTACGAAATCGGGTACAAACGCTTATAGAGGTAGCGCTTATATGTACTTCAACAATGAAGTGATGCGCGGTAACAAAATTGGCGATACTGATTTCGGTGCGCGTGCCGAAGAGTCCAAGACTGTTTACGGTGCTACATTTGGCGGTCCTATCATTAAAGACAAGCTGTTCTTCTTTGCAAATGTAGAGTATGAGAAGAGTCCGCAGCAAGTGATTACATGGCGTGCGGCAAAAGAAGGAGAAACTCCGAATAACTCTACGATTTCACGAACTACGGAAGCTGATCTGGCGGAATTCTCCCAGATTCTGAAAGACAAATACGGATACAATACCGGTTCGTTCACAGATTTCCCTGCCGATGTCACCAACCTGAAGTTGCTGGGACGTATTGACTGGAATATCAATCAGGGAAATAAATTGAGTGTACGCTATAACTTTACCAATAACAAAACCTGGGAAGCACCCAATGGAAGTTCGGGAAATACCGGGTATCGTTTGGCATACAACCGTGTTTCGGCATATTCCATGTCCTATGCAAACTCTTGTTATTCTTTGCAGAACATTGTAAACTCGGCTACTGCCGAATTGAACAGCCGTTTCTCTTCCAATATTTCCAATCAACTGTTGTTTACATACAGTGACATGAAGGATGAACGCGGTACGAACTCCAGCCCCTTCCCTTTCATTGATATTATGGCCGGATACTACGAAAACGGTAATCAGATATTAGAGCCTTACATGACTGCCGGTTACGAGTTGTTTACCTATAACAACCTGGTGAAGAATACGGTTATGACTATTGTGGATAACTTCACCTATTATCTGGGAGCTCATAAACTGACGGCAGGTATCAGCTACGAACGTCAGAAAGCCGGGAACTCGTATATGCGTAACGGAACCGGATATTATCGCTATTCCAGCTTCGAGGATTTCAAGAATGGAGCTGCACCTGAGTCATTTGCCTTGGCTTATGGGTACAATGGTAATACAAAACCTTCTGCGGACGTGAAATTCGGCCAGTTGGGTGTTTATCTGCAAGATGAATGGAACATACGCGATAACTTTAAATTGACCGCCGGTATACGTATGGATAATCTCAGCTTCCTGAATGATATTATGCGCAATCAGGCTATCTACGATCTGGACTTCAACGGTATGCATATTGATACGGGGGCATGGCCCGATAGCAAACTGCAATTTTCTCCGCGTGTGGGTTTCACCTGGGATGTGTTCAATGATAAGACTTTAAAAGTGCGTGGTGGATCAGGATTCTTTACCGGACGTATTCCTCTGGTGTTCTTTACCAATATGCCTACCAACTCGGGTATGATTCAAAATCTGGTAAGTATTACGACCAGATATAAGGATGGTGTTGTAACCAGTCGCGATCCCCGCCTGGAATTACTGAAAGGTAATATGATAACAGACGTAAACCAGATGATTTCCACATTGGGGCTTCCTACCTCTATCAGTCCGGAAGAAGGTGTGTTGCCAAGCTCCGTAGTGGGTATAGATCCGGACTTCAAGATGCCGCAAGTCTGGAAAACCTCATTAGCTTTGGATTACCAGCTGCCTGTATCTTTCCCGCTGACGGTTACACTGGAAGGAATGTTCTCTAAAGATATCAATGCGGTGCGCCAATACAACTACAACGTACAGGCTCCGGATAAAGATACATGGTCACGTTTTAACGGACCGGATGATCGTTACATTTATCCCGAAAACTTCCTGCAACACACGAATATCAGTAATGCAAATGTATTGACCAACACTTCCAAAGGTTGGGGATGGACAGGCAACATCACCGTAATGGCAGAACCCGCCAAGAATGTGAACATTATGGCAGCCTATACTCATACCGAGTCAAAGGAAATCAGTGGTATGCCCGGTTCGGACGCTAACTCTGCCTGGACAAACGTTCCATCCATCAACGGACCGAACAGCTCGGGACTCATGCGTTCGCAATATGTCACTCCCAACCGTGTAGTTGCTTCCATTAACTGGCGCGTACATTTGAATAAGAAGACATCTTCAAACTTCAGTCTCTTTTATAGCGGATATTCATCCAGTGGTTATAGTTTTATGTACTCTAATGATATGAATGGCGATGGTGTAACCAATGATCTTATTTATATCCCGAAGACTAAAGATGAAATCAAGTTCACGAGTGCCGAAGATGCAGATGCTTTCTGGAAGTTTGTGAATCAAGACCCTTATCTGAAGAAGCATAAAGGCGAATATGCCGAAGCTTATTCGGCACGTGCTCCTTGGGTACACCGCTTTGATTTCCGTTGGAGTCGTGACTTCTTCGTGAAGATTGGCAAAACTAAGAATACGCTGCAACTCAGCCTGGATATCCTGAATATAGGTAACTTGCTGAACAGCAAATGGGGTGTAACGAAAAACATGTCCGGCGCTAATGGTGGACGAATTCTAACCTATAAGGGTAAGGATGAGAGCAACACTCCTATTTTCTCTATGTACAAAGATAGTGACGGTAATTATCCTACCGGAAGCTTCACCCGAAACCTGAATTACAGCGAATGTTGGAAGCTTCAGATCGGTCTGCGATACGTATTCAATTAAAGCTTCAGAACATATATTTATCAAAAAAAGAAAAGGTGCAACCGATATGTTTCGGTTGCACCTTTTTGCATTTATAAGATCTTAAAGGAGAGAGAATTTTATTTGTTTTTTCTCCAGAGTTTACTCATATCTTCCAGAGTCTTACCCTTCGTTTCGGGTACCCAAAGCCAAACGAAGAAGGCAGCTGCAACACAGATGATGCCATACAAACTGTATGCGAACATCGGACTGAAGTCGTACAGTGCCGGGAATGTAGAGGATATGATATAATTGAAAATCCATTGGAAAGCTACTGCAATAGCTACGGCTTTGCCACGGATAGTATTCGGGAAGATTTCTGCAATCAATACCCAGCAAATCGGTCCCCACGACATCATGAAGAATGCTGCATATACAATTACGGAAAGTACCGGAACGATGCCCTTGATACCCATGCTGTCGCACATTGCCACTGCAAATGCACCTACTGCCATACCGATAGAACCGATAATCAGCAACGGCTTGCGTCCGAAACGGTCTACAGTAAAGATAGCTACAAGTGTAAATACAATGTTTACAATACCCATGATAACAGTTTGCATCATACCACCACCTTCAGCACCTGCGTTTTCAAAAATGCGCGGAGCATAGTAGAGTACGGCATTGATACCGATGGCTTGCTGGAATACGGAAAGCAAAATACCGATAACGATAACTGCCACACCATAAGAGAACAGTTTCTCTGTCTTTTCCTTGGAAGTAGCCTTGATTTCTGCCAGAATTTCTTTTGCTTTGTTTGCACCATTCACCTTCTCCAGGATAGAGTATGCCTTTTCGTCCTGATGTACCAGCACCAGATAACGCGGAGTCTTCGGTACGAAGAAAAGAAGGAAGCCGAATAATGCAGCCGGGAATGCTTCCGAACCGAACATATAACGCCAGCCGGTTTGTACACTCCACATATCCGAAGCGGCGTTCACTGACAATATGCCTTCAGCGCTTTTATCGATAATAGGATTTGTGTGGTCGCCCATAATCAGGAAGTTGACGAAGTAAACCACCAACATACCGAAGATAATGGCAAACTGGTTACAAGATACCAGCGTTCCACGAATATTAGAGGGTGCAATTTCTGCGATGTACATCGGACATACGGCAGAGGCAAGACCTACACCGATACCGCCCAATACGCGATACAAATTGAATGCGATGAGCAATTCCATGTTTGGCTCACCGTAGTTGAAGAATAAAAATTCGGGATAGTAAGATCCCAATGCAGACAGGAAGAACAGAACGGATGCCAGTCTCAGCGAATTGCGTCGTCCCAGGCGGGAAGCGAAGAAACCGGAAAGAGCACCACCGATCACACAGCCGATAAGTGCACTGGAAGAAGTGATACCGTGCATCACCTTGTCATATTGGAAATCCGTAGCCATCAGGAAGAAAGCTTCCAAGCCCTTCTCCGCACCCGAGATTACCGCCGTATCGTAACCGAACAGCAAGCCTCCCAGAATGGCAACGGTTGTAATAGAATACAGGTAGAGTTTACTACCATTGTTAGCATCATTCATGATAAAAAAGATTAGGTTGATAAATGAGTAAAAAGTGATAAGTGGTAGAGTGATAAAGGTGATAGAGTGATATTACTTTACCACTTATCACTCTATCACCCTACCACCTTATTATATTAGCAATACATATTCACGATTGCTTCATACAATTCTTGCTTACCGCTGGTTTGTTTCGGTTCGCCGTTAGCTTTCGCATAAGCTACAACATCTTCCAAAGACAATTTGCCTTCTTCGAATTCCTTGCCCTTGCCACCGTCGAATGATGCGTAACGGTCAGCCAACATCTTCTTGTAAGGAGATTCTTCCAGTAATTTAGCTGCACTTTCCAGAGCACGTGCCATAGCATCCATACCTGCAATGTGAGCGATGAAGATATCTTCCAGATCGGTAGAGTTACGACGAGTCTTAGCGTCGAAGTTAGTACCGCCATTACCCAAACCACCGTTGCGGATGATCTGCATCATAGCCTGAGTCAATTCATAGTTATCGATAGGGAATTGGTCAGTATCCCAACCGTTCTGATAGTCACCACGGTTAGCATCGATAGAACCCAACATGCCGTTGTCAACAGCTACAGCCAATTCGTGTTCGAAAGTATGGCCGGCTAAAGTTGCGTGGTTAACCTCAATGTTTACTTTGAAATCCTTATCCAGACCGTGAGCTTTCAGGAAGCCGATAACTGTTTCAGTATCTACGTCATACTGATGTTTTGTCGGTTCCATCGGTTTCGGTTCAATCAGGAAAGTACCTTTGAAGCCACGAGCACGTGCATAGTCACGAGCGATAGTCAACATCTTTGCAAGGTGTTCTTTTTCACGTTTCTGGTCAGTGTTCAGCAAAGACATGTAACCTTCGCGACCGCCCCAGAACACATAGTTTGAACCACCCAGTTCGATAGTAGCGTCAATAGCGTTCTTGATCTGAACAGCAGCGCGTGCTACAACGTCGAAATCAGGATTGGTAGCAGCACCGTTCATATAACGTGCATGACCGAATACGTTAGCAGTACCCCACAACAACTTGATACCAGTTTCAGCCTGTTTTTCTTTTGCATAAGCTACGATAGCTTTCAAGTTAGCTTCATATTCTTCGATGCTTGCACCTTCAGAAATCAGATCTACATCGTGGAAGCAATAGTATTCGATACCCATCTTCTGCATGAATTCGAAACCTGCATCCAATTTATTTTTAGCTGCTTGCAAAGCGTCAGAGTCACCATTCCAAGGGAATTGTTTCGTTCCGCCACCGAATTGGTCACCACCTTCTGCGCAGAGAGTGTGCCACCAAGCCATAGCAAACTTCAACCAATCTTTCATCTTCTTACCCATGATTACCTTCTCAGCATCGTAGTAACGATATGCCATCGGGTTCATACTCTCTTTACCTTCGAATTTAATCTTTCCTATTCCGGGAAAATACTCTTTTGTTGCCATAATTTTAATTGAATTTTAAAGGGTTAATTATGTTTTGATTGTTAACTGTACTATTTTAATTCCCCTCGTTTTCAGAGGAGAGTTAAGTTAGCATTATTTTGCCATTGATTTTTCCAAACGATGTTTCCAGCGTGCATAAGCATCTGCATATTCCTGGCGCTTAGCCTGATTAGGCTCGATAACATCCAGTTTTTCCAGCGTTGCGAATGCTTCGTTATTATCTTTATAGATACCTGCACCGATACCTGCTCCCTTGGCTGCACCTACCGAACCATCCGTATCGTACAATTCGATTACAGCTCCCGTCACACCTGCCAGCGTATCGCGGAAGATGGAGCTAAGGAACATATTTGCATGACCTGCATGGATTTTCTGTACGGGGATGCCCATACCTTCCATAATATCTATACCATACTTGAATGAGAATACAATGCCTTCCTGAGCTGCACGCACAATGTGTTGTTTGCCATGCAGATTGAAGTTCAAGCCACGGATGGAGCAGTTGATCTCTTTATTTTCGAGCATGCGTTCCGCACCGTTACCGAAGGGCAGGATACTGATACCTGCACTACCGATAGGAGCTTGTGATGCCAGTACATTCATTTCATTGTAAGAGATGCCTTCGGGAGCAATCGTACGTTTCACCCAAGAATTAAGAATACCCGTACCATTGATGCAAAGCAATACCCCCAGACGGGTTTGTTCGTCCGTATGGTTTACGTGAGCGAATGTATTTACGCGTGATTTCGGATCATAGTTCACTTCACCGTTCACACCATATACAACGCCCGAAGTGCCTGCTGTAGAGGCGATCTCTCCCGGATTGAATACATTCAGTGAAAGAGCGTTATTCGGTTGGTCACCTGCACGATATGTGATCGGTGTACCTTCTTTTAATCCCAATTCTTTTGCTGCGGCAGCATTCACACGGCCTTGTTCGGAGAATGTGGGTTTGATGTCCGCAATCAGAGAGTTATCGAAACCATAATAATCCATCAGGAAGTCGGCTACACGATTGTTCTTGAAATCCCAGAACATACCTTCCGAAAGTCCGGAAACAGTGGTACAGATTTCACCGCTCAACTTCATGGCGATGTAATCACCCGGCAACATAATCTTATAAATCCGTTCGTAGATGGCCGGTTCGTTTTCCTTTATCCATGCCAGTTTAGAGGCAGTGAAGTTACCCGGAGAGTTCAACAGATGTGAGAGACATTTCTCTTCTCCCAGTGTTTCGAAAGCTTTCTGTCCGTAAGGCACAGCACGCGAGTCACACCAGATAATGGAAGGACGCAGCACATTCTGGTCTTTGTCCACACATACCAATCCATGCATCTGATAAGAGATACCGATTGCCTTGATTTCACCTGCGTTTGCACCCGATTCATTCATGACAGCCTGTGTGGCAAGCTTCAGATTTTCCCACCAGCTTTCGGGATTTTGTTCCGCCCAACCCGGTTTAACTGCAATGATTGCCGCCTCTGTCTTCGGGAAGAAAGCAGAAGATACACATTTGCCGGTTTCGGCGTTTACCAGGCTCGCTTTTACGGACGAGCTTCCAATGTCATAGCCTAATAAATACATGGTATTAATTATGAGTTTTGATTTATGAATTATTTTATTAATACTTATCTTCTTACCTTATTATATATCTTCTTATCGAATCGATAATAGCGTGCGGCACGGTGGGCAACTCCCTGTTGTTTTTCCTCCAATGGAACAACGTATTCCATCATCGCTATTTTCTTATGGAAGTTCCGCACGTCAATAGGCTTGCTATATATCAATTCATATAAAGTACGCAGTTGTGATGCCGTAAACTTACGGGGAAGCAGATCGAACAAGGCCGACGGATTAATCTCCACGTACTGGCGGATATATACCAATGCTTCTTTAATAATCAGATTATGGTCGAAAGCCAATGCCTTAATATCTTGCAGTGCCACCCAATATGCTTCGAAATCAGCCAGATTCCGACTCAGTGCCCGGTCTATCTTCACCAATGACAGGTAAGCAATTGTAACGATACGCTCCACTCTCGATTGCATGGCACGTTCCAGCCAATGAATGTCTTTCGGGTCCTTCGTCCGGTTTTTAGAACCGAATGCCTTGAATTGCATCAGATTGACGTTCTTCAAACCCGTTAGTTCGTTCAACACACGCTGTGCAGCTTCATCCAGATCTTCATCCATATAGATCAGGCTTCCGGGAAGCTTCATATCGTGAAAAATTTCACCTTGCTCCTCACCTACACGTTTTATTAACAGAACTTTTAATTGTTCTCCGTCAAAGCCAATCACTACACAGTCTACTGATATATGATTGTTCGCTAATGGGGTTTTATGTTCCATGTTTTGCATAATATCCATGTTTAAGCGCTGCAAATATAAACAGGTTTTTTGAATATACAAGCGCAGAAAACTTAATTTCTATTATGTTATAAAGCACTATTTTTCAATATGATAGATATCGTACATTTTACAATATCAAAATACGGCCTTATCGTTGAAAGTACAATATGTATTGTTGATAAACGGAAGAATCAGGTAATTGTAGGAAGTACAATAAGAGTGAAGTGCTTTATTTTTAAGGATTTTAGTATACCGGAAGATTAAAAAGACAAGTACCTCTTATTGTATTTTAGTTGAAGTGCTATAAAAAGATTTTTTTCTCATCTATCCCTCTGCTTCTCAATAAACTCCCTTCTCCGAACGGAGGGAATTAAAATAGCTTATTGCACAAAAATCCTTCGTTTGTGCGGTCAATATCAGAAAAAGCTATACCTTTGCACCACTTTTTTAATTAACTACTAAAACAAGAACAGTATGAAAGCATTTGTATTTCCGGGTCAAGGCGCCCAATTCGTAGGAATGGGAAAAGACTTGTATGAAAACTCCGCTTTAGCAAAAGAATTGTTTGAAAAAGCCAATGATATCCTGGGATATCGCATTACGGATATTATGTTCAACGGTACAGACGAAGACTTGCGTCAAACGAAGGTAACTCAGCCTGCTGTATTCCTCCACTCCGTTATCTCCGCACTTTGTATGGGTGATGATTTTAAACCTGAGATGACTGCCGGTCACTCATTGGGCGAATTCTCTGCTCTGGTTGCTGCCGGTGCATTGAGTTTCGAAGATGGGTTGAAGCTGGTTTATGCCCGTGCCATGGCTATGCAGAAAGCTTGCGAAGCACAGCCCTCTACAATGGCGGCTATCATTGCCCTCTCCGATGAAAAAGTAGAAGAAATCTGCGAGCAAGTAACCGCTGAAGGCGAAGTTTGCGTTGCAGCCAACTATAACTGCCCGGGACAGATCGTAATTTCCGGTTCTATCGAAGGCATCAATAAGGCATGCGAACTGATGAAAGCTGCTGGAGCAAAACGTGCTTTGCCATTGAAGGTAGGCGGCGCTTTCCACTCTCCGCTGATGAATCCTGCAAAAGTTGAATTGGAAGCAGCTATCAACGCTACTGAAATCCACACTCCCAAATGCCCGGTTTATCAGAATGTAGATGCATTGCCTCACACTGATCCGGAAGAGATCAAGAAGAATCTCGTAGCTCAGCTGACAGCTTCTGTACGCTGGACACAGACTGTTAAGAATATGGTTGCTGATGGTGCTACCGACTTCACAGAATGTGGACCAGGTGCTGTACTGCAAGGTCTGATCAAGAAGATTGCACCGGAGGTATCTGCTCACGGTATTGCATAATCCTTAAATACAATATATTTGTAAGGGCTGTCTTTTTAATCAAAGACAGCCCTTTATTTTGTAATCGTACTATCCGCATTCAGAATAGGAAGATAAACAGCATCTCAACAAAACTTTTTCATGTAAGTATGAAAGTTCTACATTCAACTTGCATTATCTTTGCAAAAACATGCATGATATGGAGAAAATCGACGAATACAGAAACATCCTTGCAATGCCTCTTTGCAAACTATCAATAGATAAACTGGTGCAGGAAATATGCCTGCATCCGGAATACCTTAAAGATATATATCGGTTGATTTCCGACGATAAAATTGTCGTTTCATGGCGGGCTATATGGGCATGTGAGAAAGTGAGTGAGAAACATCCCGGTTGGTTTGTTCCATTGCTGGATGATATTATTCAGCGATTATTAGTCTGCAAACATGATGGTTCCAAACGGTTGTTGCTGTCTATATTATATAATGTACCTGCATCTGATCCTGTCTCTGTCGATTTGCTAAATTATTGCCTGGATCATATGTTAGCCCCACAAGAAAGTATCGGTGTGCAGGCGTTGTCTATCAGAATGGCTTACCAGCTTTGCAAGTCTGAGCCGGAACTTTTGAAAGAGCTGCAACTCATATTAGAGAATGCAGATACCGAATATTATTCCACGGGCGTTAAAACTACCATACGGAATATCCTGAAAAAGATAAATAAATAAGTTCTCGTTTCTACATCCTTTTTTCACTCCTGATTTGATGAGCAACACATTTACTGGGTATGCACAATTTTTCTGTAATCCCCATCACTTTTCTTCTTAAACCCATTACTTAGCAATACCTTTATTGAAGCTGCGTTTTCTTCCGAAGGGTCTGCTGCTATTTCACGTCCTCCCAATTCAATGATCTTCTCTTCCAACTTCCAGATAATCATTTTACCGATGCCTCTATTCAGATACTCTTCTTCACCAATCAAATATCCGATCTCGTAAGTATGGTTCTTTTCGGGGATGTCTCCATACAAACTCTCAAAGTCGTGCCCTTCTTCTTCCAAGTCTTTCAAGAAAAAACAATCTGCAAAAAGACAATACCCAATCCTCTTATCTTTATAGTAAACAATAAAATGTCTTATGAAGTCATACTTACCATTTCTGTTGTTTACCTCATCCAGCCAGGCATCTCTTTGTCCTTCCCCATCCGGGCACAGCCACTTATAGATATAATCTTTACTCAACCACCTGTCAAACAACGGTATATCTTCGTCAAGCAAAGGCTTTAATACAATTCCATCCTTATCGAACATAAGCTTATTGAAGTCATTTTCATGTTTATTCAACCCGATTTCCTTTCACATCTATAAAGAAAGTTTCGCCGTTCAGTTTCACCTTTGCTTTACCATCTTTATTAAAATAGCGGGCGTCATCATATATAAAAGGAATAACCTCTTTCCCTGTCTGATCTATAAAGCCGCATTTACCCTCCATACATACTGCTGCCAGCCCTGTTTTGGTAAAAGACCATGCAGGATTATATATACATGGAATCACTTCCTTCCCCGTTTTATCCACATAACCCCACCAACCATTCTGCCTGACTAATGCCAATCCTACAGAAAAGGCATAGGCATAGTCATAGATAAACGGCACGACTTCTTTGCCTGTTACTGCATCTATAAAGCCCCATTTACCATTATATTCCGTTGGTACTAATTTTTGCACTTTCATTTTTTGAGTATCCATAATTGCTGTAATCCGTTAAACTTTGAATTGATAAACGAGAAATAGTTCAGAGGAATGACTTACCCATATTGCGGAACATTCAGAATCAGCATACAGAGTATGCTCAGTGACAAAGATAGTGATAAAAAGCGAGAATAAAACACCGGTTAAGAAGAAGGCTTGCGAAATGAGACGCAATCAGAAAGAAAAAATAGATTTCAAAAGAATAATTCTCCGCTTTATGCTATTTTTGCAGAAAGCGCTTAAAAAGTATTCTTATGGATTATAAAATAAATGCCCCGACCGATGGAGATGAGATGATATTCAGACATGCGGATATATTTTTCAGTTGTTTCTTCAATGACGAAAATCATTGTGTACATCAATCCCGCGAGCACGCCATGAACTATGTTTATTCAGGCGAAATGCTCATTGATGACGGGAACAAAATCACCCATGTACAGAAAGGCGAGTGTGTGTTTATCCGGCGCGACCACCGGGTTACGCTGACTAAGAAACCACTCGATGGCGAGCAGTATTGCGGTATTTTTCTGATGTTTACACGGCGTTTCTTGCGCGAGATGTTTCAACGAATTCCTTCGGATAAAGCGCTGGACAATGTGCCCAAAGTCCGTTCAAGCGTGATAAAATTGCCTATCAGCATGGAAATTGACAGTCTGTTCACTTCGATGACTCCTTACTTCAACCAGAAGCTCCAGGCACAGGACGATTTCATGAATCTGAAATTGCAAGAGGGACTGCTGGCGTTGCTACATATTGACGAACGCTTTTATCCCACACTCTTTGATTTCAACGAACCCTGGAAAATTGACATCCTGGAATTCATGGAACAAAATTACATGTACGATTTCAGTATGGAAGATTTAGCCACGTTTACGGGACGCAGTCTGGCTACATTCAAACGGGATTTCAAGAAGATTAGCACCCTTACTCCGCAAAAATGGCTGATTCACAAACGCCTCGAAGCGGCCTACGAGAAAATGAAAACCGGCACACGGAAAGTACAGGACGTTTATCTGGAAGTAGGATTCAAGAATCCATCCCACTTTGCTACGGCTTTTAAAAAGCAATTCGGCGTCTCTCCTACCGCTATCTCCCAATAAATTTCCGCGAGTTGCGATTGATATAGTAAAATGAGCTTCTGAGAAAGATTCTTTGAGCCTCGCAGCAAATCTGCTGCGGAGCTTTTGCGTTAACTTTGCATTGTTGAATCAAAAGACAAAAAACAATGAAAAAAGTAATAATGCTAATCATGCCTCTGATGCTGACAGTTGTTAGTGTTCAGGCACAAAATCAAAAAGAAATGAAAGGTAGTAATATTAAAGCACAGGAGTTAGTTCTCACGCAGGAATGGGACAAGACTTTCCCACAGTCCAACAAAGTGAATCACCGTAAAGTGACGTTTGTCAACCGCTATGGAATTACATTGGCAGCAGATCTCTATGAACCGAAAGATGCGAAAGGCGCATTGGCAGCCATTGCAGTAAGCGGTCCTTTCGGTGCCGTAAAGGAGCAGTCCAGCGGATTATATGCGCAAACAATGGCTGAACAAGGTTTCCTTACTATCGCCTTCGATCCCTCATTTACAGGCGAGAGTGGTGGCGAACCTCGCAGGGTTGCTTCACCGGACATCAATACGGAAGATTTTCAGGCTGCTGTCGATTTTCTCTCCACCCAGCCGAATGTTGACCCGGAACGTATCGGTATTATCGGCATTTGCGGATGGGGTGGTCTGGCACTTAATGCAGCTGCTATCGACACACGCATCAAGGCTACTGTTGCCTCTACAATGTACAACATGAACCGCGTAAATGCAAATGGCTATTTTGATGCCGACAACAATGAAAACGCCCGTTACGAGAAACGCAAGCAACTCAATGCACAGCGTACCAAAGAGTACGCCCAAGGTTATTATGAACAAGGCGGTGGGGTGGTCGATCCGTTGCCAGCCGATGCACCTCAGTTTGTGAAGGATTATTACGATTATTATAAGACACAGCGCGGATATCACAAGCGTTCGGGCAATTCCAACGATGGATGGACAGTTACCGGCCCAATGTCATTCCTGAATCAGCCTATTCTTGCTTATAGCAAAGAAATCCGCTCTGCCGTACTGATTATGCATGGTGAAAAAGCACATTCCCGCTATTTCAGTGAAGACGCCTACCGCGATATGACCTCTTACACCAACTATCGTGACAATAAGGAACTTCTTATCATTCCAGGTGCCTCACACACCGACCTTTACGACGGTGGAGGAAAAAATGCCATTCCATTCGATAAATTGGCGGCATTCTTCAACGAGAATCTGAAATAAGAAAACCCGGGAAACGTGGAAAATGATTTCCATCGTAAAATAGCTTACTGAAATTTGGCACGCCGTTGTGAATCAAGTATATTTGTACATTCATTATAAGTACTATAATTATGCAAGATTTTGTAAACGGACGCTGTGGTTGGTGCGGAACTGACGAACTGTATGTGAAATACCATGATCAAGAGTGGGGAAATTTAGTGACCGACGACAAGACGCTGTTCGAGTTTCTTGTGCTGGAGAGTGCCCAGGCCGGATTAAGTTGGATAACGATCCTCAAAAAACGCGAGGGATATCGCAAAGCCTTTTGTGGTTTCGATGCCGGACAGGTAGCACAAATGACCGATGAAGATGTCGAACGGTTGATGCACTTTGATGGCATTGTAAAGAACCGTCTGAAAATCAAATCGACCATCACAAATGCAAGGTTATTCCTCGCCATACAAAAGGAGTTCGGTAGTTTCTATGAATATACACTGTCGTTCTTTCCCGACAGAAAGCCGCTTATCAATACCTTTCAATCCTTGAGTGAGATTCCGGTATCATCTCCCGAATCCGATGCCATGAGCAAGGATATGAAAAAACGAGGATTCAAGTTTTTCGGATCTACGATCTGCTACGCCCACTTGCAGGCTGCGGGATTCGTCAACGATCATCTGGCGGACTGTATCTGTCGAAAAGGATAAATGACAGTATAACTTCATACAAAGTAAAAGGCGGTATTTCCTTGCATGGATTTACCGCCTTCTCGTTTTACTTTTTTATTCCCAAAATACTTCTTGCTTTCTCTTCACTGGAGATAAAATCGAGTGCATTGATTATCTCGTCATAATTCTCCCGGTCGGAGATATTCGGAGCTAAAATTTTCAGGACTTCCAGTTTGTCATCATCAAACCGGTATATCGACATCATCCGCACACACTGTTTGCAACTTAATCCCCTGTTACCGATTCCGGCTTCCAGCAAATCCAGTTGATCGTCTTTGAAAGGTTTGCTCTTCACTTTGTTGTAAAGAGACAAGAAATCCCTTTCGTTCATCCCTCTTCCACCACTAACATGCGGACGGGAAGGGGCTTCTCCACCAATTTCCACAGACGGATAAACTGCTACAGGAGGATTGGTATACTTCTCGTAAGAATCCATATAAGTCACTTTCCCATCCACAAATCCAAGATCGATGATCGTTATACCGGGAGCTCCGGAAATACTTTTTTCATATCTCCATCCTTCTACTTCGTGATCGAAGCTACGGTGCATTGGCTGTCCCAATATGGATGTGATCTCTTCTTTGGTCATTCCTTTCTGAATTTTCATCAGGGTATTACTGTCAATCCCTAAAATCATGGCACAACTACCCATACAGATTGCAAATGTCAGTAGTGCTAATGTCAGTTTTATTGTTTTCATTGTATATATTGTTTTTAGTTTTTATGTTGCTACAAATATAAGTGGAGAAAAACATATAATATTATCTTTTTCCCTATTATTTAGGGAGATTTCCCTATTATACCAGTATTCTTTTTTTCGTTAGCATCAGCTTTGCCACCTTGTTTGTATTCACAGGGGGAGACGCCTTTATGACGCTTAAAAGTCCGGTTAAAATATGGCACATTATTAAAACCAACATTATAACAGATTTCTGAAAACGTCATCCTCTTCTGCCTCAAAAGCTGGCAGGCTAAACCTATACGATACTCGTTCAGATAAGTGACAAAAGTCTTTCCGGTAGCTTTCTTGAAGAATATACAGAAAGAAGCCCGGTTCATGCCTACATACCGTGCCACATCATCGAGCGTAATGTTCCGCTTTGCATTGCAGATAACGTATGTCTGGATCTGATTCATACGCTTCGTTTCTTTGTCAATCCTCTGATATTTACCTACCACGTGCTCACTGCCGCTATCTGCCATTATCAGGATGAGCTTTATCATGGACGCAACTTTTTCAGCTTCACTTTGATTACACATCTCTTCCAGAAGGTCAATGATTGCCTCCGACTTTTCCTTATCGAATTTCACCGCATCATACTTCTTCTTCAACTTATCTATATGTCCGCACAGTTCCGGAAAAGTACCGGAACACCTATCGAGGAAATCATTGTCAAACGTCACGGTAATGTTCGCAATCCTGCCCTGCTCATCCGTATCATCGTCCTCAAAATACCAGCAATGTGGAATTTCCGGCGGTATCATAACTACCTCTCCACCAAGAAAAGGCTCCGTCATGTCGCCTATCAACCTCATGCCGGAACCTACGATCACATACGAAAGCTCCCAGGTAGATTGCTGATGCAAACCTATTTGTTCATCGGGCGCAAGATGAACATTCTCGAAAGTAAAAGAACGTCTTTCTGATTGGGGCATTATACTATAATTTAATATTCTCTATTATTTTTCTCCTTATACAGGGAAATATGCAAATATAAGACAATTCTAATAAACGATAAGATAAATGCATAAACTAATTGAGGGATAACTTTGCACGCGATATAAAACTGATAATATCAGATATCTGGATAACTTAGGTCCTGCCAGGTTTGCGAAAATATGGCAGGTTATTTTTTAGTGTGAAAATGAATTTAATATCAAAATAATGAATACAACAACTTATTTGGCATCGAAGCCGCGCTATGAAATACTGGACGGGCTCCGCGGCGTTGCCGCAATGATTGTGGTAGCTTACCACTTGTTTGAAACTTATTCTGCCGGCCCTGTCCATCAGATTTTGAATCATGGTTATCTGGCTGTGGATTTCTTTTTTGTTCTTTCCGGTTTTGTAATAGGGTATGCCTATGATGACCGCTGGGACAGGATGTCCATAAAAGATTTCTTTAAGCGACGCTTGGTACGTCTGCATCCTATGGTGATTATGGGCACGTTAATAGGAGCTGTCTTTTTCTATCTGGGCGACTGTTCTGCTTTCCCTCTGATTATGGAAACACCTTGGTGGAAAGTCCTCCTGATGGTTCTGCTCGGTTGCCTGATGATTCCCACACCAGTTTCATGGGACATACGGGGCTGGTGGGAAGTAAACTCCCTGAACGGTCCTACCTGGTCGCTAATGTGGGAGTATATAGCAAACATCCTTTATGCTTTGTTTATCCGCCATTTCTCTAAAATCGCCTTGGGAATCTTTGTTGCCCTGGCAGCGTTGCTGACTATCGACATAGCATTCAATATAGATACTTTTGGTCTGTTAGCCACAAGAGAAGCGGCTGCATATACCTTTATCGGCGGATGGAGTCTTACTCCCGATCAACTCTACATCGGTATATCCCGACTGCTTTATCCTTTCTTCGTGGGGTTACTGCTTTCGCGCGTCAACAAACTGATAAAGATAAAAAGAGGATTTTACTGGTGCTCATTGCTGATAGCTGCCATTTTAGTTATGCCCCGCATCGGTGGTACGGAAGCCATGTGGATGAACGGTGCTTACGAAGCCTTTTGTGTACTTATTATGTTCCCTTTAATAGTAGCGATAGGAGCAGGCAGCAATGTGACGGGAAAACGTTCCGTAGCCATCTGTCAATTTCTCGGAGAGATCTCCTACCCTCTTTATATCACACATTTTCCGCTGATTTATATGCAGATAGCCTGGGTACGGAATCATCCGGACGCACCTTTAGGAATGCATGTTTTGCTTGCAGTTTCCATCTTCATTTTATCCATTGCTATCGCGTATGCTTGCCTTAAACTGTATGACGAACCGGTACGTGAATGGCTGAAAAGGCGTTTTTTGATGAAAAGAAGGTAAAATACCTCTATGCTAAGTAGCATTTTCTTGTAATTTGCAAAATCAGCAATCGGGATTTATAAGTAATGCGGATAGGAAACACCTATCCGCATTATCCAATATCAACTTCCAATAGCTGAAGAATATCTTATGTTGTAACTTCATGTACTTTTTTATGTGGCTATCTTCCTCCCACAGCATGGTATAAATCAATTACTCCTTGTATTTCCTCAAATTTATCTTGAGCCTGCGTTAATTCCGCTTCCAGTAGTCTCTGACGTGCAGTCAATACTTCAAGATAATTAGTGGAAGTATGTTGCATCAGTAATTCGGTTTTGCGCACGGCTTCTTGCAAGGTCATGATTTGTTGATTGACATAATCCATCCGAATGCGGGCAGATTGCCAACGTGTCAAAGCATTGTTTACTTCTTTTCCAGCATCTAACAGGGATTGCTGGAATAGAAGAAGAGCTTCTTCCTGGCGAGCTTTTGCCTGACGCAGGTTAGCTATATTCGTTCCCTTGTTGAACAGAGGTTGCATAAGCGAGCCTACCGCACTGAACAACCAACTTCCGGGATTGACTACAACACCGCCGACATTGTTCGTCCATCCGATAGAGCCGGAAAGAGTAAGGCTCGGATAAAAAGCGGAACGGGCGGCATTGGTAGCATAATATGCTTGTGCCAAATTCCATTCCGCTTGTCTCACATCAGGACGGTTGGCAAGCAGCTGTACGGGAAGTCCTGCAGAAAGTGTGTCGGGAAACTGTTGCTTTTGTAGTGCTCCCCGCATGATGTCATGTGATGTATCGGCCAGTAATGCTGAAAGTCCGTTCTCTGTTTCACGTATACTTTTCCGTATGGACACCACAGACGCTTCCAATGCCAAACGGTTCGCTTTGGCCTGAAGTACCGCTGCATCGTTGGATTTTCCAGCCCGTTTCAACGCCTCGATAGAGTGTTCTGTCTCTTTCCAAGTAATCAACGTCTGTTCACTGATGATGAGTTGGCGGTCGAGCATCAGCAACATATAATAACTATTGGCGATTGTGGCTATAAGCTGTGTCTCTACCGCCTGCCTGTAAGCCCGACTTCCTTCGAGAGCGGCAAGCGCCTCTCGTTTGGCATTGGTTACTTTTCCAAACAAATCTATTTCCCAGCTTGCGGAAGCGGCAAGATTATATGTCTTTATCGCTTTCGCTCCCTCTGTACCACTGATACTGCCATCCGGAGCCAGTACTACCGATGGCAGATAAGAAAGTCGTGCATTCATTAACACCGCTTCTGCAGCTTTCACTCGTGTATGGGCTACACGCAAATCCGTATTTCGTTCCAACCCTTTATCGATCAAGGCTTGCAAATTTTTGTCCGAGAATAAATTCCGCCAGCCGAGAGTAGCTATTGAAGCTGTGTCTTTTGTTTCCTCCAAGTCTCGGTATAATCCTTCGGTCTGAACTTCAGGACGGGAATAAGGTTTATATATGGAGCATCCCGTCATCAGACAAACTGCCCATAACAATATGAATGTATAATATGCAAATTTCATCTTCATTCTTTTATCTTAAGGTTCTCCAATTCCGTTTGTATCGCCCAATCCGCATCTTTACATGAAGTCTGTGCAGGTCTGATTTTTTCTTGCAAATACTGAAAGACAATGAAAAGGACGGGAACAAATAGCAGCAGTGCCAATGTTCCTATCAACATACCTCCCACTACACCGGAAGCCAGAGAACGGCAACCGTTTGCACCTACACCATGTGCCATCATCAGAGGCAGCAATCCAAATATCATAGCCATAACCGTCATCAAAATCGGACGTAAACGGTCTTTTGCCGCCACATAAGCAGCTTGTATGAGCGACATGCCCGCTTTTCGGCGTTGTACTGCATATTCAGTCTGCAAAATGGCGGTTTTGGCGAGCAATCCTATCAGCATGATGAGTCCGGTCTGCATATAGATATTATTTTCCAGACCTAAAATCTGAGCAAACAGGAAGCTTCCTAAGAATCCGCACGGAACGGACAAAATGATCGAGAAAGGAATGAGCAAACTCTCGTAAAGCGCACACAATATCAAATATATCAACACCATACAGATGGCAAAGATAATAGCCACATTATTAGTCGTCTGACTTTCCTCGCGGGAAATACCTCCAAACTCGTACGCATAATTAGCCGGAAGCAGCTTTTCTGCTGTTTCCTGTACCGCTTTCAATGCGTCTCCCGAACTGTATCCGGATGCGGGTGTTCCATTGACAGAAATGGAATTATAAAGGTTGAATCGTGACATGTCCTGTGGCCCATAGGTTTTGGTAAGCTGTACGAATTGTGCGAGAGGCGCCATTCCCTCACCCGTTCGAACGTAAATATGGTTCAAGGATTCAGGAGTAACCCGGTATGTCGGATCTGCTTGTATCTGCACACGGTACAATTTGGAGAAACGATTAAAGTTCGACACATAACCTCCTCCGTAATAACCGGAAAGAGTTTCCAGAATCTCAATAGTGGAAATACCTGCTTGTTCGCATTTGGCAGCATCTATATCAACCCAATATTGCGGGTAGTTCGTTTCAAAAGAAGAATATGCCATCTCTATCTCCGGACATTCATTGAGAGTTGCTACGAAGTTGTCCGCCACTTCCTTGAACTTGTTCAGATCGCCTGAAACCTTGTCTTGCAGATAAAGTTCGAAACCGCTTCCCATCCCGTAGCCCGGTATCATTGGAGGAGTCACGGCAAAAAGTTGCATATCCGGTACACCGGGAGCGAAAGCATAGATACTGTCTATGATTTCCCTTGCCGATTGTCCTTTTCCCTTTCTCTCGTCCCAGTGTTTAAGAGAAAGAAATGACATTCCCATAGATGAACCTGCGCCACTGAAGGAATATCCCACGATGTTGGCGTTATAGTCAATGCCGGATATCCGGTTTATGTTCCGGTTTACTTCTTGCATGATACGCCGGTTTTCAGCCATAGAAGTTCCGGGCTTGGCATTCATACTAATCATTACCGAACCTGTGTCCTCATCGGGAACAAGTCCGGTTTTGGTGGTACGCACCAAAAAGACAAGCAATATCATCGACACCGCCAGCGTTCCCCACATCAGCCATTTACGCTTGACAAGGAACAGAACAGAGCGCATATATCGGGAAGTTATCGCATCGAAAGCCGCATTGAACGCTGTACGGAAACGAGCGGCAAAATTGTTCTTCGTATTCCCTTGCTCATCCTTGTAAGGATGAAGCAGCAAAGCGCACAAGGCAGGTGAAAGGGTAAATGCATTGATCGCTGAAATCCCCACAGCTACGGCCATCGTGATGCCGAATTGCTTGTAGAATTCTCCGGATGTACCTCCCATCATGGAAACGGGAATAAACACGGCCATGAATATCAGCGTAGAGGTCAGGATAGCCGATGCGACACTCCGCATAGCATCGTTGGTGGCCATATAGGAAGAACGATAACCTATATCGAAACGTGCTTGTACCGCTTCGACCACGATAATGGCATCATCCACTACCGTACCGATAGCAAGAACCAGTGCAAAGAGCGTGATTAAATTGACAGAAAATCCAACCACTGCCATAAAAGCAAATGTGCCAACAATGGATACCACAATGCCTATCGTCGGAATAAGGGTGGAACGAATGTCATGCAAAAACACATATACCACCAGCACTACCAGTAAGATAGCTTCCAACAATGTTTTCAATACAACCTTGATGGATGCTTTCAGAAAAATGTTCGTGTCGTTCAGAGTTACGAATTCCAGTCCTTTAGGTAAATCCTTGCCGAGCTCGTCCAGTACGGCATCTATTTCATTGATAGTTTCCGAAGCATTGGAGCCGGCCTTTTGGTAAATCATTGCCATAGCAGCCGGATGGCCATTCATCTCAGTCGAATAGTTGTAGGCTTCATCGCCCAACTCTACATCTGCCACTTCATTGAGTCGGAGAACCTCACCGCTAGGGAGGGAACGAACGACAAGTTCACCGAACTCTTCCGGAGTGGAATATCGGCCTCGGTATTTCATTGTGTACTGATAAGCGTTATCATGATTTTCCCCAAAGGCTCCCGTAGCAGCTTCAATGTTCTGCCGTTCCAGCATAGCGGTGATGTCCGAAGGGATAAGACCGTATTGCGCCATCTTATCGGGTTTCATCCAGATACGCATACTGTAATTGGAACCGAACAGCATCATATTACCCACACCCCCGATACGCTTGATGCGCGGTTCCACGTTTATCTTCATGTAGTTGTTCAGGAACTGCAAATCATATTTCCCGGTAGGGTCAAAGAGCGAGAATGTTTTCAGTTCGGCATTCTGTTGCTTCATGGTGGTAACACCGACTTTTGTCACTTCGGCAGGAAGCAAACTCAAGGCAGTGGATACACGGTTCTGTACGTTTACCGCCGCCATATCAGCATTACTTCCCTGCTTGAAATAAACATTTATCATGGCATCACCGTTATTAGAGGCCGTGGAGGTGATATAAGTCATATCTTCCACCCCGTTGATGGACTCCTCCAGAGGAACTACAACCGATTTCTGTACCGTTTCGGCGTTGGCTCCCGGATAGTTGGCAAATACTTGAATAGTAGGCGGTGCAATATCAGGATACTGTTCCACAGGCAGATTCGATAAGGCGATGAATCCCATTAGTACGATCACGACAGATATGACGCCAGAAAAAACTGGGCGGTCTATAAAAAATCTTAGGTTCATAGTTTTTTATTATTTGGAGGGTTCATCTTTTCTTATATCTATCTGAATACCGTCCCGCAGGAGTCCCGTTCCTTCGGTTACAATTACGTCACCTACAGCAAGACCGGATCTGACAATATAATCTTTGCCATCATTGAGTTTTTCCACAGTCAGTTCACAGGAGTGAACACAACCATCTTCAGCTACCTTATATGCCAGAATCTTATTCTGCAATTCGGTGGTAGCCGTCTGCGGAATGACAATGACAGAATCTTCACGATGCGGAATAATGACATTACCGATTCCCCCACTTAATAATGTACGGTTGGTATTATCAAAAATACTGCGGACGGATACCGTACCGGTCTTCCGGTTGATAATGCCGCTAATGCTCTCTACGTGTCCTTGTCCATCATACAGACTACCGTCATTCAGTTGTAATCTGACCGGAGGCATTTGGCGGATTACTTCATCATGGGATCCGTATTGTCGGAGTAAGGAATGAACCCGCTTCTCGGTTATTGAAAAATAGACATACATCTCTGAATTGTCGGAAACGGAAGTTAACGGAATAGCCATCGAAGCGCTGACCAATGCGCCCTCCCGGTAAGGTAGTGTGCCGACAACTCCATTCGACGGACTTTTTACCTCCGTATAAGACAGGCTGTTCCGTGCATCCTCTTCCAAAGCCTTTGCCTGTTCCAATGTCGCTTCGGCAATGGCAAGGGCATTCTTCGCAGTGGACAGATCGTATTCTGAAACGACTTTTTCCGCAAAAAGCTGTTGCTTGCTGCGATATTCCAGACGAGCCGTCTCCACCTGTGCTTCAGCTGCATGTACATCAGCCATTGTTTTGCGCCATGCTGCACGGTAAGGCACTTGATCTATGACGAACATTACTTCACCTTTCCGAACCGTTTTCCCTTCATACACACGAAGCTCTGTTATCGTACCCGATATTTGTGGATAGATGTCAATATCCTGCCGCCCTTGTATGGAAGCTGAATAAGACTCGTTTATTTCCACCGCCTTTGCGGCAACAGTCATCACCCGGCACAATGGCAGTGTTTCTTTCACTTCCCTGTTCTTGCACGAAGACAGGCACATTGTACATGCTAAAAGTATAACTCCAATAATTCTTTTCATTCTTTCTTCTCTTTTTTGGCGCAAAGGAAAGAATTACGGAACTGTACCGCAATAAGCAAATGCGTGAAGCGTAGAAAACAGTTTCGGAAACGTAATAAATGGATTACGACATGTGGATAATGAAATATACTCTCTTTTTCATTTCCTGTATTCGATTCACACTCAATTTATATCATTTCGAGAACTATTTATGAAGCTTCATCTCCACTTTGTTTGGAGGAAGAGGTGAAAGTCACTTATTTTGCAAATAAAAACGGATGGCAAAAACCAAGTTCGACAATATAAAAAATCGCGTGCTACTGGTAGTGATTGTATTTCTTCTCAGTTATCTGCTGACAGCATTGATCGACAAAGAATATACTACGTGGTTTTTCGGCGGCGAACTGTCGTTTGTAGATTATATGATCGATTTCGGCGTGTCGTTGCTGATAAGTTTCGTATTCGTGGAACTATCTGTCTTTTATAGCAGTTGGTCGTTTCGTCTCGTTTCATTTACGGATAAGCCGTATCTACGACTGTTTATCTGTGCTTTCCTGCTACTCTTATTTAACAACCTGACCGTTTGGTGCTTTTCTCTGTTGATAAATATATGTTTTGATGAGGGGCTTGCTTTTTTTCATCAGGGGTTGTACATATTCAGTGTAATGGCGACATTCGTGTCTTATATCTATGCTGATGCCCAATATATGGAATCATCCATATTAGCCGAAAGACAGAAAAAGGAGTTGGAAATAACCCTTCTGAAAGAAAAGGAACATGCCGCACAGATGCAATTGGAAGTATTGAAATCGCAAATAGGCCCTCATTTCATGTTCAACAACTTCAGCATTCTTTCTGAATTGATAGTGGAAGACACTGCATTGGCTGAAAAGTTTCTGGACAACTTGTCAAAGGTGTACCGGTACGTCATCCAGAATCTGAAACGAGATACGGTAAGCATCGAAGAAGAAATCGCTTTCCTCCATTCTTATATTTACTTGATAAAAATGCGCTACGAGGACGCTGTCTGCATAGATATAGATGAAACATTAAAGCAAATCGACGGGCAGATACCTCCCGTTTGCCTACAATTATTGGTGGAAAACGCCATTAAGCACAACCGTGCATCGGCTCGACACCCTCTCTCGATACGTGTTTTCCGTGAAGAAAATGATATTGTAGTAGAAAACGACTTACGCCCGATAGCATCCGATTTTGAATCGACGGGGATCGGCAATAAAAATATCATCGGGCGTTATCTCTTACTTTGCAAGAAAAAACCTTTTATCGAACAACGAGAAAATACCTATATTGTCAAACTGCCTATTATAAATAATACTTAATATGAATATCTTAATTCTTGAAGATGAACAGCGAAACTTCAATCGCCTGAGACGTCAATTGGAGGAGATAGATACGACTTTTCATGTGGAAGGACCACTGGCCAATATTCAGGAATCGGTGGAATGGCTACGAACCCATCCGACTCCGGATCTTATACTTGCGGACATACGCCTGTCCGATGGACTAAGTTTTGACGTATTGCGTCAGACGGCCATACCATCCCCAATCATCTTCACCACTGCCTATGATGAATATGCAATCCAAGCTTTTAAATATAACAGCTTCGACTACCTGCTCAAACCCATTAATTCCGAAGAATTGGCTGAAGCCATCAATAAGGTGCGTCGCCGGACTTTGTCCGACACGCATGGAGAAGATATGCGTCGGTTAGTGGAATATATGTACCGCAATAATTACCGTTATCGCGAGCGTTTCCTGTTGCCCTACCGGGATGGGTACATCTCCGTACAAGTGAAAAACATCAGCCATATCGCCTTGAAAGAACGGACGACGCTTATATTTCTGAACGATGGAGCATCCATGAACATATCTTATTCATTGGATGAACTGGAAAGCCAACTCAATCCCAATATTTTTTTCAGGGCAAACAGGCAATATCTTTTGCACATTGACAGCATACGGAATGTAAGCAACTACTTTAACTCCAGATTAAAAATACATATGAAAAAATATCCTGATACAGAGATTATTGTAAGTAGAGAACGAGCTTCTGCTTTGAAAGAGTGGTTGGATAAATAATCATTAATGGTTGTTTTTAATCTGGTATTTGAAAAGTATAGTTGTTCATATTTCCGTTTTTTATCCTTATCTTTATCACATAAATGTGGTGAATAAGTCATCTTCGTAATGACCTGAATGCTCTAAAAATTAGTAGATCTCAATATATGAAAACAGAATTGGAAAAGTGCTTAGCCGGAGAACCGTTCAATGGCGGTGACAAAGTATTGGCAGATATGACGCTGAATGCTAAAAGATTATTGAAACAACTAAATGAAACGGATTATGCCGATACGGAACAGAGAAAGCGAATTTTTCATGATTTGTTCGGCAAGATGGGAGAACATGTTCACATCGATATTGATTTCCATTGCGAATACGGGAAGCATATTTTCATTGGTGACCAGGTTATTATCAATATGAACTGTACGTTTGTAGACAACAACATAATCGAGATAGGCGACAATGTGTTGATAGCGTCCAATGTACAGATATACACAGCCACCCACTCTACCAAATTGCAAGAAAGAGTCGTGGCGGATTGGGAAGCAGGAGAAGGTATATGCAAAACCTATGCACTCCCCGTAAGAATAAATGATGGAGCGTGGATTGGTGGTGGTGCAATAATCCTACCGGGAGTGACAATTGGGAGAAACAGTGTCATAGGTGCCGGCAGTATAGTAACCCACTCTATTCCTGACAACTGCGTAGCTGTGGGAAATCCTTGCAGGGTGATTAAACAAATTGATAATGAAGTAGTTTAACAGAACTATCACAATGTATCATTGATCTGTATTCCTCAAAGTATTTAAGCTATACTTTGAGGAATATTTTTTGTGAAGACCTGATTTTAGAATCATTTCAATGCCTTACCATCCGAAAAAGCCTTACCCACCTTTTCGCCCACCTTCAAATAATCGTTGTTGAACGGATCGAAGATGATGGGAGCTACTTTGGAAGCATCTACTTTTCCATTTTCATCAAGTACACGCTCGTCTACACTTACATTTACGATCTCTCCACGCAATATGCAGGTTTCGGGATTGTAATCTTTCAGTTTACACTCCACTGCTACGGACAGTTCGTCAATCAGCGGGGCGTCCACAAACTCCGAACGGGTGGCATGGAAGCCTGCACGGGCGAATTTGTCCGTTACCTTATTGCCGGAAACAATACCTACGTAATCGCAGGCAACAACTTGCCCCACTTCTGCCATACTTACTGTAAATGCTTTGCGTTTCAGGATATTCGCAGTGGTCTTGTGTCCTTCACTGATGCAAATACTGATCTCTTTCATTTCACTGATACCACCCCAAGCCGCATTCATAGCGTTTGGGAGTCCATTTTCATCATAAGCAGCGATGATAAACACCGGCTGCGGATAGGAAAAGGGTTTTGCTCCGTAATTCTTTCTCATACTAATTTATTTTTTAGTCCATTGTTTAATGTCTTCTTTGGTTGCACCGTTCAGCAGTTTGCCTTTCTGCCACTTCAGATTGGAATAAGTTTTCTGCAACTCTTTTTCGGAATTGGAGATACTGCTTCCGCCCGATGTGGCAAACAGAATCACTGTCTTACCTGAAAAATCACCACTTTCTATAAAAGTATTAATGATTCTCGGAGCTAAATTCCACCAGATGGGAAAACCGATATAAACAGTATCATAGTCCGCCAGGTTCTCCGCTTTGGAGCTTAAAGTAGGACGTGATTTGGCATCCGCCATCTCCACACTGCTGCGTGAGGACTTGTCGTGCCAGTCCAGATCGGCAGAGGTGTACTTCTTCGCAGGCTGTATTTCGTAGAGAGTGCCACCTGTGACTTCTGCAACTAACTTGGCTGCTTTTTCTGTTGTTCCTGTTGCCGAGAAATAGGCAACCAATGTCTTAGAACTTTGTTTCTGTGCGATTGCCGTCAAACATAACGCCATAATCGCTACCATAAAGAATGTAAGTCTTTTCATACGATATATTATTTAGTTCAAACATAGATTACTTTTCCGTAGCAAACGCTTCGATTCGGGAAGCATATTGCAATGATACAAAATTACGGAGTATTATCCAGTATGCAGGTATATAAATTACGGAATATATAACCAATATTACGGATGTATCTCCTTTTGACATACTTTATACCCCCTATTATTGGATTGTAACTATTTTGTAGTTACATTTGCTGAAACTTATAAATGAATGGGAACAAAAGAAAAACTTATCGAACGTTTCAAGTCGTTACCAGCAAATTTTACATTTGAAGAAATGGAACGTTTGTTGTCGATATTTGGTTATGAAAAATCGAATAAAGGTAAAACTTCCGGTTCGAGAGTTATCTTTAAGAATGGAGACAAACGCCCTATAATGATTCACAAACCTCATCCCGGCAACCTTATCAAAGGATATGCAATGAAACAAGTATTAAATGATTTGATGGATGCAGGTTTTATAAAATGAAGAAAGGAGTATTATTATGAATACATTAAGGTACAAAGGTTTCATTGGATCTGTCAACTTCAGTGAAGAAGACAGCGTTTTTTTCGGTAAAATAGAAGGAATAAATGGAATGGTTAATTTTGAAGGACAGAGTGTTCAAGAACTGACAGAAGCATTTCATGAAGCAGTCGATGATTATCTGGCTTATTGTGAGGAAGAAGGAATACAACCGCACAAAAGCTATTCAGGATCATTAAATGTTCGTCTGACTCCTGAGATACATAGCCATATCGCAATGCTGGCACAGCGTGCAGGTATCTCTATCAATGCTTTCATCAAACAAGCACTGGAGAAGCAAATTACAGCTATGTTATAGAATAGAAATTCACTCTGTTATAATCATACTATAAAAATCTACAGAGTGTAAAGCATATATCTGGTATTGCAGAGATTATCCGATAAAAAGAATAGTCTCTGCATTTTTTTATGTTAAAAACACAAATGACTTTCACAACCCTCTTCGGCCCATGTCTAAATATATAAAACAGAAATCATGAAAATAGAAATCTATCATGTGGACCAAGCGATAAATGGCTCTAAAGAGGCATTAGAAGCAATCATTGAAAATATTGAAGGCCCGGTGTTTAATTTGTCATTGCGCATGCTCGGGCGGATTGAAGATGCTGAAGACGCAAAGCAAGACATTCTGATAAAGGTCATCACAAGCCTTTCTTCTTATAAAGGAAAAAGTTTATTTTCGACATGGGTGTATAAAATAGCCGTAAACCATTTAATCAATGAGAAGAATAAAGACTTCGTAAATCATCCTTTGTCTTTTGAAATCTTCGGGAGTGATATAGACAGATATGTCGCCTCTTCAGTTGACCAAACGAATCCGGCTGAGAAAAAGATTTTCTCGGAAGAGCTGAAACTGTCATGCACCAACGTTTTGCTTCAATGCTTAAATCCATTCGACAGGTTAATCTTCATTTTGGGAACCATGTTTGATGTAGACAGCAGACTGGGAAGTGAGATTACAGGATTGTCGGCTGACAACTTCAGGCAACGGCTGTCACGCTCCAGAAAGGTAATGAGTACTTTCCTGTCAGAATATTGCGAACATGCAGGAGGCAAGAAATGTAACTGTATGAACCGGGTAAATTATGCCCTCAGCCAACACCGTATCGATCCTGCCCTGCCTTACTCATCATCATTGATACCGGAGAGAATCTCCACATCGAAGTCTGCCATGGAAAACATTGATGCCGCGACAGCCCTGTATTCAAACTTACTCAGACACTCTTCTAAACAGCAAGCCAAAGAATATCTTTTCAATTTGCTTAAAACGGATGATTTTTCATCACTAACTAAATAATATCTGACATGGACAAATTAATTTTCTCGGCAATTATCGGATTGATTGCCGGAGTCATCGACATCATTCCTATGATTATGCAGAAACTTCCCCGCTACTCCACCGTTTCGGCGTTTTTTCATTACTTTTTCGTTTCAATTATTATTCTCAATGTAGACATACCTCATATTCCCTGGTGGCTGGAAGGAGGCGTTGTAGGCTTGGCACTAACTATCCCGATGCTTATTCAGGTAGGACATTCGGATAAGAAATCTTTGCCAATAATAGCATTCAATGCCATATTATTGGGAACATTGGTTGGGCTTGCAGGACACTATATTTCAGTTTTCTAAATCTACACAGAGCAATGTAGGATTTGAGTCATCCTCCTCATTAGCTAAACCATATTGAGCCAACTTATCAGCAGAAAGCAATGTATATGCCTTGTTGTTCCGGATAAGGGAAACGGGAGTATTTACAATTGCTTTCTCATTATAAGGCATGGCGTATCCTTTTTCCGAATGAGTCAGCAATTCCCCGCTATTTGTATCCCATAGTGTATAATGCCTGCTCTCATTCCAGAAGAAATCATAAAACAACAGGTCATTCACCAATAAAGCATTTTCCGCCTTAATACAATATTTCCCTTCCGTAAGCATACGTTCAAGATCACCATTCAAATCTGTCGGCATCTTTAGTTTGCCCTGATTGATGGCTACAGCGGGAATGAGTTTTTCCTTTCTGCTGGCATACAACGTATCATTAATCACGATACACACTTGATCGTTTCCGGCTCTGAATCTGGGCACGATGTAGCCACCTGAAAAGCCCGTCACCGATTCAGCATCGAAAGGAAAGAAAGATTGTTTCATGTTCCAGTCCTTATCAAAGAAGGCTACTAAGTGCGATTTCTGATATTCTCTTTTGTAGGTTCCCCAATATCCGTTGGACACACCTATAAAGTTGGATATACTATCTTTGGGGTATTCGCTGACGAAAGTCCCGTCCGGCTTATATAATTTAGTCTTATTAGGAGTAGCAACATAAATCAACTCTTTTTCTTCATCAAAAAAGCGGGAAAAGATGTCGGCATATTCTTCTGGTCCATTTCCCTTACTGTCCATCACAGAAAGAAAAGAACCGTTTTCGGCATTAAAGAAATAAAAACTCGTCTTATCTCCGATAACTATGTACTTTGGAGTCACATTAAGCAGGTACGCATTAGCACTCAACAGGCATTTATCATTCATTTCCAGCCGGATCGTTTTCGGATTTTTGAAAAGAGATTGATATTGTGCCGAAGTGTAGTCCGCATCAAAGTGTTCGACGCCTTTATCAATACTGACTGTAGAAACCTGTTCATGTGAACCTTTTTCTCCGGAACAAGCCGTGAGAAGAAAAAGAGAGATGCTGAGAAAGGAAATACAAGAGTGTCGCATATTGTTTTTTGTTATGTTGTAAGTTGGGCAAATTTATAAAAAAAACGAATATACAAGATGTTATCTTAGAAAAATGAGAAGAATAAAAAAAAGAAAAAATAAAAGTCAGAAAAACCAACCCAAATACTTGACTTCGCCTTTCTGATGTAGTATCTTTGTAGAGCTTTAAAAAACTGAATTTTAATATTAAACCTAAAACCTTAGCAAATGGCAAAACTGATTCTTTCTTTCTCCGAATTGGCCGGTATGTATTTCCCCGGTTGTTCCACTCCGAAAAATGCGGTAAGATCTTTACAACGAAGCATTAAAAGGTGTACAAATCTGGCGACTGCTTTAGTTGAAACGGGCTATCAGCCTTATAATCATCGCTGGCTCTCCCCCAAGCAATACGGACTGATAATAGAGAATCTGGGCGATCCATTCCCGGAATAATAATAGACAATAAATAGGAAAGGCGGTAATTCTTCATAAGAATCACCGCCTTTTTTGTTGATATTTATTGGATTCGGGCTTAAAAGAGTCTTTTTACGTTTTTAATAAACGTTGAGCACATTCTTTAAAAACATTCCCGTTATTCTTTAAAAACGAATAACAGGAAGCTGAACAAGGCAGAAAAACGCCTATAATTTGTATATATTTAAGACTGTGGTATGTTTTATTTCACTTAGCACAAACGAACTTTACATTTTCACAATACCTGACATATAGCATGAACTGATAATCAAAAAACGACTTTAAATTCTACGATAAACTTCATCAAATGGTACTCTGCACCGTTCTCCCCAAATTCCTTTATTACCATCCCGTATTCCACAGGGAATAACCATATTTATCTCAGCACCATGAGGCAATTTCAGCATCCTTTTTAGCCGACGGCTATCCAAACCTTCCAGAGGACAAGTGTCATACCCTTCGTTTGCCATAGCAATCATAAACGTTTGGGCAGCGAGTGCACAAGATTTATGGGCAGTCACGCGCATATCATTTTCGGAAACTTCGAGCATCATTGGGCGGAAAATGCTGATGATGTTAACCAGTAGTTTTCTGAATAATCCCAAAACTCCAAAGAAACGGGCATAAACAAACGGCATCAATTTGCCATAGTATAATTCCCGGTCTTTGATGCGTTTGGCTTGACGCTCTTTCGGACTGTAACGCCGGATATTCTCCCGTTCGAAATCAAGTACAAACCGCGCATGCTTCCTGTACCAATCACGCCGCACCACGAAAACAACTATTTGTGAAGCTGTAGAAGTGGCTTTCTGATCGAGACAAGCTCTTGAAACCTTTGCCAGTAATTCGGGCTGAGTGATATGATAGAACTCCCACAACTGCATATCCGAGCTGTTGGGAGCTAATGTTGCCAATTCCAGATAATGTTTTATTCTTTCCGGATCTATCAGTTTTGTTCTGTCATACGCTCGCACAGAGCGACGATAATGGAGGACTTCGTTTAAATTCATAATGCTGTAAATGTTATAATACTATTATACTTTTCCTTAGAGCTAAAAAACTTCAGGATATTCATAGAATTAATTCTATCGTAGTATAAGATTAAAACAGCCCCATAAGCTAATTGTTCCTCAACTAACCGGACTTTTCGTGTAATCAGAATGATCGATGTGCTGTATATCACTAATTCGTGATGAGATATTTAATTACGATGTCCTATATTCATTCGGTGAACATCCTATAATGCGCTTAAACGCTTTACTGAAATATTGTGGATATTGATATCCCAAAGCGTAGGCTACATCACTGACTGATTTGTTTGGGTCTGCAAGCAATTCTTTTGCTGTATCCATTGTTTTTGTCAGAATATATTCCTGAGCAGAAGAACCTGTCTCCTTCTTAATCAGATCTCCAAAATAATTTGCAGACAGATGCAGTTGATCTGCACAATAAGCCACGGTCGGCGTACCGAATTTCGAGGGTTTGTCCGACATGAAATAGTCGTTCAGCAACGCTTCGAAAGAACTAAGTGCATCTTTGTTCTCCTTTTTACGGGTAATGAACTGCCGGTCATAGAAACGGATGCAGTAGTTTAACAGCAATTCAATGGCCGAAGCGATAATCAGCTTGCTATGCTTGTCCGTTGCTCCCTTGATCTCCTCGTCGATTTTCATCATACAATCTATCACGGTCTGCCGTTCCTGTTTAGAGAGATGCAATGCCTCATTAACGGCATAGGAAAAGAACGTGTAATCCTGCATGTGGCGGCCAAGCGGTGTACCGTGTAACAATTCGGGTTGAAATGTCAACCACCAACCTTTGGGTTGGAATGGCTCTCCTGTATCATCGTTGCCGATAATCTGTCCCGGAGCGGCGAATACCAGTGTCTCTTCCTGAAAATCATAGAATTTACGGCCATACTTTATCACATCGGCGCACTTGATGTCCTTCAGATAAATGACATAGAAACCTATGTTTTTACAGACATGGTGCAACGGTTTGATTTTGGAAGCGTCGATTACGCTTACCAACGGATGGGGAGTTTCTATACCCAGAAAATCATTGTAATCCTTGATCGTATTCAGCCTTATAATCTTCTCCATAACAGTGGATTTCATTGTTTTTACGCAAATATATAAAATATCTTCGGGCGATCTGTTTCAACCTGTAATAATTATACGTGAAACCATAATTTATACCCTATGGAACTTTCGGATAGCCCGTAATTTTGCATCATGGAAAAATAAATAGAAAAAAGAACAGTGATACAAATGAATAATTCCGGACTTATGACTATTGATATGTTCAATAAATTGACGGGACATGAAACGCTGCATCCGCAGATTTGCATGATTGATCTGTCGAAAACAAATTTGAGTGAGGATATTCGGATAATGTGTGATTTTTACGGGTTACTATATTACAACTCTCCCAAGCAGAGCAAAGCGTCGGAAAAGGAATGGTTACGGCTGATTTATCCGGGAGAGGTGATCGAGATACCCTCGAAGCAACACCGGCATGCCGACTATTATTCGGGTGTGCTTTTCCATCCCGACCTGTTGTGCGACACATCGCTTGAAAACCGTATCGAAACCTATCCGAAACGCTGCCGTTGCCGGGGTGTGCTGACAGAACATGAACAACAAATCATAACCGATAACCTGCGGGAGATCGGCGAAGAGTTGCACCATGCCATCGACCGTTATAGTGCATCGATCATCGTTTCACACATCGAACTGCTACTTAACTACTGCGTACGCTTTTGCAGTCAATAAAATAAAGAAGATGCAGCAAATCCGTAAAAATTATCCTTCAAACCGTAATTCATGACCGGTCGAAGCGAAAATTCCAGCCTAATTTTGCATCAGATAAAAACAGGAAATATAAAATGATAGAGATTATGAAAATAAAAACGAGAATTAGGATGACGCTGATCTGTATCCTTTTCGGATATGGAATCGCAGTCGCCCAAAACCCCAAAATGGAACAAGTTATGAACAGTAAACGGAAACACATTGCAGAGGTCGCCGCCCTTACGGGTAAGGGAGACCTCGATAAACTGAAACCCGCTCTTACCAACGGATTAAATGACGGAATGACCGTGGGTGAACTCAAGGAAGTGATGGTACACGCCTACGCCTATTGTGGTTTTCCGCGTGCCTTGCGCGGACTACAAACCCTTGTTGCGGTACTCGATGAACGGAAAGCGAAAGGTATCGAGGATAACCGGGGGCGTGAAGCGTCGCCGATAACTGATACCCGCAGCAAGTACGAACGCGGACGTGATATTCTCGCCGAAATTTCGGGTGTTCCGGCAGATGCGCCGAAAGCCAATTATGCTGTACTGGCTCCGGAAATCGAGGTATTCCTGAAAGAGCACCTCTTTGCTGACCTTTTTGAGCGGGATGTCCTGACATACGCCGAACGGGAACTGGCGACCGTTGCCGTGATCGCCTCTTTGGGCAAAGGCGTGGAACCGATGCTAAAAGGGCACATGGGTATCGCACTGAATGTGGGCGTAACACCGGATGAATTACGTGGTGCGCTGACCATCATCGAAAAAAATATTGGTCGCAGCGAGGCTGATGCCGGCAAACTAATATTGAACGAACTGCTACAAAGTAAAGGATTAATCGCTGATTCCCAAGCCCCGGCCGTGGCAGTGGAGAATGGCGTAAAGAAGCAGAAGGTAACGTTCCACAACCGTTTCCTTATTGATGTGGTTGGCGATCTTTATTTCCCTGCAAACTACGACCCTGCAAAGAAATATGCTGCCATCATCGTCGGTCATCCTTTCGGTGGTGTCAAGGAACAGACTTCGGGACTACATGCCCGTAAGTTGGCAGAATTCGGTTATGTGACATTGGCTTTTGATGCTTCATATTATGGTGAGAGCGGCGGTTATCCGCGTCGTATCGAGTCGCCCGAGGTGCGGGTGGAAGATTTCAGTGCAGCGGTCGACTTCCTAACGAACCATCCGGCTGTCGATGACGATAAGATTGGTGTCATTGGTATCTGTGGCGGAGGATGTTATTCCGTCAGCGCAGCGCAGATAGACCATCGCATCAAGGCGCTGGCAACTATCAGTATGTACGACATGGGACGTGCTCGCCGTCAGGGTGTGGGCGATTCCCAGACGTATGAACAACGTATGGCAATTCTCGATGAGATCGGTCGCCAGCGCACGGCAGAATATGGCGGAGTTGCACGTAAGGACATCCGTGCCCTACCCGAAAAAATAGATGAAAACACACCGAAGTTTGCCATTGACTTCCTCGATTACTATGACAATCCGGAGCGTGGCCAGCATCCCAACTCTACGGGCTATTACTCCTACACGAGTCTTGCACCGATGATGAACTTCTTCCCGTTCGCACAGATCGAGACCATATCGCCGCGACCGGTACTCTTCATCGTGGGAGAAAACGCTGTATCAGCTTACTTCTCGGAAGACGCATACGCAAAAGCAGCCGAACCGAAAGAGCTGTTTGTCGTACCCGGAGCAACACACGTAGATTTGTACGACCAGCCGGAGTATCTGAAAATCACGCTGCCCAAACTGGACACATTCTTTAAACAACATCTTAAATAACCATTTGAATATGAGAAAATTATTTTTTATCCCATTTTTGTTCCTTCCGCTGACGACTATGGCAGCTTGTTCTTCAGACGACACTCCTGCATTGCAGACGGAACAGCCGACAACTCCTGATGATCCTGACAATCCGTCCGGCAACAGTAAAACTCTCGTAGCCTACTTTTCCGCGCAGGGGCACACGCAAGCCGTAGCCGAACGAATTGTGGAACTTACCGGTGCTGACATATATCGCATCGAAGCGGCCGATCCGTATGCAGAAAATCCATACGATGACAGCGACCGTATTCAGAATGAGGCTTACAACGACCTGCGTCCCGGAGTGGCAAACCTGCCCGATAAGGAAATTATTGTGCAATATGATACGATTTTCGTTGGCTCACCTTGCTGGTGGCATCAGCCTGCTATGGTGGTTTGCACATTCCTCGAAGCATACGATCTGAAAGATAAGGTTGTTATCCCGTTCTTCACTTATGGAGCCACAACCTATCTGAACGAATCAATGCGGAAGATTTATAAGGTAACCCCTGAGTCAAAGCATCTTCCGGAAACGCTTCCCGAAGACCTCAATCCGGATGACATTACTACTCCCGGCCCATCCGACGATGCAGGTATTGATATGCCAGGCAGTGCTAATGGCACGGAGGCTTGGCTTCGGCGAATCGGAATCATCAAATAAAAAACATAAAATAAGGAAAAGATGAAAAAAGGAAATCTTCATGTACGGACTCCGGTTTTGATATCCTAAGAATACAGAAAATAAAATCTAAAGAGGATATCAAAATAAAGCTTAGAACACAAATTATACGAATTACGCAAATAATTCATTTTTTATACTTCTGATAATCAAAGCTTATCTGATTTGTTATTTACGTAATTCGTAGAAGTGGCTTTCTGATCGAGTTCCGAATCTAGCTCCAAATAGTATATTGTCTCGTTATGAATTTGGTTATTTTTCACCATTGTGTGAATGGCCGAAACAGACTATTTTTGCAAAAAAATAATCATTCATAATCTATTAAGCAATGAAAAGTAATACTATTTGTCAAGTAATTCTTGCAGGAAGCATCATATTGGCTTCTTGCCAATCTAACAATTCTGCTAAGCAAGATGAGTCTCAACAAACAATGAACGAAACAGTTATGAACAAAGTTACAGATTACAAAATCAGTGCGGGAAACATCACTTTCACTAATGCCATCAATGGAGCTGAAAATTGCGTGAAACTGCTTGATGATGGCGCATTGGAATTCCATTGTGCCGAAGGACTGGATTTCTTCAGTGACCCGAATGGAAAACTGTCAAATACAACGCTTCCTATTCTGCTTGTCCCCGTTGAGAACACGAAACCTTTTACGTTAATAGCCAAGGTTACTCCGGAGTTTACAACAGAGGGATTGTATAATGCAGCCGACCTTTTTGTATATTCTTGTGATTCACTTTGGCAGAAACTGGCATTTGAACAGGATGAATACGGTAACCACCGTATTGTTACAGTAAGAACACAAGGAACATCCGATGACAATAATCATGACAAATTAGATGTTTCATCTGTTTACCTGAAGATCTCTTCTGATACAAAAACCATTGCCAGCTATTATTCCATCGACAAGAAAAGATGGAACATGGTTCGTCTATACAAGAATTATTATCCAAAGAACATTTATTTGGGCATCAGCAGCCAATGTCCTCAAAAAGGCAGCTGCACAAGTCGTTTTGAAGAAATTTCTTTGTCTCACGATAATGTTAGCGATTTCCGCTTGGGAGAATAAGCCATTATATATTGAAGGTGGAATTCTTAAAATGGCATGACAAAAGCCGCAAAATATTTCTACTTTCTGAAAAAGCTTATGATTTAAGTATAGTTTTGGAATCAATTGATAACAAAGAAAAGAATCTTGCTCTTATCTTTAAAAATTATAAGAAAGAGCAAGTTCTATCGATTTTCATAAAGCTCTTTAAATCATTCATTTACAACTTTTCTCAGAAAAACCCACTCCAAGGCATCAAAAGAGTACAATACTTCCCGCACTACATCCTATCTTTGCAATGTCATCAGAAATAAATGATGGCAAGTAAACCCTATTTTTTTTAACCAATTAAACTTTAATTATTATGGCTTTAGAGTATGTAGTGACCAAAAGAGTGTTTGGCTTTGACGACACAAAGACAGAGAAGTATGTAGCGAAATCTGTACGTTCGGGACAAATGAGTTTTAGTAAAACGTGTGCAAAGGTTAGTCGACTTTGCGGAATCCACCGAAAGGTAGTAGATTTAGTAGTCAGCGGTCTGGTTGATATGATGGCGGAGGATATTGATGACGGAAAGAGTGTTCAATTAGGAGAGTTCGGCATCTTCCGCCCCACCATTAAGGCTAAAAGTGCGGATACAGCGGAAGGTGTAACGGCAAGTAATATAGTGCGCAAACGTATTGTATTTACTCCGGGAAAGATTTTCCAACGTACTTTGGGAGAAATGAGTGTGACACGTTCTATTCCCGTTGATACGGATTATACGGACGGAAGTAGTTCCGGTGGTAACGGCAGTGGCGGAAATCAGGGCGGTAGCAACCAAGGTGGTGACGGCGGTTTGGATGAAAATCCATTAGGATAAATCTCCTTGTCAGAGTGAAAAAGTGAGTAGTGAAGTTCTTTCGCTACTCACTTCTCTGCTACTATAAAAAAATCACTACTCGATGTAAAATCATTCTTGCCGAGTAGTTCTTTATAAATAGATATTTTACGGAATCCTACCTTTCTCAATATACTTGTTATTTCTTCCTCCGAATAATACCTTTCCCAAATGATGAAATGTTTGGCTGTGTCTTCAAGTATCAGGTTATATTGATATGCAAAAACTTTGTTCTCCGGATAATGGAATGTCTGGCTTAGAAGTAAATATTCACTTTCATTCCAGAACCCACCGCAAGGGGCATATTCCCAACCCCGGCTTTCCTGTCTGTCATCAATAATCCCTTCCGAGAAAACATCAAAGATGAGAATACCTCCATCAGTCAGCAATAGCTCATTGGCAAACAAATATCTGTTTTTCCGAATGATCACAAAATGCTTTTTCTTCAAAACTACCAAACTTATGAAGAATTTCAAAACCGTTCCATTCCAGGTATGAATCTAACTCTTGAGGAAAGAATAGCCTCATATCCAAATTTTGAACAGAGTCAAACTCACCATTAATGAAATAGTGCCATTCTATGCGATTTATCTGAGTTTTACTCTCGTATCGCATGATCTGCTTTATCAATACTTCTCTCCTATCTTTGGTGGTATATTCAGCAATTTCTATTGGTTCTTTTTCATGTTCTACAATGTATTGGATATCGGGATTAAAACAATCTAACAAAAATATGCCTCCTGCTTTGAGATGATTTTTAACCACACGTAATGCTTTAAACAAATCTTCATTTTGATATAAATGATGGATCGAATTGAAAGGAATAAAGACAAGGTCGTATTTCTTCTTTAAGTCGAGAGTTCTGATGTCAGCCTCAATAAATTCTATTTCTAATCCTGCTCCGGCAGCTTTTATTTTCGCTTGTTCAAGCATAGAAGCTGTGTAGTCCACCCCGCTGATATCATACCCTTCCTGTGCTATCGGAATAGTAAGTCTGCCTGTACCGCAACAAAGCTCAAGTATACAGGCATCCTTAGCTTTAGGCAGCCATCGCTTGTAAAATAGCAAATCATCTATGTGGGTATTCATTCCATCATAAATATTCGCATCATAAATTAAATCCCCAACTTTATAATTGCTATTCATCTGATTCTTCAATATCTGGTGAGTACTAATATTTACTTAACCATACAAAGGTAGTACTATTTGCTTTCATAACGAGCACTATTTCAACTAATTCACTCTGCTTTGTCTGAATCTGCTTGTTAGCCGAAAAAAATATAAAAATATTTTTTTCAAAATTATTTGTTTAAAGGTACCGAAAGGGGACAATCCCCCTTGTGCCATATAGTACCTTTGCAAAGTCATCTGAAACAAATGACAACAGTAAACCTTATTTTTTTTAACCTATTAAACTTTAATTATTATGGCTTTAGAGTATGTAGTGACCAAGAGAGTGTTTGGCTTTGACGACACAAAGACTGAGAAGTATGTAGCAAAATCTGTACGTTCGGGACAAATGAGTTTTAGTAAAACGTGTGCAAAGGTCAGTCGACTTTGCGGAGTCCATCGAAAAGTGGTAGATTTGGTAGTCAGCGGTCTGGTTGATATGATGGCGGAGGATATTGATGACGGAAAAAGTGTTCAATTGGGAGAGTTCGGCATCTTTCGCCCCACCATTAAGGCCAAAAGTGCGGATACCGCAGAAGGTGTTACGGCAAGCAATATAGTACGTAAACGTATTGTATTCACTCCGGGGAAGATTTTCCAACGTACTTTGGGAGAAATGAGCGTAACCCGCGCCATTCCCATCGATACAGATTATACGGACGGAAGCAGTTCCGGTGGTAACGGTAGCGGCGGCAACCAAGGAGGTGACGGTGGCATAGAGGATGATCCGTTAGGATAATGCCAAATTAAAGTAGCGAAAGAACTTCGCTACTTTTTTTGTTTCCATACCTATTTATATGGATAATATCTCTTATTTTTGCACATATTATAACTATAAATAGGTAATATGGAAACATCAAAAGTCTACTACACAGACCTGCGTACCTCTCCTACTTCCAATCTTCTGGATAAGATGGAGCGCCTGGTAAAGCGGGCAGGTATTGAACAGCTACCCTTAAAAGACAGTTTTGTCGCTATCAAGATTCACTTCGGTGAGCCGGGAAACCTTGCTTATCTTCGGCCGAACTACGCGGCTCGCATGGCAAACCTATTGCGCAACAATGGTGCAAAACCTTTCTTGACGGACTGTAACACACTATATTCAGGCCGTCGTGCCAATGCCGTCGATCACCTGCAAAGCGCAATGGAAAACGGTTATAATCCTATATCCGCCCAATGCCAGGTCATCATCGGAGATGGATTGAAAGGTACGGATTGCCGGGAAATTCCTTTGAACGGTGAGTACTGTGCCGCCCCTAAGATTGGTACTGCCATAGCCGATGCGGATATTATCATCAGCATGAATCACTTTAAAGGGCACGAACAAGCCGGTTTTGGCGGAGCTTTAAAGAATTTAGGCATGGGCTGTGCCAGCGTAGCCGGAAAATTGGAACTACATTCGGCCTCTCAACCCCAAATAGATACGGGAAGTTGCATCGGCTGCAATATCTGCGTGAAGCACTGTGCACACGACGCCGTACACCTGAATGCAGGACGCAAAGCAGAAATAGATTACGCGAAATGCGTAGGTTGCGGGCAGTGTGTCGCCTTGTGCCAGTATGACGGCGCCATTATGGGCGATGAAGATACGTCCGAACGCTTAAACTATAAGATTGCCGAATATTCACTGGCCGTAGTGAAAGATAAGCCCAACTTCCACATCAGTTTTATAATGAATGTATCTCCGGAATGTGACTGTTGGAATCATAATGACGCTGCCATTGTACCCGACCTCGGTATTCTGGCTTCTACAGACCCGGTGGCTCTGGATAAAGCATGCGCGGATATGGTCATCCAAGCTCCTATACTGCACACGGGTAACCGCCTTTCTGCCGGACATGAGCACGATGATTTGTGCGGCCATGACAAGTTCCACATGATGCACCCGGATACGGACTGGTTGGCTGGATTGCGCCATGCGGAAAAGATCGGATTGGGCAATATGCAATATGAATTGGTGAAGATTTAAACCTTTTCTGTCCGAAAGAGTCTTAATATAAATATACCGATACAAAACCTGTAAGGATTGAGACAAATCCTCAAACAAAATGAGCGCTCATCTCCTACTTTTGTATCTTGAAGAAACATAATAATAACAAATTAAAATCTAATCATTGAATAATGGAAACATCTGCTAAACTCTACTCTTTGTCGTTCAGTAACGTGAAGACCTATTTGTTTGCATTCTTATTTGTTGCAGGAAATATAGCACTGCCGCAGCTTTGCCATCTGGTTCCCATGGGCGGACCGACTTTGCTGCCTATCTATTTCTTTACACTGATTGCCGCCTATAAATTCGGCTTCCGTGTAGGACTGCTTACAGCTTTACTTTCTCCGGTGATTAATCATTTACTGTTTGGTATGCCCGCTGCCGCTGCATTGCCTGTGTTGCTGATAAAATCCGGTTTGCTTGCAGGAGCCGCTGCATTTGCTGCACGATATACAAAGAAGATATCCTTAGTTGCATTGCTTGGTGTGATTCTTGCTTACCAGGTGATAGGCACTGCTTTTGAATGGGCTATATGTGGTAACTTCTTCCTGGCCGTACAAGATTTCCGTATCGGTATTCCGGGTATGCTGATCCAATGGTTCGGTGGTTACGCTCTGCTGAAAGCTATTTCCAAACTTTAATAATAGACTATCTCCCATAACAATATGGCAAAAACAATGGAAGAAGTGCTGGAGCGCTTCCGCACAATTGAATTCCACGATGATTTTGATATGATCGTGGCTATTGCTAATGGCGGTATCGTTCCGGCAGGTATCATCAACCAGCGATTGCAAAAAGAAGTGCATCTGCTACGTATCAATTTGCGGGATGAATATCAGCATCCAAAGTACGATGCACCCCAGTTGCTCGCTCCGGTTGACTTTGATTTTAAAGATAAAAGCATCTTATTGGTAGATGACCGTATTAAGACAGGCTCTACCATTCGTCTGGCGTGCGAATTACTAAAAGAGGCACGTATGATAAAAACATTCGCAGTCAATGGTACGGCAGATTATGCCTTGTTTGACGAGACGTGTTTTAAGTTCCCGTGGATCATATAAGTAATTCATAATTAGCAATTAACAATTCAAAAGGGCCTATGGATAGAAGGGATTTCTTAAAGACTCTGGCGGTAACGGGTGCGGTGATGACCGTGCAACGTTCCGAAGCAATGGACATACTGGCGCAAAAGCTGACAAATGCTGGCGGCGTTAAGGTGGATCTGGTAGCTGTGATGGGTGGAGAACCGGAAGCGATGTTCAGGCGTGCTATTACAGAAATAGGTGGCATGAAACAGTTTATCAAACCAGGACAAAAGGTCGTGGTTAAACCGAATATCGGTTGGGATAAAGTACCCGAACTGGCCGGTAATACGAATCCGAAACTGGTTGCGGAAATTGTGAAGCAATGTCTTGCCGCAGGTGCCAAGGAAGTTACGGTTTTTGATCATACTTGTGATGACTGGCAGAAGTGCTACAAGAACAGCGGCATTGAAGAAGCTGCCAAAGCTGCGGGTGCCAAGGTTATGCCGGCTCATCTGGAAAGCTACTACAAACCAGTCTCATTGCCCAAAGGCGTACGCATGAAAAGTGCCAAGGTACACGAAGCTATTCTGAACAGTGATGTATGGATCAATGTGCCCATCCTGAAAAACCATGGCGGCTCCAACTTGACGATTTCCATGAAGAACCACATGGGTATTGTCTGGGATCGCGGTTTCTTCCATTCCAACGACTTGCAGCAATGTATTGCCGATATCTGCACAATGGATAAGAAAGCAGTGCTGAATGTGGTGGATGCCTATCGCGTTTTGAAAACGAATGGTCCGCGTGGACGTTCTGTTTCGGATGTGGTATTGACCAAAGGATTATTTATTTCACAGGATATTGTGGCCGTAGATACGGCTGCCACCAAATTCTTTAACCAGGTTCGCGAAATGCCGCTTGAAAGCGTAGCTCACCTTGCTAACGGGCAGGCATTGAAGATTGGAACAATGGATTTGGATAAGCTGAATGTGAAGCGTATCAAGCTTTAATTCAAGCGATATAAAGTATACACACTTATGTTGAGAAAAGCACGTATTATATTGTCCGTTGTTATCTTCGGGCTGATAACCTTTTATTTTCTGGATTTTGCGGAAATATTGCCAAATAGTTTCCACAGACTGGCACATATACAGTTTGTGTCGGCATTGATGTCACTCAGTTTTATTATCCTGGCAGTGCTGATACTGATTACCTTGTTATTGGGACGTATCTATTGCTCTACAATTTGTCCGATGGGTATCTTTCAGGATATAGTGACCTGGATTTCTAAAAAAACGGCAAAGAAAAAGAAACGTTTCCGCTACTCGCCTGCCAGGAATATACTGCGCTGGGGAGTATTGGGTGTAACGGCGATAGCTTTTCTTTTTGGATTTACGGTCATTTTAGGTCTGCTCGATCCTTACAGCGCTTTCGGACGTATGACGGTCAATGTGTTTAAACCTGTGTATATGTTAGGGAACAATTTGCTGGAAAGCATATTTTCAAGTTTCAATAACTATACTTTCTATCAGGTGGACGCTTCTCTCCTGAGTATCTCGTCCTTTATTATCGGATTGTTGACGTTCTTGGTGATTGGCTTTCTGGCATGGAAATACGGACGTACCTGGTGCAACACAATATGCCCGGTAGGTACGCTGCTTGGCTTTCTGAGTCGCTTCTCACTGTTTAAAGTACGCATCGATACAGAAAAATGCAATCATTGCGGACTGTGTGCCACTAAATGCAAAGCCTCATGTATTAATAGTCCGGAGCAGACTATTGATTACAGTCGTTGCGTAGATTGTTTCGATTGTCTGGGTGAATGTCGCCAGAACGCACTTAGTTATACCACTCCCCTCAAAACAGAGAAACAGGTGACTGACGCTTCCAAACGCCGTTTTTTACTTGCCGGGCTGACAACTGCCGCCGCAACTCCCAAAGTAATGGCACAAGCCCAGAATGTAGCGGCTGTGGCAGCCGGAATGAAAAGTGACAAACGTCAGACGCCTATAACACCGCCGGGATCTATCAGTCTGGAGCATTTTCAGGCACATTGCACCTCGTGCCACCTGTGTGTCAGCAAATGTCCCTCTCATGTACTGAAGCCTGCTTTTATAGAGTATGGTTTAGGAGGAATGATGCAGCCGACCGTTTTCTTTGAAAAGGGTTTCTGTAATTTCGATTGTACCGTATGCGGGGATGTTTGTCCGAATGGAGCTATCCTGCCACTGACGAAAGAGCAGAAACACCTGACACAGATGGGTAAAGTTGTCTTCATCGAGGAGAACTGCATCGTCTACCGTGACGGAACCAGTTGTGGGGCTTGTTCAGAACATTGTCCTACGCAAGCTCTGTCGATGATTCCTTTCAAGGACGGATTGACAATTCCTCATATAGATACGGAAATTTGTGTAGGTTGTGGCGGTTGTGAATACGTCTGCCCTGCCCGCCCCTTCCGCGCCGTATACATCGAAGGAAATGCCGTACAGCAAGAAGCTAAACCCTTCACCGATAATCATCAGGAAGAAATTCAGGTAGATGATTTTGGCTTTTGATTAAATATTTTCCCGATTCCCACTGACGCCTGTCTTCGATTGTATAAATTGGGGGCAGGCGTTGCTTTTTCTCTATACTTAGCACATTTTTCTCCCTTTTTACTTTCAACCTACGATAAAATCACTAATTTCGTGGCGAACAAATATATGGTAGATTTTTTACATGGAGGCAACATCAAATAATTGGTTTACGAACAAATATCCTATAGGATATGCTTTGAGCGGTGGTTTTATCAAGGGTTTCGCGCATCTGGGCGTGATGCAGTCATTGTTGGAACATGACATCAAACCTAATATCCTTTCGGGAGTAAGCGCAGGGGCTTTGGCAGGCGTGTTTTATGCAGACGGTAACGAACCGCATAAAGTGCTGGATTACTTTTCCGGGCATAAGTTCCAGGACCTGACCAAATTAGTCATCCCGAAAGTGGGATTGTTCGAGTTAGGAGAATTTATTGATTTTCTGAAAACCAACCTGAAAGCAAAGACGATGGAAGAATTGCAGATACCTCTCATCATCACTGCAACCGACCTCGATCACGGACGTGTGGTGCATTTTCACAAAGGGAATATTGCCGAACGTGTGGCGGCTTCCTGCTGTATGCCCGTCCTCTTCTCTCCTGTAAAAATAGAAGGAACGCATTATGTAGATGGTGGGGTGTTTATGAACTTACCTGTATCTACCATTCGACGTGTTTGTAGCAAAGTGGTGGCAGTAAATGTTAGTCCGCTACTGGCGAACAAATATAAGATGAATATTGTAAGTATTGCCATGCGTTCCTATCACTTCATGTTCCGTGCCAATACATTTCCAGAACGGGAAAAAGCGGATTTATTAATAGAACCGTATAACCTGGATGGATACAGCAATACCGAACTGGAAAAAGCAGAAGAGATATTTATGCAGGGATACAATGCCGCTAACGCTCTTCTGGATCAGTTGAAAGCGGATCAGGGAACCATCTGGAAAGATGAAAGTAATTATCAAATCATAAAATAAAAAATAGAATGGGGAAAGATGAAAAAATGATTATCTATCAAGTGTTTACGCGCTTGTTTGGTAACAATCATAATCACTGCATCAATAACGGGAACATAACAGAAAACGGATGCGGTAAAATGGCGGACTTTACAGCCAAGGCACTCAATGAAATAAAGAAATTGGGAGCCACCCATATCTGGTATACCGGTATCATAGAGCATGCCACGCAAACGGATTATCGCCGTTACAACATACGTCCCGATCATCCGGCTATTGTTAAGGGAAAAGCAGGCTCTCCTTATGCCATCAAGGATTATTATGACGTGGATCCGGACTTGGCAAACGATGTACAGGAGCGTATGAAGGAATTTGAAAATCTGGTACAACGTACTCATCGCAGCGGTCTGAAAGTCATTATCGATTTTGTTCCGAATCACGTTGCCCGCCAATATCATTCGGATGCACAACCTGACGGAACTTCACAGTTGGGTGCAAATGATGATCCTAATTACGCTTTCAGCCCATATAATAATTTTTACTATATCCCTCAATCCGAATTGCACGGTCAGTTCGATATGAAAGGATCAGCTACTGAACCTTATAAAGAATGTCCTGCCAAGGCTACGGGAAACAATCGTTTCGATGCTTATCCCAACATCACCGACTGGTACGAAACCGTGAAGTTGAATTATGGAGTGGATTATCAGAATGGTGGAACCTGTCACTTCAATCCCACTCCGGACACCTGGACAAAGATGCTGGATATCCTTCTTTTCTGGGCAGACAAGAATATAGACGGTTTTCGTTGTGACATGGCGGAAATGGTTCCGGTTGAGTTCTGGGAATGGGTGATTCCGCAAGTGAAAGAGAAGCATCCTGATTTGTTATTCATTGCAGAGGTTTATAATCCGGCAGAATATCAGAATTACTTATTCCGAGGAAAATTTGATTATCTATATGACAAGGTAGGACTTTATGATACGCTTCGCAATGTGATTTGTGGCTATGATTCGGCTACGGCCATTACCCGTTCCTGGCAAAGTCTGGGTGGCATCGAGAAACGGATGCTGAATTTCCTGGAGAACCATGACGAACAGCGCATTGCTTCTGATTTCTTCGCCGGAAATCCGCGTAAAGCAGTTCCGGGACTGATTGTTTCAGCTTGTATGAATACCAATCCGATGATGATTTATTTCGGGCAGGAATTCGGTGAACTGGGCATGGATAGCGAAGGTTTCAGTGGCAGAGACGGGCGTACCACTATTTTTGATTATTGGAGCGTAGATACCATACGTCGTTGGCGGAATGGTGGGAAGTTCGATGGCAAGATGCTGACAGAAGACCAAAAACATATCTATAGTGTCTACCAACGCATCCTGACGCTTTGCAACAAAGAAAAAGCAATCACTGAAGGAGAATTCTTTGATCTGATGTATGCCAACGCAAATGGCTGGCGCTTCAATGAGCATAAACAATACACATTCTTGCGCAAAGCTGGAAAAGAGTTATTGTTCATTATCGTGAACTTTGACCACATTTCAGTAGATGTAGCTATCAATGTGCCTTCTCATGCCTTTGATTTCCTGCAAATACCGCAGATGGATATTTATCCGGCAGTAGATTTGTTAACCGGAAAGACGGAAAGTATTAGTATGCTGCCTTATAAGGCTACGGAAATCTCTGTAGAAGGATATAGTGGAAAGATATTGAAAATCAAGTTATAATAAGATTTTCACCACGGAGTAACACAGAGTTCCACAGAGTAATCTTTATTCGAAAGAATCCTTATTACTCTGTGGAACTCTGTGTTACTCCGTGGTGCTTTCTCCTTCCAGTTTTTCCTTCAGTCTGTACAGACGCGTAATGGCCGGATTGTAAAACTCATCCGGATAATGCGCTTTGATATCGTTTATATTTGCCACTACGTATTGTCTAAGATTCACAATCTTTTCGGCCTCACTTAGTTGTAACTCTTTGGGTAACTGTGCGTTCTCAGCCCACTTCATCAGGGCATTCACGCTTTCCTCATCATACTTATATTCCATATGTTCGTATAATTTTTCTACAAAGATATAAACAAATGATAAAAACACACATACCCCTTCGAACTTTTTCTGTGGAGACGTGTTATATTATTGTGTTTTTCATAGTATTAGATATAAGATTAATTAAAGGAGACTGTACCCGCTTGTGATAAGTAAGTACATCAAAAACAGAAGCGTCTGTTTGATTGATAAATGTGTAAGGAGCATCGGTTTACCAGAGCCGATGCTTTTTTTGTCCCTGTTTGTAGCATGTTAGGAAAATTATGCGTAATTTTGTCAGATAATAAGGAAAATACCAATATGAACATCCCTGTTATTTTTCAATTCTTGAAAGAAGTGTCCGCTAACAATAACCGCGAATGGTTCAATGCTCACAAGGACTTGTATGAAGAAGCCCGTAGGGAATTTGAGAACCTGTTATCGGCTATAATTACCCGTATCTCGCTTTTCGATGAAAGTATTCGTGGCGTTCAAGTCAAAGACTGTACTTACCGGATTTATCGTGATACGCGCTTTTCGCAGGACAAGACCCCGTATAAAACTCATTTGGGCGGATACATCAACGCCCGCGGTAAGAAATCAGACCACTGCGGTTACTATGTTCACATTGAACCGGGCAACTGTCTGTTGGCAGGTGGTAGCTATTGCCTACCTCCTAAGACGTTGAAAGCCGTGCGACAGGCAGTGTATGATAACATAGACGAATTTCGCGGTATAGTTGAAAATCCGGATTTCAAGCAATACTTCCCGGTAATAGGCGAAGACTTCCTGAAAACAGCTCCCAAAGGGTTTCCAAAGGATTTTGAATATGTACAATATCTGAAATGCAAGGAATATACCTGTTACTGCAATCAACCGGACAGCTTCTTTTTGGCACCCGATTGTGTGGATCGTACGGCGGAAATCTTCAAGCAAATGAAACCTTTTGCTGATTTCCTGAACTACACGATTGACGACTTTGAATAAAATTTGATAATAATATAACTAACTTAAAACATTAAAGCTATGGTAGTAGATAGATTAGAAAATTTAGAAAAATATGCATCGTTGAACCCCTTGTTCGCCCAAGCTATTGAATTCTTGCAATCACATGACTTGAACGCAATGGAAGTTGGCAAAACCGAACTGAAAGGTAAAGACCTGGTTGTAAACGTAGCTCAAACTACCCCTAAAGCTAAAGAACAAGCCAAACTGGAAACACACAATGAATTTATAGATATCCAGATTCCTCTCTCCGGTGCGGAAGTAATGGGCTATACCGCAGGAAAAGATTGCGTACCCGCTGATGCTCCCTACAATGCAGAGAAAGATATTACTTTCTTTGAAGGACTGGCTGAAACTTATATCACTGTAAAACCTGGAATGTTTGCTATATTCTTCCCCCAAGACGGACATGCTCCCGGCATTTCTCCTGACGGTGTGAAGAAAGTCATTGTGAAAGTGAAAGCATAATAATCCAATCAATCAAAAACTCATCCTTTATGGAAACATTGAATTTGATCAAAAACGACCCCTGGCTGGAACCTTTCGAAGATGCCATCAAAGGCCGTCATCAGCATGTATTAGACAAAGAGGCTGAACTGACGAACAAAGGGAAACAGACTTTGTCTGATTTTGCCTCGGGATATTTATATTTCGGACTTCACCGTACTACTGACGGCTGGATTTTCCGTGAATGGGCACCCAACGCCACAGAAATATTTATTGTGGGCACATTCAATGAATGGAAAGAACTGAAGAAGTACAGTCTTAAACGTAAGGATTATGGTGTTTGGGAAATCAAACTCCCGGCAGATGCCATGAGACACGGAGACTTATACAAACTCATTGTACATTGGGAAGGCGGTTGCGGAGAACGTATTCCTGCCTGGGCAACACGGGTGGTACAAGACGAGCAAACCAAGATTTTCAGTGCGCAGGTCTGGTCACCGGAAAAGCCATATAAAGTAAAGAAGCGTACATTTAAACCTAATACGGATCCTTTGCTTATCTACGAATGCCATATCGGTATGGCGCAACAGGAAGATAAAGTAGGAACTTACAACGAGTTCCGTGAAAAAACTCTTCCGCGCATAGCTAAAGCCGGATACAATTGCATTCAAATCATGGCTATTCAGGAACATCCCTACTACGGTAGTTTCGGTTACCATGTATCCAGTTTCTTTGCCGCTTCTTCCCGTTTCGGTACTCCGGAAGAATTGAAGGAGTTGATCGATACCGCACACGGATTGGGTATTGCAGTGATTATGGACATCGTTCATTCTCATGCAGTAAAGAATGAAGTGGAAGGCTTGGGCAATTTTGCCGGTGATCCGAATCAATACTTCTACCCCGGCGCACGACGTGAACATCCGGCTTGGGACTCACTTTGTTTCGACTATGGAAAGAATGAAGTTATCCATTTTCTTCTTTCTAATTGTAAGTACTGGCTTGAGGAATACGGATTCGACGGCTTCCGGTTCGATGGTGTAACATCTATGCTCTATTATAGTCACGGACTGGGTGAAGCCTTCTGTAATTATGGAGACTATTTCAATGGCCATCAGGATGACAATGCCATTTGTTACCTGACACTTGCCAACAAACTTATCCACGAAGTAAATTCCAAAGCAATAACGATCGCCGAGGAAGTATCGGGAATGCCCGGCCTGGCTGCTAAAGTTGAAGACGGCGGCTATGGTTTCGACTACCGTATGGCGATGAACATCCCCGATTATTGGATCAAGACCATCAAGGAAAAAATAGACGAAGACTGGAAACCATCCAGCATGTTCTGGGAAGTAACCAATCGTCGTAAAGATGAAAAAACCATATCTTATGCAGAAAGTCATGACCAGGCATTAGTGGGCGATAAGACGATTATCTTCCGTCTGATAGATGCCGATATGTACTGGCATATGCAGAAAGGTGATGAAAACTACACAGTGAATCGTGGTATTGCTCTTCACAAGATGATACGTTTACTGACTTCAAGTACTATCAATGGTGGTTATCTTAACTTCATGGGCAACGAATTCGGTCATCCCGAATGGATTGATTTTCCACGTGAAGGTAATGGATGGTCATGCAAGTATGCCCGCCGTCAGTGGGATTTGGTAGATAACAAGAATCTTACTTACCATTATATGGCCGACTTTGATGCTGATATGCTCAAAACCATTAAGAGCGTGAAAGCTTTCCAGGCAACACCTGTTCAGGAAATCTGGCACAATGACGGCGATCAGGTATTGGCATATATGCGTAAAGATTATGTCTTTGTGTTCAATTTCAATCCCAAACAGTCATTTACCGATTATGGCTTCCTGGTTTCTCCGGGTACGTATGAAGTAGTATTGAATACGGATAATCCTGCTTATGGCGGTAATGGATTGACTGATGACACTGTAAAACATTTCACTATTGCTGATCCTCTTTATGAAAAAGAGAAGAAGGAATGGTTGAAGTTATATATTCCTGCCCGTACAGCAGTAGTATTGAAGAAAACGAAATAAATAACATACTATAAATAAAAAGCCGTGTCGGGGAATTCCAACACGGCTTTTTCATTCTTCTTTTCGATAGATTATTTCAATTGCGCTTCAATTTGCGGTAATAGTTTCTTAATATTATCTATCATACTTTTTTCACGAGGTTTGTCTGCCGAGAGTAAGGGGAGTGCACGTTCCAGATACGTTTTAGCATTCTGGAAGTTTTTGTCAGCGATTTCTTTCTGTGCATCATACTTAGCTTTATCTGAATTAGCCAATGGTGCTGCATTCTTCAGAACTAAAGCTGCCTTATTATAAGAAAGTGTACCCAAGCTGTACAATGCGTTGGTATTCTTTTCATCGTCAGCAAGTACTTGTTTGAAAGCTTCCTCAGCATCATCCAGTTTATTAGCCTTTTGTGCTTTAATACCGGCGTTCAGATAATAATTAGCATGAAGTCTTTTCAATGTCTTATTTTCCGGAGCTGCTTCTATACCCTCTTTCAAAGTGGCAAGATACTCACTGTCTTTTTTCAAATCCTTCAATGCACCGGCTTTACCTACATATGCATTTCCCAGATTGTATTTCTTTTGAATAGCAATATCAAAATACTTGAGAGCTTCTTCCGGTTTTTTGATTTTATCGGCACAAACGCCGCAGTTGTAAGCGATAACAGAGTCCTGATTGTTTGTCTGTGTCAGGTAGGTACTGAATTTTGTAAATGCTTCCTGGTAATTTTTGGCTTCGAGTGCTGCCTTTCCTTCGTTAATTAGATTTCCAGGTTCTGTAGTTTGCGCAAAAAAGTTAGTTGCTGCACAACACAGCGCAATGGATAACAAAAATTTTTTCATGTGCTTTAAATTTTAAAAGTTGATATCCCAAAATTAGTGTTCATAGCTATAGGAGCAAAACCATTTTAACTTTTTTGTAGTTTTTAGGACAGCTGTAACAAATGTTATTTTACGTAAATTTCAAGGGGGACTATCTAGAGACCAACAGCATGAGAAAAACAAATTGTGCACATAATCAAAATAGATTATATTTAGAATGAAAATAAATCATACAGAAAAATCCCCGTATTCTACAGAATTACCCTAATTAATGAAACAGAAAAGTCGCAAATGCTTATTTATTAGCGATTTGCGACTTTTCTTCTGTGATTCCGTTGCGATTACATTTATATATATAAAATACTAATTATCAACTTTTTATAATCAGAATATAAATACTGGTATCATAATAGAACCAATGTTATTCTTATAATTTCATCTTCTTTACTGCATTTTGAAGCTTCGTTATAAGCATCATAATCTCTTTATATTCCTTCTCTCTTTCTCCATAATTCAGCATATCTCCTTTCCCTGTGCACAACCAGTGTATATTAAGCATCGGAAACTTCTCTACTATACGAGCTATACTATCGCTTCCTATACTCCCGGAACTTGCATTCAAAGCGTTGTTTAGATAACCATTAGATAATCCGCATTCATCTTCAAAATTCCGCGCACTTTTAATTATTTTCTCATTTTTAGCGTACATAACAAATTTATGTAGTCGTATCGCTGCACTTTCTTTATTTCTCATCGGTATATGTTTTCGTAACAAATTCGTTGTTTAATAGTGTGTTTAATAACATATATTAATCTTGAACTATTTATAAAATATAAGTGTTATTTATCAACCATAATTTAAATAATCAGACCATATGGAAAAAGTTAACCTTTCCTTTTGCCGTCTCATGAGACTAATTAAAATTCTCATGCGACAATCCTTGCGCATATCTGAAGATCTAGAATGTGCGAATAAAAGAATATCTGTCCTTGAGAAAGAACTACAGGCACATAACCTTGCATCGCAAAGTAAACAAGCAATCTACGAAATGAAGATACTGCAACATGTCGAACATCAAGGAGCATAAAACTACTTTTCGTTTGGATAGAAAGGCTTCATGTAAATGGGCTTTTCTATCGCCTACGCACTTTCTCTATTAAACGTTTCTCTTGCATCAACGAATGCACGCTCAAGGGTTTCAAACTTTATCTTCATGTGTTCAATAAGCCTTTCATAACGTGATACAGTTGTCTCGTAGAGCCTTGCCAGTTCATCATAGGTAAGCCCGAAGGTTCCGATGTCAGTAGAAGACTCCATATTTTCTTCATTATTCAGGAACATATTGCCTCTACCGGTGAGGATGTAGTTAGCGTTGACATTATATATTTGGCAAAACTCTTGCAACGTATTCATAGATACGCCGCATATTCCACGCCTTATTTTAGACATGGTGGCTTTTGATAAATTTTCTAAAGTGTTCCACACCTTGTAATCGGTAAGTTCCAATTTTTCTATCGTCTCTAAAAAACGATAAGTGTAATCGTTAAACGCTTCCATAATTTATATTTTTTCAATTAGTGACTAAAAAAAAATCCCAAAACACCATTGGTAACAAAAAATGTTACTATCTTTGCGTCCGTAACAAGTAGCAGTTGTTCGAATGACATAGTTTATACTTACCCCTTTCTGGGCTAATTATATGAGATGAATCCTGTGATAGCTGCTACCTATTACGGGATTCATTCTTTTTATATGAATCTACAATCGGTTCTATCAGTGCCCACCGTGCGGAACTTTGGATTAAACCAATGACAGCCGTGAGATAAAAAGGCTCTTCTGTTTTATACTATATGTCTTTTATTAGTAAGTCCTGCTCTGTTCCTATCACCTAACAACAGGCGCCCAAGCGTTGTATTACGATAACTAATATGAGATGAAACAAAGATGTTGGAGAAGCATTTAGTATTAAAGCAACAAAATGAATAATTGAAGTTTAACAAAGTTCATCCACCTCCTAATAATTATCTTGGGAGAAAGGGTGAGGTATAAACTTAGTTTATATGAGAAAGAAAAACAAAAAGAACAAGCATGCATTTAAGAAAAACGAAGTCCAATCTCCGTTAGACCTCCATAATATCAGTCAGTATATTGAAGATTATGCGATAATATCAAAATTCTCACACCTACCTTTCAGCAAAAGAGAATGGATAGAGACAAGAAGATACGAACTACAATATTCAGCCAACAAGTATGAGCATTTGCTCGGTGCCTTCCTCCTTTCCCATGATGTCAAATTTATCCATCAAGCTCCTTTCGTCATAAATGGGAATATCTACTTCTTGGACTTTTTTATCCCGTCATTGCGTACCGCTATTGAAGTTGACGGAGTGTCTCATTCATGGTACGACCGTCCAAACAAGGACAGCAACAGGGATATGGACTTCAAGACCATAGGAATCAAAACTATCCGTATCAGCAATGATGAAGTATCAAGTAAGAAGTATCTTGAAATCCGTCTGAAAACATCCAGAATAATTCACTGACAAATTTAGATACAACCGATTATAAACATTTCAAAGAACGAATTATGAATTACAAAGACTTTAAAGACCCCTTAAATATTGAGGTGGCAAAGAGAATGAGACATGCAGCGGAAAAACATTACCTGCAATGGTCGGCAAGTTTTCCAAACGGTTTAGAAGACAGCCTCAAATTTCTTAAATCCCTTTCTTCTCAAATCGCACAAGGAGAAATAACCTTTTCGGAAGAATATAAAGATACTCCATCTGCTTTAAAGGCTAATATGTCAATGTACGCATCTGAGCTAATGAGAATTGCTGCACTCCTTGAGTTTCTCATTATTGAGGCAGAAGAGATTGAAGAATAGCCAAACCGATTGTACAATAAATCAAAGAACGAATTATGAAAGAAGAATTAAACCATCAATTATGTACGGTAAATGGCATAACATTGCCTAATCCCCTTTCAATTGTGTTGTCATCATTAGCCCTTTGTCGTGCTAATGGAATGTCTGATATAGAAACTGCCAACTTTATATGCGAAGAACTGTTTTGCGTAATGAGTAATAACGATTTCGTAATATCCACTACTGACAGAGGGGATTTGCTAATTTTTAAAGAAAGCAAGTAGCCCCAATATAGAAGTTGAAATACCAAGAATGATTGATATGGTTTTATATACCCTTATGTCTTTTTGGTATTTCGCTTCGTTGTTCTGGTATTCCAAGTTTTCAACCGTTAATCTCTTTACTTTCTCTTCAAGCTCGTTTTTACTATCTTCCTTATCAATCCTTGCCAACTCATCTTTGCACAAGGCGACCATTGAAGATATATTCCTTCTATTCCTGACATACAAATCTCCATAAGAACGCTCAATAGCTATTTTCTTTTCACGTAAGATTTCCAATACAGCCATCCAGTACTCACCAGCGATTTCCGTCCCCTCTGTTTCCTTGATGGAATCTGTATAGTTCAATCTACCAAGAACTTTTAATGTTGCTTCTATTAAATTCTTGTTATTCATATAAATCTAATAATCAGCTAATTACATAAAATATGTTTTATAACATATAAAACAGTAACATAAAAAGCCACTATTTTGTTGTAGTAACAAAATAAGTCACTATCTTTGCATCGTCAATCAATTAATCAATTAAGCGATTTGACGTAAAAAGAAAGCAGCGGCTCTTACGAGTCGCACATACATATTTCACCGACAAATATAGCCGTTAGCTTTCTTATTTGCAAATAAAATACATGTAAAATCTAAATAAACATAGAAATAATATGAAAAAAGTAAGTAAGAAAGATATCTTGAGTATAAAGGCAGGAAGTTCTATAACTTTCCACATGGATGATGCTGAATCTGTAAATACTGCAAAGGTTTATGCTTATCAGCTTTCCGAATCCAGGTATAAGCCGGATGATGTGGAGAGGTACAAAACATCTGTTAAAGATAAGCTTATATTAACCATTATAGCTGTGAGAAAATGACACGCAACGAATGTAGGATGATTGCAGAGGAGTTGTACAAGTTTATCCGTAAGGATGTGAAATTGTACGTATCGCAAGCTGTCACGGAAGAATCGGATGAATGGCTTACTCCTGAACAAGTTGCGGGACATTTGAACATGTCAATAAGCTATGTAATGCATAGTGATATTCCATATACGAAAGTAGGACATCGCAGAAGATACCGTAAATCTGATATAATAAAGTTTCTTGAAAGATGAAAGCAAGGGATTACAGATTAGTAGTAGATGGGAAATATAACAGACGTGCCATCATTCAAAGAGCTTGGGTTTACATGAAGCAGAATAAGGCTTTCAAGTGGTATTCTTTTGCTAAGGCTTTAAAAGATGCTTGGGTAGATGCAAGTTTGAAAATGGATGATTATAAGGCTCAAGTTAATCCTCAGTATCTGGATTATCCCCAACCTGCTAACAATTTTAGGCAAGCCTTGATGGATTTAGATCCAACTTTAAGATGCTACGATAGTAGTTGGAGATAACAATTAACCTCATACGATTATGATAGAAACAATTATGATATTGGTGAGCTTGTACGCTGGCTATAGGCTGTTCAGTAAGTCAGGTGAAAAGTTCTTCTACAAAGATTGATCCACAGCCCTACTGACGGATTGAACGACATCCAGTAGCGAGAACTGGGTAGGGATCTAAGGCGAAACCGATGAGCCAAACATTCGGGAAAATGCGAGACATCTGCTTAGTGGTCTGACTTCTGTGGTCAATAAAATACAGCGCATAGCCGCAGCCCTATACATCCGGGGATTATATAGCGGAAAGTGAATAAGGCAGCTGGAGCCGTAACGATTGACTTGTCTCGTGAAAGCACTGTACGATAAGTAGAATGATACACTTTACGTATCTATTGCTAAAAAGTGACTTCAAAGGTGTGGTACTACCGTAATAGCATAGGATGTTATTTACAAGGAGTTTTTATTATAGAGCCCCAAAATACAGATTTAGAATTATTGAGATTTTGAACGTCTTTATATGAATTAATCATTTTATTCAAAATCCTACGTTGTTCCTTTTCTGAAGGAGTCTTAGACTTACCATTTCTAAATCCATATTGTTTTACTCTACATACAATCGAAATGATTTTGTCATTTGACAAATGAACATGCTTGTTATGTAAATGTATAAGCAAGTTTTCATGCTTATTGAAAACCTTTCTGCAAATAGGGCAAATTACTTTCATCTTTTTTTAGGCAAATATATAAATTCCTTGTAATAAATACAGTGCAATTCTGCGATGATATGAGCGGATGCGTGCAACGTGGTTAAATATATAAATGCGCGGAGCTTTACGCGCCATTTGATAGAACAAAAGCTTAGTGAAAGCTATCAATATACCTCCCTTCCCGTCAAATTAGGGCGTGCTGAAATGCTAAATACGTATTGTTACGTTGAAGGGAGCTAAACTTATTAATCTTAAAAATATTATAGAATTATGATTGGAAAGAAAGTTATTATTAGAGCTGACAAAGCGGGTGTATTTTTCGGAACATTGAAAGAAAAGAATGGCAGTGAAGTTACATTAACAAACTGCCGCAGATTGTGGTGCTGGTACGGAGCCGCATCCATTTCCCAGCTCGCGGTCGAAGGGACAAAAAGACCAAGCGAATGCAAGTTCACTCTGGTAGTTCCTGCCATCACGATACTTGGAGTAATTGAGATTATCCCTTGTACGGAAGAGGCGGTCAAATCCATTGAGGAGGTGTCGGTATGGAAGAGCAGATAAAGCTATTTCTTAGTTCTGGCTATGGCGATGGCTCTGGCTCTGGCTCTGGCTCTGGCTATGGCTCTGGCTCTGGCTATGGCGATGGCTCTGGCGATGGCTCTGGCGATGGCTCTGGCTATGGCTCTGGCTATGGCGATGGCTCTGGCTATGGCTCTGGCTATGGCTCTGGCGATGGCTCTGGCTATGGCTCTGGCTCTGGCGATGGTATTAATATGTTTAATGGTGATAAAGTCTACATAATAGATGAAACGCCGACCATTATTAAAAGTGTCCGAGACAACATAGCCAAAGGATATATTCTCAATGGAGACTTTACCTTAAATCCGACATTTATTGTCAAGGATAATGGCAAATTTGCACATGGAGAGACATTACATGAGGCATTCTTTGCACTCCAAGAAAAACTGTATGATAATTCAACCGAGGAAGAAAGGTTAGAAGCTTTTAGAGCACATTTTCCTGACTTTGCGAAGAAGATATCTGCTAAAGAATTATTTCATTGGCATCATGTTTTAACCGGTTCATGTAAGCAAGGAAGACTATCATTCTGTACCAATAAGGGTATAGATATTGACAAAGATGCATATACCATACATGAGTTTATAGAATTAACTCAAGATTCGTATGGCGGTCATATAATCAGGAAGCTGAAGTAATTATGCAATTATCCCGTGGCTTACCTATCCTTAGTGTAAGTAGTAAGGCAATCATCGGAACGCCCACGGGAACTATCCCGCAGAAAAGGTTAGTGCTAATACTGTACTAAAAGCCATGAGAGAAACGAAGTGCGCACCGTTTTACTTTACCCTTGTACAGGCGGTTAATTTTTAAATCTGAATAGTAATGAACCAAAATAGTGGAACAAAAAAAGGAGAAATGTGCAACCGGAATGGATGTACTGGAATAATCGAAGAAGGAGAAAAAGAAGGCTGTTGTTCCTGTCATATAAACCCTCCTTGTAGCTATTGTACTACGCAAACAGAGTATTGCCCTGTATGTGGATGGAGTGCAGAGGATGAGCAAAATGAGTATTTAAAAGAATATGCTAAAAACCAAACTCCGGTTACATATCAATATAAATCGGACGAACAGCTTTTTAATGAGTTGAAGGATGGTGAATTTGGTTATATACGAGTTGTTTCCGGTGGTCACACCATTGTTAGATTAAAGGGTAAGCATCCTAATATGACTGCCAAAGAAATATATGCGAAACTCAATCTTTACGAAAACCCACACATGCCTCGCATGAAAAGATTTACCGATACGACTTTTGAGCTAACTTATTTTTGTGATTAACAAATAACAATAAAGAAATAATGGAAAAATTATTGGTATGGAAAATATACTCTACAGCAGATGTCTTTGGGGTTAAATCTTATGTTTCTGAAAATGGAAGAAGGGCGTTTTCTTCTGCCATGCTATTCAGGGGACTAAATGGAAACTATTTAGATTAACTAATAAATAAAACTATGAAAAAAGGTTTATTAGTAAAGTATAAAGCTCCCGGTTGGGAAAATAAGATCGGGAAGATATATAGCGTTAACGGTGACAGAGTTATGGTGCAATTCGGGAAGCATGACTTTATAGAGTTGTATTCAAATGATTTAATCGTAATGACAATGCAATGAAAGTGATTATGTTTATTCTCTCACTATTCGTCTTTTTATGCTCAATAGTGATGTTGTACGGAGCAGTTGTTAATGATAGTCCTATGTATGCTACAGGGATTATTATTATGCTTATCATTTGTGGAGTATCATTTATAATGGCCCGAATATCTTATAAAGAGTTGGGGCATTAATTGCAATAAAAAATCCTTTGAAATGTAGTTCTTTTTACTGTGTTGTGTGCGGTCTGTGAAGATAGTACACTTTTTTATTAGGAGAAGTGGCGGAATCAGTAGACGCACCACTCGATAATAGGACTGCCAACCTTAGATGTGGCGAGCTTGGCAACTCGTCCCAGTGCAAATCTGGGCTTCTCCACGAATTATTAATTTAAAATTTATTATTATGCCAATTATTAAAAAGAACGACGTTACTCCTGAACGTCCGGTCATCATTGTATTGTATGGTACTCCAGGAACAGGCAAGACATCCCTTGCCACAACAGCGGAAAATCCGTTATTGATAGATACGGATAGAGGTTATGATAGAGCGGTACAACGTTGTGATACCCTCACTGCTAACAAATGGGAAGATATAACGGCAGAGTATGAAACAATGAAGTCTTACAAGACTATTATCTGCGACACAGCCAAGGCATGTTTAGATGACTATCTGATGAACTTTGCCATAAAGAACAATTATAAGTTGGCAAATAATGCTTTAAAGCGATTTGGGCAAATGGCAGAGGATTTCAAGTCATTTGTTAACCAACTTCGTTCTAATGGTTCTGACATAATCTTTATCTGCCATGATAAAGAAACAGTGGAAGGTGATATTGTCAAGCACTCTCCTGATTGTACAGGACAGAGTAAGGATCTGCTTCTTCGCATTGCTGACCAAGTAGGATATATATCAAAAGTCAATGGAAAACGTACTGTTTCATTTGAGCCTACCGATACCTTTATTGGTAAGAATGTCGCCCAGCTTCAGATGATGGAAATTCCCGAATCCACTAGTGCAGATTTCTCAAATTGTATGGCAGGAATTATTTCTACTGTGAAGTCCGCGATACAGAACAAATCGGAGGAACAGAAGAAAGCCAATGAGATGCTTGCTATGCTTAGAGAGAATCTAGCGGCAGCTATGACCGATGAAGATATAGCCGCACTCATCGAAGGTATGAAAGAACTTCCAGTAGTATTGCAATATCCGTTCTTTCAAGAAATGAAATCCAACCTTGCATCCAAGGGCTATAAATACGAAAATAAAAAGTTCGTCAAGGAATGAGACCGTTAATTCGCGTGACTACTATTGAAGCATTCCGAAAGTATATGGAGCAAAGCGAATACGCTAACTTCGAGATAACTGAGCAATCGGTTATTGATAGCATAACGGGTGTATTTGAGGGAAATGCCTATACTCGCATTGGGACGGCTTTTCATAAAATTGTAGAAGAAGGTACACCGCAATGCGAAAAGATAGAAGCAGGCGAGCGTACCTTCCTCTATTATGGCAAAGAACAGAAAGAACCTATACCTTGTGGACGTATTTTTGACATTGAAGGAAACAAAGTAATATTAGACGTACCGCAATGCAAGGTGGCACTTGCGTACCACAATGAACACCCGGATGCGTTTCACGAAATAAGGCTCTACAAGGACTTTGGGGATGCAGTTATAACAGGGTGCGCCGACATGATAGATGGTGTGGAGATTAGGGATATAAAGACCAAATATTCTTATCCATCCGATGCTGACTATATAAATTCTTGCCAATGGCGGTTTTATCTACAGCTATTCAATGCGGATGTATTTCACTTTGACTTATTCATCTTTGAAGGATACGACAAAGATAAGCACGGATATGATGTAAGAGGACTCCCACTGAAACGATATGAGCCTTCTATCACATGTTATCGTTATGATGGTATGGAGCAAGATAATATGAATCTGCTACACTCTTTTTTAGAGTGGGCAGAATATAGAAACTTAACCAAGTATTTATTAAAAGAAAAAATAGAAGAATAATATGGCGAATCAAATAACTGGGCGGATAATTGAAATCGGTCAGACCGTCCAAATCCCATCCAAAAACGGGGGAACACCATTTACTAAACGGGAATTTATTTTAGATGCTACCACTTATGATCCTTATACTGGTGAGCGTAGTGAGTATGAGAACATTATTCCTTTAGAGTTCTCGGGTGATAAATGTGCAGAACTTGATCGTTATAAAAATGATGATGTTGTTACTGTATCATTCGTGTTACAGGGGCGTTCATGGACAAATCTAGATGGAGAACTAAAACGTATGGCGTCTATTCGATGTTACAAAATAGAAGCGCGTGGAGGTGTATCTCAATCCCCTCAGAGTGTACCAGTACAACAGCCGGTACCACAGCCGACTTATCAGCAACCGCAGAACTTTCCGCCTCCTGTTGATGCGAATGGTAATACCAAAGACGATCTCCCCTTCTGATGAAATACGATGGTTCCAATCCTTTCCATGCCCAGCAGGCAAGAGCGAAGCTGGAGAAACTGATAAAGGAAAAGAAGATATTTGAACTGACCGAGAAGAAGCCGCAAAGGTCATTGAGTCAGAACAGGTATCTTCATATATGCCTTGCTTATTTCGGTTGCCAAATCGGTGAAACGATGGAGTATGTAAAGCGAAACTATTATAAGATTTTGTGCAACAAAGACACTTTCATCCGTGAGAGAGAAGATAAGTTCCTTGGCAAAATAAAGTACCTGCGGAGTTCGGCGGACCTTGACAGTGCGGAGATGAGCCTTACAATCGAAAGGTTTCGGAATTTCTCAAGTGCCCAAGGTATATATATTCCTTCTCCAGAAGAAGAGCGTCTGATTCAGATGATGGAGATTGAGATTGAACATAACAAACCTTATATTTAAAAAATGAAACTTACTCTAACAAAACAAGAAGTGCTTCTCCTGCAAAAACTACTTTATTCATACAAGGAATGTCTTCCCGATGGAACGACGGAGAAGCATGGACGTTTTGTCGGGAAGCTGAACAAGAAAATTAAAAGACAAATTATTAATCAATTAAATTATGATAGAAACAAGAAAAACAGAAATCCGGTATGTGACATCTGACCCGAAGAAGATGCTTAACATGTACCTTGCAAAACGTGTCCTCAAAACATGGGAGGAATCTTTCATTGATGAAGATACCGGTGAAACAGTAAACATTGAACGGCATGAAGTCCTCTTTGAACGTGGCACGCTGATAGATCAAGATACTTTGGCGAAAATTCGTTTCAGTATGGAAGCTGATGGTATCAAGGAAGTGGAAGTTAGCAACCAGAATCGTTTGGCGTTCGAGAATGAGAACAAGTTTTTATATCCATACATCGCACAAGCACAGATAAGCGACAAGAAGTATAAGTTCTTGTTGTATGCCACTGGGCTGGAGAATGCTTGCCTTATTTTGAAAGACTACATCGAACTCAATTACCAGTTCGGGTTCACCCTGACGATGGCAAAGGAATTCGATTCCTGCGTGATTCTTACCGACAACTTGAAAGAACGCAAGGTAGACGATGCTTCGCTTGCCTATCTCAAAAATGAAATCACGATGGCAGAATACGTTGACAAGATGGACGATGAGACTGAAGATAGTAACGAAGAATCTAAACCGAATGAAAAGAAATTCTACCAGATTGAGACGAAAATCACCTTCACGGACGGGGAGAATGAAGACGAAAGGGTTCAGACTTTTGTCGTGAACACCTTCAACGTTGATAGGGCGATGATGCTTATCACTCACTACCTCAAAAATAAAGAGGAGGAATGCGAGAAGCAAGCCAAAGAAAAGGGGCATGAGTTCAATAAAAGAGAAATTCACACGGCTATTGAATCAGCCAAACCGATTCCAGTTGGGCGGTTTATTTCGAAAGAGTTTTCTATGGCTTATTTGGATTGAGTTATTCCTATACAGACGTAGTGAATATTCTGTATAGGAGCAATCTTGTATCAATGAACGCACCACTTTCGGAAATTTGAGATCGTTATGGGAGCGACCGATATATGAAAGAAAGTAGTAGATTGAGAGAGTATGGTAGAAACCCATATAAGTCCAAAGGGTATCAATCGAGGTGGATTACCACAAAATCATGTGGAAGTTGACTGTGTTACATGGCGGTTCATGATGTTGACAGCTCGGAAAGACGGGCAAACATGGCGGAGGTATTCTCAGTGGTAAAGAGAGCCTAAAGAAAGCGTACGAAGTGCTTTAGGTATTACAAGTTGTAATTGCTTGGGTTCGACTCCCAAACTGCCGCACAAACTTGTGTTGGAAAGGGAACATGAAAGTATTCAGTTGCAAATGGATATTTCTGTAATGCGCATACAGATAGTGTTCCCGATGGAATAATGTGAGCCACACATAAATGGCATGGGTTAGTGAATAATGGTTTCGCCCCGGAGAATACGCTTCGGGGCTTTTAATTCAAGAATTATGGAAAAGAAATTTACCGTTGTTGAAATCGTGGAAAATCTTATTGGTAAGATTAATCCTGTTGGTGAAACGAATGAAGACGAAATTCGTTTTGAAAACCTCAAATTGATGTGCGATTTGACAAATAGTCTGATCTCAAAAATAGATAATGTGTCTTATGAGAATAAAGACAGGCAAGAACATTCGATAAAAAGAGCCGCTGAGTATGCAGAAAGGTTTTTAACAGAACAGATAGGAATACAATAATATGCCATACTACATAAAAAGAACTAAGTCCAAGAAGAAAGACAAGCCTTTGCCCTTGTTTGATAAGGCAGGGGTGATAATAAAGAAGAAGCCGGATTTAAAAGCTAAACTCGACAAAGAGTTTTCCCTTTTTATCCGGCTTCGTGATTGTATGCCAAACGGATATTTCCGCTGTATCTCATGCGGGCAGATAAAGCCTTTCGAGC
>ENA-ORRA01000133-ORRA01000133.1-human-gut-metagenome-genome-assembly--contig:-NODE-133-length-78419-cov-6.608341_pt1 | contig 78419 bp, 78 predicted proteins | sample MGYA00242169_ERZ509122 | MGnify/ENA primary metagenome ERZ509122 (study PRJEB26280, sample SAMEA2338650) | human gut metagenome | biome: human gut; feature: human-associated habitat; material: faeces...
TATTGTATCATAGAAGGACCTTACTTAGGTTATTTTACAGAAAAAGTTTCATAGGCTCCGGAAGAACCTCGCCACACCGGACTGGCGGCTTTGCCGCACCGTAATATTCACCTCCCGAAAAAATATTTCTCCACTAGGTTCTCCTAATTTGTTCGCTCGCCGTCAGGCGTTTGCCGCCATCAGGCGGCGCACTCAATAGATAAATAAAAAGATAAATGGAAAAGAAAATAAAGACGGCGCTGATGCGCCGGCAATCAAGGAATTTATACAGCCAATGCACTCTCTTATTCAATGAAAAAGCCGAGGAAGCAATGAAAATTTAGAAATATCTGCTTGCATATGGCGAAAATAAATACATATGATTTTCTCAGCATTCATACACACCTATATATTTTAGTATAGAACATTACCGGCCATATAAAAAACAGCCAAAAACCCGCTGTTGCATGATTTCCATATAGCAGCGGGTTTTTGGCCGTAATTCTTTGCTAAAAATCTTCAATACATATCCCAGCCGGGCCTATGAATATTCCTGGCATCCAGTGATAAGTTTTAGCGTTTTCCCATCACATTAATTTGCTTTCTCCACAGAAATAATGGTTCCTGTAAACGCATCCACTTCGCTGAGCTCTCCCGTATAGGTTACCGTTACCTCATCTCCTTCTTTAACATCTGATAAGCCTTCCGGTGCGGTATCGAATGTCATTGCATAGGTACCCTTATCGCTTTCGATCGTGAACATAAAATCCTTGATCTCCTCAATCTTTCCTGTCACAGATTCCGTTTTTTCCTCTGTTTTCTGCGATTCAGACTGAGTTGTCTCGCTCTGGGTGGTTTCTGCCTGCGTTGTTTCTGCCTTGGTCGTTTCCGCCTGGGTAGGCGCTGCTGTGGTTGTATCAGCCTTGGCACCGCATCCAGCAGCCAAAGCCGCGGTCATCATCAAAACTGCAATAAGATTTCTTTTTTTCATAATAAAGCCTCCAAACTAAATATATTTGATTTTTTTAATTACACTAATTAGACGTATTGAAACCCTGAAAAGTTTCAAAAGCTCTAAAAATTTTTCATTAATTTTTTTATGGCTATCTGACGTATGAATAATCCTTACAAAATTTCATTGATCAGCGCGGGTTTACCAACACGTCTTCTGCCGTAAATAACAATGCACTCAAATTTATCATCTGTATATCGCTTATTTAACTTTTTAAGTTCATCTTCACGGCAGTAAAACTGATTCATGCATTCACCTCCAATAATTATACCTATATGTTAATATACTCGTAAGTTGCTTTATTAAGAGTATATTAACTTAAAAAATTGCAAAACCAAGAAATTTTACTCGTATAACCATGAAAATTATCAAATATCTATATAGCAGCTTACATAGAATTTGTTACATTCTCTACATACAACTGTCATGTTTCTTTATCTTGTTAATCACTGTTTGAATATAATTAGGAAAATAATATTTCAGATCACTATGGACTTGATAAGTTCCTACATCTTCCTGCATTGGAATATCTTTACATTTTAATTCATTTAAAAGGTCCATTACATGTTCTTTGTAGGTATGCTCCTGTGTTGAATAGTGGATAAAAATTCTCTGGCTGTGTTTGTATTGGTCGTGTTCAATCATTGTTTTCAGTCTCATATTTAACCATACTTTTTTCTCCGTAGTTACTTCTTCTCCTAAAATATCGTCTAAAATCCCCCTGAATTTATCGCTATCTAGGTAATCGGCCAAATAATATTGTGGAGCAGCCACGATTATATCTGTATTTTTATATCTCAATCCAAAATTCAAAGCTGCATATCCGCCCTTGCTGGAACCAATGAAAATCAATTTCTCCAGTTCGATTTGATTCCGAAATTTATTAATAAGTTCAAAAACTGCCTCTTCTACGGAATAAGTTCCATTACATCCCAGATAATAATTTCCACAGTGATTTACTCCAAAATCATCTTTTATGAACAGCCGATTTACCTGGCATCCGGCAACAGTCCGAACATAATTATACCTAGCACCATTATCATTACACGCCTGAAAACCGACCAGGAGAATTTTACTATGCTTTTCTGGAAAAAACATATAGCGAAGCGTTTGGCCCTTTTCGGAAGTAAATTCCTTCTCTTTTAGTATCTGGATAAATTCAGAATAAATCTTATTTATTCCGCGGGACCAGACATTTTTATTTATAGTTCTTTGAGTATTATCCATAATGTAGTTTCCCTTATATATTTGTTCAAAGATTGTATTTTTTAATCATACATTGGTGTTCCTTACTCTCTTTGTCATAATTAATTCCAACAAGCAGGATATCACCAGTATAATTCAAAACAGATGAAGGATATTTCTTATCCTCGATTTGCTGTAATGCAGTGTGTGCATTCCTATTCCATTTTAATTCTACGATCAGTGCCGGATAATCATCTTTATATTCCGGTTTAGGTATAAATACAAAATCCGCAAATCCACGACCTGTTGGCAGTTCACGTATTGGTTTGAAATAATACTGCATTGCACTTAGGTAAGCAATCGCAAGTACGCTGCTCAGAGAGTTTTCATTGTGATATTGAATAACTGATACATACTCATTATGGATTTTTTCAATTTGTTTTGCTACTTCTGAACCATTCAGATCAAGTGTAGCATCCAGCAAATTTTCAGATTCCTGTTGAAATACCAGCATTTCATTCCAGGTTTTACGCTCAACAGCAGTGGTTAATTCCTGTCGGATTTCTTCATTAGGCACAAACGCTGTTTTTCTGGTTTCATTATAACCAAGGTAACCTAAATGGATCATATAGGTCAACACGTCATCTTTACTTTTAATATCTTCCGTATCATTTTGAAAGGTTGCTGTATTCACTTTCACTTCTGCGCCGGAGAGCATCTCAATGATAGCTGTTTTTAGTCCATCATAATTCATATTGATCAGTGGAACGATTGCATCATAAGAAGCTGTTTCTGACCAATAACTTCTGAATCTCTCTTTTGTCATAATGCTTACAACTGCTTTGGGATTGTAAACTTGATATCCATTAAGCAAATATCCATCATACCATTTTTTTACTTTATCAAAGTCTCTTTCATATTTTTCACAGAGCATGGATACTTCATTCTCGGTAAAACCTATATAAGGTGCGAGCTCATCTGCTTGAAGCATTGTAAATTCATCAAAATTATTTAATGCTGATTGTGTTTTCTCCTTTTTAATAGGAAGAATTCCCGTAAGATAAACCAGCTGGATATATTTTGTCGGTTCCGTTCCCTTGAACATGCCCCTCAGGAAATTTATATAATCGGACTGTACTTTTTTGTTTGCAGCTACATCACGAATGAGAACATCCCATTCATCAATGATAATGACAAATTTTTGTTCTGTACAATTTTTTATTCGTGAAAGCGCATCCGGAAGAGCTGTAACTTCCAGTGGTAAAAATTCTGGATAAATTTCACGAAGTTCATCCAGGACGCTTTTCGTTATAAAAGGGACTACGTTATCTGCATCATCGCAGTTTGTCAGGAACCACTGTATATCAATATGGATCACATCATATTTATTAAGGTGCTTTTTAAAGTCAGTATTTTTACTGATCTCCAGTCCGGAAAACATTTGCTCGGACTCAGCGCCTTTGCTGTAATAAGCTGCCAGCATATTTGCCGCATATGATTTTCCAAATCGACGTGGCCGACTATTACAGATATAAGCATTTGTTGTGTCCAGAACACTGTTTGTGTACTCGATCAAACCTGTCTTATCCACATATATCCTGGAGTTTAAGGCAACCTGAAACGCGCTATTATCCGGATTTACAAATCTTCCCATGTTTTTCTGAATCATCCTTTCTAAAATTAGCCGATACAGCCTAAGATTCTACAACGATCCTACATCTTTTTTTGTAAAAAGCCATACCATAGAGTAATATATTATAACGTCCATCATTCTTTAGATAATTTTCATATTTTCGATCATGAATTTGAGCAATTGCTTTCTCACATGCCGTATCTAATCCAAAAAATTCTTTTGAATATTTCAGTTCAATAACAATACCTGCATCTGGATCTTCCGTTTCAATAATAATATCTGCAAATCCATCCCCAGCTTCTATATTTGACTTAACCAACCAGTTTGAATTTCCAGCCAAAAGTCTGATCAAAAGTGTATGATAAGAACTTTCTTTCTCTTCATTTCGCGCTTTTGTGTCAAAAACGCTGATTGAATTACTAAGAATCCTATTTAGATATGTCTCTATTACTTCAGCTTTTCCTGTCTGGATTGCGTTCCAGAAGGAAGTCAACTGCTCAGTATTACTTAAAACAGTATTTTTAAACCATTCCTGTATCTGAAGCTTGTAAACTTCCCTGATTTCTTTATTTGGAATAACCAATTTATATGAACCCTACATAATAAAAACCGACTTTTCGGATCTCCTGGAAATCTTCGATTCCAACCGGCAGTTTTAGTCCTTCGATCATTAGACTCACGCTCCTTTCTGCACTGATATACCATCTTTATTTACTGCAAAAACCAATCGAGTACACTAATTATTTATGAATTGATTTTAACATTTAACAGATTGAATAGCAAGGTTGACGATAATGGTATGGACGCATCTCATTTTCGCTTAACTACGGCATTTTTCCCACGGAATGCAATTCCAATTTTAATCACAGAATTAATTCCCGCACTGCGCAGTTCCGCATCATACCATGATAGAAAGCCTCGTTGGCACCATCCATAGAAGAAATACTTTGCAGCATAAAATTTTCCAGCAAAGACTGCAACTTTTTGGTATCTCCTGAGAAAATGGCCTGACTGATAGAAACAGAAACACTGTTCTGGTTGGTACGATTTAAGACTTCTTTCTCGTAAACAAAAATGATTTCCTTATTGGGAATTGCAACATCGCACATAAAATTTCCGTCATTTTGAGGGTAAAATCGTCGAATTTTTACATGTTTATGAGTATGTAAAAGAATTCGGTGAAGGTGTTGATCGTATGTACCGTGAAATGGCTATTGCTGGATTGCCGGATCCTGAGTATCATGTTTCAAGTTTTATGCTATGTGCGACTCTCAAAAATCAGAAGTGGATTGCGGTTCACCAGCAAACAGGGCAAGTCATGGGGCAAGTCGATAATTTATCTATTCAAAATGATAAGATTACGGCAATACTTGATTTTTGCTCTATTCCACGTTCCAGAAAAGAAATTCAAACATATCTCGGCTTGACTGGAAGAAATAATTTTTATGATACGAGTTTACACAGGATTTATAAATGATACCGGCAAAGAGCTGCCGACCATTATTGCATTTGAGGATATATTAGAGATTGGGGTGAATATGACTTGAACTACTGCTTTTGCGATGCATGCCGCTACTGCTTCTCTGCTGAGGAACTACCTGACCGTTGTCCTGACTGCGGAGCACAAACCTATAAAGAGAAGCCGGCGGTACGCTTAGCGAGTAAAATGGAAATAGAGGAACTGCTTAGAATACGGAAAGAAGATAAGGAGAACACAAAATGAAAGAAATATTGGTCACTCGGCGCACTTGCCTGTATGGCAGGATGCTTCTACACAGGCTGCAAGAAGCTGATGCAAGCTCACAAGTATTTCGCTTGTGGCTCTCTGGTCTGCATGGGCATGGCAGTCTTCTCCCAAGCACAGCACACCGTCCTCTGCCAGTCCATGATCTTCTCCCAGAGTGGAATCTTATCTCCGATGTAGTCATCTACCAACCTATCCATACCTTCCAAGTCACGCAGCCACTCTTCCAGTTCCTTTTCCTTGGCCTTTGCCGCTTTACCGGCAACTGTGTTTTTTTCTACTGGATTATTCTCCGTGTAATGCTCGTAGATTAGATCCAGTAGATTCTCCACTGGCGGGTAATACTCCGGCTCTGTTTTCTTCAAATACTCCTTCAGCATTTCCTTCAATTTTTCTATAATGCTACTATCCTTCCCAACCGAAATTCATATCCTCAGTTACGGCACATATTACCGTAGACTTCTACACATAGCAACCTATTTTTTGCGGTCTTTCGGATGTCTCATCTTCTCCTTCACTTCATCCGGCACATCGATCAGTCCGAACCGATAGAACATCCCATAGATGTAAGTCACTCCACGGATATCCCCCAGAGCTTTCGGGCGGTTTGCCACTTCCCCTACCTTTTTTATATTGTTCAGAGCCAGCAGCACCGAACTCCACGCCAGACTTTTACTATTCTCTCGCCTGTCGATCCACAGTTCCTTTGTGTATTCGCCGCTTCTGCCTTTTCGTATTTCATAGGTAAAGGGTAAGCCGAAATAGGTTTTGAATTTCACACCAGAATAAAGCAAGATCGTCTCCCACAGGTGCTCTTCTGTTAGCTCTGATCTCAGTTTTCTTACTGTTCTGTATCTCCGCCGCCGCTCTGCTCCAACACTAATTTTTTCTTTATCAGCAGTACTTGAGAAGTATACACCTTTCTGATAAGGCAGATACGAGGTAACGGAGGCTTTGGAGAGTTGAAGAGTATTTGCGGTTGAGAGGATGGCTTCTTTATAGTTCTGTGTTTCTCTATACTCCTCAAAGGTATCCTGTACCTTCTCCGCCACATCCGATTCATACACACCAGCCGTGATAAGCAGCTTTCTTACTTTGATTGGGTTCAGCGTTAGCGCATCTGCAATGGATCGGAGGGAACATTCTTCCTCATAAAGCGCCACAGCAGCATCCATCTGCTCTTTCAGGTTCTTTCCAGCATCATACTCCGGCTTCAGCTTCTTCCGGCCGCCGCCAGGCTTCCGAGGCTTATACGCTCTTTTTTCTCCCATAATTATTCGTGCAGCTCCAGCGGCAGACCATCCGGGTCATGAAAGAAAGTCATCTTCTTTCCGGTATAGTCATCCACACGGATTGGCTCACATTCTATACCTAATTCTCCCAGCTCTTTCACTGTCTGTTCCACGCTATCAACGCAGAACGCAAGGTGACGCAGCCCACAGGCCTCCGGGCGGTTCACACGCTTCGGAGGATTTTCCTCTGCGAAAATCTCCAATTCCGTAAGCTCATTGACACGAAGATCTAGCTTCCAGTCTTTACGCTCTGGGCGATAGTTTTCTCTGATTACAGAGAATCCCAGCTTGTTCACATAGAAATCCTTTGCAGCTTCGTAGTTGGATACGATGATTGCAATATGATGTATTTTTGATAAATTCATTTTTCTTACGCTCCATTACTTTTATTTCCGTTACAAACTATACAACAACATTCAAAAATTACCGTGTGAACTTCTGGAGTTCAGTTTGTCCACACGGCATTTATTTTTTCTTGGGTTCTTGTTTATTTCAGTTTTTCGAAGATTTCATCTGCACTCATACCGCTTGCCAGCAACTTCTTAAGCACTGCTTCGGCTTCCGCTTTCTTCGCTTCTTCAGCGGCCTTAGCATCTGCCTTTGCCTTCTTAGCTTCCATGGATACCACCTCTTTTTCGACCTTCTTTAGAGCAGTCTTCTTTTCTTTCAGGTCGGCCTTTAAAGCGTCAATGCTGGCGGTGATGGATGCGATCTCAGCAGTCAGAGAAGCGATAGATTCCTGCTTCTCTTTGATCTGGGTTGCATAGTCTTTGATAGTATTGGTTTTGGGACGGTTCTTGCTGCCTTTCGTTCTGGGCATGGTGATAACCTCTTTCCTTTTATATTTGTTTAAGTGTAGTATCTTAAAACTTAAATTCAAGATTTTTCATTATACCAATCCATATTCCTTCATTTTTGTGCCAATCATTCCGAAATAAAACTGTCCTAGCGCATCAATTTGTGGGGAATTAAGCCAACCTTTCAAAAATGTATCCAAAGCAGCTAATTGAGCTGTTCCCATAAATGCAGAAAACTCTGTTTTATCCACATCTTCTTGGTAATCCTGAGCATACATTAAGCATATTGAACGTCTACCATAGTAGTTGAATATCAACGCTGCTGTTGTTACAAGCGTTTCTAAATCTTTAGGGAAGTCGTTTCTTTTGAGTAACGACTTTGCAGTATTAGCCGGTTCATCTACAAAATTCTGCATTGACTTGGTTGATGCAACAGTTTCCACTTGCTGTTTCATGGAGAAAGAAATATTTTCGCCAAAACTCTCATATCCCAAAATTTTAATAGTTTCAATTTGGCTTGCATGATATTCCAGAAAGCCTCGCATCATGGCATTTTTCTTTTTATCCCCATTTACGAGATTCTCCGTATCGAGCAGATGCGTCAATTCGTGAAATATGACATAATCGCCATGCAATTGTGGTTTCCACAGATCTTCCCACACTTCAATAGAATGCGACTGACTTTGAAAATCAAATCGATGAGTTGCCCAAGCTCCCCATCCAGACGCATTCGCATCAGAAAGCGAAATATGTTTTGAAATTAACTCAAATGAAGGAAGCGATGATACTCCCATAAAATGTTTATAATCATTCTTACATTTATTCACATACTGCAAAAGTAATCCATTTGCCATCTTTTCCTCCTTTTACACAAAACCACATCAACATACTCACGCTTCAATCAGTGTAAGATACTGTCTTCCCAACGGTGTGATTTTATAGCTATCTGAGCCTGACACCTTTTTTAGCTTCGGAATCTTTACAGTTCCTGGCTTAGATTTTTTGCTTTCTTTTTCAAGGTTTTGGAGGTATTTGACAATCTCTTCAAGATTATTATCATTAATTTCCTCGTTTTTACTTTGCAAAAGTCCAAATCGTTCGAGCTTTTCTCTGATGAATCGCATTTGTTCAAAATCAATGTGAATGTCTTTGCAGATGTCCAAAATATTTTCTCCATCGTTTCCAAGATACGAGTACGATTTCAAAACACGAATATCCAAATCGCTCAACTGTGACAGTGTCTTAAAAAACATCAATACAATGTCCAGATTTGTGTTATCTGATTTCAGCAAGTTAACATATCCATTGACATTATACTTAACCATTGCCTCTTGTGGTTCTTCGACAATATTATCAAGCAATGCTTCTGTAATCTGTCTTTGATATTCCAAATTACTCTGCTGCAATTTAACAATTCTATCTTCAAGGTCATCTTGATTTCTTTGAACAATTTGCAAAGCTTCAACTACGTTTCTTTCTAAACGATTCTGTTTATATGAGAGACGAATATTATTTGCGACAGGAACTACCGCGCCAACGATTTCACTAGCCAGCATTCCTACACCCTCACTGACTATAAATCCACCTGCCTCTTTTACTACTGCTGGCAAAACCTCTTCCACTGCAACATTTCCAGCTTCTTCTTTGGTAGCATCAATGAAATCTTTTAATTTATGTTTGTCCATTGCAAATCATCCCTCACTTTCCAAATATAATAATTCACACAAGCGTGTGCTATAATTCTTAAAGTGGGGTCCAGAGGTACGGCCTCTAGGTGCAGTTTCGTTTATTTACGTCTCATTCTTCACTCAACCGTTTGTTTCATGTAAGTGTTGGCTACGAACCCCACATACACCCGTAGGATATCCCATCTGAACCCACATATAAGTTACCATCAGACTGTTCATCACAGCGCCTCCATCAATCTCAATGTTTTTGACAAATCCTTTGGTTTCGAACTTTAACTTTAAGCAACTCAGCCAAGTTCCAAATAAAACAATAAGCGACAAATAATTCTCACATCTTCGCCGATCATAAGACCGTTGCCTGCTGCTCACCACGAAAAGGTGTGCAAAATTTCTAGCAGCGTAGGGAGCTATCGCTCCCAGTATATCACAATTTCATCCAGTTTTACAGACGCTTTCTTGCCTTCATCACCGCACAATACATCAATCCGCCTAGCACTCCGCCGACTGTGTTGTAGAAGATGTCTGATAGCTGGAACGTACCCAAGCGAAGCAATAATTGCAGCATCTCAATACTTACCGAAAAACCGAACGCTATCTTTCCGCTATACCACAGTATCTTCTTCCAGCCGTTTCCTATCTTTTCTTCGAATGTCCACATCACTACTGCTGAAAATGGCACCATCATGATTACATTCTCGATGCACTCGGTAGTCAGTTTCTGCTCGCCGTTCACGGTCTCCCAGATGCCCCAGCCACCCATGACATTTGACAGAGGATTTAACCACAGGTTCCGATTCAGCAGCGTTCGGAACAAGATCATCGATGTCACGAAAGCCAGTAAGAACAGCTTCCGAAAGAACACGCTCTCTTTAAATTCCTGATACCAAGTCACTATGGCGTTCTTCCAGCCTTTGCCGGCTGCGGTAGGCTCATACGCATACAGATAGAAAAACATAGCCAAAAAGGAAAGCAGGAGCGAGAATCCAAACGGCTCGTAGAGAGCTGTCAGAATGTTTGTGAGAATCTTCCCGAGTAAATCAATCGTTTCTTTCATCGTCGCTTACAGATCACTAAACAAGTCAGCCTTATACACGCCGTTCTCCAGCATTTTTTTGAAGCTGTCCTTTACGGCTGCAACGTCCTCATGGTAGGTCATGCCGTACCAGGTGTCGTTGGTCTTCAGAACCTTCACAGACATCTTGCCCTGCTCCAGCAGCTCACCGATGAAGATTGGGATCAGATACTCCGCCTTCAGAGGATTGCCCGGAACCTCTTTCTCGAAGAATTCTTTGAAGCCTTCCTCCAGCACATCCAGGAACTCTGGAGTCAGTCCCCACATATTCATGGACACCAGAGAATTCACATCCACAGCCACGCCGTCTGCCTCTGCTCCAGTTGCGGTCTTTACAATGTTCTTGGTTTCAACAACCTCCGTCAGATTGTTCTGATCATCCATCTTGCAGATACCACGAGTCACACCGCCATTATCAGACAAAGTGTTCTTCAGCACAAAACCAGCCATACAAGACTTTCCGCCATTCACCAGATACTCATGGACGGCCTTGAAGCCTTCTTTGCCATAATAATCATCTGCATTGATGACAATGAATGGAGTCTCGATGACCTTCTTCGCTGCGAGCACGGCCTGACCGGTTCCCCACGGTTTTGTACGACCTTCTGGCAGAGCTCCCGGGATATCATTAATATCTTGGAAAGCATAGTCAACAGTTACATTATGAGCGGAGCAAATGGAGGTAATACGATCACCGATGACCGCTTTGAATTCCTTCTCTATATCCTTGCGGATGATAAATACTACATGATTGAAGCCAGCCTCAATTGCATCATGAATCGAGTAATCCATGATGATATGACCAGCATCATCCACCGGCTCCAACTGCTTAATTCCCGTTCCGAAACGCCTGCCGATACCGGCTGCCATGATAAGTAATGTTGTCTTCATACGCTCTCCTTACTGCGCTCTTTCCGCTTTATGTGGATACGCCTTTTGTAATACTTATGGCGCTATTCTTACCAATTCCTATTAAAATTTAAAAGTATCTTTCAGTCCCAGCCACTTCTGGTCTTTATCACTCAGGTTCAGTGCCGTACCGTCTTCCAGCATATAGCCTTCTGCACTTGCGCTGCCCTTGTATTCGCCCTTCAGTTGAGGCCATTCAATTCCAATCTCCGGGTCGTTCCAAGCCATACCGCCCTCGTCATTCGGATGCCAGAAGTCATTAACCTTGTAGCAGAACTCTGCCTCGTCGCTCAAAACAAGGAAGCCATGTGCAAAGCCTTCCGGGATAAGAAACTGCTTCTTGTTCTCGGCCGACAGGGTAACACCATACCATTTTCCGTAGGTCGTAGAATCACTTCTCAGATCAACTGCAACATCGAACACTGTGCCGCGCACGGCGCGCACCAGCTTGCACTGCGGATACTGCTTCTGAAAATGCAGACCACGCAGCACACCCTTCGTGGACATGGACTGATTATCCTGCACGAAGTGAATGTCGATACCAGCTTCCTTCATATCTTTTTCGTTGTAAGTTTCCATGAAATAACCACGGGCATCGCCGTGAACAGCAGGCTCAATAACACAAAGTCCTTCGATGCCGCCTACATTTTTCTCAACTTTAATCTGTCCCATTTCTTCTATCTCCTCTTACTGCTCGATCTCTTTCAGATAACGACTCAGTGCATCCTGCCAAGTCGGAAGCGGAGTAAATCCAGCCTCCACCAGCTTGCTCTTATCCAAACGACTGTTGAACGGACGAGCTGCCTTGCTCAGACCATACTCCTCGGTACTTACCGGAAGCACCTCCGTCTTATAGCCAGCCTGACGGTAGATTTCTTTCGTGAAATCATACCAGCTAATGTAGCCGCCCTCGTTGGTCGCATGATAATAGCCGTACTTTTCAGTCTTATTCATATCAACGAGCAGTCGAGCCAAATCGTATGTATAAGTTGGTGTGCCGATTTGATCATTGACTACGCGAACAGTGTCATGGGTCTTGCCGACATTCAGCATAGTCTTGATAAAGTTCTTACCATTCAGGCCGAACACCCATGCAATGCGGACAATGAAATACTTCTCCAGTATCTGGCTGACTGCCAGTTCACCTTCCAGCTTCGTCTGACCGTACACATTCAAAGGCTTGTAATCCTTGCAGTCCGGCTTCCAAGGCTCAGTGCCCTGACCATCAAATACATAATCCGTGCTGATATAGGTCATCTTGCAGCCCAGCTTCTTGCAGACATCTGCAATGTTCTGAGTTCCACCGGCATTGATGGCACGTACTTTCGATACTTTATCGTCATCCTCTGCCATATCCACAGCAGTCCATGCTGCACAATGGATCACAGCATCCGGATTCACTTCTGTAATTACTTTCTCAACAGCGTCCTTATCAGTAATATCCAGAGCCACATACGGTGCTTTTGTTACCGCAGAACCATCTGCCACACCGCTGTAGGTTTCCTGAATATCAGAACCGACACCTTCATGACCGCGCTTCAGCAGCTCGTTCATCACATCATGGCCCAACTGACCGCCAACGCCTGTTACAAAAAACTTCATAACAATTTCCTCCTCTGGCTTCTTAGCGGTTGCTGTACATTTTCTCGTAGTAGTTCTGATACTCACCGCTGATGATGGTCTCCCACCACTCGCGGTTATCGAGATACCACTGGATGGTTTTCTTAATACCATCCTCGAACTTGGTCTCCGGCAGCCAGCCCAGCTCATTGTGGATCTTAGTCGGGTCGATAGCATAGCGCATATCGTGGCCCTTACGGTCACCAACATGGGTGATAAGGCTTTCCGGCTTGCCCAGCTCCTTGCAGATAATCTTCACAATCTCAATATTCTGCTTCTCGTTATGACCGCCAACGTTATAGACTTCGCCCACACGACCCTTGTGGATAATCAGATCAATAGCCTTGCAGTGATCTTCCACATACAGCCAGTCACGGACATTCAGACCCTCACCATAAACAGGCAGCGGCTTGTCAGCCAGCGCATTAGCAATCATCAGCGGAATCAGCTTCTCCGGAAAATGATACGGACCATAGTTGTTGGAGCAGCGGGAAATGGTCACAGGCAGACCATAAGTACGGTGGTAAGCCAGAACCAGCAGATCAGCTGCAGCCTTGGAGCTACTGTACGGAGAGCTGGTGTGAATCGGAGTCTCTTCGGTGAAGAACAAATCCGGGCGGTCCAGCGGCAGGTCACCGTAAACTTCATCGGTAGAAACCTGATGATAACGCTGAATGCCATACTTACGGCAAGCATCCATCAGAACACTGGTGCCGATGATGTTGGTCTGCAGGAAGATGCCCGGATCTTCGATAGAGCGGTCAACATGAGATTCTGCCGCAAAGTTAACCACGATGTCCGGACGCTCTTCTTCAAACAGCTTATCCACAGCTTCGCGGTCGCAGATATCAGCCTTCACGAAGCGAAAGTTCGGATTATCCATAACAGGGGCCAGTGTGGACAGATTGCCTGCATAGGTCAGCTTGTCCAGACAGATGATCCGGTAATCCGGATACTTTTTCAGCATGTGGAACACAAAGTTACTACCAATAAACCCAGCACCGCCGGTAACAATAATATTCATGATTTAATCTCCTCTACATTTATCTTTTGGTTTTTCTTTTTAATACAGATGTTCCTGATACTTGCCATCCATGACGTCCTTCAGATACTGTCCATACTGGTTCTTCTTCATAACCTCATAGACCTCCATCAGCTCATCCTTGCTAATCCAGCCATTCAGATATGCGATTTCCTCCAAACAGGCAATCTTACGATGCTGATGCTGTTCCACGGTCTTTACAAAGTTGGTAGCATCAACAAGGCTCTCGTGTGTTCCAGTGTCCAGCCAAGTGAAGCCCTGACCCAGCAATTCCACATTCAGAGTACCATCTTCCAGATAAATGCGGTTCAGATCAGTGATTTCGAGTTCGCCGCGCGCAGAAGGTTTCAGGTTTTTAGCAAATTCGACCACACGGTTATCATAGAAGTACAGACCAGTCACGCAGTAGTTACTCTTCGGATGTTCTGGCTTTTCCTCAATAGAAATGGCCTTACCGTTCTTGTCAAACTCAACAATACCGAATCGCTCCGGATCGTCCACATAGTAGCCAAACACGGTTGCACCTTTTCCGTTTTCTGCTTTTTCCACTGCTGCATTTAATCTCTTCTTCAGACCGTGACCCGCAAAGATGTTGTCGCCCAGTACCATAGCCACAGAATCGTCACCGATAAAGTCAGCACCAATGATAAAGGCCTGTGCCAGTCCATCCGGAGACGGCTGAACCGCATAGGTCAAATTCACACCAAACTGGTGACCATCGCCCAGCAGATTCTCAAAGCGAGGAGTATCCTGTGGTGTGGAAATAATCAAAATGTCACGGATGCCAGCGTTCATCAGAACAGACATCGGATAATAAATCATTGGTTTGTCGTAGATTGGCAAAAGCTGTTTACTTGTTACTTTTGTTAATGGGTACAGACGTGAGCCTGAACCTCCCGCTAAAATAATACCTTTCATGAATAATCCTCCTACAACTACTTTTTTATTTAAACTAATTAACCATCTATTTTTTAGTCAAGAATGAGAAAGCAGAACAGATAGCCGGAGAATATGTAAAAATAATAAATCACTGAACGTACCAGCCTCAATCGCATCAAGAATTAAGTAATCCTCGATAATATGCCTCGAAGCATCTACTGATCCCAATTTTATTCTAAAGTGTTTGTGACTTCATCCACCATGTTAACTGCTATCTTCTCAACATTTCTTTTGCAACCTTTTTGATCTTTTTTATTATCCTATCAAAGACAGTTTCATAAAGATTAATAATTGATTGCAATTCTACTTTCTCATTCACCAACATATCGATTGACTCTTCATAATATTGGGGATATTGATAATCCGTATGCTGTTGTCCAAATCTTTCTACTATATCCTGTTTTGTTAAAACTATCTGCTCTCTAATCTGGTTCATTAAATTCATACCATTAGAAGTATTAACTAACACCATTGAAACACCATCTTCAGTATTTTTATATCGTTCACCCCAGTAATCTCCAAGACGGATATCTGCCACAGACTGGTTTCTGTATCGACAAGTAAAACAAGACTTTTGGTTTACTGCTCCCATTGTAAATATCTTTAAAAATGGATCTTTATCTGTATTGGCTATATAGTCCGCTCCACTATTTTGGGTTGTCCTGATATGCATATAATATTTATGCCACGAATATTTCTTGTCCCTAAATGTAATTGACGTGATATCGTCCTTCCTTATTTTCTTTTTTTTATTAAGCCATTGCAGATATTTATTCCATAAAAAACTGCTTGGCACGCCGTGACAAAAAATATCTACCAAAACAGTTCTGTCTCTAAGTCCTTTGCTTTTTAGAACTTGATTATAACCTGCAACTTGACAGGGTGTGCCAAAAACAATTAGTTTAAGGTTTTCATTCGATTGGAGCTTAGCAATAGCATCAATTAATGCGAAGGTTTTGCTCTGAAGATATTTTGAACCTTTTAATTCAATCACACTATCCCCAGGCATAAACAATTTATGCTCCGCTTGTAATGTATCATAATTCATAACAACACCACACACTGCATACCCATTGTGGACTCCATAGTTAGCTAAACAATATGCTACACCTCCAGACGATGATTCTTTTCTCTCTTTCGTCTGAGAAACATATGCAGCATATAAATCGGCATCGTCTAGTTCAAACGCTTCAGAATTCAATTGCGGACAAACTTTTTCACACAAACCACAATTTATGCAATTCCCACTCTTCTTGGGCCTATAAAAACCACTTTCACTAATTTGCATTTCCATACATTTTGATGGGCATACTGCAACACAGGCACCACATCCACTACACATACTTGTTCCACAAATAGGCGTATTCATAATCATTTTTTTCATTTGCAATTACCTATCGCCTTATACAAAAACACCTTTGACTTTTCTATTTCAATGTTTAAAGTATCCACCACCGCATTATACTTAATATCATTCTTAAAATCTATACGGTTCGTACCATACGGAACCAACCTATCACTTACATTAGCTATTTCAAGTATATTCCTAATACGCTCATTCTGCGAAGAGAAAGCGTCCTCTTTAAATCGCTCAAAAGTATAAAACTGTTTGCGATAAATCAGCGAAAACACTGTAACATGGAATGAATCAGTAAGTATGTACTCCGCACCTCGAATCAAATTAAGAAAATCTTGAATGCCCGTATCTACCTTAATTTCAGCATTTTGAAAATATGAAAATCCACAATAGGGAATAACGATCTGTTTTAGTCCCGTACTCTTCGCAAATATTTGAGCTGCTCTCCAGTGTGATGCATTATCTGTCAAGAACATACTTAATATATACTTTTCTTCACATGGTTTCTGAGTGGGAAATATTGCATTCCAATCCTTAGCATCCAGTAATAATGTTGGATCTACAACTACTGCTGGCTCCTGTAAGGATAAAGACTTCAATAAAGCCACTCCTTTTTTTTCACGAACAGAAACTGCCGATAAACGCGAAAGACTTCTTTTAATTTCATCAGCTTGTTCTTCTCTAATCGCATTCACTCCCATGCTAGGAGCATATGAAATTATCCTCGATTGTATTTGATCATAATCGGCGTAATAAAATCTGTGATACCAATTGGGATTCCAAATTTGATCGCTTCCACAAATAAGAATGTCACACTTATTGCAAACATCAATATAATTCTGTTCGCTGGTAATTTTCTCAGTAAAGACACAATTTCTTTGTATCTCTGCCTTCATTTTTTGATATCGCGTCTCTATTTGTGTCTTATATTTCTTTAAGGCATATTTTATCGCGTACTTTTGTGGCTGGCGTTTGATTTTTTGCAGGAATGATAGTTTTTCCTTCTTAGGTGCCTCAATTTCAAAATTAAGCAGCTGTACAGAATATCCAAGTTTTCTCAAATAGCCCTGTAAAGCTATAGCCTGTAAATTTGTTCCATAATTTCCGCCACCAAACCAAGTTATAATTCCTATCTTCACATTTTCATCCTCCCAACCACTTATATTAACATCATTGATATATTACCTTTTAACTACATGTAACCCCTTTCTCAATAAATTCAATATATCCTTAATATACAATAACGCTATTATAACGAATAGCCCTACTTCAATAGCATACATCAACACACCATCTATCCATAAAAGGCCAAGTGCCTGTACGACTAGAATAAGATATGAGAAACTGTCTCGTACAATATTCACTCTCAATTTAATATATTTTTTAGATTGAATAAATCTTAGAAGCCATGTTACCCAATAGCAAATTGTTGTTGCGATTGCAGCCCCCATAGCTCCAATAAGTGGCGTAAAAAAAATATTTAAAACAATATTTGTCACTGCACCAATAATGGTTGACTGTGCATACTGTCTTGAATCCTTTACAGCCGAGAAGAACCCTCCAATATATCCCGATAATGAACCAAAAACAATAGCAATTGTAAGCCAAGGGACATACTGCCATGCAGAATAAAAATTCTTAGAATAAAGGAATTTTGCAAGGAACTTATCTGAAACAATAATCGCAGAACAGACCATAACCATTAGACAATTATACGCTGCATATGTATTTGCAAAGAAGCCATTTTTATCTTCTGGGTCAAAATCTTTTACAGCGGACAATGTCCATGCCTGTGCAAAAATTGTCTGGAAAATATTCATGATCGAAGGAATTTTTGATGCAACTGAATATACACCATTTGCTGCTAAACCACAAATAAATGTAACTATATATTTGTCCGAAGCATTATTAATCCACCAAGCTACACTATTAGCAATCATTGGCCTGCTATAAGCAAGCATATCTTCCGTTTCACTCGAATAACCTTCTTTGAAATTTATATCCTTCTGTGCATTGGCTTTTATAATCAAATATGTACACTGTGCTACTGGTCCCAGAACATTAGCAAGGAAATATCCTACAAGTCCCCATTTAAATACCACAAGGAATAGAATATTACAACCAATAATCACCACTGAACATACAACACTCGAAATAGAAAGATCCGCAACACGATCCACTCCTCTAATATATGCCATGACTATTGTTGACAGCGACTGTGCAAAATACATTAAGAAAAAGAATAGTGCATATTCTTTTCCAAGTTCACTGAATGCAAATATATAATTAATAAATAGACCGATAACGACCATACAATTGCTCTTAATAAAATAACGAGCACCTACAGTTACCACCGCCTGACGATTATTATTTTTATCAAGCAAAAAACGCAATACAGCCTCATGTATATTTAAAGTAAGAAGTGGAAGTAGCACACCAATCGTTGTATTAAAAAGATCATACGTGCCATATTCCGTTGTCGAAAGGATATTTGTATATAGTGGAACCAAGAAAAAGCTCAAAAATTTTGTTGCAAAACTACTCAAAGTAAGCAATCCTATATTTTTTAGTAAGTATTTGTATTTTCCCATATATATCCTCTTTCAATGCGTCTATTAAATAGTTGCATAATGACGATTAAATAAGAACGTCCTCGACTGTGTCATATTGGAATTTCTTAATTTCATTCAATGTACATTAACACAACATTTAAGTAACATTCAACGCATTGCCTCTTTAAATAAATTTTTCCACTTTCTCCTATAGTATCCAAAAATCTTTTTCAATTGGATTATCTTCTTTTTTATTGGATTTTTTATATGCTTTGTCTGAAGAAATAATCCAATATTCTTATTCTCATGCCAGCTAGCTTGAAACCAGTGAATTGTATGCGTGTTACCTGTTATACACGCATTTGAAAATTCTTTTCGATAATCATATGGTGCAAAAAAGTCTACTGGATAGATTTTATATTCAGTTGCATTATGCCTCTTGAATACAATTGTTAAAATAGTAGGAATATAATAGACATCAGTGTTCCAAATTTCTTCATTATAATAATCCAAGCATTCTTTTATAATCACATTTCCTGGCTCACAAGCAATCACGCCCGTACCTTCAGTAACATAATCATCTCTATCTCTTGAAAAATACTCATATCCGATGAACATTTTATTATCCAAAAGATCATCAAAATTTTTCAGCACTTGGACATCAACATCCATATAAATACCACCATATTTATAAAGGACATATAACCTTAAATAATCTGCCATAAAAGCCCACAATTTTCTTTTACGACATTCAGCGAGAAACTTATTATTCTGGCATAATCTATCTAAATCAAGATTATTCTCATTCCACTCTACTATTTCATAATTATCAAGATGCTCTCTCCATGTTTCTAAACATATATTTGTGAAATTTGATTTTGGTTTTCCACCAAGCCAAATATAATTAATTTTTTTAGGTATCATTTCTTAATCTCCTATATACTGAAATCGTTTTTCTTTTTACACGATCGATTTGCTTCTTAACAATATACGTGTACGCTTTAATAGGCTCTTTCTCTATTTTCTTCCACTCTGCTACCGATTTAGGCAAAGATTTTAACGGAATGAATTCATTTGGAACAATTTGAAAAGCATTATCCTTCTCACCTACACCATTTACTCGCATTTTTCTATGCTGCAAGTGTAAGTATAAGTATTCCTCAACTTTAAGTTCATTTTCTTCTAACGTCTGACGAATTATATTTCCATCATTCCAAGCATACAGTGCTTTTTTGTATCTTTCTTCAACATATCGATGCTCAGCCGGAATATAATTTCGTTGAACAAAGTATGCATACTTTCCGGAAGGATTAAATGCTAATACCTCTGAATATACTTTTGCACTACTTTCCAAAAACATTGTATGAATGTTGTCCGTCTTCCAATCTTCATCAAACCAACATATTTCAGGAACCTCCAAAAACTCTTTAGCTAAATTTTTTCCGTGATAATCCTGCAAAAATCTTCTATTATTCTCCAGGGTATTCTTATATATTGTTAAGTGTCCAGCCGCAAATAATTTATCAAAACCTTCATTTAATAATGGACTTAGTATCTTATCTAGATTTCCAAATATAACATCACAATCACAATGTCCCCAGTATTCATATTCTTGTATGTACTCTTCAAAAACCAATCCATATGTTGGCTTAAAATCACATAGTTTATATGGACTGGGCAATGAAATTTCAAAACCAATTTTATTTTTAAAGCATTCCTTAATCTCATCAAAAGTAGTATATATAACGCTAACATTTGAGGGATAATTATACTTTTTAATATCATCAGTAAATATCAACCAATTATACTTTGCATTCTTCTCACAACTTTTCAAAAACAGATTAAAATAGTCGTTAAATTTTCCAAAATAAGGCAAAATGAAAACACATTTTTTCATCTACTTATCCACCTCTTTACAAACAACTAACCCCGCAGCCAAACCAAAATAGACGATATATGCATCATTAAAAATCATAGAGCCTGAAAACCAACAGGATAAGATTGCTACGATGCCAAAAAGAATAAACGCTTTTATTCTATAGTCGCCATCTTTATTTCGTCTGAAGTTTTTCCATGGAGTAACAATACACATTATAATCATCAGCAAAAAGGATCCAAATCCAAGGTATCCAGTTTCAAGAAATTTCTTCTGATGAGTGAAATCAAAATACTGCAGATAGGCGTATCTATTATAAAAATCACTCGTAAAAATACTCGATGCCGCACAGTTTTCGGAAGCTCCAAAGCCAATTCCAAAAAACTCCTTCAACAAGCTATTTTCAAAGAACCGACTCTGGATTTGAGGAAATGGATTCGTTCTACTCAACCCATATGACGTATCCAGGTATTCCAAAGCTCTTGTCGAATTTGTTAAGACTTCCAGATTCCAGGAATCATTTACCGTAGCAAGAATATTAATTCCTATCGGAACAGCACACAAAACTGCGGTCACAATAACAACCGTTTTAAATGATGGTCTATTAAGAATAACACTACCCACAACTACAACAATCAAATATACAAAGTACGCCTTTTCCTCTGCCAAAGCGGCTATCAACAATGATGTTATCAGTATTATTGCTACTTTATATGCCGGTTGCTTTTTTTGTAAATATCCGCAAAGAAAATATGCAAATATCATAGCCTGAAATGTATTCAATGCGGCTCCATTTCCGTGTCCAAAAATACCTCCAAGTGTATCCATATGTAATCCAAGAATATAATACTGATACAGCGCGATTACAAAACTAACTATTTGAATCAAATACAATTTATCAAGTAATTTCGATATATCATCTTCCTTTAAAAAAACAACAACCGAAAGAAAAAAGACAATAAATCTAATTAGGTTTCTTGATGCCCATATAACCAAAAGTGGATCAACAAAATTCAGTATGGCGCTCAAATAGCATATCAATATATACGCTCCAATTGCATATAAAACAGCTGAAAAGCCTCGATATTTAAGTCTGTTCCAAAATTTATTCTTCATTATATAAAGAAGTAATATCACCCACGCAAAGTCATTTATATATTGAATTGAACTACTCATTCCTAATTCTGCTATCAAAGCATCACTGATTATAGTCCAGAATAGTATAAAGCAAACAATTTTTTTGGGCGTAATGATTAATGCGCTTCTTATATTCATTTGCGCTCCTTTCAGTCACCATTCCTCGAATTGAATCCTTTTGTTAGAATATATATTAACAAGAGCATTTTATATTTAATTAGAAAAGACACAAGTGCTTGTTTCCAAGGATTTTTCCAATATGGGTACTGGCTGAGTACGTCTCTCATTGTTGAATCACTTGCAATTTGAGATATCTCGTGCAATGCAAATTTTCTTCCCTCTGTTTTTGATTTATTTACGATTTGTTTTAAACACACTCTTGTATTTCCCAAAAACGTTCTCTGTACATTTACCTTCATTTTTTCGTTCTCTGGAAGCTGTTCAATTAGTCTAACTTCCTCCAAATACAAAACTACATCCTTCTTATATCGTTCAGGATTATACTTGTGAGTCAACGAATTCGGATTATCCACAATATGACAATATACACATTCTTCTATATACATTAACGTATCTGCTTTTGGAAGTGCATTTAAGTGGAAGATAATATCTTCTGATATAAATTGTCTCTCTGAAGGAAATTTAAGTTTATTGTCTGTTATCCACTTTCTTCTGTAAATTCCTTGCCAAGCTGACATTCTCAAATTTGTATCTATTTTCTTCTCTGGTTCTGAACCAAGCATTCCTGCTAACACAATCCGATTTATTTCTGGTTGTTTGAATACTTTACCTGCGTAAATTGGAGTATTTCTATTTTGCTTGCCATTATCATCTTCAGAAATTATTCCGCCAAAGCACAAATCAGCATTTTCTTTTTTTGCTGCGGAATATAATATTTCTAATGCATTCAAACACAAATAATCGTCTGAATCAACAAAATACACATACTCTCCTCTTGCTAACTCCAAACCACTATTTCTTGCGAATCCTAGCCCCTCATTTCGCTTGTGAATAACTTGTATTCTACAATCCGTCGTAGCAAATCGATCACATAGCTGTGGGCATTCATCAGGAGAGCCATCATCTACAAGGATAACTTCTATTTCTTTGAGTGTTTGATTTAAAATAGAGTTCACACATTTTTTCAGATATTTTTCCACATTGTATATTGGAACAATCACGCTTACTTTAGGTATATCCATCTTCAATAATCTCCATTATTCTATCTATCTTTGCAAAACTTATTTGGATACAGAAAAAAATCCAAACTTTATATATTCTTCATAATCTAAGCTGTAATAATCGAGCCATTAAAACTAATATCCCATCCATACACTGCCTAAATTATAAAATGTCCAATTTTAATGCATTTTGTACACAATGCTCTACTCTTAACCCTTTAAAATTTTCACAACTTCTTCCATGTGCTTAACCGTGTTATAACGCTCCTCACACAGTGCTCTTGCTTGCTTACCAAGTTGTGCTGATAGACCTTCTTCAAAAACAAACTTTCTCAGTTTTTCTGCCATATCTTTACTGTTTCTCATTTCAAAAAGGAAACCTGTTTTTCCATCTTCAACAATTTCTGCTAAACTTCCGACACGTGATGCTACTACTGGTTTCCCATACGCATAGGCTTCAATCACTGTATTCGGCATATTTTCGTACCAAATCGCCGGGCATACAATGCATGTCGATCTTGAAATTAATTCTTCAAGTTCTTTTCCATGTTTAAAACCTGTAAATACAACTTTATTTTCCAGTCTATTTTCTTGAATATACTTCCATATTTTCTGATCTTCTTCTGAATCCGAAATTTGACCCGTTATTTTTAAGACATACTCTGTATCTTTCAAATATTTCATTGCTTCAATTGCATAAATTGTTCCCTTTTGGTGTGCCATACGACCTAAAAACAAAAAGTATTTATCGTTCTCAAAACAAGGTGTAATCTTAGATGAATCAATAAATGTCGGAACACAGCTAATTTTTTCAGCTGGAACACCGCCTTCAATCAGTTTATTTTTGCTAAATTCACAGGTGCAAATAAACTGATCCACATCATCAAATACTTTTGTTCGCGCATATAACTTCATTGCGAGTACTCTTAGTATTGTACCAGCTTTCGAACCTTTTACGCATTTACGTTCAATCGCCTTTTTATAGTCTCCATGCAAACACGCTTCACATATCTCGTTTTCACAAAGAAAATCATACTTAGGGCAAAACATAAAAAAATCCGAAATCCGGTGAACAACCCGAACTCCTTCCTTTTTTGCTGCACGAATAATGGACGGTGAAAGATGATTTACTTCGTGCAAAATATAAACCGCATCAGGCTCTGTATCACGAATCAGTTTTCGCAGTCTGTTTTCTGCATCGTAATTCCAAACTGTTGCTCTTACCATTCCAATCATATTTCCAATTGATTTTTGAGTATCGGCATACATCAACTGGTTAGAACGCGGCTTCGCAAAATATTTGCTATACGGTGTTTCTTCATTCTGAGGATTATTCACCGAGAAAGGAATCACTTCGATACCCATTTTCCGCGCAGCATCCATAAACTTAAACATATATTTTTCTGGCCCGCCCGCTATAAAATAGCGGTAGTTTGCTATAATAATCCTCATACTCATTCTCCCGTCAATTCATTTAATCTCTCTGTATTACTATTTGTTCACACTTGCGATATAGTTTAATTCCCACAATCAACAGCAAAACGACCATAAAATATGTAATCACATATCTTAAAATGGCATTATGACACACATTTTCTATATGTAGCTTTTCAACAACCCTGAAAACGACCATGTGTGCCAAGTACATTTCCATACTGATTTCACTGATAAATCTTGTAAGCCTATTACTCAACCACTTATTTTGCTCTCCCAGCACGGCGCAAACCATTGCTGAGTACAATATTAGTGTTTTAGGCACAATCAAATCCGCCAATTTCATCTGGAGATAGTAAATACCCCACTGCTAATATTACACACCCTAGGAGGACTGCACTTTTATGCAAATTTACTGTAGCAGATAATTCATTTCTATACAGGTAAATCAATCCGCCGCTAAGAAAGTACGGAAGGCAGAACAGAAACGAATGTCTCATCGTAAAATTAGAAGTCACAAACTTTTCAGTCATAAAATAAGACTGGCACATATATGTAATTCCCAGTGCGACAATCAAAGATATTACGCCTCTGCGCTTGTCATTCAATAAAAATACCACAAATGGAAATATTATATAAAATGCAAAAATTGCGCCTAAAGTCCATGCTACACCAATTACGCTAAGGCTATTATTGGGTAAAAATCCAAATAGCATTGTTATTTCCATCAATCCTTCAAATATGCTTTCTCGATTAAACTCTAATATACAATTCATTATTATAAGGATTGAAAAGAACGGAACCGTTTTTTTATATCGTCTCGAGTAAAATTTATTCAAATCATAATTTCCATCTTTCAACTTCTTGTAATAGCCATTGCACATTCCAAATCCACTGATTATCATAAATAGATAAACAAGGTAATCAAAGGATGGGATAATTCTTTCAGTCAGTACCACCCCCCCCCATTAAAATTCGTATTTGCTTTCACATGCCAAGCAATAATCGCTAAACACCCAAACGATCTAAGTGCATCTATATTCCTGTACTTTTTTACTTCACTCATACTCATTTCTCCGCAAAAACGCTTTTATACTGCCCACAAATTTTGTTCCATGTGTATTCTTCTGCCACACGTTTTTTTGCCTTTGCGCCCATTTTTGCAATTTCTTTATCACTTAATTGGTCAGCCTTATCAATCAACTTTGCAAGGCTACCAGGATTGCGGCTCCAGTATAAGGCGCAATCTTCTGCAACTTCTTTATTAAAACCAACATCAACCAGCAGGTTTAAATCTGTGCTACCAAGAGCCTCGATCAACGATGGATTGGTGCCACCAACAGTGTGACCGTGGAAATAGGCATAAGCGTTTTCCCGAATCTTTTTCAGCAACTCCTGATCATAAACAGTGCCAACAAACTTGATTCTCTTATCGCTCTTGAACTGAAGTTTTTCTTCAAGTTCATTCAAAAATTTGTCATTTACATTTGTGATAATGGCAAAGTCCTTCTGGCTATTGCTTTTCATAAACTCCCGAATCATGACCTCAAAAGAATTTTCTGGCACAAACCGCCCCACAACAAGGTAATAACCCTTTTTCTTCAGACCTTTTTCTTTATACCAACTCACCAGCTTTTCATCGTCATCAGCTAGCTTACTGAGGGTCAAATCCGCACCATAAGCGATAAATGTTGTTTTCGGATTTCTACCTTTAATTCCCTTACCGTCGTAACACTCATGGATATACTTTTCAATATTCACAGAGTCACAAATGGCAAGATCACAATATTTGACCATCATCTGCTCGGAAATTTTCCAGTACTTCCGAATCGGTGCAGACCACTTTGCTCTCATCCACTCATGTCCATCTGGATTCAGGTACACCGTACCGCCCAACTTATGAATTTCTTTGTAAAAATGAGCAGCAAAAGGGCCAATACGACAGGCCATAATATAAACGATCGGGTGCGCGATTTTATGCTCTTTAATATACTTGCAGCAAGCATTTAATGCTGCGACATCGTAATAAATGGCCTGTGCCGCACCAATCTGAGGAATATCTATTTTGAAACAATGTGCATTGTGGAATTCAAACTCATGATCATTGATTCTAGTAACACCATCTACTTTTGTTTCATCCATGCAGCCATCACCATTTGCTTTACAAGCTACATGATATTTAATTTTTGGCTCGTTTTGATGATATTCTGTAAGTTTATAAACAAAAGTTTCATACCCACCGTATGCGCCCAAACTCTTGGCTCCTACCAGAAATATGTGCTGTACTTCGTTTTCTCGCTGCATTTTTCTACCCCTATCTACTATTAGTCTCTTCCAAACAGATCTCTGGTATAAACTTTGTCCTTCACATCATCTAAACTCTTATCATATCGGTTTGCGATAATAGCCTGACTCTGTTTCTTGAATTCATCTAAATCATTGACAACACGACTGCCGAAGAACGTATCTCCATCCTTCAACGTCGGCTCATAGATAATAACCGTTGCACCCTTGGCCTTAATACGCTTCATAACGCCCTGAATGGAACTCTGACGGAAGTTATCACTGTTGCTCTTCATCGTCAGACGGTAAACGCCAACCACAACTTCCTTTTCCTTGCTCTCATCCCAACTGTCATTTGCTTCATAAGCACCAGCAATTTCAAGCACACGATCTGCAATAAAATCTTTACGAGTGCGGTTCGATTCAACGATTGCTTCAATCAAATTTTCCGGTACATCGGCATAATTTGCGAGCAGCTGTTTAGTGTCCTTGGGGAGACAATACCCACCGTAGCCGAAGCTTGGATTGTTGTAATGAGTACCGATACGCGGATCAAGACAGACACCGTTGATAATCTGCTGGGTATTCAGCCCCTTCATCTCTGCATAGGTATCCAGTTCATTGAAGTAACTGACACGCAGAGCCAGATAGGTATTAGCAAATAATTTGACCGCTTCTGCTTCGGTAAAACCCATGAACAGAGTATCAATGTTCTCCTTGATTGCACCTTCCTGAAGCAATTCTGCAAAAGTGTGTGCCGCTTTTACCAAACGAGCGTTCTCTACATCCGTGCCGACAATAATACGGCTCGGATACAGGTTGTCATACAATGCCTTACTCTCACGCAGGAATTCCGGGCTAAAGATAATATTGTCGCAGTGATATTTTTCACGGACACTTGCGGTGAAGCCAACAGGAATCGTAGACTTGATTACCATGATTGCTTCCGGGTTATACTCAATTACCAGTTTGATAACCGCTTCAACCGCAGAAGTATCAAAGAAATTCTTCTTGCTGTCATAATTGGTCGGTGCTGCAATCACAACAAAATCAGCATCAGAATATGCTTCCTTTGCGTCCAGCGTTGCGGTTAAGTTCAGTTCTTTCTCTGCCAGATATTTTTCAATATAGTCATCCTGAATCGGAGACTTTTTATTGTTAATAAGTTCCACCTTTTCCGGCACAATGTCCACTGCCGTTACCTGATGATGCTGTGCCAGAAGCACCGCCAGCGAAAGTCCAACATATCCCGTGCCGGCCACAGCAATTTTCAAATCTTTAAACTCCTTCATTATTACTTCCTCCCCTATATACTTATCTTGAAAATACGCTCTTTACATACTCATAACTGTTAATATCGCCAATGTCATACCGCTTACCCGGCATAACATATGCGTGCATCGGTGTCTGCTTGCTCAACCAAGCCGCAAAGCTTCCCGGTGCATCATAACCGCAGCCATTATCCAGTGCTTCCTGAATCCGCTTTACATCACAGGCACGATAGCAGTAAAACGGCGGCACAGCCAGATTTCCTTTCGGCTCTTTCGGCTTCTCCTCATAGCTGGTAATCAGGTCATTGCCATCCAACGTAATGATTGCTGTTTTCTGCTGCTTTTTCAGTTTGTTTTCCTCATGGCACATCACACAGGAAGTATTCTTTTCCTTGGCAAAATCAACGAACTTGGAAAGGCTGAAATCCAGCACATTATCGCCAGCCATAACCAGCAAATCATCAGCCAGATTCAGCTTTTCTACCGCCAGCTGAATATCTTTGACTGCTCCCAGACGAGTTTCATTGGTGCTTGTACCATCGTCGATCACAGTAATCTCATAAGGCCGCGTCTTTTGCTTATTACTTTTCCAATCCTCAAAATGCTGTGCGAACTTGTGGTTGGAAATCACCACAAATTCGTCAATGTCGGTGGTGTCCACCAGATCATCCACCAACCAATCAAGGATGGACTTCTCGCCCACTTTCAGGAGCGGCTTCGGGAAATTCTCGGTCAGTGGATAGAGCCGTGTGGCGTAACCCGCTGCTAAAATCAAGCATTTCATCTATCTGTACTCTCCTCTTATAGCTCAACACCATCTGCGCTCTCACACAAGTGGAAGCTATATTTTCCTTCCAATGCCGGGAACGCTTTCAGATACTCCGCTGTGACCTTTGCTTCAATATCTTCGGCCTTGTCTGGGTCAACCATCGCCATGCAGCAGCCTTTGAATCCCGCACCGGAGAAGCGGCCACCGTAGATACCATCAGTGTCAGCCATAATTTCATACAGTTTTTTCAATTCATCGCAGCCACACTCGTAATTATAAATGGAAGATTTGCCACTCTCGAAAACCAGCTGACCGTAGCCTTCCAAATCACCTTTACGCCACAGTTCTGCACCCTTTTCGGCACGAGCAAACTCGCTGTAATAGTGTTCTGCGCGTCTACGCCACAATTCTGGCAGACGGTCTTTATAGGCTTCAAACACCTCATACGGCACATCGCGCAGCCGGGTATTTGCAAAGGTGTCATAGTCCATCCCTGCATAGCCCATTAGTGCATAGGCCGCTGCCTTGCACTCATCCTGCCGCAGATTGTACTTAGAGTTTTTCAAAGAGCGCTCCAAACCGGAGAAGAAAATCGCCACCTTATAAGGTTTCATTTTCCCACTGGTTGGAATTAACTCATAGCTATCATCTTTCGTGTCAAGGTACAGTAGATGGTTTTTCTTAGAAAGCACCTCGCAACTCTGGTCGAGTTTTCCGCAGGAGACACCAACATACTGGTTTTCCGCCGCCTTTGCCGTGAGAATCATCTCCATCGGCTCCAGATGGATGCCGTTCACTTTACACAATGCAGACAAAAAGCAAATAATGACCGAAGCCGACGAGGACAAACCGCCAATCGGCAGACTACCCTCGATGATGCCCGACAGACCAACTTTCAGGCGGTACTTTTCTCCCAGCATCTTTGCCGCACCACGCAGATGATCAGCCCAGTCTCCCTGCTTTTCTTCCGGCACTGCATTTACAAAGAACTGGGCACGCTTCGGGAAGTTCAGCGACTGCAGCTCCACCACACCATTCTGTTTCGGGTGGTAGGCCATGTGGATTCCCTTGTTGATTGCCAGACCGTTGATTTTTCCGTACTGATGGTCGATATGCGCCCCCAGCGGACTGATGCGGTACGGGCAGAACGCCACATCAAACGGTTCCTGATGATATAATTCCTTGTAAACCTCAACACACTTCATCGGTTTATTTTCCTATTCTTCGTTATTTGTAAAACTTTGCGTACCACTCAGCGAACTTCCGTAAACCCTCGCGCAAGCTAGTAGAGGGCTTATATCCGAAGTCACGCTCCAGCGCACTGGTATCTGCATAGGTCACAGGTACATCACCAGGCTGCATTGGAACCAGTTTCTTGTGTGCTTCAAAATCATAATCTTCCGGCAGAACACCAGCACGAATCAGTTCTTCCTGCAAAATCTGTACAAAGTCCAGCAAATTTTCCGGGTTCTGGTTGCCGATGTTATAAACTGCATACGGAGGAACGGGCAGACCATCTTCACCATTTTTACGTTCCGGCGCACCCTGCATCACACGGACAACGCCCTCGACAATATCATCCACATAAGTAAAGTCACGCTTGCAGTTACCGTAGTTGAAAATCTGAATCGTTTCGCCTTTCAACAGTTTGTTAGTAAAGCCAAAGTAAGCCATATCAGGGCGACCAGCAGGGCCATATACTGTGAAGAAGCGCAGACCCGTGGAAGGAATGTTGTACAGTTTAGAATAGGCATGTGCCATCAGTTCATTGGACTTCTTGGTCGCCGCATACAGCGATACCGGGTTATCCACCTTGTCATCCGTACTGTAAGGCACTTTTTTATTACTACCGTATACGGAAGAACTAGACGCATAAACCAGATGCTCCACCGGGGTATGCCCCTCATCGTAAGAGTGACGGCAGGCTTCCAGAATGTTATAGAAGCCAATTAGGTTTGCTTCCACATAGGCATCAGGGTTCGTAATGGAATACCGAACCCCTGCCTGCGCACCGAGGTTCACAACGATTTCCGGTTTATACTGCTCAAAGATAGCTTCAATCACAGACTTGTCTGCCAGATTACCTTTTACAAAACTGAAATTTTCAAACTGTTCCAGTTCGTTCAAACGAGCTTCTTTCAGACGCACATCATAGTAGTGGTTCATGTTGTCCAAACCCACGACCTTGACACCCTCTACGGTGGAGAGCAGTCTCTTTGCAAGGTTAGAGCCGATAAAACCAGCTACACCCGTGATGAAAACGCTCTTGTTTCTCAGATTGATTTTCGTTTTATTTCCGTCATTCATGTACATTCTGCACTCCTCACTTTTTCTATATAAACAACAAGCCCACGGCGGGTCGCACAAAGGCAATCCACCGTAGGCTTGAACTCTCCTTCAATCTTTATTTGCTGCTCCTTTTGTGGGTCAAAACAGAGCTTCCAAAAGCCTCCTACATATAACCCCCAGGATTTCCCGCTTCTTGCAGTTTTTCAACAAATAAAACATTTGAAGGGCAACTCAAGCCGTCAAAACCCTTTAGTTATCGTAGTTTTTCTTGGTTGACCCTATTATATCTCTAGCCCCCTTTTTTTCAATCGTTGGAACAGATTTTTGGCAAATGCCTTCATATTCGTTTTTTTTATCAAACTCTGCTCCACTTACATGATGTCCTGATCGATTGTAGCAAGTGATCTTATGCCCATCTTGCGCCATTCTGGTGCAAAGTTCTTTTACAACAATTTCAATTCCGCCTTCTCTGCTCAGTCTTTTTTGACCAAACATAGAAATAGCTAATTTCTTTTCCATATGATTTAAAGCTTTCCTATTTCTTTATTTTGAAAAATACGTGGGAATTTCTTGTTGAGTAGACATTTCTCAGTGCGTACCAAAAACGCCTCTTTTTTCGGGCTTGCATATGACATTTTGGTTCATATACAAGCCCCATGTCTTCTCATTTTTATCCAGTTCGGTGAACTTCATGACCGCTTTATGATCATTTTACGAAGCCACCTTGTATACAATTAGTATACCATTAATTTGTGATCCTACATCGCACCGTCCCGTTTGAATACAACCAGTACGGTTTTGAAAAGGATCTTTATATCCAGAGCAAAGTTCCACTCTGCAATGTACTGCCTGTCGAGTTTTACTACATCCTCAAAGTCAGTGATGTTGCTTCGTCCGCTGACCTGCCACATTCCTGTAATGCCAGGTTTGGTGGCAAGGCGGGCACGGTGGTGAAGATCATATTTGTCCCATTCATCTACCGTCGGCGGTCTTGTGCCTACAAGGCTCATGTCACCTTTTAATACGTTAAAGAACTGTGGGAATTCATCCAGGCTGAAGTCTCGAATGATATTTCCAATTCCTTTCTTTATTGTACCATCCGGAAGTTTCTTGGTTCCGATGATTCGTGGATCCCATTCCAGTTTAAACATCATACCGTCTTTTACACGGTTTTGTTTCATCAGTTCTTTCTTCCGCTCTTCTGCATCCATATACATACTGCGGAATTTATAGATTTTGAATTTCTTTCCATTTTTTCCCACACGGACCTGGGAAAAGAAAATCGGTCCGGGAGATTGTATGTAGATCAACGGTCCTAAGATCACGGTAAGGATCAATGTGATCAGGCATCCTACCAGTCCGCCTAAAATGTCCAGAGCGCGTTTCATAAAAAGCTGCTTGGTAGTTGCATAGTTGATACTGGTTGTCAGTACTGTGTAGATTCCCAGGCGTTCTACAAATTTCTTTTCGCCGATCAGGTTGGATGTCTTTGCCAGTTTCATATGAACAACCGCGCCCATTTCTGTCAGCTGGTTTAACAGCGTTTCCGGATACGGAGCATCGTCTGGAAGATTTACAAATACTTCATCTACCCATTCCCTGCAGACGTAATCCGCTACTGTGTCTGCATTTGCTACAACTGTAATGCTATCTCCACAATCATGCCCTACCATATCGCAGTCGATCACTGCCACACCTGCAACATGAAACATTTCATAATTAAAATTGCGAATATTATAGACCACCGTATCCAGCATGCTTTTTGTAGTTATGATCAACAGAGAACGTTTCATGCTGGAACGCATTTTTCTTTTCAGCTGGTCTTTCCACAAGATACGGGTCAGATAAGAAACAAGTAAATACAGAACCGTCATATAAAGCAATGCCAGTCTGGAATAATCCTCGCTTCTTTTTATATAGAAAAGATAAAACGTAGTTACCAGGATCACCAGGATCACATGTTTTACTGTCATTGCAAATTCCTGATAATATCCACGTTTTAACACATTTTTCAAAGATTCAAAGAGTAATAGTACGCCGGCATCGATCACAACTAAGATAAATGCCACGTTACAGTATATTAAATGGCTATAGGGGTTGCTAAGGCCATTTCTTAACATATAAGCCAATAAAAATGCGATCTGTAAACTCAGTTGGTCCCAGATCATAAAATCCAGATGTTTTTCCCATCCTCTGGCGCTTTTTCGATACATATCCCCACTTCATCCTTTTTCGTTTGCGTTTGTAACAGAGCCGGAAATGTCTCCCGGCTCCATCATAATAGTTGTTATTTTACAAGAACCTGTACAGTACAAGAACCTGGTACTTCAAAACTTACATATTTTGTATTCCAGTTAATGGTAGGATTCTTAACTGTAACCCAATTGCTCGTATTGTTGTCTAAGTAGATAATTACAATATCTTTGCCTGCGGTTAAGGTACTTACATACAGATTAACTGTAGAACGAACATCATGTCCATTTTTCTGAGAGATGATCGCACGGGTTTTACCTACATTAGCATACTCTTCCAGACCTGCATTAGGAACAAGATCACTAGCCTTTTTGGTTCCGTTATTTAAGCCATTAATCTGACTTACAGATTCATCACCAAGTCCGGCAGTTTCTGCTTCACCAGTTGCAATACTCTGATCAACGTCACTATTGGAAGCATCTTCAATCAATCCCATAGTTACTTCAGAACCATCCTTTGTAACATTGGTTACTTCCTGTCTTTCGTTGTCTCTTCCCTGGACAACAGTTGCTTCTGCTACTTTGTTTACTCCTGATCCTGCATTGGACTGCTGGCTGCCAGTATTAGTATTATTCTGGCTTTGGCTTGATGAATCCTGACCAATAGTTCCATCAGACTGACTACCAGGACTTGTAACTGCACCAGCTACTACCGGCATTGCTACCATAGCTGCAGCCATTGCCATAGCTACTAAAGCTTTCTTCTTCATGGTTATCACGCCTTCCTCCCTTTTGGGGTAAAATATATTTCAATAAGCAGCGTGTTTCCACACTGGATATTGTATAGTAATTATTCTGTTTCCCGGTAAAACAGATCTAAAATGATCTGGATCGCTGCCTGACGGTCAGCACGGTATACATCGTACTTCTCTGTTATCTCTTCTACTCCGGGAACTGTGTAAAAATCTTCGCTGGTTAAACTGCCAGCTTCCATTCCATCCATTGCTATCTTTACATACTGATCCTTGGTCATATCTGTTACCATATAATCCTGAATCATGTCAAACAGATGTACCACGATCTGGCTGTCTGTCTTGGATGCGGCTTTTACTGCCTGAAAATACTGCGTAATATATTCCTGCTGCTGGTCCATACGGTACAGTGCAGTAAAATGATAATCCGTATCACGGTAACGCACAAAGGCTTCTGCCTGATTTCCATGGAGAGTGACCTGATTGCCTTTGACAAATGCCGGATCCTTTTTCTCCATTCCCTCTGTAGGGACCGTTACTGTAACACCGCCTACAGCGTCATTTAACTGTGCTACTACTGTGGTATCAACTGCCATATACTGATCAATAGTAAATCCGCAAAGAAGCTTCTGTACAGATTCAACCATATTTTCACAGCTGCCTTCCCTGCCATCACCATAAGCATACGCCATAGTCAGCTGGGTGATCTTGGTATCATGAAGGGTTCTTTCCTTATTTGTAATAGGAATTTCTGTCATGGTATCACGTGGGATCATCAGGATCTTTAATGTATGTCGGGCAGTGTCCTGGGCGATCAGAAAGATACCGTCCGACTGACCGGCCAAGCCCAGCTCCTTTGTCTCTGTCATTGTATCACTTCTGTCAACACCCATACAGAGGATTGCCTTTACATACTGGTTTCTTCTGTAATTTTTTCCTTTATAGGTCAACTGATCCTGGGCTAAGATAGGCACCAGATTCAGATCTCTTGGATCTGCTGTCAATTCTTCTTTTTGCCCCGGAGCAATTCCTATTTCTTCTTCAGCAGCTGTCTGAGACTCTGCTTCAGCTTTCTGTCTTTCTTCATTGCGTGCCTGAATGATCAGTTCTGTTGCCTGCCGGTTTTTGTACATAGTCACGCCGCCCCAGATCCCCAGGGTCAGTGAAACAAGTCCTATACCGATCAAAGCGCTGTATATCTTCTTTTTCATATCAATCAGCCTGATTTCCTGTGTAACTGTTACTTATCAGTTGTCTGTGCTGCTTCAGCTTTTTCATATGGACTGTAGGCACCGTATTTATCATACTTACCATATCGGCCATACTTACCGTATTTACCATATTTTCCGTATCTGCCATAATAACCATTCTGGCTGAGGTCAACTTTGTTTAACACAACGCCCAGAACACGGCAGCCGGTCTTGTCCAACTGGCTCTTTACCTTCTGTTCCAGACGGTAGCTTACTGCACCCTGTTCAACAACGATGATCGCACCGTCACAGTTGCTGGCTACAATAGCACTATCGATCAGGTTTGCCATAGGCGGTGTATCGATGATCACATAGTCGTAATCTTTCAAAGACTGGATCAGATCATGGAACAGATCTTCTTCCAGAAGCTCTGCCGGGTTTGGTGAATATGGTCCGGCAAAAATAACGCTGAAACCTTCATAGTTTGTTTCGTAAATAATGTCTTCTCTGTTTTTCTGACCACTGAGGTACTGGGAAAGACCGTTTACCTCACCTTCCAGCTGATAACGGGATACCAGAACAGATTTACGGATATCTGCATCAATGAAGATTACCTTTTTACCGATCTGTGCAAATGATGTTGCTACAGAAAAGGCAATATCACTTTTTCCTTCATCTGGAAGTGCGCTGGTAAACATAATGGTGCGGATGTTGCTTCCGCAAAACTGGATATTGGTACGCAGGGTCTTAAGAGATTCTCTATAGTTATAATCATCTTTTATTTCGCGTTTTAAAGAAATTACTTTGTTATTCATTTACGATCTCCCTGCTTTCCTTTTTTCTTATCGTCTTTGTTATGCATATGAGAACGTCTGAGTGTCTGTTCATTCTTATTCTCTTCTGCTTCACCTTCACGAAGAGGTACAGATGCAAGAACAGTCAGTCCCATATATTTCTCTACATCTTCTTCTGTCTGAATGGTATCATTTAACAGCTCTTCTACAACTGTCAGACCACATACCAGAACAATTCCTAACATAGCTCCGATCATGGCATTCTTGCCATTGCTTGGGCTTGCCTTTTTATCAGATACAGTACCTTCCTCAATTACTTTAGGAGGAACCATTTCCATAATGTCTCCGATATACTCGGAAGAAGTCTTTGCAACGGAGTCTGCAATATCCTTTGCCATCACCGGATCTGGATCCTGAGCAGTGATAGAAAGAATTCGGGTATCATTTGGGTTATTAATAGTGATCTTGCTGACCATATTTTCGTAACTGATATCCAGTTTCAGTTTATCAATGACTTCTGAAATAACCGGACGGCTGGTTACGATGATCTTGTAGTCCTGAGTCAGCTGGCTTCCTATCTGCAGGTCAGCTAAAGATGTCAGTGTAGTTTCTTTTGAAAGAATATATACCATTGAAGTCGAGGTATACTGCGGGGTAATAGCAAACTTGCTGAACAGGCCGAAGGCGCCCCCCATGATCACGCCTGCGCCAACGATCCAGAGAATTCTCTTCTTTAATGCGCGGAACAGCTGGAGAAGATCGATCTCTACTTCGTCATCATTCATGTTGATTGTCTTGTTATCCATACGTACTTTTTCCTTTTCTTCCTATTATTATATAGTTTCTTTTTTTATGACGCGCAACGCGTTCTGGTAAGTAATGCACCAGATCTGTTGTGCATCAATATGACCGTCAAGCCATTTGAGTGCCTCTGTGATTTGAGGCGGTCTGTAATCTGACCTGTGCATGTCTGTCCCCAGGAAATGGATCACTCCTGATTTTACCTGTTCCCTGCACCACCGTACCTCCGGTGAGAACCAGTGTCCCTGGATACTGTCGTAATTCATCTGAAGTTTACATCCAATATCAAGGAGCTCTGAAGTTCCTTTTTTTCGCAGGCAACCGTAACGCTCCATATGAGCAAGAATAGGCGTGTACCCGTTAGAGACCAGTTTGCGGATCCCCTGAAAAAGAATTTCATAAGAAACAGAAGGCATAAATTCTACCAGAACATATTGGCTGTCTGCCATGGTATATGCCTTCCCCTCATTCAGGCGCTGTGCAAGCTCATCGTGATAAAATGTTTCCTGGCCCGGAAAGATCCTGAACTTAGGATAGGTTTTCCGAATTTCCTGCTGAAGAAGCTTTGCTGAGTCATTTAATCCTTTCAGCACATGGCGTCTGGAATAGTGAGGTGTAGCGATCACACCTACAATCCCCTGGTCGGCCGCCCGTTTCAGCATTTCAACGGATTCTTCCATTGTCCTTGATCCATCATCCACACCCGGTATCACATGTGCATGAACATCTATTATTCGCTGCCGAACTTTCATTTTTATTAGTACCTTTCTTCCGGAATATTCTCAATGGGTTTTAATGCAGAAATAAGAAGTGTCAATTTTTAAGAATACCCCCCCCCAGCTAAATACTATATAGTTTCCGCTTCGGCACGCCGGGACTGCCTAAAAGGGGATTTTTTCTATGAATGATTTTACATCATATTCTTTATAAAAGAAAGGTCATTTTTGTTTTTTATGAAAAATAAGGCCAAAGTTATTGTTTGTAACCTTTGCCTTAGTGAATTACTTCCTATTATATAGTGTTACACTGCGTTATTTCAGTTACAAAGCCAATTGATTTGCCAGGATCACACTGGCTGCCAGGCTGACAAACGCTGCTAAAAGTCCGCCTGCAAGTGTATAACGGGTACGGCTGATGCCTGCAGAACCGAAATAGACACTCATACAGTAAAGCACGGTTTCCGTACTTCCCATAAGAATAGATGCCATAAGCCCCACCTGGGAGTCGGGACCATAATTTTTAAACAGATCCAGCACCAGGCCTACTGCGGCAGAGTTGGAAACGAGACGTATAAAAGCAATGGGGATAATGGGGCCGGGGAGACCGATGGAAGTAGCCGGAACTTCTAAAATATGGGTTAAAAATTCTAAAAATCCCGATGCACGAAGGACGCCTACCGCTGTCATTAATCCAACTAATGAAGGAAGGACCTGGACAACGGTCTGCATCCCCTCTTTTGCGCCATATAAAAAATCATCAAATACCGGTCTTTTTCCAAGTATGGCGAAACCAACAATATAAAAAATGATCAGTGGAACCATAAAATCTGATAAAAATAAGAGAAAGCCCATAAAAAATGCCTGCCCCCACGCATGTTTTGTTTTTACAACATACGTAGGAACAGGCTTAATTATGTAACAAATATATCCCCCGCGCAAGCGCAGGGGATATAAGTAGGAAGTATGCATTTTGCGAATATACGATCCAGATTATGCCTCAGTAAATAATGGAGTGGAGTAATATCTGTCGCCACTGTCCGGAAGAAGAGCTACAATGGTCTTTCCTTCGTTTTCAGGACGTTTTGCAAGCTGGATCGCTGCGTATAATGCTGCACCGGAAGAGATACCGGTTAAGATACCTTCTGTCTTTGCAAGAAGTTTGGATGCTTCAAACGGATGCTCATTGTCGATGGGCATAACCTCATCGTAAATCTTGGTGTCTAATACTTTTGGTACGAAACCGGCGCCAATTCCCTGGATCTTGTGGGCACCGCCGTGTCCTTCAGACAGTACAGGAGAAGTTGCAGGCTCTACTGCTACTACCTTTACATTTGGGTTCTGCTCTTTTAAGTATGTGCCAACGCCGGTAATGGTACCGCCGGTACCTACGCCTGCTACGAAGAAGTCTACCTGACCCTCTGCATCTCTCCAGATTTCAGGACCTGTGGTCTCTTTGTGGATCTTCGGGTTTACAGGGTTTACAAACTGGCCTGGGATAAAGCTGTCCGGGATTTCTTTTGCCAGCTCATCTGCTTTTGCGATAGCTCCGCTCATTCCCTTATCACCAGGTGTGAGAACGATTTCAGCTCCATAGGCCTTTAAGATGTTGCGGCGCTCTACGCTCATGGTCTCAGGCATGGTCAGGATCACACGGTATCCTTTGGATGCTGCTACAGATGCAAGTCCGATACCTGTATTTCCGGAAGTTGGTTCAATGATAACAGAACCTGGCTTTAAAACGCCTCTTGCTTCTGCATCTTCGATCATCGCTTTTCCTACACGGTCTTTTACACTTCCTGCCGGGTTAAAGTATTCCAGCTTCAGTAAAATCCTTGCCTTTAATCCTTCTTTTTTCTCCAGATTTACCGGTTCTAAAAGTGGTGTGTTTCCTACTAATCCTGCTGCTCCCTTAACGATTCCTGCCATAATAAGCTCCTTTCCATGCATTGTATGATACCAGATCCTTCACCTTTTGATCCTGGTCCCATATGCCTATCTGTTTACTGGGTTTTGATTTATGGGTATTATAAAACCTATAAACCCACTTGTCAATAGGTTTATGGGTTTTTTGTATTGCTGACCATAGCTCCGCTGGCATCCATATAATACCAGGTATCTCCCACCTGTACCCAGCCGGTCTGTTTTACATAATCTTTCATGTAATACCATTTTCCGCCGATCTTCTTCCAACTGTTTGCAGGTATCTTTTCACTGTAATCGGTAAATGAAAGTTCAATGGTCACATGATCATTGATCCCGTCTACATTTCCTTCCTGTGTACACTGCCAGATGGTACGGTTTGGATAGCTGTTAATGGTACCATAGCGGGCGTACCAGATATCGTATGGGATTTCTGCTGTATTTAAGTGATTAGTGAGCCAGTCATTATTTGCATATACGATGGGACAGTAACCTGCATCTGCGATCACTTTACAGAAGGCATTGACATTTTCCGTGATCTGGGCGGTACTTAAGCCCTGTTCCAGCAGGTAATTGGACTCCACATCATAGGCAACCGGATATGACACCGGAAAATCCTTGATAACCTGGAGCACATATTCTGCTTCGTCTGCTGCCGTCTGTGCATCCAACGCCTGTGTATAGAAGAAAACACCTGTTTTTATACCATGAGCTGCTGCTTCCGTTATATTCCGGTCAAAATACGGATCTTTATCCTTATAATAACCAATACGGATCATGGCAAAACCGACGCCATCTGCAGCTACTTTTCCCCAGTCAATGCCATTTTCCCGGTTTGCACGGTTCTGATATTTTGTCACGGTGATACCTTTTGCCACTGCCCCTTCAATGGGAGTGCCGGAAGCATCTACATAACTGCCATTTTCAAAGTCCCATGCTTTTGCCTGGGCTGCCATAGGAAAAGCCAGCGAAACTGCAAGCATAGCTGCCGCTAATTTTAAAGATCTCTTATTTTTTATATGCCAGATCTTATTCCCGTTCTGTCTCATTTATTATTTTCTTCCTTTCTCTGCTTTGCATTTTTAAGTTTTACTCTCATTCTTTGATTATAACATTATCCCATTATAAAAATATTAACTTTTGTCGAAGAAAGTCTAAAAATTCTCCTACCATTCTTCTAAACAGTCAGCTATAATAAATACAGTTATGCAACACGGGAGATTTTTTATGTCTAAAGTTTGGGAATTTTTCGAAAATATGAATGAGGCTGTTTATGCCTCTGATGTGGATACATACGAACTGCTCTATTTGAATAAAGCTGCCAGAGATCTGTTTCAGTTTAAGGATGAGTCTGATTATAAAGGAAAAAACTGCTATGAGATCCTGCAGCAATGTTCTTCCCCCTGTGCCATGTGCACCAACAACCGCTTAAAACCCGGTGTGTTTTATGAATGGTCCCGTTTTAACCCGCTGGTGCGCCGTTCTTATCTGCTGAAAGATACCATGGTAATTGACGATGGACGCAGAGTCCGTATTGAAATGGCAATTGACCTGGATATTCATGAACTGGCTAAACGTTCTTTTTCTGAATTTACAGACAATGAAGCACTGATCAATGAGGGACTTCGCTGTGCACTGGCAGAAGAAACACCGGAACAGTCTATTGATACATTATTACAGTATCTGGGGCAGATGTTCCAAAGTGACCGTGTTTATATTTTTGAGAAAAATAAACATGGCAATTTTGACAATACTTATGAATGGTGTGCTTCTAAGGTTTCCCCTCAGAAAAATATTTTACGCAATATCCCGCCGGAAACCATGGGTACCTGGATTCCTACCTTCCAGAAAGGTGAAAGTATTATCATCCGGAATGTGAATGAGATCGTATCTTATGACCCCACTGTATATGAAACACTGATACCGCAAAACATTGCGCGCCTTATTGTCAGCCCTATTTGCCGTGACCGGGAAGTAATCGGTTTCTATGGTATTGACAATCCGCCACTTGACCGTATGGATCATATTGCTTTTATGCTCCAGCTCCTTGGACATTTTATCAATTCCATGCTGCGGCGCAGAGACCTGGTTGGGAAACTGGAAACATTAAGCTACCATGACCAGCTTACCGGTGCGAAAAACCGTCATGCCATGAACGAAAAGCTGGCTTCTCTTGCAAACGGTGGAAGTCTTGGCATTATTTACAGTGATGTAATGGGCTTAAAGCAGATCAACGATGATTTTGGACACCAGGCGGGTGATGAGGCGTTGATCTATGCCTGTGAAAATTTAAAGGCTCATTTTCCGGATAAATGTGTTTACCGTATTGGCGGTGATGAATTTCTGGTACTGATACCGGGTATTACAGAAAATCTTTTTCAGTCTATGATCCGTTCTATGTTAGTTGACATGGCTAAAAGTTCGGTTCACCTGGCACTTGGTTCTGTCTGGGTGGATGACTGCACCGGAAAAGTAGAAAAATCGCTGTCTGAGGCAGATGCCAGAATGTATGAAGATAAACGTGCTTATTATGCCAAGAACCGGCAGTTAGACCGAAGGAGACACTGATCATGGTGTCTCCTTTTTTATTAGGATATACCCGAAATGAGGTGAGCATTTTGGGGAAGATCTATGTGGGGTTACGGAGATGATCCATGATCTTACAGAAAATGACCGCTGCCAATGTACTTACCATTGTTGCTGCAAAACAGGGACCGGTGACGGCTGCCGGGGATGTACTGTGATACTGGCTTCTGTATGCAATGATATTCACCGGGATCAGCTGAAGGGATGAAATATTCATGATCAGAAAGGTACACATTTCATTACTGGCAGTGCCTTTCGAGACTGCGTGAATTGTCCTTTTCGCCACTTTCTCTTTTCTGCGCTCTTCTTCTACCTTTTCCAGTTCTTTCATGGCTTTTAAGCCTGCAGGTGTCGCCGCCCAGCCAAGTCCCAGGATATTTGCAATGAAATTTACACAGATCTGTCTGGCGGCTTCACAGTCTGGCGGCAGATCCGGAAAGAGGAATTTCAAAGCCGGTCTCATTTTCTCTGAAAGCTGTTCTACCAGCCCTGCTCTGCTTCCGATCTCTAAGATCCCGTTCCAGAAAACTACGATCCCCAGCATGGTGATACTCAAGGTCACGGCTTCCCCTGCTGCGTTTAAGGCTCCTTCTGTTACCTGAGCCAGCCTTCCGTGAAACGCGCCCCATATGATCCCCAGAAAAAGCATTCCGCTCCAGATATAATTTAACATATTCCTTTTTCCTGTATTGCCTATACGCCCATTTATACACATTTTATGCTCTTTCACACAGAGAAATACACATTCTTATGATGGAAAAAGTTATCCACAATCTAAATCTTGTATTTCCTCTTCTTTTTACCACATATCTTGTGTTTGTCGGTGGATAATGTGGATAACTTTGGGGATAACTCTGTTTATAGTGTGTGTAAAGCATGGGGAAACTGTGGGGAAATATGGATTTTTATGTGGAAACCGGAAATTTTGTGAATTTTTTATCCACATTTTGGCAGATTTTGCGGTTTCCTTTTGGGCTTTTCCTTGTTTTTTCCTGCTTTTTCTTGTTTTGCCGTTTTACTGTTTTTATTTTACCGGCATATACAGTTCCAGGAAATAAATGTTGCTGTCTTCTCCTAAAAACGAAGTCATATTGTTGGAATACAGAACTCCTGTTGGCTCTGCTCCCTGTTCCTTTCCCCAGCGGACCATCTGGAAGGCTGTTTCTTCATCGGGATAAATATTTTCAGACTCCAGGATCGTATAAATACAGGGAACGGGTGCAGTCTGCGGATATTGTTCCAGATGGAAGTCACTGCTGATAAAGGGACCTACTTCCTGATACAGAAACAGCTTGGTGCCCTGCTCCTGCATCTGCCCTTCTTTTATGGAAAATTCGGTATAGAAATAAGTCATGTCCAACCCGCCTGTTTCAGATGACAGGGAAAACCATTTTTGCAGACTTGCGTGGAGACTATCGCAAACTCCTAACTGATAGGCTACCGGAAAATTTTTCCAGGTATATTTTCCACCGTATTGCTCTGCCATTTGAATATCTTTTGTGGCAAGCTGCATACGGGCAATGGCCTGCTGATGATAGTGGATCTTCACCTCTTCCTGTTTTATACGGGTCTGCAGATGTTTTTTCATATATTCTACAGAATTCTCGCCTTTTATGTATCCTTCGATTTCTTCCAGGCTGTCATTCATTTTTCTCTTATATAGGATAACCATCAGTCTGAACAGGTCTTCTTCCAGATAATAACGGTATCCGTTTTCCTTTTTTCTCGCCTTTATGATCCCTTTTTTTTCATAAAAACGGAGAGTATCCCGGCTTACGCCCACAATTTCGGACATATCGCCTATGAGATACTCTCGCTGTTTTATTTCCGTTCTGTTTTCTGCCATGCCTTTCCAGTCTCCTGTTTTCCCATTTTCTCACGATCAACATTTCTTCCGAATGTGTTTATGAATGTTATCTTATCCGGATTTTGTGAACTGGTCAATGGGACGCAGAAAATCGAAAGGAAACTGTAAAGTTTTATCTGGATATTTATCTTACTCCAAATTTGGTTCCCCGTTTGATGGTACCGTTGCTGTTCCATTCATTGTAAACATATGGTCCGCCATCTGTGGTACCGTTTTCTGTAAATTCATGGGTTCCGCCATTATAGCTGTAGTTGCCCGTTACCATTTTGCAGGTACTGGTATCAAAATAATAAACATTTCCGTTGATCTTCATAATACCACCCTGAAGTTCTCCGGTATCAGCCGCATAATACCAGGTGCCGTCCTTCTGGATCCAACCGGTTCTCATTAACTGGTCATCGCCAAAATAAAACCAGTGATTTTTATACTGCACCCAGTTATTGGTGCAGTAAGCTCCATCACCCCACTGATACTTTACGCCTTTTCCTGTACCTGTAAAACCTGCTGCAAAAGATGTCATAGCGCTTCCTGCCGTCAGAGCCAGCGCAAGTACTGTAATAGCAAAACGTTTCTTCATAATTAAATGCCTCCTGCGTTTTTATATATGACAACGTCCCCCTCATGGAACATGTCCTTTTGTTTTATGCAGAAAGCATACACCTTGAAGTTACTCCAAGGTCAAGGCAAGTAAGGATTTTGTAAGGGTTTGTAAGAAAAAACGGCCATACCTTTTTATGGGTATGACCGGTATTTTTTGGGGGGACTCGCGAACTCGTACTAACATGCTTATCTGTCTGCTTACGCAGGCGGTTCATGCGTTACAATTCTCCCACCAGTTCTTTCATCACATCATCTACTTTTTCAATCTTTTCGGCTCTGTAAGCGTTGCTGCCGCAGAAGAGAAGGGCGTTGTCTTCGTCTCCTTCTGCTGCATTTACCAATGCCTTTGTGATGCAGTAAGGAATGGTTTTGATATCGCAGTGTTCCAGACACTGGAAGCAGGTTTTGATGGCCGGACGGACGCCGTCTTTGATCTGCTGTAAAAACGGATTTAAGATGGCACGTCCTGGCATTCCTACCGGGCTCTGGGTGATGACGATATCTTCTTTTTTTGCGTTGATGTAAGCCTGTTTGTAAGCATCCGGAGCGTCACATTCTTCTGTCGTGACAAAACGAGTTGCCACCTGTACGCCTTCTGCCCCCAGTTCAAACTGGTGTTTTACATCTTCATGGGTATAAATTCCCCCGGCAGTTACTACCGGGATATGTTTCTGGTATTTTTCTTCGTAAGTCTTTACCACTTCCATAATGGAGCGGACTTCTTTATCGTAGGCTTCCTGGTTATAGGTATTTGGCACATCTTTGGTGTCTGCGCCGTACTCAGCCAGTTCTTCTCTGGAAAAGCCCAGATGACCACCGGCTAAAGGTCCTTCTACTACTACAAAATCAGGAACCTGCTTGTATTTTCTGTCCCAAAGTCTGCAGATAACCTGTGCAGACTTTGCGGAAGATACGATGGGGGCAAGCTTTACTTTTTTTACTGCCTGCTTGCAAAATTCTTCGCAGTTTTCTTTTGCGTCTGCAATACCGGCTTTCATCTCTTCGTAAGCAGCCTGTGCATATTCCGGAAGACGTACCGGAAGACCTGCGCCGGATACAATGGCATCTGCGCCGGATTTAATGGCTTCCTTGACCCACAGGTCATAGTGCTTGGTGGCTACCATAATATTAAAACCGATAGCTCCTTTTGGCGCAATCTCTCTGGCTTTCTGCATCTCCCGCCTGATAGCGCGCAGATTTGCCTCTACAAAGTTGGTCTTAAAATCAGGTTCCCTGAAACCGATCTGTGCTGTGGAAATCAGTCCCATGCCGCCGGAAGCTGCTACAGCTCCCGCCAGTTTATGAAGGCTGATGCCTACGCCCATACCGCCCTGGATCACTGGTCTTTGCAGTACCAGATCTCCTATTTTTAAAGCTTTGATCCCACTCATTACATTCTCCTAAATCTTTCGTATCTGTGCTCTGCCAGCTCTTCCCCTGACATATCCTGATACTTTTTCATAAATCCGATCATAGACCGGTCCATATAGCCTGCGATGCGGTACAGTGTATCTGTATTTGCCGGTTCTTCCTCCGGTATGATCCGCTCGATCAGTCCCAGTTCCTTTAAATCAGCAGCGGTCACTTTCATGACTCTGGCTGCTTCCGGTGCCTTTTTACTGTCCTTATAAAGGATAGACGCAAAGCCTTCCGGTGATAAAATGGAATAAATGGCATTTTCCATCATCCATACTTCGTTTGCTACTGCCATAGCCAGCGCACCGCCGCTTCCGCCTTCGCCGATGACGATAGAAAGCACCGGTACTTTTAAATCCGACATTTCAAACAGATTTCTTGCAATGGCTTCTCCCTGACCTCTTTCCTCTGCTTCCAGGCCGCAGAAAGCTCCCGGTGTGTCTACAAAGCAGATAATGGGGCGTCCGAAGGTTTCTGCCTGCTTCATTAAGCGCAGCGCCTTGCGGTAGCCGTCTGGAGACGGCATACCGAAGTTGCGACGGATATTGTCTTTGGTGTTCTTTCCCTTCTGCTGTCCGATGACAGTCACCGGCATGCCGTGGAACATGGCAATACCGCCAACAATGGCTCCGTCATCTTTAAAGCAGCGGTCTCCATGGAATTCCATAAATTCATCAAAAACAGCGTTGATATAGTCAAGAGCGGTGGGTCTGTCTGCCTTTCTGGAAAGAAGGACTGTATCCCAGGCACTCTTTTCTGTGTTTTCCTGAGACTGTGGAGCTGCCAGGGTATTTACAGGTATATCTGTCTTAACCCCGTTCTCTTCCACATCCATATCATGTTTTCTATGCATGTAAAGGATCCGTCCGATCACATGCTTCTGGTCCTGACGTGGAAGGATCATGTCTACAAAGCCATGGTCTAACAGGAATTCCGCTCTCTGGAAGCCTTCCGGCAGCTTCTGTCCAATGGTCTGCTCAATGACCCTTGGGCCTGCAAAGCCGATCAATGCCCCTGGTTCCGCAATGATGATATCGCCTAACATTGCAAAACTTGCAGTTACTCCGCCGGTTGTTGGATCTGTAAGAACGCTGATAAACAGCTGACCTGCTTCATGGTGACGCTTTAAGGCTGCGGAAGTCTTTGCCATCTGCATCAGGGAAACAATGCCTTCCTGCATTCTGGCACCGCCGGAGCAGGCAAACAGGATCACCGGAAGTTTTTCTTTGGTAGCACGTTCTACTGCCTCAGTGATCTTCTCCCCAACTACATGGCCCATACTGCTCATGATAAAGCGGGCGTCACAGACACCTACAACAGCAGGATTTCCGTCGATCTTTGCCTTTCCAATAACAATGGCTTCATTCAGATTTGTTTTTTCTCTGGCTGCTTCTACCTTTTTTTCGTAATTTGGGAAATCCAGAGGATTGGAAAATGGCATTTCTTTATTCCATTCCTCAAAAGTTCCTACATCGGTAAGCATTTCGATTCTGCGGTAAGCATGAACACGGAAGTAGCCGCCGCATTTGGGGCATACATAGTAATTGTTCTTTACGTCTTCCACATAGATCGGCTGCCCGCATTTATTACATTTGCGCCATAAGCCTTCCGGGATGGATGGTTCTTCTCCTTCATGGCTTACCGGTCTGTATTTGGTATCTATTTTTGTATACGTTTTTCTGAACATGTTGCGCAGCATACGACAACTTCCTTTCTGCATTATCCTTATTCAGGATCATAAATATCCGTCCGCGACCTGGTCGCGGAGGATTTTTCCAGATTAAAATCATTTTATGTAGTCCGGGAAATACTTTTCAATAAATCCGGTGTCTGTATCACCCTTCTGAAAAGCCTCATTTTCCAGGATCTCATACTGAAAATCAATATTTGTTTCAATGCCTTCTATGATGACCTCGCCTAAAGCACTGCGCATTTTTGCAATGGCAGATGCCCTGTCTTTATCGTAAACGATCAGTTTCATAAGCATGGAGTCATAGTTGGCAGGTACTTTATAATCATTGTAAATGTGTGTATCCACGCGGACACCATTTCCACCAGGAATATGCACGTTGGTAATGCGGCCCGGACATGGCATAAAGTGCTTTTTCGGGTTTTCCGCATTAATACGGCATTCAATGGCATGTCCCTTGATCTGGATGTCTTCCTGTGACACACTTAATGGCTCTCCTGCAGCAACACGGATCTGCTCTTTGATCAGATCGATGCCGGAAACCATCTCTGTTACAGGATGCTCTACCTGGATACGGGTGTTCATTTCCATAAAATAGAAATTTTTGTCTTTATCCAACAAAAACTCAATGGTTCCTGCATTTTCGTAATTCACGGCTTTGGCTGCCTTTACTGCAACTTCACCCATTTTTTTACGAAGTTCAGGGGAAATGACCTCACAAGGGGACTCTTCCATTACCTTCTGATGACGGCGCTGGATGGAGCAGTCACGTTCTCCCAAGTGAACAACATGACCAAACTTGTCACCCATGATCTGAAATTCCACATGACGTGGTTTTTCAATATATTTTTCAATATACATGGTATCATCGGAAAATCCCTTTACAGACTCTAACTGAGCTGCATTAAAATGCTCTGTAAAGTCCTCTTCGCTTCTGGAAATACGCATTCCCTTTCCGCCGCCGCCGGAAGAAGCCTTGATCATGACCGGAAAACCGATCTCTTTTGCCATGGCAAGTCCATCTTCTGCTGTGTATACAGGCTCTTTGCTTCCAGGAACAACAGGAACTCCGGCCTGCATCATGGTATTTCTGGCTTCTGACTTATTTCCCATGCGGTTGATGATCTCAGCAGACGGTCCGATAAAGGTAATGTTGCACTGCTGGCAAAGTTTTGCAAAACGGGCATTTTCTGATAAAAATCCAAATCCCGGATGAATGGCATCTGCCTTCATTGCAACAGTTGCGGAGAGAATACGCTCCATATTCAGATAGCTCTGGCTGGAAGGAGCCGGGCCGATACAGATGGCTTCATCTGCCAGAAGAGTGTGAAGACAATCCTTATCAGCCTCAGAGTAAACTGCAACGGTGCGGATGCCCATTTCACGGCAGGCTCTGATGATGCGGACTGCGATCTCACCTCTGTTTGCGATCAATATCTTATTAAACATTTCAAATCTCCTATGGACCAGTATTATCTATCCGATCATAAAGGTCAGTTCGCCAACAACTGCGATCTTGCCGTCTACCGTAGCAGTTGCTTTTCCTACGCCAACCGGTCCCTTCTGCTTGATGATCTCACATTCCAGTCTTAAACGGTCTCCCGGAACTACTTTGTGCTTGAATTTTACGTTATTTAAGCCGCCAAAATATGCAGTCTTTCCCTTGAAATTCTCCTGGGAAAGAATCGCTACAGCGCCGGTCTGAGCCAGTGCTTCCACGATCAGAACGCCCGGCATAACCGGTTCCTGCGGGAAATGGCCTCTGAAATATGGCTCATCATAAGTAACAGATTTGTAGCCAACTGCCTTTACGCCCGGCTCTAATTCTTCAATACAGTCTACCAGGAGAAATGGATGTCTGTGCGGAATGATCTCCTGGATTTCTTTAATACCCATTAACATGGTTGTTGCCCTCCTATTTTCTCTCGGAACCAATGTTCTCCCGGAACCTTTTTTATTTGGAAAGGTTCCAGGAGGACATCTTATTTAATACGGAATAATGGCTGTCCGTACTCTACTACTTCCTCATTATTTACAAGGATCGCTTCAATAACGCCGTCATATTCGCTTTCAATCTCGTTCATCAGCTTCATTGCTTCGATGATACCAAGTACCTGTCCTTTTTTCACAGTATCCCCTTCTTTTACGAAACTTTCTGCATCCGGGGAAGCAGAGCTGTAGAAAGTTCCTACTAATGGGGAGGTGATCACTTTATCAGAAGCAATGTCATGGCTTTCTGCTGCTTCCGGTGCAGCTGCAGGTGCTTCTGTGCTTACTCCTGCGGAAGCTGCAGTGACTACAGGTGCTGCACTTGGAGCCGGAACTGCTGCTACAGCGCCAGGTGCGCCAACGGTGATGATCTTTGCTTCTTCTTTCTCTTTCTTAAGGGAAATATGCATATCGCCCTGGTCCAGTTTAAAGCTGGTCAGCTTTGAATCAGATACAGCCTGAACCAGTGTCAGGATTTCATCCATATTCATGTCCACGTTCTCCTTCCTTATGCAGTGAATTTCTTCACGATCAGGCTGGCATTATGTCCGCCAAAGCCTAAAGAGTTGCTGATGGCATAATTTACATCCATAGATACGCCCTCATGCATGGTGTAATCTAAGTCGCAGCCTTCACCTGGATTTTCCAGACCTACCGTTGGATGTACATAGCCGTCTTCAATGCTCTTTACACAGGTAATGAACTCTACACCGCCTGCTGCGCCTAATAAGTGGCCGATCATGGACTTGGTGGAGTTGATCTTTACTTTATTTGCATGATCGCCTAAAGCCAGTTTAATAGCCTTTGTCTCGAATAAGTCATTGTGATGGGTGCTGGTTCCATGAGCATTTACATAATCAAGCTGCTCTGGGGTAATTCCTGCATCCTTCATGGCAAATTCCATTGCCTTTGCAGCGCCGCTTCCATCTTCTGCAGGGGAAGTAATGTGGTATGCGTCACAGGTTGCACCGTACCCAACTACTTCTGCCAGGATCTTAGCCCCTCTTGCCTGTGCGTGCTCTAAGGACTCTAATACAACGATACCGGCGCCTTCGCCCATAACGAAACCATTTCTGTCCTGGTCAAATGGGATAGATGCTTTCTTTACATCATCGGTGGTGTTTAATGCAGTTAAGGAGGTAAAGCCAGCCACACCAATTGGAGTAATACTTGCTTCTGTACCGCCTGCTACCATTACATCTGCCTCACCATGCTGGATGGAACGGAATGCTTCGCCGATGGAATGGGTACCAGTTGCACATGCAGTTACTACGTTGATGCATTTTCCCTTAAGACCAAACTGGATAGAAACATTTCCTGCTGCCATGTTACTGATCATTAATGGTACTAATAATGGCTCTACTCTTCCCGGTCCTTTTTCTAACAGTCTCTTTTCGTTGCGCTCTAAAGCCTGTAAGGAACCAATACCGGATCCTACGCTTACGCCAACACGGAAAGGATCTTCTTTTTCCATGTCAATGCCTGATGTTTCCAGAGCTTCCTTTGCTGCTGCTACTGCAAACTGGCAGAATGTTTCCATACGACGTGCAGTTTTCGGATCCATATACTGCTTTGGATCAAAATCTTTTACTTCTGCTGCCAGCTTGCATTTAAAATCAGCTGTATCAAAATGAGTGATTGGTGCAATGCCTACTGTATTTGACTTGACTGCAGTCCAAAAAGCCTCTACACTATTTCCAATTGGGGTAATAGCGCCCATACCTGTTACTACTACTCTTGTATTCATATATTTGACTCCTGTTCTATTTTTGCCTGATTGGCGGTGTAACGAAACAGCGAAAGCTGTTTTACTACATAGCCATGCCTCCATCAACAGATATTACCTGACCGGTAATATAGCGTGCTTCCTCAGATGCTAAAAACGCAACTGCATTTGCAATATCTTCCGTCTCACCAAAAGCTTTCATAGGAATATTTTCCATGATTGCTTTCTTGATATCATCTTTTAACACATCTGTCATTTCTGTCTTAATAAATCCTGGTGCAACTGCATTTACAGTAATACCGCGGCTTGCCAGCTCTTTTGCTGCACTCTTGGTCAGTCCGATGACGCCGGCCTTCGCTGCACAGTAATTTGCCTGTCCTGCATTTCCTAATACACCGGATACAGAAGAAATGTTGATGATGCGGCCGCTCTTCTGCTTTAACATCTGTCTTGCAATGTGACGGGTGCAGTTGAACACGCCCTTTAAGTTGGTCTGGATCACTGCGTCAAAGTCTTCCTCAGTCATTTTCATTAACAGGTTGTCTCTTGTGATACCTGCGTTATTTACCAGGATATCCAGACGTCCATGCTCTTTCACTACTGCATCTAACATTTCCTTGCAGCTTTCAAAGTCGGAAACATTGCACTGAACTGCCTGTCCGTTTCCTCCGGCTGCCTGGATTTCTTTTACTACTTCCTCTGCCTTTGCAGCAGAACCATTATAATTTACGATCACAAATGCGCCTTTTGCCGCTAACGTTTTAGCGATCTGGCGTCCAATTCCGCGGCTTGCGCCAGTAACCAGTGCAATCTTTCCTTCCAGCATGTTTATTCTCCTTCTACGCCTCTTTTAAAGCTTCTACTACCTTTTCTATATCCTCTAACTTCTCAACGTTTAATGTTTTTACGCTGCGGTCGATCTTTCTCATAAAGCCAGCCAGTGTCTTTCCTGGTCCGATCTCAATGAAAGTATCCACACCGTCTGCCAGCATGGTTTCCACACACTGCTGCCATTTTACAGAAGAAGAAACCTGCTTTACTAAAAGATCTTTTACAGGTTCTGCCTCTGTTACATACTGGGCAGTCACATTAGCTGCATATGGGATAACCGGCTTGTGGATCTCTACGTTTTCAAGAACCTTTCCCAGCTTCTCGCCTGCGCCAACTAACATTCCTGAATGGAATGGGCCGCTTACATTTAACATAATGGCACGTTTTGCACCTGCTGCCTTTAACTTCTCACAGGCTTCTTCTACTGCTGCTTTCTTACCGGAAATAACGATCTGTCCCGGACAGTTGTAATTGGCGATCCATACACCGTCTATATCAGCAGTTACTTCTTCTATCACTGCTGCATCTAATGCCAGGATGGCTGCCATAGCGCCTTCTCCAGCAGGAACTTCTTCCTGCATGAAGATGCCTCTCTGACGTACCGTTGTAATGGCATCTTCTTCGCTCATAACCCCTGCTGCTGCCAGTGCACAGTACTCGCCAAGGCTTAAACCAGCTGCTACGTCTGGTTTTATGCCATTTTCTTCTAAAACCTTCATCATGGCAATGCTGGTGGTGACCATAGCTGCCTGTGTATATTCTGTAATATCCAGTCTGTCATTCGGCTCAAAGCAAAGCTCCGGAACAGAGAAGCCTAAAAGCTCTGTGGCTTTGTCAAATACCTTGCGGCCTGTTTCTGTCTGCTCATAAAAATCTTTTCCCATACCGCAGGTCTGTGCGCCCTGACCTGGGAAGATAAATGCGATCTTACTCATGTTCATTACTCCCTGTTTAAAAGCGGTTCAAAAAGTACCTAACAACGACCTAAAAGTTTCTCTGTTTGATCCATCATCTCTTCGATCATTTCCTTACAGGTCTGCTCTTTGGAAATAAGACCTGCGATCTGACCAGCCATAACGGTTCCGTTCTTTACATCGCCTTCCTGAACTGCCTTGCGTAAAGTTCCTAAAGTCAGGTATTCCAGTTCCTCAAAGGACTTTCCTTCCTGCTCTAATTTGATGTATTCTCTGGTCATCTGGTTTCTCAGGCAGCGTACCGGATGTCCATGGGTTCTTCCTGTAACAGTGGAGTCGATATCTTTTGCCTTGATGATACGCTCCTTGTAATTTTCATGTACAATAGACTCTTTGGAAACAACGAAGCGGGTACCGATCTGTACTGCCTCTGCACCTAACATAAATGCAGCTGCAATGCCTCTTCCGTCACCAATACCGCCTGCTGCGATCACCGGGATAGAAACAGCGTCAGCAACCTGTGGTACTAAAGTCATGGTAGTCTCTTCGCCGATATGTCCGCCGGACTCCATTCCCTCTGCAACAACAGCGTCAGCTCCATATTTTTCCATACGGCGTGCCAGAGCAACAGATGCAACAACTGGAATGACCTTAACGCCTGCGGCCTTCCACATATCCATATATTTTTCAGGGTTTCCGGCACCTGTGGTAACTACCTTGATGCCTTCTTCTACAACTACTTTTGCTACGTCATCTGCATGTGGGCTTAACAGCATAACATTGACACCAAAAGGCTTCTTTGTCAGCTCTCTTGCCTTTCTGATCTCTTCTCTGACTACTTCGCCAGGAGCGTTTGCGCCGCCGATCAGTCCCAGACCGCCTGCCTCAGATACGGCTGCAGCCAGGTTGTGCTCTGCCACCCATGCCATTCCTCCCTGAATGATGGGATATTCGATTCCTAACATTTCTGTAATTCTTGTATTCATTCTTTCCTCCAAAATTCCGGGATTTTCCCGTAGCCTTGTAGAAACAGCGTGCTTCCATAGTAAGCACGCCGTCCCCCTGTTGCTATTGATGTACACTCCGCTTTTTCGCGGAGCAGCTGACTTTCATTGCCGCCGCCTGGCAGCATGTCTACTTATAATTAAGCCTCAACGCCTTTGTTCTTTAAGTAGTTCATAACATCGCCTACAGTTGCCAAGTTCTCTAAGTCCTCTGCAGGGATCTCTACGGAATACTCATCCTCTAAAGCCATAACCAGCTCGAACAGATCCAGGGAGTCTGCTCCTAAATCGTCCTTAAAAGAGGAAGCCTCTGTGATGCTGTCTGCATCTACGCTTAACTGATCTGCAATAAGTTCTTTCATCTTCTCTAACATGATATTGTTCTCCTTTTTCTGATTAAAATTTATATTTTTATTTAACTTATCCGCTGCGGCAAAGCCACTGCGTGTATATTACGTTATTTATTACTGTCTGTTTACCACTCCAGTAAAACAGCTCCCCAGGTAAGACCTGCGCCAAATCCGGCTAACACCAGCTTGTCTCCGTTTTTAAGCTTTCCGGCTCTGTTTAACTCGTCCAGTAAAATAGGTACGGACGCGCCGGATGTATTTCCATAGTGTTCCATGTTCACCGGGAATTTCTCCAGATCCACTTTCAGGCGTTTTGCAATGGACTCAATGATGCGGTAATTTGCCTGGTGGATGATGAACTGGTCAATATCTTCTGCTGTATTTCCGGTTTCTTCCAAAACTTCTTTGATACACTCTGGAACCTGCTTTACAGCAAATTTGAACACTTCCTGTCCTTCCATGGTCATGTAGCCAAGCTCCGGTTTCTTTCCTAATAAGAAGTTTCCCGTAGAACGGCTTCCACAGGTCAGTACCCCGCCTTTGGCTCCGTTGGAATGCATGTTCAGACCGATGATACCATTTTCAGCTGCTGTTACCACTGCTGCTCCTGCTCCGTCTCCAAAGAGAACGCAGGTGCTTCTGTCTGTCCAGTCTACTAACTTGCTTAACAGGTCAGCGCCGATCACAAGGGCTGTTTTATAAAGACCGGAAGAAATATAGGCATGTGCAGTGCTTAAGGCAAACACGAAACCAGTACATGCAGAACTGATATCAAAGCAGGCTGCATTCACTGCGCCAACTTTCGCCTGTACCTCGCAGGCTCCATTTGGGAAGCAGTAATCCGGTGATGAAGTAGCCAGGATGATCAGGTCGATCTCCTCCGGATCAATTCCCGCCTGCTCAATGGCTCTCGCAGCTGCTTTCGCCGCCATATCTGATGTACTGTCGTCTGTTGCGATCCTTCTCTCTCCGATCCCCGTGCGGCTGCGGATCCACTGGTCATTGGTTTCGACGATCTTTGACAGGTCATCATTTGTTACGATCTGAGCCGGTACATAGGAACCAGTTCCTATAATTTTTGTAGTCATTTTTCTTACCTTTCCGCAGAAATACTTTGAACTTCAAAGTAATACTACAGGAAGAGATACTATTTGTCAAGAAATATTTTTTTAATATTTAATCCACTGTTTTTTCGTTTCTGTTCAGTATTTTCCTGTATTCTTTTATAATCCCCCCTTTATCATTGACTTAATTTCCAAAATTTGCTACTTTTTAACTATACATTGTAAACAATGCATGATGTCCCTTAAGTTAGGGATCGCAGCGGTATGGGGTTCGCAAAGTACAACAAAACAGGAGGTATTTCATTATGAAAACAACAGGGGTTATAAGAAAACTGGACGAGCTTGGACGGATCACTCTTCCTATCGAGCTGAGAAGAAGCCTGAACCTGGACGTAAAAGACGCCCTTGAGATCACAGTCCAGGATGACTGCATCATCCTAAAAAAAGCAGCAAACACAGATATCTTCACCGGGGGGACAGAAGATCTGGTTGAATATGAAGGAAAGAAAGTTTCTAAGGCATCCATTCTGGCGCTGGCAAAGCTGGCCGGTTTGAAGTTAGCTGAGTAAATTACATAAAAACAATTAAAACTGCCGCAAGACCATGAAATCCGTGGTCTTACGGCAGTTTTTTTAATTACTTCTAAATTCATTACACAAAACATGAGGGAATATCTGGCTCAATCCCACAAAACATGAGCGAATATTTCAGCATCACGCATATTTTATTACAGCAGCTGCTGATACACATCTCTCTTGGATATTCCTCTGTCCTTTGCAACTGCCTTCATGGCTTCTTTTTTATCCATTCCCTGTGACAGATAATGCTCCATATGCTCTTCAATAGGCATCTCTTCCCAGGCGCGGATCTCTTCTTCACGGATCTCTTCTACCGGCTTTCCGGCAATGACGATAACACATTCGCCCTTTGGCTCTTCGGTCTCATAATGCGCCAGAGCCTCTTCAAAAGTAGTTTGGAAGGTGCTTTCAAACTTCTTGGTAAGTTCTCTGCAGATGGTGATCTTCCGGTTTCCCAGTGCCCCGTACAGGTCCTCTAAAGTTGCCACCAGATGATGAGGCGCTTCATAGACGATCATGGTCCTGGTCTCTTTTTTCAGTTCTTCCAGGATCCGCTGGCGCTCTTTTTTATCACTTTTTTCTGCTGGCAGAAATGCCTCAAAGCAGAACCTTCTGGTAGGAAGCCCGGACATGGTAAGGGCGGTGATACAGGCTGCAGGTCCTGGAAGGGAAGTGACCGGAATACCTGCTTCATAGCATTGTCTTACCAGTTCTTCTCCCGGATCGGAAATTCCCGGTGTTCCCGCATCGGTGATCAGGGCAATGTTGGTGCCTTCTGCCATTTTTTCTACCAGATATTTTGCCTTTTCCACCTTATTATACTCATGATAACTGGTCATAGGCGTTTTTATGTCAAAATGATTTAACAGCTTGATACTGTGTCTTGTATCTTCCGCTGCGATCAGATCTGCCTCTTTTAATGTTTTTAACACCCGGTAGGTAATGTCTTCCAGATTACCGATGGGTGTTGCACACAGATATAATTTTCCTGTCATGTACCTTTCCTCCGCAAGCGCTTTTTAATACCCGTAAGTAGTCCGTATCTCCTGTGAATACTCCCCGTTCTCATCAAATACAATAACCGGCGCTTCTACCTTCATCAGGGCTCCGCCGCCTCTTACTGCCTCAATCAGCACCATATTGGCTTTCCGGTCCTTATAAGGATGTACAAATTTCATCCGTTTAGGCTCTAAACCATACTGCTTCATAGTCTGTAAGATCTCGATCAGCCTTCTTGGGCGGTGGACCATATAAAACCGGCCCCCTGGTTTTAACACTCTTGTGCCTTCTCTTACCACATCATCTAAGGTGCAAAGCACCTCATGACGGGCAATGGCCTTGGCATCTCCCGGGTTTTTAATGCCGTGGGCATCATTCATATAAGGTGGATTGCTGGTGACTACATCAAAAGAAGCCAGTGCAAACCTGCTTCCGGCCTCCTTGATATCTCCTGTTACGATCTCCACCTTTTCTTCCAGGTGATTGTATTTCACACTTCTCCTGGCCATATCCGCAGACTCTTCCTGGATCTCAAGGCCGGTAAAGTGCCTTCCTTCTGTTTTTGCTTCTAAAAGAATGGGGATAATACCGGTTCCTGTTCCCAGATCCAGCGCCTTTTCTCCCGGCTTTACCACTGCAAAACCGGACAGCAGCACCGCATCCATCCCAAAACAGAAGGTGCCTTTTCTCTGGATGATGCCGTAATGATTTCTCTGAAGATCATCGATCCGCTCATCATCCCTTAAAAGGATATTTCCTTCCTGTCTCCAGCTGTGTTCCATTTCACTATTTATCATTCAACCTTGACTTTCCTTCCCTCTTTTCCAGTGCTTCCAGTTTCTTTAACTCTGCTTCGTCCTGCTTTTCGCCGCCTTTGCCCTTCTTTCTTCTGGGCTTAAACTTTAACTGGTCTACCTTGTATTCACGGATCTCTTTTTCGTCTTTATCTACTACTACGATCACCTTTACAGTCTGGCGCAGCACATTTACACTGTGTACTTCTCCCCTTAGGCCGTCTGCAGTGGTAACTGTATCACCAATTCCCGGCAGTTTGCTGTTTAATACCTCGTAGGTCTCTTCCTCATTTTTCAGGCAGCACATCAGTCTTCCGCACACGCCGGAAATCTTAGTTGGATTTAAGGACAGGTTCTGCTCCTTTGCCATTTTAATAGAAACCGGGATGAACTCAGACAGATAAGAATGGCAGCACAGCGGTCTTCCGCAGATGCCGATACCACCCATGATCTTGGTCTCGTCTCTCACACCTACCTGGCGCAGCTCTATACGGGTCTTAAATACACTTGCAAGGTCCTTTACTAGCTCTCTGAAGTCAATTCTTCCGTCTGCTGTAAAGTAAAACAGCACCTTATTATTGTCAAAGGTATATTCCGCATCGATCAGCTTCATTTCCAGGTTGTGCTTTTTGATCTTTTCCTGGCAGATCTTAAATGCTTCTTTTTCTTTCTCTTTGTTTTTTGCCTCAATGGCACGGTCCTCATCCGTTGCCATACGGATCACCGGTTTAAGAGGCGGTATTACCTTAGTCTCATCTACTTCTCTGTTTCCAAGAACTACGTAACCGTATTCAATACCTCTGGCAGTTTCTACGATCACATGGTCCCCAATTTTTATCTGACGGTCTGCAGGATCAAAATAGTAGATCTTTCCGGCAGCCCTAAAACGCACTCCGATTACTGTTAACATTTCTCTTACTTAATTTCCTTTCCTAAAACACCCTTAAAATACAATTCTATTAATTCTCTTTCATGGTCAGAAGTAAAAGCTCCATGACCAGTTCCATATTTACATTGGCATCTAAACGGACTCTGGCCTTATCAATGGCCCCTAAGATCTGTTCCAGCCCTTCATAACTGCTTAAAGACGCCGCCTTCTTCACTGCGGAAAACTCATCCTTGAAAATGAGAAGGTTTAAATCTTTGGTAGTTTTATACATCAGGATATCACGGTACCACATCTGCATAAAATCCAGACATTCCTTAATATCCGTATTGTCATCTTTTAATTTGCGGATCACATCCAAAAGCTGGGAAATATCCATTTCCTTGATTTCCTTTAACAGCTTTAAAATCTCTTCATACATCATCTTAAAGTCCTCTGACTGGGCCAGATGAATTGCTTTGCCCAGATTTCCTCTTGCAAATGCACTGTATATTTCTGCCTGAATGTCCTTTACCTGAAGCTTTTCTTCCAGATAAGTCTTCACAACAGAGTCTTTTAATGGTTTCAGTTTCAGCTGCACACACCGTGAAAGAATGGTCTGTAAAAATGCATCCTGGTTTGTAGTCAAAAGCATGATCACTGCATAGGCCGGTGGCTCTTCTATAGTCTTTAAAAGAGCATTCTGGGCCTGCACCGTCATTTTCTGCGCTTCATCTACAATATAGATCTTATACTGGCTGCTGTAAGGACGCACCATAATGGTATCATTGATCTGCTCACGGATATCATCTACACCCATACTGGCCGGTTTTTCATGTGTTACATAGATCAGATCCGGGTGGTTTCCTGACAGGACCTGCTTGCAGGCATGACACTGCATACAGGGTTCTCTGCCTCCTTCTTCACAGAGAAGAGTCATGGCAAAGGCATTTGCAAGGGTCTTTTTTCCCATTCCTTCTTCGCCGCTTAGAATATAAGCGTGGGAAACTTTCCCCGTTGCTGCCGCATTCTGAAAATGTTCTTTGATCTGTTCATGTCCTAAGATGTCTTTAAATTCAAGCATGTGGCCACCTCCCCCAGTACCTTGTTTGTTACCGGATGCTCTGCACTTTGTGCTCTCACGATCTTATCACTATGATAACATAATTACTTTTTCCTGTACACACTTTTTCCAGGTGCAAAAATCTCCAGTGCAATTACCATTCACAGGCTCCATGACCAGCCGCCTAGTGCCCTCTTACCCGATCCTGATACTCAGAAGGCGCGATCCCCACTATTTTCTTAAACTGGGCGCTGAAATAGGCTGTATCTGAATAGCCCGCAGCATCTGCTACTTCATATACCTTTAAATTTCCCTCTTTTAACAGTTCCATTGCCACTTTCATGCGGTAATAAGAAAGATAGGTGGTAAATGTATAATCTGTCTCTTTTTTGAACACACGGCTTAAATAGCCTTCGCTGATCTGCAGCTGCTCTGCCACTGTACTGATATTGATATCTTCTTTATAATGTTCACGGATCTGTTTGATCGCCTGCTCTACATACTTATTTTTTGCTTTTCTGTCTGCATTAAACCGGAAAATAGGCGTTTCTTCCTCTTCTTTCTTCCGGAGCCGGTCTCCTTCTTCTAACTGGTCGATGATCCGGGTCACTGCCTGCTCCAAATCACCGTCCTTTAATGGCTTTAACAGATAATCGCTGACTCCCAGCTTCACCGCACTCTGGGCATATTTAAAATCCCCATAAGCCGTCAGGATAATAAATTTCGCCCTGTTTCCCTGTTCCCGCAGCTTTGCGATCATTTCCACGCCGTCCATACGGGGCATTTTCAGGTCTGTAACGATAATATCCGGTGAAAGGCGGCGGATCACCTCTGCCCCTTCTTCCCCATTGGCAGCTTCCCCGGCGATCATACAGTTTAATGCATCCCAGTTAATGGTAAATATAATGCCTTTTCTGGCAATCTCTTCATCTTCTACCACTACTACTTTATACATCGTCCCCCTCCTTTCTAAGATGTCCTCTCAGGGTCTTTCGGCACCTGCCTTTGTGGCCGATTTTCCACCAGTCGCACCCAAATTTCATCAACGTACGTACCGCGTACGCCTCAGAAATTTGAGTACAACTGACAAAAAATCTTCTCACAAAATCAGGCACCAAAAGATCCCGAGCGAACATCCGGCAGTCTCAAAGTGACAGTTGTTCCGTCTTCTGTCACTTCTGCCTTCAGGCCATATTCATTTCCATAATATAATTTTAATATCCTCATAATATTATAAAGCCCCAGATGTCCTTCCCGCTTCTCCGGTTCCGGACTGTTGATCCAGGCCAATATCTCCGGGCTCATGCCACGGCCGTCATCGGTAATGGAAATATTTAAAACATCTCCTTCACGGCCTGCATAAATACAGATATATCCATTTTCACAGCCTTCCAGCCCATGAATAATAGCATTTTCAACCAACGGCTGTAAGATCATTTTCGGCACCAGGCACTCCTCTAACTGGTCCGGTATCTCCTTTTCACACAAGAACCGGCCTGTAAAGCGGATCTTCTGCACTTCTACATAGCTGTCAATGGTCTCCAGTTCCTCTCTTAAAGGGATAAATGGCTTACTGGAAATGCTTTTTCGCAATATGATCGCCAGATTTTCCGCCAGCACTGCGATCCGTGGCACCTGGCGGATCCTTGCTTCCCATTTGATGGTGTCCAGCGTGTTATAGAGAAAATGGGGATTTAACTGGGTCTGGTATAATTTTAATGTTGTTTCATTCAGGTCCTTCTGCCTCTGCACCTTATCTTCCAGATACCGGCCCAGATCTTCTGTCATCTGGTTAAAGCTGCGGGTAAGACGTCCCATTTCATCATTGGACTGGGTATGGATACGGATAGAAAGATCACCCTTTTTCACTTTTTCCATAGCTTCATCTAATGTCTGTACCGGGCGGGCAATACTGCCTGTAAGTACGCCTGATACAGCCAGGCAGAGGAATAATCCCAACGCTGACAGGCATAGGCTGACGGTCCACATAGTCTGCACAGCTGGCTGGCTCATAGGCGCCTGGCGGCATAAGAGAAAATAAAAGCCAGTTTTTCCTCCATGGCTTACCAGATACTGTTCCCTGTCATGGCCTGCATCGGACATTTTCCTGTTTTCCAGTATCTTTTCGATCATGTCACCTGTCTGAACCTGGCTCTTGTCCTGTCCAGAGCAGTACACCGTCCGTTTATGGGTATCTAAAAGCAGCAGCACATCCCCAGATGACACCTCTGCCCCTAAAAGATCATCCAGGTTTTCCCTTGTAAAATCAAAAACAATATAGCCGGTTTTTGCACCGCCTTCTGTATACAGCGGTCTTGCACCCTGAAGCAGAATGTCCCCGTCCGTAATAGAAAGATCCGGATCAGTCCTGTAATATACAATATCATCCGTTCTGGAAGCCTTTCTTAAAAGCCCCCAGAATACAGGCAGGTCTTTTTCCTTCCCCTCTGTATCCGTCGTATAGCACAGACGGCCTCCTGAATCATAAATAGAAAACCGGGCATATCCTGAGGTTTCCTGGGTGGCCTGATATAAAGATAAGTACATCTCCCTCTGGTGATCTGCTTCACTTTTTTCGATCATAATCCGGGCTGTCTTTTTATCCGTGGCAATGGTCTTGCAGGCTTCCTCGCATTTTTCAAAAACTGCTTCCAGTCGCGCCTCTGCCTTTGTGATCTGAGTCCGCCCCTCATCTAAATTCTGCCGGTCAAGTGCTGCCGTAAACAGCCGGATCATAACCACACTGGAGCACAATAAAGGCACCAGTGCCGTCAGCAGACAGGCAAGAAAGATCTTTTTATGAAATGAAAGCTTATTTAATATCTTCATCTTTTTCCCTGCCTTCTTTATTACTGTTCCTGTTCATGGGCTGAACCAGACTTTTCTTCCATAATAAGCTTCCAGATATTTAAAACTTCCTGCTGTCTGGAATATCTCTGTTTCAGATCTTCATCTGACCGGTCATTCTCTGCAGCCACATCTTCTGCCGATTGGCGTAAAAGCTGGGTCCGTAAAAGCCATTTTGTATCATCACAGGTAGTGTAGGTTACAAATGCTTCAGAAGCATCCAGATTTGGGGTTCTTTTCCGGATCGCAGTTCCGTCTTCAAAGAAACATTCTCCTTCTTCCGGATCAATGTAATCTACGTCCTGACCTGCAGCCAACATCGCTTTCGCTGCCTCTTCTGAGGTAACGCCAATAGAATAGCGGCCGTCAGAAATGCCCTGTTCCACCTCTTTAAAGGTCTCCGGCATCTGATACTGCATATTTTCCGCTAAAAGGTCCAGAAATTCTTCTTTTTCACTGTTTTTTGCCGCCTCTGTGAGAACAGAAGCAGCCATATCTGATTTAAGGGGATCCGGCACTGCCACGCGGCCTTTCCACCGTGGTTCTAACAAGCTGTCCCAGCCTGTTGGCAGCTCTCTGTAGGTCACTACATTGGTATTATATAAAATCACAAAGGATACCGCTGAATACCCTGTCCAGGCATCTTTGCCTGTCTGCCAGTACTCTTTGCCTTCCTCTAAGGCGTCCGCACTGACCCCAAAGGCCACATCCCAGTCTGCCTCTTCTTTTTCCAGCTGGGAAAGCATCTCCTTTGCAGAGCCTGTTTCTACCCTTACATTCCAGCCGGTACGCTCCTCAAATTCCTTGATCACCGGCTCCCATTCTTTCCTTTCCTGGGCAGTAAATACGGTCAGGGCATAGTTCTCCGGTTCTGCCTGTTCCTGCACCAGATCGTCAGCCCGGCGGCAGCCTGTAAGAACTGTTCCAGCCAATATTGCAGCTGCAGATATGACCGATAAAAAGAACAGGGAACGCCCTTTTTTGCATTCCCTGTTGAAAAATTTATGTGTTTTATATACTGCATTTCTGTCTGCTTTTCCTGTATACATGCTGCGGTGCCCCTTGTATTTTTTAGACTCGCAAACACGCGCTGACGCGCTCTACTGTCCGCTAATGCGGACGGTTTGTTCGTTCCATCAGTATACCAGAAAAACAGTTCCATTTCCACACTTTTACAGCCCCAAAAACCTCTCAAACACTACGCAGGCCCGGACTGCATCTTCCTCTTTTTCCATTTCACAGAAGATACGAAGTAACGGCTCTGTACCGGAAAATCTGGCGCTTACCCAGCCACCATTTTTAAAGTAGACCTTGCAGCCGTCCTGATAAGAAACACGGGATACCTCAAATGGCAGTTCCGGCAGTTTCTGCTCTTCTAACAGCACTTTCTGTATACGTGCCTTTTCCTCTGCTGTAAAACGGTAGCTGCGCTCTTCCATATGAGTCTCACCGTACTGGTCCTCAATATCCTTTACGATCTCAGAAAGGCTCTTACCGGTCACTGCGATCATTTCTACCAGAAGGCTTGCTGCATAGATACCGTCTTTTCCATGGATATGACCTTTTACAGTCAGGCCACCGGAAGACTCACCGCCAATAATGGCATCTGTCTCCTGCATCTTTGCAGAAATATACTTAAAGCCTACAGGCACTTCATAACACTTCTGGCCAAAGCTTTCAGCCACCTTGTCCAACATATGGGTGGTAGCCAGGTTTCGTACTGCATCGCCCCGCCAACCCTTATATTTCAGAAGATAATAATACAGCATAACTAAGATCTGGTTGGCGTGAAGATAATGTCCCTTATCGTCAATAACACCTAACCGGTCCGCGTCACCGTCTGTTGCAATACCAATATCGCAGTAGCGGTCCAGCACATAATTCTGCAGGTTCTTAAGGGTATCTTCCGCAGGTGCCGGCATCTTGCCTCCAAACAGCGTATCATGCTGGGCATTAATGGTCTCTACCGTACATCTTGCAACTGCCAGAATGGTGCTTAAAGCCGTCAGGCTGACACCATACATGGGGTCAACTGCTACCCTTAAATCTCTCTTTCTGATCGCATCTACATTGATCACAGATAAGATATTATCCAGATATTCATTCATTGGATTGATTTCTTCTACAATGCCCTGTTTTACCAGTTCTGTATAACTTGGCGGCGGCATCTGCCCATCCTCTTCATGACATGGTGTATACAGTTTTTCTGCTTCCAACAGCCATTTTTCAATGTCCTTTGTCTGGATCTCATCTGCATCCCTTCCGCCATATGTAAACACCTTGATACCATTGTAGATCGCCGGATTATGGCTGGCTGTGACCATCATTCCATAGTCCAGTTCATGTTTCATCACATAAAACATTAACAGAGGCGTTGGTGCGCTGCGGTTTACAAACTGTACATGGATACCTTCTTTTCCAAGGATCTGACATGCCCAGATCACAGCCTCTTTGGAAAGGAAACGGCGGTCATAACCAATGACCACACTTTTTGTGTCCTTATGCTCTGCCTTCATTTTCAGGCACATGGCTAAGGTCAGCTTCTGTATATTTTCCTTGGTAAACTCTTCTCCGATGATCGCACGCCAGCCGCCAGTTCCAAATTTTACCATTTGTGTGTTCCTCCCATCTTTTCAATATACATAGACTTACAAAGCCTGCGCCAGAGGCGCAGGCACTGTTTTCATGTTGCAGTATGAAACAAATTAAACGATCGATACCTTACCCTTACTTACCTTTAAGAAGATAAGCAGAGAAATAACTGTACTTACGGTCAAAATAGATGCCAGCGCTGCCGCTGTACCAAAGCTGTTTCTTACAACCTCTGTATAAATAGCTACAGAAATGGTACTGGTCTTGCCGCCGTAAAGCATAACACTGGAAGACAGCTCATTGATACAGGTGATCCAGCTTAAGATCGCACCGGATAATACGCCAGGTGCCATTAATCTTGCTGTCACCTTGATAAATGTCTGCATAGGTGATACTCCAAGACTGATAGACGCTTCTTCTACGCTTGGATCCATCTGCTGTAAGAAAGCACTGCCGGAACGTACCGTATAAGGCAGTTTTCGTACAACAAAGGCAATGATCATGATCACTGCGGTTCCTGTAAGGATCACAGGTTCCTTGTTAAATGCCACGATCAGGCTGATACCAAGAACTGCGCCTGGAATTACGAATGGGAACATGATCAGCAGATCCATTAACTGTCCTGCAAAGCCCTTCTGGCGCACAACGATATAGGAGATCAGCATACCAATAATGATGATAAATATAATGGCAATGGTTGAAAATACAAAGGTATTGCGGATATTGGTCCACAGACGGTTGAAAATCGTAATATAGCTTCCCAGGCTGAATCCCTTCTTAAATCCTGTAAAGTCGCTCTTGATAAAGCTGCTGACGATAACTACGATCTGAGGAAGGATACCGATAAATGTAACCAGCATAACCGGGAATGTTGCCAGGAAACGCTTTACTCCGTGAAGTTTCTCTTCCTTTGGCGGACGCATGGCAGTCATTACATAGTTTTTCTTTGTAACAAAATGCTTCTGCACCAGAAGGACGGTAGTAGAACAGAATACTACTACTACAGAAAGAGCACTTGCCAGGTGGGCATTTCCGCCGATCTCACTCATGTACTCATTATATACAAGAACAGGAAGTACCATATAACCTTCGCCGATGAGCATTGGAGTACCAAAGTCTGCCAGACTGGTCATAAATACCATAATGGCACCGGCTGCAATAGACGGAAGGACTACCGGCAGTGTAATGGTCCACAGTCTGCGAAGCTTGTTACTTCCCAGGTTCTCTGCAGCCTCTTCCAGACTGGAGTCGATGCTTCCCATAGCACCGGAGGTATACAGATAAACATAAGGGAACAGCTTAAAAGTAAATACCAGGATGATACCCAGTTTTCCGTAAATACTTGGAAGATGGATACCAAACTGGGAAAACATATTTGTCACCAGACCAGAACGTCCAAACAACATGATCCAGCTGTAGGCGCCGATAAATGGCGGGCTCATAAGGCTCATGATGATAAAAATATGGATGAACTGCTTGCCCCATACATTATAACGGGACATTACATAGGCAATAGGCACACCTACAACCAGTGTGGTGATCGTTGTTACCACAGATACAAAAATACTTCTTCCCAATGCGGAATAATAATATTTCTTTGTGAAAAATCGGATATAGTTCTCAAAGGTAAAGCCGTCTACCTTGGTTGAGAAAAAGCTTCGGGTGATCAGGGTACAGAAGGGATAGATCAGAAATACCAGCATAAATCCCACAACTGCCACTTTCACCCAGAACCAGAAGTCTAACTTCTTTCCGGAACCTACCATGAGATCACCTCCTGGGTCGCTGCATCATATACACCTACGGCGCGGATGTCAAAGTTTACCTTTACCTTTTGTCCATCCGGGCGAAGTTCATGTACATCTTTTGTATACTCATTTAACTGTACGGTCTGTCCATTATCCAACAGGATCTCATATTCAATGAAGTCACCTAAGAAAGTGGAAATGATAATGGTTCCCGGCAGTCCCTCTTTATCGTCAAAGAACAGCTGCTCCGGTCTTGCGGAAATAATTCCCTTACCGGTAAATGGCTTCTTTAAGGTACAGGTAATAGAACACTCTCCCTTAATATCCAGCACTGCCTGATTTGGGTCATCTCCCTTAACATCACACTCTACAAAGTTGGAAACACCGATAAATCCGGCTACAAAGGTATTTTCCGGCTTTTTATAAATCTCTTCAGGAGTTCCCACCTGCATAATATTTCCTTCCTTCATAACAGCGATCCGGTCGGAAATAGCCAGTGCCTCTTCCTGGTCATGGGTTACATAAATCGTAGTAATTCCCAGTCTGCGCTGCAGCTTTTTAATAACCGTTCTCATCTGCACACGCAGCTTTGCATCCAGGTTAGACAGCGGTTCGTCCATCAACAGAACACCAGGTTCAATAACGAAAGCTCTTGCTAAAGCGACTCGCTGCTGCTGTCCGCCGGAAAGTTCATTTGGTTTTCTGTCCTTTAACTTGCCGATCTGCACCAATTCCAGGGCCTCTTCTACTTTTCCAGGGATCTGATCCTTTGGACACTTTTTCGCTTTCAGGCCGTATGCTACATTTTCAGCCACTGTCAGATGTGGGAAAATCGCATAGTTCTGGAAGACCATACCGATGTCTCTTTTATGAGCCTCCAGATTGTTGATCACCCGGTCATCAAAACAGATCTCTCCTCCGTCTACTGTATTAAATCCTGCGATCATACGCAGAAGGGTGGTTTTTCCGCATCCGGACGGCCCTAAAAGGGTAAAAAATTCTCCCTGTTTAATATCCAGGCTTACTCCGTTTAATGCTGTAAAATCACCGTATTTTTTCACGGCATTTTTAATGATCACTGCATGGCTCATATATCTGGTCCTCCTTTTTGTTCAATGTCCTCTCAAAATCTTTCTGCAACCGCTTTTCTGGAAGACACTCCCACTTTTTACATTCCTTATATATGCGAAAGACTGCCCGCCCGCCAGGGCCAGGCAGTCTTTCTATTATTTGTTTCCCGTTACTTTCATTTCAGAAAGATTAATCTACCATAATATCATTGAAGTGTTCAATAATGGACTCTTTTTCATTTGCAGCCCAGTCAAAGTCATAATCAACTAATACCAGGTCGCTCAGCTTTGCCAGTCCATCTGCAACGTCCATATCACTTCTTACAGGACGACGTCCCCAGTTCTCGCTCTGCTCTGTCTGGCACTCTTTAGAGGTAACGAAGTCGATGAACAGTTTTGCATTTTCTTCATTCGGGCATCCCTTAACAAGAGCTACACCATCCGGAACTGCACTGGTTCCATCCTTTGGATATACAAATCCAACAGAAGGATCATCCTTGTACTGAACAGCTGCTTTCTCAAGAGTAAGACCTACATAGAACTCACCGTCAGCTACCATCTTGTGGCACTTACCTGAAGAGTCAACGATCTTTCCATCCAGGTTGTCATACAGTTTCTTGATGAAATCCCATCCATCTTCCTTGCCGCCATGACCCAGGATCATAGTACATAACTGGGTGTAAGCAGAACCGGATTTAGATGGCAGGCAGTATGCAATTTTGCCCTTCCACTCAGGCTTTGTCAGATCTTCCCAGGTCTCCGGAATGGTCATTCCGTCTTTTTCGATCAGATCTTTATTGTAGAACAGTACCATTGGCAGTGGGCTTTCACCGATCCACTTGTCATCCGGGTCTTTGTACTCTTCTGCAATTACATCATCATTTGCACAAACATATGGTGCGAAGTAATCCTTAAATGCTGCCAGGGAGTCAGCACCGCCGCCCCAGAGTACATCAGCGATCGGGTTAGCAGACTCAGCTGCAATACGGTTGCACAGCTCGCCGGTTCCGGCTGCTACTACTTCTACCTTAACATTTGGATACTTCTCCATGAACAGGTTCACACCTGCATTTAACGGATCTGCATCATGAGGAGAATATACAACTACGGTACCGGAGTAATCTTCCGGAGCTTTCCCAGCGGTTGCCTCAGACTCTTTTGCTTCTTCTTTAGACTCTTCCTTAGCTTCTGCTGCTGTTGTTTCCTCTGCCTTGGTCTCTGCCGGTGCTGCGGTAGTAGCGGTGTTTCCGCCTCCACATGCGGTCATACTCAGTACCATCATGGCTGCCAGTGACGCTGCTGCAAATCTTTTTTTCATATACACCTCTCCTTTTCTATGTACCCTCCCGGTACATCGTTCCCGGTCTCACCGGGACTTAAATAAATTTTGCAGTCTGAAAACTGCTTCTCACGTTCTTTGGAGTTTTCGTTACAGATCATATAGCATGTACCGTAACTTTTCACTCCTGATGATGTTATTATATAATTTTATTATGCATTTTTCCATTTGTTATTCTAACTTTTGTTGTGTTATTCTGAACTTTTGTATAGTTTTTATGTCGTATTTTATATTTATATGTGCATAATATACATACACCAGCAATAAAACAGGACCGTCCTGTCATAAACGCAGCTAACTTCTTACTATTACTACGTCTATTTACAACGGTCCTGTTTTCATCTGTCGATTTTTTCTGTTACAATATTTTTACCTTATATTACCTTGTTCTGCACAGACAGCTCAACCATATTTTACCACTTATAATGCTTGATCAGCGCCTGGGTTCCCAGATCTCCCATGCCTTCCTCTTCCAGTTTTTTACAAATTCCAAGAACATCCTCTAACACATCTAATTTGGTTCCTCTTTCGGATGCTTCCTCATCTGCAAGGCTCATATCCTTGATAAAATGCTTTAAGAAAAAGCCCGGTGCATAGTCATCTTTTGCTGCCTTGGAAGCTACATTATTCATCTGGGCGCTTCCTGCTGCACCGGTAGAAATAGACTTAAGCATTACATCTACGTCCAGTCCTGCATTCTTTGCATAGACCATAGCTTCACACGCACCTGCTAAAGCACCAGCAATGGCGATCTGATTACACATCTTGGTGTGCTGTCCGTTTCCGGACTTTCCTTCGTAGTTGATAGCCTTTCCCATTGCCTCAAATACAGGCAGACAGGTATCAAAGTCCTCTTTATCGCCGCCTACTAAAATTGTCAGTGTTCCTGCCTTTGCACCGCTGTCACCGCCGGTTACAGGGGCATCTAAGCCATGAAGCCCCCGCTTCTTTGCTTCCTCATAGATCTGCTGATCCAACTTCGGGCTTGTAGTGGTCATGTCGATCACATAAGTGCCTTTATCTGCATTTTCAAGGATACCATTTTCCCCGAAATATACTTCCTCTACATCCTTAGGATATCCAACAATGGTAATGACCACATCTCTGCCTTTGGAGCAGTCTGCCACTGTATCACACCATACAGCGCCCTCTGCGATCACATCCTCCACCTTTGACTTTGTTCTGGTATAAATAGAAACCTCATAACCAGCCTTCATCAGATTGCGCACCATGGATTTTCCCATAATGCCAACACCAATAAATCCAATTTTCTTTAACATCTGTTTCTCCTTTCCTTCGTTACACAAAATGTCCTTTATGATTTCTTCTATACACGGTTCAAGCCCGGTATTTTCATATTGTTTTCTGATCCCGCACTGATCCAGACGTTCTTTTGCAAAGTCCTTTTCATCAGCTAAGAACCTTCGGCACATTTCCGCATACTTTGGCACTTTTTGCGTTTTTTCTCTGTTTAATGCCCGCTGCAGACGTTCACCGTCTTCCACATGGATATATAAAGGGACCATGACCTCTGCCCCATAATAACTGCAGAGCTTTTCATAAGACTCCAATGTTCCCATCATCAGATAACTGCCGGATCCCAGATCGATCTGCCCGTCATCTGCCGTAAAATAACTCCACGGCCCGTAAATGGTATCATAAGTGCGGCATTCGATCACTTTACCTGCATCCTTCATAGCCTGAAGCTGCTTCTCATCGGTGAAAATGTACTCCACCCCATTGGTCTCCCCATCACGGATGGGCCTGGTGGTGTACATGCGGACTGTTCCAAGTTCTGGCAGTTCCTTTACCAGACGTTTGTAAATGGTGTCCTTACCTGAGGCACTTTTTCCCATTACATAATAAATCTTTCCCATTATGTTTCCATCTTTCTCTTTCTTTTTAAACGGACCTGCCACCTGATAATGCCATTACCTGTATGGTGACAAGGTCTGTATCTTCCAGTCCCTGGACCGGCAGATCTTTTTCTATATAATCCTGTAATGTTTTCAGTATTTCTTCTGTGATCTGCTCTCCCGGCGCTAACAGCGGGATACCCGGCGGATAAATATAGGCAAATTCCCCGCAGATGCGGCCGCAGCTTTCTTTTAAAGGCACTGCTTCCTTTTCCCCGTCCATTGCTTTAAAAACAGGCATCACCTGCTTTGCATGACGGCTGTAAACATTTTCATCAGGATCATCATTGCAGATATTTCCATTTTTTTCCAGTTCTTTGTCAATTTCAAGTAATGCCTTTTTCAGACGTTTCAGCCCCTTTTTGCTGTCTCCAATGGCTGCAATGGCTGTTACATAATCAGCACCGCACATTTCCATTTCCAGATGATATTTTTCCCTTAAGATCTTGGAAAGCATTTCTCCGGTAAGCCCGCTACCTCTTACTGAGACAACGATCTTGGAAATATCCACATCAAAAATCCCTGCTGTTCCCCTCAGGTCCCGTTCTACCAGGCGCAGGGGCTTCATTTTTCCCAGTTTTTTTCGTATCTTAAGCAAAGCAGCTTCAAATTCAGCCACTTTACCTTCTTTTCTATACTGATCCATGAGAAAAATGCTGTTCTCAATGGACGCCATAAGCACATAAGAAGGACTGCTGCTCTGATAGATCTGCAGATAACGCTCTACCTTTTTCACATCCAGATAGCAGCCACCATCCGGCCTGTTATTTTTCACATGGAGCAGCGCTGTCTGGGTAAGACTTGGCAGTGTTTTATGCACACTCTGGATCACCGCATCTGCTCCCAGTTCAAGGGCTGACTTTGGAAACGCATCCCCATAGGCAAAATGAGCACCATGGGCCTCATCTACGATCAGCGGAAGACCTGCTTTATGGACGATCTTTGCAATGACTTCCACATCCGAAACGATCCCGTCATACGTAGGTGACACGATCAGCACTGCCTGGATATCAGGATCCTTTTTTAATGCGTTTTCCACATCTTCCGGTAAAATTCCGCCCTGTATCCCCAATCCAGGAACCGACTGTGGATAAACATAAACTGCTTCCAGATGGTTTAAATAGATCCCATGATACACCGCCTTATGGCAGTTCCGGCTGACTAATATCTTTCCCCTGTGGGGAACGGCTGCGCTGATGGCCGACAGCAGCCCGCAGGTGCTTCCATTTACAAGATACCATGTGTGGTCCGAACCGTAAAGGCTGGATGCCCATTTCATGGACTCTTTTAAAATTCCTTCTGGATGATGGAGATTGTCAAAACCATCAATTTCTGTTATATCCACAGAAAATGGATCTGGAAAGGACAGTTTTATACCTTCTGCCCGCTTATGTCCCGGCATATGAAAGGGATACATATCCGATCTCCGGTACTTTTTTAAACGTTCAATGAGAAGTTCCTCTTTTTTCACCTTTTTCTGCTCCCGGTTCCCGCGTAAAGCCCTTTTTCATTTTGCAGCTGCAAAAGGCGGATCACTGTAGCACGCAGCTGACGGCGGTTTCTCACCTGGATGAATTTATCCGGATACTGTGCTCCCACCCGTTTATAATCTTCCTTCTTTTCCCGGCTGCGTCCATTTTTCAGGATCCATAAGATAAATTCTTTATCCATCTTTTCTATACAGCCATCTGCCATGCTTTTTCTGGTATGGCCTTTGTATCTGTAATAACGGCGCAGCGCCTGCCACAGACAGATCCATCTTGGATAATCCATAAAAATGATCAGGTCTGCTTCTTTCATCCGCCTTTTCTGACAGAATTTTTCGTAATTTCCGTCAATGACCCAGCCACGCTCTTTATTTTCCTCTAAAAACTGCTCACAAAGCCGGTTCCCTTCTGCTTCCTTTCGCTCCTTCCAGCCTGCTTCAAACTGAAGTTTGTCCAAATGGAGCACCGGACAGCCAAGGATCTTGCCCAGTTTTGCTGCCAGCACCGATTTACCGGAGCCGGTATATCCGATCACTGCAATTTTCATTTTTTCCTTCCCCGAATGTTAAAGCACTATTGAAAAAATCCCCTGCAAGGGCCTTATACCTGTTATAAAGTCTCTGCAGGGGATTGGCTGCCTAAAACAGCTTATTTATTATTTTGTTGCAGTTCTTGTTTTCATGAATATGGAAACAAGAAGATGTCATGGCTGAACTGTAACATTATTTTTCTCTTGTTTCAGTCATTTTCTTAACATCTGCGATAAATGTGCTAAGATCAGCAACACCAAGGTCGCCCTTGTCGCGGCTTCTTACAGTGATCTTGCCTTCTGCTGCTTCCTTCTCACCTAATACCAGCATGAACGGAACTTTCTCTAACTGAGCCTGACGGATCTTGTATCCAACCTTCTCATCCTTACGGTCTAACTCTGTACGGATACCGGCTGCTTTTAACTGATCATACACACCCTGGGCATATTCCATGGACTTTTCTGATACAGGAATAACCTTAACCTGAACAGGAGCCAGCCATACTGGGAACTTGCCAGCGAAATGCTCGATCAGGATACCGATGAAACGCTCAATAGAACCGAAGCATACACGGTGGATCATAATAGGACGCTTCTTAGTACCATCTTCTGCTACATACTCAGCCTCAAAACGCTGTGGAAGCTGGAAGTCAAGCTGAATGGTACCACACTGCCAGGTACGTCCGATAGAGTCTCTTAAGTGGAAGTCGATCTTAGGTCCGTAGAATGCGCCGTCGCCTTCATTTACAATGTACTTTAAGCCCATTTCATCCAGTGCATTTCTCAGGCCGTTTGTTGCCATCTCCCAATCTTCATCAGATCCCATGGAATCTTCCGGTCTGGTAGAAAGCTCTACGAAATAATCAAATCCAAACTGAGAGTAAACTTCATTGATCAGTCTTGTAACGCCCTTGATCTCGTCAGTGATCTGATCCTGGGTCATGAAGATATGTGCATCATCCTGGGTGAAGCAGCGTACACGCATCAGACCGTGAAGCTGTCCGCTCTTCTCATGACGATGTACCAGACCTAACTCACCAACTCTTAATGGCAGATCGCGGTAGGAACGAGGCTGGGACTTGTATACCAGCATACCGCCTGGACAGTTCATTGGCTTAATAGCATAGTCTTCGTCATCAATAACGGTTGTATACATGTTCTCTTTGTAATGATCCCAGTGACCGGAGGTCTCCCACAGCTTACGGCTTAAGATAACAGGAGTAGAAACTTCCTGATAGCCTTCTCTTAAGTGGATCTCACGCCAGTAGTCGATCAGGGTATTCTTTAAGGTCATGCCCTTTGGAAGGAAGAATGGGAAACCAGGTCCTTCTTCTGCAAACATGAACAGTCCTAATTCCTTGCCTAATTTTCTGTGGTCACGCTTCTTAGCCTCTTCCATCATGGTTAAGTAAGCTTCCAGGTCTTCTTTCTTTGCAAATGCAGTACCATAAATTCTGGTCAGCATCTTGTTCTTCTCGCTGCCTCTCCAGTAAGCACCTGCAATGCTGGTCAGCTTAAATGCCTTGATGCCCTTTGTATACAGGATATGTGGTCCTGCGCACAGGTCTACGAAATCACCCTGCTGATAGAAGCTGATTGTCTCGCCTTCTGGAAGGTCTTCGATCAGCTCTACCTTGTAAGGCTCGCCCTTTTCCTGCATAAATTTAATTGCTTCGTCTCTAGGCAGAACGAATGGCTTTAATGCCAGGTTCTCCTTAACGATCTTCTTCATCTCAGCCTCTAACTTTTCCAGATCATCCGGGGTAAATCCGCCTTCTCTGTCAAAGTCATAGTAAAATCCGTCATCAATAGCCGGTCCGATTGCCAGCTTAGTCTCTGGATACAGTCTCTTTACTGCCTGTGCCAGTACATGGGAAGCAGTGTGGCGGATGGCTCTTAATTCGTCTTTTGCTTCTTCAACACTTCCGTCTGGTAAAATAATCTTCATGGTAAACTCCTTTCGCTTTAAAACGCGTTTTTAGATCTTTTGGATATGTCCTATAAGGTTTTCAGGTATTAAAAAACCCCTGGACACATCTCTATGTCCAAGGGTGCATATACACGGTTCCACCTTGATTTTCACTCATTCATCCCTTAACGCGGGGTACGGTATCATTTCCCTTCTTCAAGTTCCCTGATACGGCTCAGGACTGGTATTCATCTGTCTCCCACATGCGCCTTTCCACCAACCGGCTGCTCTCTGTCTGCTTTCATCAGATTACTGGTTCCTTCAATGCCTTTTGCATTTCTGCTAACCTTGATTATAACATTTAAGCCATTTTTGTCAAGATACAATCAATCCTCTTATTCCCTTTCCGCTGTATTTCTGATAAGATATACTCTGATTTATCATTTCTCCACTTTCCGAGAACAACAACCGTAATCCATAAAAGAGATTATAAAGGAGGAAGACAACCTATGAAGATCGTTATCATAGATGGCCAGGGCGGCCGAATGGGAAAAGCTGTGATCGAACAGTTAAAAAGCAGCTATCCCGAACTTGAACTTTACGCCATTGGCACCAACAGCATTGCAACTTCTGCCATGTTAAAAGCCGGTGCCTCTTATGGAGCCACCGGCGAAAATCCTGTGATCGTCAATGCCAGAAACGCAGACCTGATCATCGGGCCTATTGGTATCGTTATGGCAGACTCCCTGATGGGGGAGATCACCGCTGCTATGGCAACCGCTGTAAGCTCCAGCAGCGCCTACAAAATACTTATCCCCGTAAATCGCTGCAATCACTTTATCGCAGGCTGTCAGGGCGGCAGTTTAAGCGACTATATCCGCCAGGTCTGTGAAGAAGTGGGCAGACATTTATCCATTTAAACATCTAAAAGAAAGAAGGCTTGACCTTATCATGAGAACCGTTGAATTTAAAATGGAACGCCCCGGTCTTGTAAGCGCCGGTGACAAAGTAAAGATCATCGAACGGGAAGGAACCAGCAGCTACAGCTACATTATTGATCCTGCTGTAGCCATGTCCGGCTGCTTCGCCGCCAGAGACCGCATTAAATCCGAATATGGCATTGTAAAAGATGTCCGTGAAAATTCACGGGGATTTTACGTTGTAGTTGATTTTGATGAGGAAGATGTTCATTAAATTTCCTCCAAACTTGCTTCCGGTGCTTTTTATGATAACGGCACGATCTTAATTTCTTCTGCTGTTGTTTCAGCAGCCGTTGTCGCCGGTGCAATAGGCGCGGTCGCTACCGTAGTCTCTTCTACTCGTTTTCCAGGTGCATCTGTTCCGATCACAACTTCTGTTGGATTTACGGACGGATGCACCTTTCCTGTCTCTACAGGTGACACCGAACTATGTGTCGGCGTTACAGGAACGATTTTTTCTGCAGTTGTTGTAGTAGTTTCTTCTACGCTGGTCCCTGTTTCCTCTTCTTTGATCTCTTCCACTGTTTCAACTCTCGTTTTTGCCGAAACACCCAGGGAAACCGGTAAACTCCAAAGTACACTTGTGATCCCACCAGTTCTGCTCCAGTTGCAGTCATGCCAATAACCGATCATCTTCCCATCCTGAAGTGCCAGGATCTCGATCATATCATTTCCTGTAACTTTCTTTCCCGTTCTTTCCGAAGTGTCTTTTACTGCATAAATAGTACCATCCTGCTTTACATTGACCACTACACCATACGCATTTTCCCAGATCTTCGGATGATACTCTCCATATATTTCTCCCTGGCTTTCAAAATAGTAGAGATTAAAAACAGCTCCTGGAAAAATACCGCTGACTACCTTTTTCTCTTTCCCATTCAGATCCGTTTTATAAATACGGCTGTACCATTTTCCATCTGCAGTCTTTTCCACATAAGCGCTGAAAAAAATGGAATTATCCACAATGCAGTAACTTTGTACACCATAATCTGCTCTTGCAATAGTTTTGCTTCCAGAAGAACTCCGCCTTACAAGCTGCATCTGTGATCCTGTTCCCTGAAGTTCGTAAGAACTGCCATCTGCAGCAATCGGATTTTTCTTTACATAACTGATCTTACCATTTTCATCAACCTTGTATACACGATCTTCTACGATAATACCTGCGCTTCCAGCAGATGTTACCGGCTTTCCAAGTGCATTTACAAGATAACATGCATCTCCTTCGATTTTTACCTGATATCCACCTTCAGAAAGTTCTGTCTCCGTACCGGAAGTGGTTGTATGGATCTTCCCCTCCTGGGCATAATAAATAGTTTCATCCAATACAAGATATCCGTCTACATTTTCAGCAATGATCTCTTTTGTATTCTGTCCCGGTATCATACGAACCAGCACATCACACCGTTCCTTCTCCTCTTCTGAAAGAGAAGATCGTTTGCTTTCTGCCACCTTTGGGAGATAATACACATAGTCTCCATAAGCTCTTAAAGAGTTTTTCGTGGCTTTCTCCGGGTTCTTTTCATTGCCAAGTGGTTTTACCTTATTGTCTACCGTTTTCTTATACAGAATGGTCTTAAAAAGTCCTGTATCTTCACTGTCCAGATAGCACCAGAAAGCATTGGTCCTGATAAAACTGTCCAGGTCTTCCCCTGTATCTTCCGGTACATAGTTGGGATCCGGCTCAATATTTTTCAGGTATCCTTTTACATCATGGCAGGTAAAGATCTGGCCATCTCCTTTCCACTGACCAGTTGCCATGATCCCCTTGTCATCAAAATGATACAAAAATCCTTTTATTTCCAGCCACTGATCCACGGCATAGGTCTTTTCATCGATCTTATACTTCCAGCCGTCCTCTGTTTCCTCCCAGCCCAGCTGATCCGTTTCTTTTGTCTCAGCTGCCGATATTTCCAGTGTCTGTTTTTCACTTGCCCTGGTCATATCCAATTTTTCATAATCTGAATGGATCTTTCCAAAAACGATCACTATAACACTGATGGCCATGATCATAAAAATAATGGCCACGATCAGCAACAGCGCTGTTTTTAAACCAGAGTCCTTCTTTCTTCTTCTCATCTCATTCCATCCTCTTATTCATAATAACTTCGTGATATGATAAAATAAATAAAACGAAAAAAGCGGAAAATCTCAATTTCTAAGATTTTCCGCCACTTTTCAAAGATGAGCGTGCGGGGATTCGAACCCCGGACAACTTGATTAAAAGTCAAGTGCTCTAC